>Ga0213826_1000272_pt1 | contig 36161 bp, 25 predicted proteins | sample MC6MC0899MG_FD_180668 | JGI IMG/M metagenome (GOLD analysis project Ga0213826, IMG submission 180668) | Enriched soil aggregate microbial communities from Iowa State University, Ames, United States - MC6-MC0899-MG | ecosystem: Environmental > Terrestrial > Soil > Unclassified | place: USA: Iowa...
AATTTCTTCAGTCACTTTAAAACGGAGTGTTTTTACCTATACTCGTTCAGAACAGCTGATGAAGTTAAAGACGCTGTAAATAGATACATTCGTTTCTATAACCATCAACGTTTCCAAAAGAAATTAAGTAGGTCTTGTTATTGGTTTTCATATAGGTGCCATGTATCTCCCTTCATTGATTACAGGTGTCCTTGTTGATAAGTTGGGCCGTACTACGATGGCTGTTGCTTCTGGAATTACGTTGCTTCTGGCAGGTTTACTAGCAGCATTTGCACCAGGAGATTCTATGGTTCTTCTAGTCATTGCTCTTTCTTTACTTGGATTGGGCTGGAACTTTGGTTTAATCAGTGGGACTGCACTTATTGTTGATTCGACTGAAACTTCAACACGGGCTAAAACTCAAGGTACAGTCGATGTTTTAATCGCGTTATCAGGAGCTGCTGGCGGAGCCTTATCGGGAATGATTGTGGCAGGTTCAAGTTATCTAACATTATCATTTGTTGGAGGGATTTTGTCCTTATTACTAATTCCAGTGGTGATATGGTCTCGTGGAAGTAAACAATTAAAATAAACCAGACTTCTATAATAAACTTCCTTTTTTGCAAAGTGGATGAGCCCACATTGAGCTCTCAGTCTGTCCTTAATAAGAACAGGAATATGATTTAATTTATCCGGATTTGAAACAATAAAGATTCTCTGGATATTTTTTTGTTTTGAATCTAATTCAAAGCAGAGACTTTGACAGGATGCCCCTCTTTTACTTGCAAGATACCTTTCTGACCATTGACCATCACCGTAAGAGGGGCAGTTTACCTTAAAAGGGTTTCGATTGGAAAATGTAGAATAAATATATTGCAAAAGTAACAACATAGGAGAATAACGATGCGACCAATTAAGTTTTTTTTAAATTCATTAATGTTTAAGCTCTTTTTAAATGTAATTTTTATAATAGGACCATTAATTCTCGTTCACATTATCTATAACTATTATGCGGTGGATGTCACTAGAAACCAGGTCGTTCAATCAAACAAAAATATGCTGAATATTTATATAGACCAAATCGATCGCAGTTTAGATGGTGCGAGCAAGTATATTTTTCAGATGACCCAAAATAATACCGATTTATACTATCTCCAAAATAATGAAACCGTAGATCCTAATGATTATGAACTAGCTAAAACTCGTTTATTCAATTTAATTACTTATCAGTCATATCTTTATACCGCAATCGATTCCGTTTTTATTTATTCAACTGCAAATAAGGATTTCATTAATACAGGTAGCTCGACTGAGACCTTTTTAGACCATTTTAAGGCGAAGGATGAAATCCGCCAATTGCTGGAAACAAAACCAAACATGATGCCTAAAGGGAAATGGAATATTTGGAAAGTAGGAAATCAAAATTACCTGCTTCAATATGTGGAAGTGGACGGAGTGTATGTTGGTGCATGGGTAAATATGGACAAGCTTATTACACCGTTTAAATATATTGATTTTGGTGAAAACGGAAGAGCATTGCTGGCAACTTCTGATTTAACACCTATTACAAATATGAAATTTTTAAACGAGGAAAAAATCGATTTAACTGTTAAAGGGCAAAAATATACCATATCCGGGAAAGGTGACCGTTTTGTTTTAATGAAAGAAAAATCAACCCAAGGTGATTTCTATTTAATTGCTTTAATTCCGGAAATTGAAATTCTTGAAAAGCTGCCTTATTTACAAAAAATATCATCAATTATCTCTATTAGTGCCGTGTTGTTCCTATTCCTGTTTATCTTTACCATGAGAAAGGTCTTCCTGCAGCCCATTAAACAGATTGTAACGGCGATGAGAAAACTACGGGGAGGGGATTTGGAAGTCCGACTTCCCATAAGAGGTAATTCTACTGAGTTTGAAGTCATGAACGGGACGTTCAATCATATGGTTTCGGAAATAGAAAATTTGAAAATAAATGTTTATGAAGAACAATTGAATCTGCAAAGAGCAGAACTTAAACATTTGCAGCTACAAATCAACCCGCACTTTTTCCTTAATTCATTAAATATTATTTATAATCTTGCAACTGTTAAGGATTATGCCACGATTCAAGAAATGGCAAAATGTCTGGCAAATTATTTTCGATTTATGTTTCGAAGCAATTCATATTTTGTTAGTCTAGAAGACGAGATAAATCATACTGGAAATTATGTGAAAATTCAACAACTGAGATTTCCCGAGGCAATCAACTATTCTATTAAAATACCGCAAGAGTTGCTGAAATGCAAATTGCCTCCACTGGTCATTCAAACTATTGTTGAGAATTCGATTAAACATGCTTTTAATTTGGATGCACCAATTGAAATTACCATAGATATTAAAAAGGTTGTTGATGACAATAGTTTTCTCGATATAAAAATTCAGGATTCAGGTGAAGGTTTTCCTGAAGAAATTTTACAAAGTTTAAAGATGGATGAACCAATTACTACTGAAGACGGGGAACGAATTGGGTTGTGGAATGTAAAGTGTAGGTTGAATTTGATTTATCAAGGAAATGCAAACATTCATTTTACTAACGAGGAAGGAAAAGGGGCAACCGTCCATATCCGGATACCAATCTATACTATCTAAAAGAAAGGAATATTGGTGATGAAGAAATTTCAGGTACTTATCGTTGATGATGAAATATATTCCATTAAAGGGGTTCAGGCTGGAGTTGATTGGGAAAACCTCTGTATCTCAACTGTATTCACGGCTCAAAGCATGAAGCAGGCTAAGGAAGTATTTTTGAATAATAGGGTGGACCTTTTGATTTGTGATATTGAGATGCCTAAAGGATCAGGTTTAGAGTTAGTATCATGGGTAAAGGAAAAGTACCCATCGACTGAAGTGGTTTTTTTAACATGTCATTCAGATTTTCAATACGCAAAACAAGCCCTGCAATTAAAAAGCTTTAACTATTTACTAAAGCCTGTTGACTATCAAGAACTTCAAGGGGTGATTCAAAACGCCTTGGAAAAAATAACAAAAGATCGAGAAGATAAAGAAACCTATTTGCGTTTAGAAAAATCTCATTACATGGTGATGCAGGAACGTTTTTGGAAAGAATTAATTAATCAAGTAATTCCTTCAAATTTAGAAGAACTTGAAATAAACATGAAAAATTATAAAATTTCCTTTCCGGAATTTACGACCTTTTTACCGATTCTTATTCATGTGCAAAGTTGGAAGAAGAGTTTATCACCTAAAGACGAAAACATTTTGAATAATGCTTTGCAATTTGCACTTTGGGAAGAATTAATAAGAAATGTTAGTGGTGCACATCTGATTAATTTAGGAACTGGCTATGTTTTATTAATCATACCATCGGTTAAGGTCATAGACACCGTGGAAACCCGGAATAGGTGTAATCATTTTATATCTCAATTCTCTCAATACTTCTTATGTGAACTCTGTTGTTATATCGGAAAGCAAGTTGCGATTCATAAAGTAGTGAACATATTTCAAGAATTACGGGAACTTGATCGAAATAATGTTACAGTGAGTAATCAATCTATAGAATTGAGGAATAAGAAGATAGAGTCTATGTCTATCCCGGAAATTCCGGGAGCAGACTGGGCAAATTATATGAGGAATGGGTTTAAAGAAAAGCTATTGAGTGAAATAATTAAATATTTCAAAACATGGAGGGAAAAAGATACTAATATTACGGCACATTCACTTCAATTATTTTATCAAGATTTTCTTCAATTAATATTCTATGTTTTACAGGTAAAAGGAATCCATGCAAACCAAGTGTTTTCGCAAAATTTATTAACTGAAAAACCGGAGAGAGTATTGAAATCACTTACTTCTCTTCAAGAATGGGTTGTTTATGTTGCTGATGTGGCAATAAACCAGCTTCATCCTTTGCAGGAAAAAGAGTCTGTCGTGGAGATTGTGAAACAATATATCAATGAAAATATTGGCGAACAACGATTATCGAGAGTTTCTATAGCTAATCGTGTTTATTTAAATCCTGATTATTTAACACGATTGTTTAAAAAAGAAACTGGGCTATCACTGACTGACTATTTACAGCAGCATCGAATTGAATATGCAAAAAGATTATTATTAGAAACAAATTTAACTATCAGTGAAATTGCATTGGCATCTGGTTATTCTAATTTTTCCTACTTTTCTACAGTTTTCAAGAAAATGACAAAATCAAATCCGGTAGAATACAGAAAAATGGCCAATATTAAAGAAATGTCGGAAAAACGAAAATGATAAGTCGCTTTTTTAGTGATTCCTTTTACATTATTCCACCTATAATGAAATTGAATTAATGTTGAAAAAGCTCCAAAATGATAGCGATTTCAAACGTTAATTGAAAATAGTCAATCAAAGAGGGGGAAATAAGATGAAAAAGAAATCATTAGCCAGTTTTCTAATGTTCATCATGGTAATTTCATTAGCGCTGGTAGGTTGTTCATCAAAGGAAAAGGGTACGGCTGAAAAGGATAACTCAAAGCCATATGAAATCACAATGGCCTATGTTAATTTCACTAATGCTGAAGAACTCCCACTAGTACAAAATGAAATCAATAAAATTACCAAGAAAAAAATCAATGCAACCGTAAAATTAATGCCAATCGGTGCCGCGGCTTGGACGCAGCAATCAACCCTGTTATTATCAGGTAATGAGAAACTCGACCTTATCATTACTTCTGCCACTAACGGCTACCTGGTACCGGCAGCCAAGGGACAATTACTTCCGTTAGATAATTTGCTGGCCAAACATGGTAAGGGAGTATTGGACACTCTACCGCAACATATCATTGAAGGAACAAGAGTTAATGGTAAAATTTACGGTGTTCCAAGTGTTAGAGAATTCGCTAATGATCAAGGATTTATCATGAGAAAGGATATCGTAGATAAGTATAATATCGACCTTTCTCAGATTAAAACATTTGAAGATTTAGGGAATGTGTTTGATATTGTAAAGAAAAATGAGCCCAACTTGACTGCTATCGTTAATCAAGGAAGTCTCTTAACTACAGTAGGGCTTATAAATGGCGGAAAATTTGATCCGCTTGGTGATTATCTTGGTGTTATGTCATATAAGGAGAAAAAAATTATCAATATGTTTGAGGACCCGGATTATGTAAAGGGAGTCGAATTGGCAAGAAAGTGGTCCGAAGCGGGATATACCTTGAAAGATGCAGCTACAACAACGGACTCTGCAGCAAATATTGTTAAGGCCGGCAAGGGCTTTGGATATTCTGTAAACATGAAGCCAGGCTTTGAAACACAAGAAACCTTGGCAACAGGTATGGAAATGGTAGCAGTAAGATTAACCAAGCCGTCCACAAACTCTAATGTTTCAACCCTTATTAATATGTCAATTGCAAGAAATAGCGAAAACCCGGAAAAAGCAATGGAATTCATAAATTTACTTTACACTGATAAAGATATTATGAACCTATTAGCTAACGGTATTGAAGGAAAGCATTACAAATTAAACTCTGATGGAACTATTAAATTAATCAAAGGTTCAAAATATGTTTTAAACCAATGGCAAATTGGAAATAATGCATTGACAAATCCTTATGAAGGGAATTCCCCTAAATACTGGGATGAAATTTTAGAGTTCAATGAATCAGCTGTTGTTTCACCGGCTATAGGCTTCCAATTTAATCCAGATCCAGTGAAGACGGAAATTGCAGCAAGTACAAATGTTATTAATCAGTATAAGGCTGCTCTTGAAGCAGGTGCTTTAGATCCTGATAAAATTGTACCTGAATTTAATAAGAAGTTAAAAGATGCAGGTCTTGATAAAATCATTGCTGAAAAGCAAAAACAATTTGATGAGTGGAAAAAGAAAAATTAAAGAAAAAACGAAGAGAGCTGGCGAATTACTTGCTCTCTTTTTCTTTTTTATAAAATCCAATTATTAAAAGGTCGGAATAACAAAAAAAGAGGTCGTTATAGGAATAGATAGGAAACCAGGGGTTTATTAAAATAGGAATATAGAGTTATGAAAACGCAATTATATTTATGCTTAAGGGGGGGGAATTTGCATGGCTGAAGTTACAGTTAAACCATTAGAAACAGACATAAGGGCTGCAGCTAAGAAAAAGATCGGAGCCAGACGAAGTAAATTAAAAATGGTAATGCCGTTATTCATTATGATGGCGCCGGGATTGATCTATCTGCTAATTAATAATTATCTTCCAATGTTCGGGCTTGCCATTGCTTTTAAAGATATCAATTATGCTAAAGGAATCCTAGGTAGTGACTGGGTGGGGTTTAAAAACTTTGAATACTTATTTAGCACGAAAGATGCATTTGTAATTACAAGAAATACCATTCTTTATAATGTGGTTTTCATCTTCTTAAATACAGTAATTGCAATTGCAGTAGCGATTATGTTAAACGAAATTAAGAACAAGCTTATGAAAAGCTTTTATCAAAGTGTTGTTCTTTTGCCGTTTTTAATTTCAATGGTTATTGTTGCGTATTTAGGGGTTGCATTTTTAAGCGTCGATGTTGGTATTTTAAATAAAACAATTTTACCTTTATTGGGGTTAGATGAAATCTCTTGGTACTCCGAAGCGAAACATTGGCCTTTTATTCTTGTTTTGATTAATTTGTGGAAAGGTTTAGGATTCTTATGTGTTATCTACTTGGCAGCAATCATAGGGATTGACAAAGAATATTATGAAGCAGCTACTTTAGATGGAGCATCAAAATTACAACAAATCAAATATATAACGATCCCATCAATTATGCCGGTTATCATCATGTTAACATTACTGTCCATTGGGAAAATTTTCTATTCTGATTTTGGTTTATTCTATCAAGTGCCAATGAATTCAGGGGCTTTATATGATACAACAAGCGTAATCGACACATATGTATATCGTGGCTTAATGCAGCTTGGGGATATTGGGATGTCAGCTGCAGCCGGTCTATATCAATCTATTGTTGGTTTTATCCTAGTTTTACTATCAAACTATCTAGTTCGTAGAAAAAGTAAAGATAATGCCTTATTTTAAAATGGTGGTGAAATAAATGTATAAATCAGATCGAATTATGTCTGGAGTATCTCATATAGTGTTAATCATTCTATCCATTGGAAGTATCTTTCCATTTATCATTCTTTTGTCTTCCTCATTTTCATCCGAAGCATCTATTTTGAAAGATGGATATAATTTATTTCCGAAAGAATTCAGCTTTGCAGCCTATGAATATTTACTAGATAATTCTTCGCAAATTTTAAGGGCTTACGGAATTACAGTATTTGTAACTGTTTTCGGAACTTTTGTAAGTCTTATCATGACATCTTTATTAGCCTATGGACTTTCCCGTCGTGACCTGCCATACAGAAACTTCTTTGCTTTTTTCGTTTTCTTTACTTTATTGTTTAATGGTGGTCTTGTACCAACCTATCTAGTGTATACAGAGATTTTTGATTTAAAGAATACCATATGGGCACTTATTGTTCCTGGACTGCTCATGAATGGTTTTAACGTTTTACTAATGAGGGTATTTTTTATGACTTCCATTCCTGAGCCGGTTATTGAATCTGCCAGAATGGATGGCGCGGGTGAATTTAGAACCTTCTTTTCTATTATCCTTCCGCTTTCACTGCCAATTTTGGCAACAATCGGATTGTTACAGACTATTATTTATTGGAATGATTGGTTCAACGGATTAATCTATGTTACCGATCCACAGCTTTTCAGTATTCAAAATTTACTTAACAGGATGCTTGCTGACATTCAGTTTTTAGCCAATAACAGCTTTGGAGGAAACATCAGCGTAGCATCTATTGAATTTCCTAGTACCTCAGTGAAAATGGCGATTGCCGTAATTGGTATTTTGCCTATTGTGGTAGCCTATCCATTCTTTCAAAAGTATTTAGTAAAAGGGATAGCTGTTGGTTCAGTAAAAGGCTGATAAAGAGATGATTAGAATAAGTGGAAATAAATAAACGGGGATAGAAAAACTTCTCGTCCCCCTAATAGAAGTAAAAGGGGCCATTTTAATGGAAGGTTTTGCAAGGGGATTTTACAGCATTTCTGAATGGGTGATGAGATTTATGTATGTGAATATTCTATGGATCTTATTTACTTTCCTTGGATTAGTCGTTTTCGGCTTTTTCCCGGCAACAACGGCAATGTTTGCAGTCGTTCGCAAATGGATTGTCAAGGAGTACGATATACCCGTATTTAATACTTTTTGGCAAACTTACAAGAGTGAATTTTTTAGAAGCAGTATCATAGGACTTGTTATCTCTGCTTTTGGATTATTGCTGTATTCGAACATTCATATTATCCAAGCCATTACGGTACCATTATTAAAACTGCTTTATATCCCAAATGTCATTTTGATTCTAATTTTTGTACTTACACTCCTATATATTTTTCCGGTTTTGGTTCATTTTGACATTGGCGTTATAGGGGTCGTTAAAAATGCTTTAATCATTATGACCATTAATCCAATCCATACATTTTGTATGGGTACCCTAACTGGATTTCTCTTTTTCATTTATCGTTCATTTCCGGGGCTGATTCCGTTTTTCAGCGGAAGCCTAATTGCATTTCTATTAATGTGGTTTAGTAATAATGTCTTTAGGAAAATTAGGTAATTAATTTGTGATTAAATACAAAAATAAGATTGAATAAAGGAGAATTTTTATGACAAAGGATATCAAAGAAATAATTAAGAAAATGACACTTGAAGAAAAGGCTAGTCTTTGTTCTGGGTTAAATTTCTGGCAACTTAAAGGAATTGATTCTTTAGGGATTTCGTCGATCATGGTAGCTGATGGTCCTCATGGACTACGTAAGCAAGAGCAAAGTGCAGATCATTTAGGAATATATGACAGCGTACCGGCAACCTGTTTTCCATCTGCTGCAGGTATGGGAAGTACATGGAATCGTTCATTAATTGAAAAAGTAGGAATTAGCCTCGGAGAAGAATGTCAGGCAGAGAATGTGGATGTTCTATTGGGACCAGGTGTAAACATTAAACGTTCACCACTATGTGGAAGAAACTTTGAATATTTTTCAGAAGATCCTTATCTTTCCTCTGAAATGGCTGTCAGTTATATTAAAGGAGTACAAAGTCAGGGAGTGGGAACCTCACTTAAACATTTTGCAGCGAACAACCAAGAAACTCGCCGTAGTTCCGTTGATACAATTGTTGATGAAAGAACGTTAAGAGAAATCTATCTTGCTAGTTTTGAAGGAGTTGTAAAAAAGGCTCAACCATGGACAGTTATGTGTTCATATAACAAAGTAAATGGGGAGTTTGCTTCTGAAAATACTACTTTATTAACAGATATTTTAAGGAATGAATGGGGATTCGAAGGCTTTGTGGTTTCTGATTGGGGTGCAGTAAATGAAAGGGTAGATGGATTAGCTGCAGGATTAGAACTAGAAATGCCATCAAACGATGGTAGGGGAGATAAAAAAATAATTGAAGCTATTCAAAATGGAACTCTCTCTGAGACTATTTTAGATAGAGCTGTAGAAAGATTACTGAAAATTATCTTTATGGCGGTAGAAAATAAAAAAGAAAACGCAACTTATGATCTAGATGCCCATCATCAATTAGCGAGAGAGGTAGCAAGGGAAAGTATGGTTCTATTAAAAAATAGTGACTGTATTCTCCCGTTGGAAAAAGATGGAATCGTGGCTGTCGTAGGTGAATTTGCTAAAAATCCAAGGTATCAAGGGGGAGGAAGCTCTCATGTGAATCCAACAAAACTTGAGAGTATTTTCGAAGAAATTGAGAAAACAGCACCTAATGGAACGGTTCTTTATGCACAAGGTTATGAACTGAAGAGCGATAAGATTGATGAAAATTTATTGGTTGAGGCGAAGGAGGCAGCCATCCAAGCAGATGTTGCCATACTATTTGTGGGTCTTCCAGATAAGTATGAATCTGAAGGTTACGACAGACAGCACCTTCACATTCCTGATAATCATCGGGCTCTCATTGAAGCGGTTACGGAGGTTCAGCCTAATGTAGTCGTAGTTTTAAGTAATGGAGCACCAGTTGAAATGCCTTGGCTTGGAAGGGTAAAAGGTCTGCTTGAAGGGTACCTGGGAGGGCAGGCGCTTGGAGGGGCGATTGCTGATTTACTATTTGGCGTTGTAAGTCCAAGTGGTAAATTAGCGGAAACTTTCCCAAAAGAACTCCGGCATAATCCTTCCTATCTTAACTTCCCTGGTGAAGGAGACAAAGTAGAGTATAAGGAAGGAATTTTTGTTGGTTACCGCTATTATGATGCAAAAGCGATTGAACCATTATTTCCATTCGGTTTTGGATTGAGCTATACAAGCTTTGAGTATTCAAATTTATCTATCAATAAGGGTCAAATATCGGACACTGAAACAGTTGAGGTGACTGTTTCAGTTAAAAACATAGGAGATTTACCTGGAAAAGAGATTGTTCAGCTCTACGTCAGAGATGTAGAGAGCACAGTGATGCGTCCTGAAAAAGAATTAAAGGGTTTTGAGAAGATTGAGTTACAGTCGGGGGAAGAGAAAGATGTTACCTTCATCTTGGATAAGAGAGCATTTGCCTATTTTAATGTCGACCTTCAAGATTGGTATGTAGAGAGTGGGATGTTCGAAATACTAGTAGGCAAGTCATCCGCGGAAATCCTTTTAAAAGGAAGTATTCAAGTGAATTCAACTGTAACGATAAAACTGCCAGTCCACAGAAATACAACACTTGGTGATCTCCTATCAAACCCAATTCTAGCTCCGAAAGTACAAGAAGTACTTGCCAAGCTAAGCGAGGGAAGCCCGTTCTCCAAGATTTCAGAGGACTCTGATGGTTATGAGATGTTCCAGGCAATAAAGAAATTTATACCGCTGCGCGGATTGGCGGCTATTAACCCAAAACTTACAGAGGATATCCTAAATAATCTAATCAAACAGCTAAATGAAGCACAAGAAATTGAATTAGACCTCCACGATGTACAAAAATAAATTTCTATAAACAGAAAGTTTTAATTGTAAAAAACGTCTATATTCTGACTTATAAAGGGGCGTATTATATGGAAAATCCGGTATTTCCCAAGGGGTTCTTATGGGGTTCTGCAACTGCTGCCCACCAAGTAGAGGGATTAAATTATAACAGTGATAGTTGGGTAGAGGAGCATACAATAGGGTCGCCGTATGTTGAACCTTCGGGTGATGGAATCGACCATTATCATCGATATAGGGAGGATATACGTTTATTAAAAGAACTGGGGTTAAACAGTTATCGCTTTTCGATAGAGTGGGCCAGAATTGAACCGGAAGAAGGATTCTTCTCGAACGCCGCCATTAATCATTATCGAGATGTATTATTGGCATGTCATGAAAATAAGCTAACACCCATAGTAACGCTGTTTCATTTTACTTCACCACGTTGGTTAATGAGGTATGGCGGCTGGGACAGTAATAAAACGCCTTATTTTTTTGCTCGCTATTGTGAAATGGTAATAAAGGAATTGGGCGATTTGATTCCATTTGCTGCAACCATTAATGAACTAAACTTACCTGTTAATTTACGCAATCTTCTAGAGAATGCAAAGCTTGTTCCACCTGTAGGGATTGAAAAATCAACATGGAAAACTCCTGAATGGAAAAAGGAATCTGCACGTACTCTTGGAATTGAAAGTAAGGATTATACAAGTTTTTTTATGGCTTCTAGTCCTGAACAGGTAGAAATATTGAAGCAGGCACATCAACAAGGCAGAGCAGCAATAAAAAAGACTAGTCCTGGTACAAAGGTGGGTGTAACACTTGCCTTACCTAATGTTCAAAGTGTACCCGGCGGAGAAGAAGTTGCTAAAAAGGTATGGTATACGTACTTCCGTCAATTTTTAGAAATGATTGATGGAGATGATTTCTTTGGAGTGCAGAATTATACACGGGAGCAATATGGAGCAGATGGGAGACTTGAGCCACCTGCAGATGCTATATTAACACAAATGGGTTATGAGAATGATCCTACCGCGTTGTCGAATGTCATTCGTGAGGTTGCAAAAGATATATCGATTCCAATTATCATTACAGAACATGGAATAGCCACTGCTAATGATAAGGAACGCATAGATTTCATCCTAAAAGGTCTAAGCGGGCTGAAAGATTGTATTCTTGATGGAATCGATGTTCGAGGATATATGTATTGGTCAGCATTTGATAATTTTGAATGGATGATGGGATATAGTAAAACATTTGGAATTATTGAAGTTGATCGTACTACTATGAAACGAATTCCAAAAGAGAGCGCTTTTGTACTAGGTGAAATCTCAAGTTCAAATGGATAAGAATAGGCATTTAAGTTGAATGTACTTTTTTTCGAAGATACGACAAAACAAATGGAAAATCTTCTGTATAACGGCATTAGGGTTGGCGCTATCAATATAAGTTTAAATGGCATATGTGGGTGCAGCATTGGTAAATTTAATTTTCACTATAAACGATTTAATCTACGGCGAAAGGCATCATCAGAGCCGAAAACCGAAAAATTAAAAGATTCAAAGATCAAAAGAATAAAAGACAAAAAGGAGAGCAGCCTGAAATGGCTGCTTTTAAATTGGACCTTGAAAAAATCCATTGTTTCGATTCTAGCCTCTACTATTATTTTGTCCTCGAGCGTGGTCTATGCTCAGACAAGCAATGCGCAAATTCAATCAACGAAGATGGTCAGTGACAGTCAATTCATTCAACAAATCAACGCAAATAAGATGTATAATACGATTGCACTTTTATCAGAACAGCCGAGGGAAGCCGGTACGCCTGGGGAAGTTCGAGCAGTCGAATACATAGAAGGTCAGTTTAAAGGACTCGGGTTTGAAACGCGGGTCATCCCTTTCCCCATTTATGATTACCGAACCAACCATGTATGGGTGAAAATTGGTGGAGTTGATTTGGCGGGGACTGCTCCACGTGCCTTTAGTGGCAGTAAGACAGCCAAGACCACTGCTCCGCTTACGTATGTTGGTAAAGCCTTACCGAATGAAGTCACCGATGATTTTAAGGGGAAAATTGCCCTAATTGAACGTGGGGACATTACATTTGTAGAAAAAATAGATAATGTTCTAGCAAAAGGTGCAGTTGGAGTCTTAATGTATAACAACAGTTCAAGTGGTAATTCCTTTGGTCAGGTTAGCGAAAATCAAAATATACCGGCCGTGGCGATTACCCAACAACAAGGGTTAGCATTGGTGAATCAAGTGAAAGCAGGAACGGTTGAAGCGACACTTGATGTTGACATTGAGAAAATTGAAAAGACCTCCTATGTAGTTGAAGCAAAGTTAAAGCCTAAAAAGAACTTAGACACAGGCAAGATTGTGACGGTAGGGGCTCATCATGATTCTGTTCCTGGCGGTCCGGGGGCCAACGATGATGCTTCAGGTGTGTCCGCGGTATTAGAGTTAGCAAGAGTATTTGCGAAAGCACCTCTTGATACCGAAGTGCGATTCTTAACGTTTGGATCAGAGGAACGAGGTTTACTGGGATCTTCTTTCTACGCTGCTCAGCTTCCAAAACAGGAGGTGGATCGTATGGTGGCGCACTTCCAAATGGACATGATTGGCGGTCGTGACGCCGGGGCGGACCACGTTGCAGGTGGATTAATTATGTATACCATTGATGGAAAGAAGAATTTGGTGACAGATCTAGGAGCGGCATCTGGTGTAAGAACTCTTGGAGTGAAAATTCCGTATGGACAATTGGGACGCAGTGATCACCAGCCGTTTCATGAGTTGGGAATCCCATCTGCCTTATTTATCCACTCACCTGTTGAGCCGTGGTACCATAAACCAACCGATACGCTTGATAAAATCAGTAAAGAGAAATTACAGCAGGTTGCTGAAATTGTTGGAACTGCCGTCTTTGAAATTGCTGGGCCGGGAATCCCTGTATTTGAACGCTACCCCGCTGCATTGGCATCGGTAGACTATCAATTTGAGAATCGTCCTGTCGACTGATTATAAAATTCTAGAATAAGAGAAGCTTGAATTCTGGTTTAGAATTCAAGCTTCTTTTTATATGATCCTAAGGTGCATCTCAACTTTACAAGTATGGAAAAGTACTGACGATAGTTCCTATCTTTTGGAGAGAGGTCTACTTCTAAATTAGTCAAAAGGCAGAGGAGATAAAAAGATGAACCAAACTCCTTAAAGTATTATTCCAGCTATGAAAGATGAGTGATAAAATGAATAAGCAATTGGAAAAAAATGTGAGTCAAGCTATAATAAGGTTAATACCTTTACGTAGAGAGACATAGAATGATCGAGAAGTTTAAAGGGGGAACACCTATATGATCCCAGCAAAAGTAGATTCCGTCTCAATCACTCCTATAAGAGAAAGAGGTGTGGAATCCATTGTCGATTGGTTCGATCAGCATAAACAATCGTTCTATATACTTGGTTGGTCCTATCTTAGGAATCAGCAGCAAATGGAAGAGCTTTTTTACCGGGCGATTATAAAAGTTCACAAGGAATTGCCTCGATTAAAGAGAGAAACATCATTCGAAACAAGGATTACATCCATTTTCATACATACCTGTCGGGAGCTTTCTGAAAATAGAAGTTTTCAAGCTTCAGAGGAAAGTGAACAACAAAAGGATTTATTTACAGCTCTTGGTCAATTGAAAGAGTACGAGAAAGAAGCGATAGTCCTTACATATGTAAAAGGAATCTCTCAGCAGGACACAGCACATCTTCTCCAGGTTTCAGTGGAAAGGATGAAAGAGCTTTTGTTTTCCGGAATCAAGTCAATTAGAAAAGAATTGGGGTACGGATCATCCTTTAATGGCTGTAAGGAGTATCAAAAGGATTACATCGATTACTTAGAAAAAAACCTAGATCGGTCGAAAAAGATTGATTTAGAGAAACATATTTATCATTGTCAAAACTGTCAGGAGGATTTGGCAACATTCCAGGATGTCATGTTATATCTTACTGATAGAATTGAAGATTTGCATATGCCATCTGGTTTGATGGAGAATGTTAAAGATAGGCTGGCAGAAAAGGAAAAGCAAAGACTAGTGAAGATCAAGAAGCGTAAAAGAAAGGCACTTGTATTTACTGGTGTATTCGTATTATTAATGGGTATAGGTTATTTTACGGGGACGTTTACCAACCTCTACTATACATGGACAGAAAAAGATCAGGAATTACGTGCCTTTCTTCAACAGGACCTGGGTGAAAGGCTGAACTTGGAAGCGGAAAGCGATGGGGTGAAAATTAAGATCAAGGGTGCGGTTGCTGATGATGTTCAGACGCTTGTTTTTTATGAAATAGAAGATACAGAGAAAGACAATCAATATGTGTTGAATTATGATGATGGGGTTAATGTGAAGAACGAACATGAAATCATGAGCCGTGAAGCCTATCCAAGGTACTATCCTCCTAACCTTGAATCGGATGTAAATAACAAAGAAAAGAACGTGTATAAAGGGAAGATTAGTCTGCTGCCACTCAAAACGGATAACGGGACAATCAAACTTAAGATCACAAGGCTTCAGAAATTGGTTCATAATTCCCCTGATCGCAATGCTTTGAGGGCTGATATGGAATTGGAATATGAATTTGGGGAGTGGAACTTCGAGATCCCTGTAACAAAACAGCACTCTATTGAATATGCGTTGGCTGGAGAAACAGAAGTCAAGGGGATCCCGGTTCGATTTGATAAACTAATTATTGCTCCAACAGCGACGATTCTGCAATATGCTATTAATAATGAACAGCCAGAGAAGCGGATACAAGTGCTTAATTTTGACAATCTAGAAGTGAACAATAAAAAAGTGAAAGCTGATAGGTATAGCAGTGCTTATTCACATCAAAACATGAATTGGACTACTTTACAAACCCACTTTGACCCACTTTTTGAAGAAAGACCAAAAGAGGTCAATGTTCAATTCGCATCTGTTCGTTTAATGATTGAAGATAAAAAAAACATCGAACTGGATGCTTCTAGAGGATACCCTCAAACCTTTGAATATGCTGGCAGTACAATCTCCATCGACAAGGTGGAAGGTGGACAGCCTGCCAATGTTGTCATAAGCAATCATGAAATCGAGAATCGAGTTTTAGAGTCGCTACAATTCCATATTGTGGGTGACGATGAAAATGAAACAAATTTTATGGAGATGGATTCTGAAGGAGTGCTGGTTGATAAAAACGGGATCGAATATGATATGAATGAAAATCCTGTCGCATATGAAGAAATCGAGCAGCCCCGTTATTTCTTTACTGTTCAAAGTATAGCGTTACATAGTAACAACGGTGAGAAAAAAGTGATTCCTAAAAGGCTGGAGATTGATGGATATAATACAACAAAATATGTGGATGATGTTGTGAAAATTTTGTTGGATTAACAGGTGAAGGAAAGAGGTACTTCAGCAAGTATAAAATATTTCAGGTTTGACTGCTACAGTTAAGGAGAAGAAATATGTTCAATTTAGCTCCATTAATGCTCGAAAAGGTTGGAATTATCGTCATAGTTGCTTTTTTGCTATCACAAATGCGATCTTTTCGCCAAGTTATTCAAAAAGAGCACAGCACAAAAGAAAAAATCATGCTCATTTTACTGTTTGGTTCATTCGGAATCATTAGTAATTATACAGGAATCGAAGTCCATCATCATATCATAGGCAGGCCCGATTGGCTTACTGAAATGCACCAGGAAAGTGCACTAGCAAATACAAGAGTGATGGGGATTGTGATTGGAGGTTTACTAGGGGGGCCGACAGTTGGCATTGGCGCCGGACTAATTGCAGGTATCCACCGGTACACCCTGGGCGGATTCACAGCACTTTCTTGCTCCCTTTCTACTATTCTTGCTGGAATTGCAGCAGGATACTTTGGAAAAAGACGAAAGCAGAAGGGGAAATTAATCACGCCCACGTTTGCTGTCATAATCGGAATGGCCTTAGAAGCCTTGCAGATGTTCATTATTCTTGTTACAGCCAAACCGTTTAGCGATGCCTGGGAACTCGTTCAACTCATTAGCCTTCCTATGATATTCGGCAACGGTTTGGGTGCATTGCTGTTTATGCTCATTATTCAAATCATTAAACGCGACGAAGAACGCACCCGGGCCAATCAAACGAATCAAGCCTTTCTGATTGCGGATCAAACTTTGCCTTTCTTTCGCCAAGGGTTAAACATTCATTCCTGCAAGGAAATTTCAGAGATTATGCTGCGACTGACCGATGCGGATGCAGTAGCGATCACAAATGATCATCAGGTCTTAGCCCATGTCGGTGCCGCTTCAGATCACCATATCCCAAAGTTAAAGCCTGAGACGGGCTTGACGAAAAAAGTGCTTGAAAACGGTAGGATTTCGATTGCAAGATCGAAAGAAGAAATCTCTTGTTTTCATAGTCACTGTCCGTTGGAAGCAGCCATTGTACTGCCATTAAAGATAAAAAACAAAATCTTTGGCACATTAAAAATGTACTATACGGAGCCTGGAAAACTGGATAAGGTCCAGCAGGAATTGGCCGAAGGTCTGGCGAACCTTTTTTCGACACAGCTAGAGCTTGCGGAAGCAGAAAGACAGACGAAGCTATTGAAGGATGCGGAAATCAAAGCATTACATGCGCAGATTCATCCGCACTTTTTATTCAATAGTATTAACACCATCTCCGCTCTCTGTCGCACAGATGCAGATAAAGCACGTAAATTACTATTGGAACTAGGTTCTTTTTTTCGCGGAAATCTCCAAGGAGCGAGGCAGATGCTAATCCCTCTAGAAAAGGAATTAGCGAATGTTAGGGCCTATCTATCATTGGAACAGACTCGCTTCCCTAACAAATACAACATAGACTTTCAAATAGAATCACATCTTGAAAAGGTATTGATTCCACCTTTTACCTTGCAGCCTTTAGTTGAAAATGCGATTCATTATGGTTTTCCGCGTAGTAAATCAGAAGGGAAAGTGACGATAACAATTTTTTCAAAAAACAATCAATTGCAGATTATTGTAGCCGATAATGGAAAAGGAATCCCTGAGGATCAGATAGAATTGCTTGGTAAACAAGTTATCCATTCGAAAAAAGGAAATGGCACGGCGATTTTTAATATAACGGAACGTCTAAAAGGAATTTATAATGGTCAAGCAAGTTTATCAATAAAAAGTAAAGTTAATCACGGAGCGACCATTACGATTTCCATTCCGCTTGAGAGTAAAGGAGTTTTTGATCAAGATGTTGAAGGCCTACATTGTGGATGATGAACCATTAGCAAGGGATGAATTAAAGTACCTGCTCATTCGGAGTGAGCAAGTGGAAATCTTAGGAGAAAGTGATTGTATTGAGGAGGCAGTTACTGCCATTACAGATCTAAAACCGGATCTTGTTTTCTTGGATATTGAACTGGATGATGATAATGGATTAAATTTAGCGAGGCAGTTAGAAAGCCATGAGCAAACTCCAGCTATCGTCTTTGCCACGGCTTATGATGAGTATGCCTTACAGGCATTTGACGTAAATGCAGTCGATTATATTTTAAAGCCCTTTGATGAAGAACGTATTCAAAAAACCTTGGGAAAAATAAAGAAAATGCAAGATTTTAGGAATAAGCCTGTCCCTATCCAGTCTTCTATGAAACACAACAATAATGGAAAAATTGCGGTCCTTGCGGATGAACGGATTATTTTATTAACGCTGGCAGACATTCTTTATTTCGCATCCAGTGAAGGAAAGTGCAAGATCGTGACCATCGATCAAGCATACAAAGTGGCGGATGCACTCGTCGTTTTGGAGAAAAAGTTAAATAGTGCTAAATTTTTTCGTGTTCATCGCAGTTTTATTGTGAACTTGGATCATGTTGTCGAAATAGAACCGTGGTTTAACTCTACCTATAATTTGCTTATGAAGGACGGCTCCAAAGTTCCGGTGAGTCGAACCTATGTAAAGGAATTAAAGCAGCTCTTAGGTTTTTAAACCAATTGTATTTCATTTGTTGATTTTTGCAATTCATCCTTCTATTTGTGCATTTTATCGTGAAAACGGAATAAATCCGCTTTCATTTTGTAAAATGGATGAAGTAGATACAAAAGTGGAGGGAGAATACACGAAAATGAATGCGATTACAATTGTTATTGGTTCGATATGCATCCTATTAATTGTTTATCGATTATATGGTACTTTCATGGCAGCAAAGGTTTTGAAGCTTAAGGATTCAAAACCGACTCCTGCTCAGAAATTAGAAGATGGACGAGATTATGTACCAACGAACAAATGGGTAGTATTTGGCCACCATTTTGCGGCGATTGCAGCAGCGGGTCCATTAGTTGGTCCCATCCTGGCAGCACAATTTGGTTACTTACCAGGATTGCTTTGGCTTCTGATTGGTGCTGTCATTGGCGGCGCTGTCCACGATATGGTCGTTCTCTTTGCCTCTATGCGCAGAGATGGAAAATCTTTATCAGAAGTGGCAAAAGAAGAACTTGGTCCTGTTGCAGGCTTTTGTACAGGCTTAGCTATGCTATTCATTATCACCATTACAATGGCAGGATTGTCGTTGGTTGTTCTTGGCGCACTTGAAAGAAACCCGTGGGGTACATTTGCGGTTGGGATCACGATTCCGATTGCAATGGGGGTTGGGCTGTATCATAAAAAGACAGGTAACTTAAAACTAGCAACGATTGTGGGCTTCGCCTTAATTATGGTGGCGATCGTTCTTGGACCAAATATTCAAGGAACATGGCTAGGCGATGTGTTAACCCTTGAAAAAAGTACATTAGCACTTATTCTGCCAATCTATGCTTTCTTTGCAGCAGCATTACCAGTCTGGTTATTATTGGCACCACGCGATTATTTAAGTACGTTTATGAAAATTGGTGTATTTGCCGCCTTAATTATTGGGGTTTTCATTGTAAATCCTGACGTTCAATTCCCACCCTTTACAGAATTTCTAAATGGTGGTGGTCCGATTGTAGCGGGTCCCGTTTGGCCATTTATCTCGATTACGATTGCTTGTGGAGCCATTTCGGGTTTCCACGCATTTGTAGGATCGGGTACGACACCAAAGATGGTTAATCGTTGGAGCGATGTGAAGGGTGTTGCGTTTGGAGCTATGCTAGTTGAATGCTTAGTAGCAATCATGGCATTAATTGCTGCTGTATCATTGCAGCCAGGTGATTATTTTGCCATTAATTCCTCACCAGAGAAGTTTGCTACACTTGGAATGGAAACGGTTCACCTAGATGAACTTAGTAAAGAAGTTGGAATGGATCTTGAAGGAAGAACGGGTGGAGCCGTTACACTTGCTGTAGGGATGACGTACATCTTCACTGCTGTTCCACTTTTTGCGAAATTGGCCTCCTATTTCTATCAGTTTGTGATTCTATTTGAGGCTGTGTTTATCTTAACTGCTATTGACTCAGGAACGCGGGTCGCTCGCTACCTTATTCAAGATTTCTTAGGAGACTTTATTAAACCTTTAAAACGAACAGATTCTATTGGAGCAAATATAGTTGCCAGTGCGTTAGCCTGCTTCGTCTGGGGATATCTTCTTTTCTCAGGTGACATTAGCTCCGTCTGGGCGCTATTCGGTGTATCGAACCAATTGATGGCATCGATCGGTCTTATTGTCGGTGCGACAGTCGTGTTAAAGATTGCGGAAAAGCGTTGGTACATGCTGACCTGTCTAATCCCTCTTGCCTATCTGTTTGTAACAGTTATGGTAGCAGGATATTGGATGGTGAAAAATGTTTACTTGAATGCAGCTAACCCTGGTTTCAACGTATTAAACGCGATCCTTTCTATTGTCATGCTGATCCTGGGAATCGTCATCATGATTACGTCCATTATTAAATGGATTAATCTATGGAAAATTCCACAAGCGATATTGGTGAAGAATTCTGAAAAAGAAGTTGCTTAATAAAAACAGCCCTCACTCATTCACATAAGTGGGGGCTGTTTTTTAAAATTACAAAATAAAAGGCAGACCCAAGGGAGTTTTCCCCTTTGAATCTGCCTCTTTTTTAGCTGAAAATATAACTTTCCTATCGGGCATAAGTGAAACTACGCCTTATGAACTGCCCATCGGCGAGTCTTCTTTATTTTTGTTTAAAGTAATCCATAAAGGCATGGAAGATTTCAATGCCTTGATAGGTAAGCATTCCTGCCGCTGATAACGAAAAGAAACCAATAATAACAAAACGAATCCACATATTTACTACCTCCCTTTTAGTGATGTTTCTCTTATGATTCGGGAGGGAGGATTAAGTAGTTTGATTGATGGAATATGGGGATAAGAAAAATATGTTTTCTGTCAAACTTAAAAAACCAAAAAATGAGTGGGATTATTACTGTTAAAAGGATCAAAGATAGCAGAAAAGGTAATGATTGGTCGAATAGTTGTTTTTTCTCATCGTCCAATTGTGACTTTGCCTTAGCATCATCTAAGTTGATGATTGCCTTGGTTTCAGCATGTGAGTGCGTAAGTATGTTTGAAAAGTGTAAAAAGTTGAAAGCAAGGAAGGCAAGGAGCAAGGGAATGGAAATGGTCTTTATTTTTTTTATCAGTATCCACTCCTTCCAATGAGATTGTTTTAATCATATACACTTTTATTATATTTGAAAACAAAAATATTCTGACAAATTTCTTGATTTTTGCTGAAAAAGGGCTATTGTCTTGCGGCAGGTTTCGCAATTAGCCTTACTTTGTGTTACAATCTTAGCTAGTCAAAATGAGTAAAGGAAGAAATGGATGAGCAGATCATTACCAGTAAATAAAAATGAATATATAGATGTAGTTTTTGAAGATTTAACCCATGACGGGGCAGGAGTAGCAAAGGTAGATGGTTATCCGCTGTTTGTACCAAACGGCCTGCCGGGCGAGAAAGCAAAAGTTAAAGTGATTAAGACGGGGAAGGGCTATGGGATTGGACGATTGATTGAGCTTTATGAAAAAAGCCCTTACCGAGTTGATATTGCCAGCAGCGAAAAGAACAAATACGGCGGCTGCCAGCTTGAGCATATCAGCTATGAAGGACAGCTGAAATACAAAGAAAATCAAGTCCGACAAGTCCTCACTCGAATCGGCAAATTGGAGGATGTGGTCGTTCATCCTATTTTAGGGATGGATAATCCATGGCATTACCGGAACAAGGCCCAGGTGCCAGTCGGGGAAAAAGACGGTAAATTGATCGCTGGATTTTTTAAACTGAGAAGTCATGAAATTGTCGATACAAATGAAAGCTTGATTCAGCTGCCAGAAATTAATGATGCAGTTCAAGCAGTCAAGGAAATTTGCGATGAACTCGGCATCTCTGCCTATCAAGAAGAATCCCATAAAGGAGTTCTCCGCCATATCATGGCACGATTCGGCAAGCAGACGGGCGAGCTCATGGTAGTGATTATTACGAGAACAGCAGATCTTCCCCAGAAAAATAAATTGGTCGAAAAAATTGTTGCCCAGCTGCCAAAGGTGAAGTCGATTGTTCATAATGTGAATTCCAAGCGGACAAATGTGATTATGGGAGAAAAAACGACCGTCCTTTGGGGAAATGAAGTCATCTATGATTTTATTGGCGATGTGAAATTCGCCATATCGGCGCTGTCGTTTTATCAAGTAAACCCAGTTCAGACAAAGGTTTTGTATGATAAGGCGCTGGAATTTGCGGACCTAAGCGGCGAAGAAAACGTAATTGATGCCTATTGCGGCATCGGGACAATCTCGCTATTTTTAGCGCAAAAAGCTCGAAAGGTTTTTGGGGTGGAAGTGGTTCCAGAGGCGATCGAAGATGCACGGCGAAATGCGGAATTGAATGGCATATCAAATGCAGAATTTGCAGCCGGGGAAGCAGAGGTTGTGATTCCTAAATGGTATAAAGAAGGAAACGCTGCGGATGTTTTAGTGGTAGACCCGCCGCGCAAAGGCTGTGATGAAGCTTTACTGCAAACGATTATTGAAATGAAACCGAAGAAAGTTGTTTATGTTTCTTGCAATCCAGCTACACTGGCAAGGGATTTACGGATTCTAGAAGATGGCGGCTATAAAACGGCAGAAGTGCAGCCGGTGGATATGTTTCCGATGACAACGCACGTAGAAGCGGTCGCGTGGTTGGAGTTGGTATAATAGAAAAGCAGTTGATATAGAAAAAATCTATACCATCTGCTTTTTTGTTTGAAAAAATACCATTCAGGACCAATTTTCGTTAAAATAAACATTGCCGATTTTCACAATAGTTTTTCACAAATTATAAATGTCCAATGTACTTGTGTTTGATAATAAGTTATTAAGCATGATATAAGTGTAAAAGAAGTGGAACATTTGGCTTTATATTTTTTTGACCGAGAGTTGGAAGTTGTATCCATAGTGAGAGGATTTGAGTTTGAAATGATAGATAATTTTTGGCGTGATTTACCACGACCATTTTTTGTACTTGCACCAATGGAAGATGTGACAGATGTTGTTTTTCGTCACGTAGTAAGTGAAGCCGGTCGACCGGATGTATTTTTCACAGAGTTTACAAACTCGGATAGCTATTGTCATCCAGAGGGTATGAAAAGTGTGCGTGGCCGTTTGATTTTTACAGAAGATGAACAGCCAATGGTGGCACATATTTGGGGGGATAATCCCGAATATTTCCGTCAAATGAGTATTGGCATGGCAGAGCTAGGATTTAAAGGCATCGATATTAATATGGGCTGCCCTGTACCGAATGTGGCATTGAGAGGGAAAGGTAGTGGCCTTATTCTGCGTCCAGACGTTGCGGCAGAACTTATTCAAGCAGCAAAAGCGGGCGGACTGCCTGTCAGCGTGAAAACACGACTTGGCAATACGGATGTAAATGAGTGGGAGGAGTGGCTAACGCATATTTTAAAACAGGATATTGCGAACCTTTCTATTCATTTACGTACAAGAAAGGAAATGAGCCAAGTAGATGCGCATTGGGAGCTAATTCCGGAAATCAAAAAATTACGTGACCGTATCGCACCAAATACGCTACTAACAATCAATGGAGACATTCCTGACCGTCAAACTGGGCTGCAGCTTGCTGAACAATATGGTATTGATGGCGTTATGATCGGGCGAGGTATTTTTAAAAATCCTTTTGCTTTTGAAAAAGAGCCAAAAGAGCATAGCAGTAAAGAATACCTTGATCTTTTAAGACTGCAGCTTGATCTTCAAGATCAATATGCGGAAGCACTGCCACGTTCAATCACAGGTCTTCATCGCTTTTTCAAAATTTATGTCAAAGGATTCCGTGGAGCTGGTGAATTAAGAAATCAATTGATGAACACGAAATCAACAGATGAAGTGCGTGCATTGCTTGATAACTTTGGAAAAGAATGTTGATGGGACGGGGACAGTGAAGTGATGTAACTCTCAAAAAGTTAGAGGAAAAATGAATCACATCAACCATGTGTACTTATTTTATTCAGTTTCAAGTTCCTTTGCAGCCGGCAACTTTTGTTTTGATAAAGTCTGTTTTCTGAAAGAAAAAGGTCTTGAGAATGTAATAAACCCACCAGCACCCTTGTGTTGCCACATACACTCTGCACACGTAGAAGCGGTGGCTAAAATAATCTTGTTGTAGCATTTATTAAAAAATACAAAAACAGAGCCTGCATAAAAACAGGCTCTGTTTTTGTAAGTACATATTTATTTATATTTGTATGCACAATTCTCATTCATATCTTTTCAATACAATTGCTGAATTATGACCGCCAAAGCCAAAAGAGTTGGATAAGCCAATAGATAATGGAACTCTCCTTGCACCCTCTGGCACATAATCTAGATCACAATTGGGGTCTGGATTTCCTAAATTAATAGTTGGAGGTATGATACCTTCCTGTAGACTTTTCACAAGAGCAATTGCCTCTACTCCGCCAGAAGCACCAAGCATGTGGCCAAGCATTGATTTATTCGCGGTAACTGGTATTTGATAGGCATTATCTCCAAACAACCTCTTTATGGCCATTGTCTCTGAGAGATCCCCGACCTGTGTACTTGTTGCATGGGCGCTGATAACGTCCACTTCATTTGTTGAAATATTTGCTTTAAATAAAGCTTTTTTCATAGCTAAATATGCACCTTTTCCTTCAGGGTGTGAAGCGACCATATGATGGGCATCAGAACTTGCGCCGTATCCAATGACTTCACATAAAATAGGGGCATTTCTCTGAAGAGCATGTTCTAACGACTCTAACACTAAAATTCCTGCCCCTTCACTCATGACAAAACCATCTCTATTGGCATCAAACGGCCGGCTTGCGAGTGTTGGTTCCTCATTTCTGGTAGATAATGCTTTTGCAGTACCGAAACTGGCCAAGGATAAATTGGTAATGGCTGCTTCTGTTCCGCCAGCAAACATAACATCTGCATCACCGTTGCGAATTGTATTGAATGCTTCACCAATAGCTGTGTTACCAATGGAACACGCAGTTACTGGTGACAAGGATGGACCATATGCACCAAATTTTATGCTAATTTGAGCAGCTGCTGCATTCGAAATCATCATAGGGACTAAATTGGGACTGACTCTTCCGGCACCGCGTTCGTTTAATAGATTAACATTATCAATAAAGGTTTGGATTCCTCCAATCCCAGATCCAACATATACACCAAAACGTTCACGATCCATTTTCTCCAGTTGTAATTGAGAATTTTCCAGAGCTTGCTCGGCTGCGGCTAAAGCAAACTGAGCAAAGCGGTCCAATCGTCTGGACTCCTTTTGTCCCCATCGTTCTTCTGGATTAAAGTTACGTATAACACCAGCTATCTTCGTTTTAGAATTGGAAATATCAAAAGTATCAATAAAAGATATTCCTGATTTCCCTTCCACTAAATTATGCCAAAATGTATCAAGATCATTGCCAATAGGTGAGATAATCCCCATTCCAGTTATAACAACTTGTTTCATCGCCATTCCTCCTATAATCATTTTTTCTATTATTTTATCTTGTTTTTATCCTATTACAAGTTGTTGTTTATCATAGTATAATGAATACCATGATAGGAGGAGATTAAAAATGAATCCGGAAACTAGACTGCAAGCGTTATCGGAATTTTTAAAAGCAAAGCGTTCAAAATTGACTCCTCAAATAGTGGGACTTCCTGCAGGAACGCGAAGAAGGACGCCGGGTCTGCGAAGAGAGGAAGTTGCTCAATTAGCTGGTGTAAGTACAACTTGGTATACATGGTTAGAGCAGGGAAGAGATATTAAAGTATCTGCTTCAGTTTTAGATGCCGTTTCAGATGCATTGCAATTAAATAAAGATGAAAAAAAGTATTTATATGCATTGGCTTTAGAAGATGGAGTTGATTTTGCCTTCTCCAATATAGAAGAAACTATTATTAGTCCGTCCCTAAAAAAAATTCTCCAGGAACTTCAATACTGCCCAACGATTATTACGGATAGACGTTTGTATATTGTGGGATGGAATCTGGCAGCAGCGAAAGTTTTTTTAGATTTTGAACAGATTCCAACGGAGGAAAGAAACCTTATTGAATTATTATTTTCAAGAAAAGAATTTAGAAGTTTAGCTGTTAATTGGGAACATTTTGTTAAAGGGTTTATTGCCATTTTTCGTACCTATTACGGACAATATGTGGCCGACAAATGGTACAAACAATTTATTGAAGAAATGGAACAAGCTTATCAGGATTTTCATCTATTATGGAATGAAAGTGAAGTGAGTTCAGCACCGGAAATGCAAATCGAATTTCGCCATGCTAAGGCCGGGAAAATGGTATTTAATCTAACATCATTGCAAGTACAGGGAAATAATGATTTAAGATGTAGTATCTATACTCCATCAGAAAATACTGGAACAGAATCAAAGTTAAAGCGTTTAATATATAATTAGAAAACAGAAAAGCTTAAAGGCAGTAACTATATAAGAAAAATGGAAATCATATAACCTTTAATCTAAGATAAATCGTATTGAAAATTATTTTTTGGGTATTAATTTTTTTTGATTTTCACCAGCACCCCATGTGTTACCACCCGCTTTATATCTGAGTAATGACATAATAAAGTTTGCATCAAGCATTGGAGCTGAATTCGATGTAGATTTATACTCTAATCCTTATGTAACCGACTAGAGCATAGATAAATTCATACTAGTTAACGACTCACTTTCCCAATAAATTCTTGATTAATTGTATATTATTATAAGAATTAATAAAAGATGGAAATGAGCTTCATAGAAAAGTATTATTTTAGCATTATATAAAGTACCAAAAAACAGTTGATGAAAATATAAATTTGAAGAGCCTGATGCCATTATTACCGGCTATTTTTACTTTTCAATTAATGGTCAGGTTAGCACAAGAAGAATTCAAGCTAATCAAAGCCTTTAGAAGAGAATTATTGGGATATTATGCTAAACTGAATAAAAGGAGATTAAAGGACTGATTCAATTAATGGAAATTAGAAAACCTAACGATATTGAACTAAAAAAGGTATTATCACTTTCTCCACAAGCTGTTTTTGATGGCACATTAGGTGAAGTAGAACCTACAAAAGAAAAAATTGACCAACTTGTTAAACCACTACTGGAAAAGGGAAGCTATTATTTAATAGCAACAGAAAACGATAAATTAATAGGCTGGATTCTTATAGGGACAAGCAAAGACCAATTTACTGATATGATGAATGGATTTATTTACGAACTATTTGTTATAGAAGAATTTAGAGGGAATGGGATATCCAAACTGTTAATGAGAGCTGGTATTGACCATCTAAAACAAGATGGATACTCAGAAATTCGTCTAAGTGCATTTGCAGGGAATCAAGCAATTAAGCTGTATGAAAAATTGGGATTTAGCATTAGGACAGTTACTATGAGTTTGCAGTTATAAGAAACTAACTTATTTCACTAACGGGGGCAAGAGTTAAAGATCCATCTGCCATTTTCGGCAGCCTTTTTCTTATTGTAATTCTAATAGGCAGATTTCTTCAAGAAGTAGAAGTGCTTTTTTTATTGAAGTAGGAACAGAAGAGTTAACTAAAAAAGAATATATTAGTAATATGAGGAGATGATTTTTTGGTTAGTCTATTAGAAAACATATTCCAAATATCGGCAATAATACTACTCCTATGTTCATTCTATTATTATAGACATTTTAAAAAAATTAAGAGAGAAAGAAAATTAACCTTATTTGAATTTTCAACTTATGTCATAACTCAAGTTGCAATTTATCTTTGTGCTGGTAGTTATCTACTTCTGTTTTTAGATAGGAATTTTGGATAGAAATTATTAAACAAACGGGGGCTTTAGTTTAACAAAATGAACTAAGAGAATAATGACTCAAGAATGTTGAGAAACCCACCAACGTCCATTGTGTTGTCAATTACAGTCCACACACGTGGAGTGTGTTGCGTTGATAGAGCGGGTTTAGAGTGTTTTTTATGTTCCCTCAGACGGGTTGTTTGGGGGGGTTTTTCGTTAAAGGGGTCGTACTTTTACGCAGAATTAAACAAATACACGAAATAAAGAGGAGTTTTGCGCTTTTGTAATCACTAATTTAAATTAACCTATAAGTTTATTAATAATATAAACTTTTTCTTTGTGTTTTACTTGTAATTGTTTACCAAGAAATGTAGAATTTGATTGATTTTTGAGGTAAATGTTGACTTTGACGTCGCGTCGTCCTATATTCTGATTGTTGAAAGGAGGCTTTTATGGACTTACAGACAATAAGTATGGTTTCGAAAAACTTCAATATTTCAACAAGGACACTTAGGTATTATGAACAGATTGGCTTACTAAGCAGCGCTAAAAAGGATGGATATGCTTATCGTACCTATGATGAAGATGCAATCAGAAGGCTGGAACAAATAATAATTTTGAGGAAACTTCGGATACAGTTAAAGGACATTCAATTAATACTGAAAACAGAAGAAGTGTCTACGGCAATAAGAGTTTTCCAAGATAAGATTAATGAACTGGCAGATGAAATAAATGTGCTTTCAACTATAAAGTCAATTTTAAAAGATTTTGTTTCTCGTTTAAAAGATAATTATGAAGTTAAAATCGGGCCAAAGCTTTTAGAAGATGAGTCCTTACTTAAAATAATTGATTCGCTAAGTGTAACCAAAATTAATTTTAAGGAGGAAACAACAATGGAGGATTTAAAACAAGCAAATGATAATCTGCCAAAACTAAAGGATGTAAGAATTGTTTATTTACCACCAGCTAAGGTTGCATCGATACGATTTTATTGTGATGAGCCGGAATTTCATGCAGCACAGGTTATGGATAAGTTTGTAAAGGAAAGTAATCTATGTTCTATAAAACCTGATATAAGGCATTATGGATTTAATAACCCTGAACCATCGCCTGATACTCCTGAAAGTATGCCGGATCATGGATATGAAATGTGGGTTACTATACCTGATGATTTTAAGGTTCCTGAGCCGTTGACGGAAAAACAGTTTCCAGGAGGATTATATGCTGCGCATATGATAAAGATGGGAGACTTTCATGAATGGATGAGGCTAATAAAGTGGGTTATGGAGAGTGATGGCTACGAACCAAATTGGGGAACTACCCCGGGTATAAGCGGATTGCTGGAGGAACAATTAAACTATATTAATAATATTAATACAGAAGGATTTAACTCTGAGAACATGCAATTAGATTTGTTAATGCCGATAAAATTGAAGGAAAAAATAGAGATTAGAGGTGACTAGAAATGCAATGAGTGAAGGAGACCCTCCAAAAACATCTTTGGTATTCTGATGAATATCCTGGATCTTTACTAAAAGCATACCCCGGTGCTTTTAATAATAAAGATGAGGTACAAAGGATGGTATTTAATAGCGAATTAGAAGAAGATAATTTCAATCAACGTCCTTTTTCTAAATTAATTACCGATATAGCTAAGGAGCTCCAGATTCGAGGATGGGCTTAGGAATACAACTGACATGTATCACTGTAAAGTCAGCTGTAAGATGTAGGAAGGAAGTTTATGAAATAATTCACAGTTGTCTTTAAATAGCTTAGTATCAATAGTTTTAGCTGATTTTAGCTGAAAATTGAAGTATGTTTTATGTTCCCTCATACTAAGAGTTTGGGGGATTTTCGTTGTTTGTTTAAATGTCCGAAAAAGTTTATGGTTCTGTATTTCTCCTATAAAATAACGCCATTCTTACACCCCATTAGAGCGAGCGTGTTAGCATTATTTGCAAGAGCCAATTCTCCTAAAACCTGGCGGCATTGCTCGTGCAACATACCCACAGAGGCTCAATACCAAACCGAATACCATTCTACCTGTTATATTGCATATTCCATATTAAATAGCTAGTAGCCTATTATCTTTTATTAACTACAACAGTAGTATAGAAAGTTTAATAATTTAGTTGCGTTTTTTTAATTGCTTTGCTAAGTGGTGAATTATACCTATCCTTACGTGGTAACTAGATTTAACTTACTACTTTTGTAAAATTTAAATAATTCAAATTATTCATGTAAATTAATGTTTATTAATCTATAATAAAGTCGATGGAAATTAATAGGGGGTATCAGGTATTGAAGAAAAAGTTTATTGTTCCTGTAGTTCTGTCGTCAGCGTTGTTGGTAGGTTCTATCCCTGTAAGTAGTGTATTTGCCAAACCGGTTAATTCGAGTGAGGTTAGTAGTGTACAAGCTTCTAAGGAGTGGAATATGAAAGCAAGCGTTCCTGTATTTGTGAATGAGCGATTTGCAGAGAAATTCCCTTCCAGCACCCCATCCAATGCATTAAATTATTTGAAGAAAAACGAAGTTAAAACCGGAATTAAAAATCCGGGTAAAAATCTAAAAGTAAAAGATACACAAACAGATGAACTGGGTATGACGCATGTCCGCTATAATCAGTCAATAAATGGAGTTAACGTAGAAGGATCCGAAGTTATTGTTCATTTTAATAAGGATAATGAAGTAGTATCCGTCAACGGAAGAGTAAATCAGACGATTGCCGATGATGCAGTGGACACGACTGCCTCGTTAAGTAGTAATGCTGCACTACAGGTGGCAACATCCTCAGTCAATGCTCCTGAAGAGCTGACATATGAGCCAACTACTGAGCTTGTTGTCTATCCTTTTGAAGGGGAAAATCATACAGCTTATAAAGTGAATGTTAACTTTATGGGGGATGAACCTGGAAACTGGTTTGTCTTTGTGGATGCAAACACGGGAGAAATCATCGATAAGTATAATGGCTTAATGCATGCTGATGAAATGAAAACACAAAAAGGTGTTGGAAAGGGGGTACTTGGCGATCACAGGGAATTACATATTACCCAAGTGAAGGAACCAAAATCTGGAACGCAGTTTGCTTTAGCAGATTACTTTCATAATGGTCTTGAAGGTATAATCACGTATGATGCTAAAAATGATGGAAGTTCCAGTAATGATACCCTATATGTTGGCAATTCTGCTGCATTTATAGGAGACTATGATCGGGCTGCTGTCGATGCACACTATAATTCGGAAAAGGTATATGAGTATTACCTTAATGAACATGGCCGCAATTCCCTTGATGGTAAAGGAATGGCAATCATTTCTAAGGTTCACTATGGCAACAATTACAACAATGCATCTTGGAATGGGCGTTGGATGACCTATGGTGATGGTGACGGAGAGTTCTTTATTTCACTATCAGCCGGTCTTGACGTTGCAGCCCACGAAATGACTCATGGCGTCATCACTCATACAGCAAGTTTAGTATACCGCAATCAACCAGGAGCACTAAACGAATCATTCGCTGACGTTTTTGGTGCACTCGTTGACGATGATGATTGGGAAATGGGCGAGGATATTATGGCACCGGCTGCTAAAGCTGACGGTGTAACGAGATTGCGAAGCTTAAGTGATCCAAATAGTGTTGTTGTAAGTAATGCGCAAAGAGCAGCATATGGCAGCGGAGTCTATCCGGCTCATATGGATGAATTTTATCACATGCCACTAAATGTAGATAACGGCGGTGTCCATGTTAACTCTTCAATTACAAACCATGCTGCATACTTGATCGGTGAAGAAATTGGAAGGAAAAAACTAGGGAAAATTTACTATCGTGCTTTATCTGTTTATTTAACTCCAAATTCTGATTTTAGCGACGCGCGCAAGGCGATTGTTCAGTCTGCAATTGATCTTTATGGTGAAGGCAGCGCGGAAGAGACTGCAGTTAAATCTGGATTTGATGCGGTGGGAATTTACTAAGGTATCTGATTGGAACTGCTTGCAGGAATAATTATTTTAGCGGATTTTAGATGAATATTGAAGTGCGTTTTATGTTCCCTCAGACTAAGAGTTTGGGGGGATTTTTGTTATGGTGGTCTAACTAATACGTACCATGAGGATAATTATGATATTATTTTAGTTTCGCGTATAGGTAAATGCTTTTAGGGAGTAATGTAGAGCAACTTGCTGGTAACCGATAGATATGTGTTTACTTCTCGATATTAATGAGAGACCACGTTTCTTACGACATTTTGGAAAAGCATGGGTATATCAAAATCACTGAAGGAAATGTCGCTCATTCTGGATTTATTGAAACATTTATCGAAGAACTAGGACAGATTAAGTAAAAAACATAAGATGGACCTAGGCACCCTTTTTGAATATTGATTCCACCTTTATAATAAATACACCAATCCTACCCAAATAAAAGATTTAAAATTGAAATCTCACCAGCATCCCTTGTGTTGCCACATACACTCTGGACATGTATCCAAAGACGTACATATTACCTCCAATTTTGAAATATTGAGTACATATTACCGCAAATTAGCTTGATTCTAGTTTATCGTTTACACTTGAGCAATGTTACATAGCTCTCTTTAGAGAAGACATCTTTGTTATTATTTTTTAAATAAGTTGAGTCTTAGTTGATCATACAGCCCCTTGTTTTGGCTGTTTCGATCAATGTATTTATGTATCTCTTTGCAGTATCAGAGTGACAACAGCCATTGAATTATACCAACTCTGACCTTGTTTTGAAAATCAAAAATGTTATAAAAATGTGATTGGTTTTCAATAAGATCAGTCTTCTAGAAACGTGACAGACTAACTCTAGAATTGCGTAGTAGACACATACTGCGTAACAACAAATAATTTTTTTATGAAGGAATGTACTTTAATAAAGAGGTTTTATTTATCGAAAATAAGTTTTCAACAATCGGGCCAGATTGGAGAAGAACGCTCACAATGAAAATGGCATGTACAATAAGAGATATAATGGAGATTGTAAAGAAATGACTTAAAGTAACGAACCGGTTACTTTTATAAGAGATATAAAATGTTTACAGTTTCTTTGGAGAATGGTTGAAGAGTAGACAATGCATAAATATTTCTAAGATAAGGCAAATTAATGAGAAAAAAGTTAAAACAATGAATAGATTGAAAATATTTGCATATAGTGATATAGTTTTCATTGAATAAAACAATGGAGGGGGTACCGATATGAAAAAAAGATCATTGAATTCTTTATCTAGAGGTGTAGGGTACTCAACTGCCGTTTTTTTCGTGTTCGCTAATCATGGGAGAAGTCTGTCTAATTTTAGAAAAAAACGACTTAAATCCTTTGATTAGATTCTCTAATTAAAGTAGTGGGATATAAACCACAGGTCGTTTCCTGTGGGGGTTATTTATACATTCATGTTATTTAAAACCACAGGAATTTTCCTGTGGTTTTTTTATTTTCAGAGGGAGGAAAGAACATGGAGAAAACACAAGAGATATTTATTAGGCAATTGGAATTTTCAGATGCGGAGGATTTACTAAAGTTAGAGGTTGAAAATAGAGATTTTTTCCAACTCTATGGACCACTAAAAGATGAAAAGTTTTATACAATTGCTGGGCAAGTTGAGCGAATTGAAAAATGGGTTTTATCAGCTGAGCAGGACTCAGTTTATTCATTTGGAATATTTCTTACAGACAGCAAGCAACTTATTGGTAATGTAACACTATCTGAGGTTGCAAGAGGTAACTATCAGAGTTGTTGGATTGGATATTACTTAGACCGTAAGCAAAATGGGAAGGGATACATGACAAAGGCAGTAAAATTAGTTGTAGACTATGGATTTAATGAATTAAAATTACATCGAATTGAAGCTGGAGTAATGCCTCATAATATACGTTCCATTAAGGTACTAGAGAAAGCAGGGTTTCATAAAGAGGGTATTGCAATAGAGAATGTTAAAATTAATGGGAAGTGGGAAAATCATCAAACGCTTGCGATTATCAATAATGAAAAGTATAAACCGAAAGTAATTAGAAAAAACCCACAAGGCATTGCTATGCCAATTGGAGATTACAGTCACCTTACGATTGTACCAAAAGGAGCCGAATTAATTATTCCATCAGGTCAAGTAGGTGTAGATAGAGAAGGTAATATTCCTGATTCAGTTGAAGAACAATTTCAGATTTCCTTGGAGAATATTGTATCACTTCTTAGAAGTGAGAATTTAGATACTAATGGGATTATCAAAATTAATATTTGGTTAACTGAAAAGGTAGACAAAGAAGTGTTTGTAGACATCTATAAGAAATTTCACAAGGGTTCTCCACCTTCAATGACACTTGCTTATGTTATGGCTCTAGGAACTCCAGACCTTAAAGTAGAAGTAGAAGTTTTGGCAGCTCGTTTTTAGTCTATACCTACTTAAATCTAGTAAGGCGTTGATCAATGTTGATTAACGCCTAAATATGTTGAACAAGTTACTCAAACTAGAAATATTTAATAATTAATAATTAATTCTGATGGGAAGAAATGCACTTAAACTATTGGCAGGATAGCATTCCTGTAGCTCGTTATTTTTCGACTTTGAAAAAAATAGTGCTCCTCAGTAAGATATGAGTATAGACACCACTCTAACTCACACCTATAGGAGGAACCCTACTATGAAGTTTAAAATGCAAAACAAACAAAATCAACTAATAGAAAGAATTTCCGTTAAACATCTTATTGTCGGTGTGGATATTGCTCAACAATTACATGTAGCTCGAGCTGTTAATTTCCGTGGAATAGTGATTGGAGATCCACTTACATTTAAAAATAATGAAGAGGGATTTGCTAGTTTACTAAAATGGATGAAAAATCTACAAAGATTAAACAACCTAGATGAAGCTATAGTTGGGATGGAACCTACTGGTCATTACTGGATCAATCTTTCAAAATGGCTATCTAAACAAAATATAGAAGTTGTAACAGTAAACCCTCAAATACGCAGAACTATGGATATTTGTGTTAAAGTTCGGGTTCTGCGCATAGGTTATTTGAGTTATATGACAATTGGTTTTTTAGAAAATTAGCTAGATTAATGATTCAAAACTTCAGGAACTAGAGGAGTTGATGATGCTTTCGAATCTCATACAGTGGTTATTCAATACTCATTTTTATAATTATCTGCAATATTTAAATCTCTATATAAAACTTAAAAAATTTGTTCTGCTACCAATTCTGAAAGAGTTTTAATTCCGTAGTCAATTTCATTTAAGGATGCATAAGAATAAGAAATTCTTAAATATTGATCAGAGTGAAACTCATACAAATCTCCAGGGTGAACAAGTATTTTCCGACTTAAGGCTTTAGTAAAAAGCTGGTACATGGATATACCTTCATTTAACTTAAGCCAGATGAAATATCCGCCTCTAGGGATATTCCATGTACCGATGCTGGTAAAATATTTCTTTAATGCTTCAAGAGCAACATCTCTTCGGAGCTTAACATTTTTCCTCATTATATCGTTATGCTGATAATAAAGACCACTAGAGAATAGTTCTGTGGTTACATTCTGGGAGAGTGAGCTGGTTCCATAATCAGTTTGCATTTTTATATCTGCCAATCTTTCAATGACTTTTTCTGATCCAACAATCCATCCAATCCTAAGACCAGGACTTAAATTCTTCGATATCCCACCAATATATAATACAAGTCCATTGTTATCAAATGCCTTTATTGGCTGTGGAGGTTGTTCATCAAACCAAAGCTCCCTATATACATCATCCTCGATAATAGGCAAACGTTCCCTATCACATGCATCAACAAGCGTTTTTCTTCTTTCAAGTGACATGACGCTTCCGGTAGGATTTTGAAAAGTAGGTATTGTAAAAAGCATTGCTCCTTTTCTCCGCCTATGTCGATCAATCAATTCTTTTATTTCTATGCCTTCTTCATCCAGCTTAATTCCCGAAAGCTGCATTCCTAAGGATTGAAAGGTTCTAAGAGAGTA
>Ga0213826_1000273_pt1 | contig 36112 bp, 35 predicted proteins | sample MC6MC0899MG_FD_180668 | JGI IMG/M metagenome (GOLD analysis project Ga0213826, IMG submission 180668) | Enriched soil aggregate microbial communities from Iowa State University, Ames, United States - MC6-MC0899-MG | ecosystem: Environmental > Terrestrial > Soil > Unclassified | place: USA: Iowa...
TAAACGCTTTTATCTCTTTTTCTCTATCAATTATCAAACGAACAGCTACGGATTGCACACGTCCTGCGCTTAAGCCTTTTTTCACCTTCTTCCAAAGGAGCGGGCTGATATTATAACCTACAAGCCGATCTAAAATCCGGCGTGCCTGCTGGGCATCGACAAGATCCATATTAATTGGACGTGGATGCTTGAAGGATTCTTGTATTGCATCCTTTGTGATTTCATTAAAGACAACACGACAATCTGAGTTTATGTCTACATCTAAACTGTGCGCTAAATGCCAGGCAATAGCTTCCCCTTCACGATCAGGGTCGGCCGCGAGATAAATTTTTTTTGCCTTTTTGGCCGCTGTTTTTAATTCCTTTAAAACAGGACCTTTCCCACGGATGGTAATATACTTTGGCTCAAAACTATTTTCTACATTGACCCCCATCTGACTCCGCGGCAAATCACGAACATGCCCCATCGAAGCTTTTACTTTATATTTATTTCCTAAGTATCGTTCAATTGTTTTCGCTTTTGCTGGCGATTCAACGATTACAAGAAATTCTGTCATTCAAATATCCTCCTTAAGAGGGAAAGTGTGAAAGCGCCTTGAATTCGGCAAAAGCCTGTTTCTAAGATGCTTACTATTTGAGAAGTTTTCCTAATTTCCAGTTTTAACCATTTGAACTGGAGAAAATACTTTACAAAACTGTCTTATCCCATAATTTTCATTTATAAGCTAATTCCATTAGTATTTAATTTTTTTTGATATATTCGCTTTTTCAATTATCTGTTGGAAAATGTATAACATATTAGAAATTTTTGCAACCTTTTTTAGCTAATTTCTCCATTTTATCGAAAAAACCTGCAAAAATACTATTTTTTTATCTTAAAATTCTAATATTATCTAGAGTTTAATCTTATTTCCTCCAAAATATCCTCAGCCTTTGTAACAAGTTTTGCCCCCTGCTGAATTAATTCATTTGCCCCGATGGAATATGGATTAAAAATGCTTCCAGGTAACGAAAATACATCACGTCCTTCATTGACGGCATAATTGGCCGTGATGAGCGAACCGCTTTTTCGCTTTGCTTCTATAATAAACGTTCCCGCCCCTAAACCGCTAATAATTCGATTCCGAGCGGGGAAATGCCATCTAAGCGGCTTTGTATCCGGGGGATATTCGGATATGACTAGCTGGGTTTTCATCATTTCTAGTGCGAGACTCATATTTTCTTTAGGATAGATATGATAGAAACCTCCCGCGATAACTGCGATTGTTTTCCCGCCATTTTTTATTGCGTATTCATGTGCCAAGGCATCTATTCCCTTTGCTAAACCGCTCACAATGAGAACTCCATTCTCTATTAACTCAGGAAAAATTAACCTAATTGCATTTCTTCCGTATTGTGTAGCTTGACGAGAACCGACAACCGCAAGCTTCGGTTCTTTTTCTAAAAGCGATAAATCACCTTTTGCAAATAATGCCCATGGCGGCTGGTAGATTTCTTTTAAGTACCTTGGGTATTCTTTATCCAAAATGGTAATCACAGTAATTTCATTGGTTTCGTATTGACGGATTTGTTCGTGAATCATGTCAGGATGAAGTGTAATGGTAGAAGAATTTTCCAAGGAGGTATCGTGGTTAATTGGTGGAAATAAGGAAAGCTGATGAGGTGATGGTGATCGGGTTTGGAACCGGTACAGGGACTGAAGCGTCGGATCCTTTTTTAACATTTGATACACAGTATTCCATGAGATATTTGGGTAATGAAGCAAATGAATCAGTTTTTCTTTAAAGTCATCCATGATTAATTCTCCTTTTTTTATTATACGAGAAATAGCCCCTCAATTATGAGGGACTATCTGTTACCATCATGATGTATATTAGTGAGTCTTACACTTTTCGTATAGACCTTGATCTTTCAATACTTCAATCAACGTTTCACCCATAACAGATGGAGTATCAGCTACTTTAATACCGCACTCATTCATGATGCGGATTTTTTCATCTGCAGTACCTTTTCCGCCAGAAATGATGGCACCAGCGTGGCCCATACGTTTTCCAGGAGGTGCTGTACGTCCGCCGATAAAGCCAACAACAGGTTTTGTCATGTTTGATTTCACCCATTCAGCCGCTTCTTCTTCAGCAGTACCGCCGATTTCTCCGATCATAATCACTGCGTATGTTTCAGGATCTTCATTAAATGCCTTTAAGACATCGATGAAGTTTGTTCCGTTAACAGGATCTCCGCCAATACCAACTGCAGTTGTTTGACCAAGCCCTGCTTGTGTTAGTTGGTGTACTGCTTCGTATGTTAATGTTCCAGAGCGGGAAACAACGCCGACATGTCCTTTTGTATGGATGTAGCCTGGCATAATACCAATTTTACATTCATCAGCAGTAATAACACCAGGGCAGTTTGGACCCACAAGACGGGTCTTTTTGCCTTCCATGTAACGTTTTACTTTCACCATATCCAATACAGGAATATGCTCTGTAATACAAATAACAAGATCTAATTCTGCATCAACAGCTTCGATAATAGAATCTGCAGCAAATGGGGCTGGAACATAAATAACAGAAGCATTTGCACCTGTTGCTTCAACGGCTTCCTTTACTGTATTGAAAACAGGTACGCCTTCAACCTCTTGTCCTTTTTTTCCAGGAGAGGTACCACCAACAATTTTCGTGCCATATTCAAGCATTTGTTTTGTATGAAAACGGGCTGTTCCGCCTGTTATTCCTTGAACAATAACCTTTGTATCTTTATTAATAAAAACGCTCACGTTAATTCCCCTTTCTTGGCCGTTAGGAAAGTGTAACTTTCCCATCAGGCATAAGTGCAACTACGCCTCTGTCTTCGCCTAACGGCTCGCCAATCTGCAAGTTTTCTTTATCGACCCTATTTCACTAATGAAACGATTTTTTGTGCGCCGTCAGCCATGGATTCTGCAGCAATAATCGCAACGCTAGACTCTGCAAGGATTTTCTTTCCTAAGTCAACATTTGTTCCTTCTAAGCGAACAACAAGCGGAACACTTAGTCCAACCTGCTTTGCTGCCTCAACAACACCCTCAGCAATGACATCACACTTCATGATTCCACCAAAGATATTGACAAAAATACCTTTTACGTTTGGATCAGAAAGGATAATTTTAAATGCTTCTGTAACCTTTTCTGCTGTCGCACCGCCCCCAACATCGAGGAAGTTGGCAGGGTCGCCGCCGTAATGTTTAATGATATCCATCGTGGACATGGCAAGTCCGGCACCATTAACCATACAGCCGATATTTCCATCTAAAGCTACATAGCTTAAATCATATTTAGATGCTTCAATTTCCTTTACATCTTCTTCTTCAAGGTCTCGGTAAGCTAATACCTCTTTTTGACGATATAATGCATTAGAATCGAAATTTAATTTCGCATCAAGCGCCATTACTTTTCCGTCTCCAGTAACCACAAGCGGGTTAATTTCGGCAATTGAGCAATCCTTTTCGATATATGCATTATATAAGCCCATCATAAACTTAACAGCTTGATTAATTAGTTCATTTGGAATGTTGATATCGAAAGCAATACGGCGTGCTTGGAATGGCTGCAAGCCAATAGCTGGATCGATTTCTTCTTTAAAAATTTTCTCAGGGGTTTTAGCAGCTACTTCTTCAATTTCTGTACCGCCTTCTTCAGATGCCATTAAAACAACACGTGAAGTAGCACGATCTAATACTAAGCCAATATAGTATTCTTTTTTGATGTCACAGCCTTCTTCAATAAGCAAACGTTTAACTTCTTTACCTTCTGGACCTGTTTGGTGTGTGACAAGTGTTTTTCCAAGGATTTCATTTGCATATGTACGAACCTCTTCAAGGTTTTTCGCAACTTTAACACCGCCGGCTTTCCCCCGTCCACCAGCATGGATTTGTGCTTTAACTACACAAACCTGTGTGCCTAGTTCTTTAGCCGCTTCAACTGCCTCTTCAACAGTGAATGCCACTTTTCCGTTAGGAACCGCTACCCCGTAATTTCTGAGGATCTCTTTCCCTTGATACTCATGGATATTCATTTCCCATCCTCCTATCAAACTGTTCAAAAAATTGACTCCGTTTTCATTTTATATAATGACACATACCTTGTCCACCATTAAGCAAAAAAATTATATTCGTCTTAAAAAAATTCAGAATAATTCGTTACTAAAATTCGGCTTCCTAAGGGTTTTGTTAATAGTAACTTTATTTTTACAATAATAAAAAACAGGCTCAACACCTGTTTTATTTTTGTAAACTATAATCTTTGACAGGTGCGAAGCTTTTTCGATGATAGGAAGTAATCCCATGCTGCTTTATTGCATCTATATGTTCCTTCGTGCCGTACCCCATATTTTGCTGGAAACCATATGCTGGATAGCTTTTCGAAAGCTCCTTCATCAATTGATCTCTTGCTACTTTTGCAACGATTGATGCTGCCGCGATGGAGATGCTTATTGCATCCCCTTTTATAATCGATTCTGTTGGATAAGGGGTATCGAGCTTCATCGCGTCAATAAGCAACAAATCTGGCTTTGGATTTAGCGAAGCGATGGCCGATTTCATTGCCTTTTTTGTCGCTTCATAAATATTAATTTCGTCAATTTCTATGGCATGAATCATCGAAATGCTAAAAGCCAGCGCTTCCTTCCTAATGATTTCATCGAATTCCTGACGTTTTTTTTCTGATAGCTTTTTCGAATCATCCAGACCTGCTAAGTAAAAATCCTTTGGTAAAATAACAGCCGCTGCTACAACCGGACCAGCAAGCGGTCCTCTGCCTACTTCATCGACACCGGCAATTAATTCAAAGCCCTGTGATCGCCATTTCTTTTCAAAGGAGCTCATTTCATTGAATTTCTCCGCTAATCGTCTGTTCTCTGCCATTTTCTTACGCCATTTATGTAACAGCTGTTGAACACCCTTACGTTCATCTTCCAGGATATGTAACAAAAATGGATCATTTTCCTCGATAATATTTTCTAACTGTCGTTCAATTTCTGCTATAGTTTGTACTTTCATTTTTTTCACCCGTTGTAATGATACCTTGGCATCCTTTTATTATCAATACATAAGAAAAGCTTAATGCTTCCGCCTATCGGCGTATGGACTGGAGCACTTCGACTGAGATAAAGGAAACACGGAGAGCGTAGCGATCCGATGTTGACTTATCGTAGGGAGAAGAGCGAAGTACACTAGCCGATGGCGCCTGGAGCTGGACAATTCTCAAAGCCGAAATGCTTTCTTATCTCAAAAAATAGCACACAAAATTTAATTAGATTTTGTGTGCTGCTTCCATTGAAAAATTATTAAGAAACAATAAGGTTTTTAAGTTTAACTGTGCTGCCACTGCCAAAAATTTCTTGCTCAAGTCTTCTTCCAGTCGGAGTTGCGGCAAGGCCGCCTTCTGCTGTTTCCCTTAATGAAGAAGGCATGGATTGGCCAATTAAGAACATGGCATGAATGACTTCATCACAAGGGATTCTGCTTGTAATACCTGCAAGTGCCATATCTGCTGCAGTGATAGCATTGGAAGCACCCATCGCATTCCGTTTTACACAAGGAACTTCTACTAAACCTGCAACAGGATCACATACTAATCCAAGCATATTCTTCAACGTGATGGCCATCCCCTCTGCAGCCTGCTGTGGTGAGCCGCCAGCCAATTCTACAATCGCTGCTGCTGCCATTCCACTTGCAGAGCCTACTTCCGCCTGACATCCACCTGCAGCACCGGAAATCGAGGCATTATTTGCGACTACGAAACCAAAAGCAGCTGCGGTAAACAAAAATTCTATCATTTCCTCTCGCGTTGGGTTCAATTTTTCTTTTACAGCAAACAATGTTCCTGGTACTACACCTGCTGAACCTGCGGTTGGTGTTGCACAAATAACGCCCATTGCAGCATTTACTTCATTCGTGGCCACCGCTTTACTAACAGCATCTAGTAAAATTGTACCTCCTAGAGCATTTCCGCTTTTTATATAGTTCTGGAGCAGAACCGCATCTCCTCCGGTAAGACCTGTATGTGAGCGGACACCGTTTAGCCCTCTTTCCACCGCTTGTTCCATCACAGTTAAATTCTTGTCCATTTTCGCCATTACTTCTTCTCTAGTAAGACCTGATACCTCTATTTCTTGCCTGATCATGATCTCCGCTATTTTCACTTGATTTTTTTCTGCTAGCTGAACAAGCTCCGCTACATTTCGAAACATGATCGCACCTCCTGATGTTTGTTCAATCTATTCAACCATACGAATAATTTGCGATACATTTGAAAGTTGTTGTAATTCCTCTATTACCTTGTCCTCAATATTCTGATCGACCTCGATAATCATTAATGCCATTTCACCTTTTTCTAACCGCGAAACCTCCATATGACCTATATTTATTTTATACTTTGATAATACACTTGTTACTGCAGAAATGATGCCAAATCGATCCTGGTGAACAACCAGAATAGCAGGATGTTCTCCTGAAAGCTTTAATGGGAAGGAATTTATTTCCGTGATTTCAATGGTTCCTCCGCCAATTGAAATCCCCACCATTTCAAGTTCGTTTTCCTCATCATATAAATTTATTTTGACAGTGTTTGGATGATCTGTCACGGCTTCTTCAGTACGAAAAACTACATCTAGGCCCACTTCTTTCGCTATCTCTAATGATTTTGGCATTCTTTCATCAAACGTATCCAAATCCAGAAGACCGGCAACAATAGCAAAGTCTGTTCCGTGTCCCTTATACGTTTTTGCAAATGAACCGTACAAGGAGATGATCGCTTTCTTTGGCAGGCTTCCAAACAAGGTTCTTGCGACCCTGCCAATCCGTGCTGCACCTGCTGTATGAGAGCTTGAAGGTCCAATCATGACCGGACCAATAATATCAAATGCTGAGCGATATTTCATTGATATACTCCTTTTATCTTGTAAGTTATTTTTTCTTTAAACGTGGACATCTTTTCATTTAATTTTACGAGAAAAGATTCTAAGTAACCAGAAATAAAAGCTGGTAAAAGTCCCTGTTCTTCTCCAACTTATTCCGTTACTTATGAAAACGATTACAATAATACATTGAAATCTTGCCTTCACAATTTTTACTATAACCCAATCTTTTTGACAAGATTTCCTTTAACCATAAAAATAATATCAAAGATTTACTAGATTTAATATAACATTTTAATAGTACCAATAGTAATTTCTTCATTGAATTTATTTGTAACATGAAAAGGCTCCCCATTCGGAGAGCATTGGTCAATCATTATTTTTATCAACATTAAAATCTGCCGGCCGTTCAAAGGTAACTCTGCCAAATTTTTCCGATCTTATTTCCCGAATGACTAATTCAGAAACCTTATCATAATCGACAATCCCACCTGCCATGAGACAGCCGCGAAGTACTCCGATATGATCAAACATTTCAACAACGTTTTCAGGGAGAGTCTCTAAATTATAACGCTCTTTCAAACGCTCTGGATAGACGCGTTCTAAAAATCTTAATGTGTAGACAGTTAGGTCTTGAAGGTTTAATAGTGTATCTTTAATCGCCCCTGTAATCGCCAGCTTCATGCCAACCTCTTGATCCTCAAATTTCGGCCATAAAATCCCCGGAGTATCCAGCAATTCCATTTCTTTGCCAACTTTAATCCACTGCTGTGATTTTGTAACTCCAGGAGTATTTCCTGTTTTGGCGATATTCTTTTTAGCAAGACGGTTTATGAGCGTGGATTTACCTGCGTTTGGAATTCCGACGATCATCGCCCGGATAGCTCTTGGTTTCACACCTTTTGCTCTTAAACGATCAAATTTCTCTTTAAGAATTTCATTTGAGGCATGGACAATACTTTTCATACCTTCTCCTGCCTGAGAATTAATCGCTAGTGCTTTAATTCCTTTTTCCGCAAAAAAGGCAATCCATTCTTTTGTTGCAGCCTGGTCAGCCATATCTGCTTTATTTAATAAAACTAACCTTGGTTTATGCTGAATGATTTCGTCAATCATCGGATTTCTTGAAGAATACGGAATTCTTGCATCCACCAATTCAAAAATAATATCAACTAGTTTTAATTTTTCCGTGACCTCTCTGCGAGCCTTGGCCATATGACCAGGAAACCATTGGATCGTCAAAGCAGTCACCTCCTTTTAAAAGCGTAAGCGCCTTGGTCAGCCCCGTGAGTCTAGACGAACCGCGTGAAGGCAGTTCCCCAGCCGCTACAGATGGGCGGCTAGTCCTGCCGGGGCTATGCGCTGAAGCTAAATACTAATTTTATTTCACTTTAACAATGTGTGCGTCTTTAATCGGCCAATAGACCATATTTGTTTTACCGATAACTTTACTCATTGGAATCGTTCCAATATGCCTGCTGTCTTTACTAAAGCGGCGGTTATCTCCCATAACGAACAATTCACCTTCTGGTACTGTTTTTCGGCCAACAGGTGTCTCTTCCAATTTAAAGGAATATGTTAATGGACCTTCAACCTGTTTTTTATATTTATCCAAATAAGGCTCTTTATACGCTTTTCCATTTACATATAACGTATCATCCTTATACTCAATCGTGTCACCAGGAAGTCCAATTACACGCTTTATGTAATCCTTTTTCTCCGGGGCATGAAAAACGATGATATCGAATCGCTTTGGCTCACCAATTTCATAACTAAATTTATTGACAATCATGCGATCCTGATCTTTTAATGTTGGCATCATCGATAAGCCATCTACTACTATTGGAGCAAAAAGGAAATATCGGATGACCGCTGCCAAGGCAACCGCAATCAATAGGGCTTTCGTCCATTCCCATAATTCATTCTTCTTTTTTGTCATACAATCCCCACCAATCACTAATAAAAAAATGTTTTATACAGCCTATTTTACATAACTTAAACATATTTAACACGATGGGATATACCTTTTTAATCAAACTTTAATATTTTGTTTAAAAATCCGCAACAATTAAATCGGTCCAATAAATATAATTTACCATCAATTGAATTGATATGTAATAAAAAAGAGCCTGCTCGTTGGCAAGCTCTTTTTTTCATATTAGCGGATCTCTTTAATTCTTGCTTTTTTACCGCGAAGGCTACGCAAGTAGTAAAGCTTAGCACGGCGAACTTTACCGCGGCGAATTACTTCAAGCTTCGCAATTTTTGGTGTATGAACAGGGAAAGTACGCTCAACGCCTACTCCGTAAGAAATTTTACGAACTGTAAAAGTTTCGCTAATTCCACCACCACGACGCTTAATCACTACACCTTCAAATAACTGAATACGTTCGCGAGTACCCTCGACAACTTTAACGTGAACACGTACAGTATCACCGGGGCGGAACGCAGGAAGATCAGAACGAAGTTGTTCTTTTGTGATTTCTTCGATTAATTTATGCATCGTTTTCAACTCCTTCCAACAGATGCTCATGCACATCTACTACCTATTTCCTTGCAGCGGAACATCGTTATAAGACCATAACTGAAACATATCAGTTCAAGTCACAAGAAGTATCATACCATATTTATTGTGGGCCCGCAATATTACTCGACATCTTTTTTTACTTCTTTTAGCCACTTTTCCTGTTCAGAAGTAAGATCGATTTTATCAAATAAATCCGGCCTCCTAAGAAGAGTACGTCTTAATGCTTCTTTATTGCGCCATTCTTCGATTAATTTATGATTTCCTGACAATAACACATCAGGCACCTTGATTCCACGGAAATCGGCCGGTCTTGTGTAGTGTGGATGTTCTAAAAGCCCCGTACTAAATGAATCCTTTATATGCGATTCTTGATTGCCAAGCACCTCTGGCAGGAGGCGGACAACACTATCAACCACGACCATTGCCCCTAGCTCGCCACCAGTTAAAACATAATCACCAATTGAGATTTCATCGGTTACCACATGCTCTCGAATTCGTTCATCATAGCCTTCATAATGGCCGCAAATAAAGATTAAGTGCTCTTCTTTCACTAATTCTTCTGCCTTTTTTTGTTCATATCGTTCACCTTGAGGGCAAAGGAGGATCACCCTTGGATTACTTTGAGCTTTTTCCTTGAGGGCCGCAACAGCATCAAAGATGGGCTGCGGCTTTAATACCATCCCGGCACCGCCGCCATAAGGATAATCATCAACAGATGCATGTTTGTTATCGGCAAAATCACGAAAATTAACAACGTTATAGGAAACGGCTGTTTTCTCAGCGGCTTTTTGCAAAATGGATTGCCCCAGTACCCCGGAAAACATTTCCGGGAATAATGTAAGGATGTCAATCTGCATCATGGAAGTAACCCTTCCATTGGTTCAATTAAGATAACTTTCTCTTTTACATCTACTTTTTTGACCACATCATGTATATAAGGAATTAGTAGTTCTTTGCCGCCTTTTCCTTTTATAACCCAAACGTCATTAGCACCAGGTGATAGAATTTCAGAAACCTTCCCAATTTCATCACCATGTACAGTGGAAACAAGACAGCCGATAATTTCATGGTAATAAAATTCATCTTCTTCTAATGTGTCTAGTTGTGATTCGGGGACTTTTAAAATTCCATCCCTAAACTTTTCTACTTCATTGATATTAGTAAACCCTTCAAATGTCAGCAATTCAAAATTTTTATGTGTACGATGGCTCTTGACTGTTAGTTCAATTGGCTTGCTTGAATTTGGCATAAATAAATATAAAACATTTCCCTTCTTGTAGCGTTTTTCAGGGAAATCCGTTTTTGAAACAACTCTCACTTCACCTTTTATGCCTTGGGTATTAACAATTTTACCGACGTTAAACCATTTTTCCATTTTTTCACCTACTATCTAATTTCTTCAACGATCCCGTCTTTAATAATAATGGTAGACTGCCCCATTCTTTCGTCCCAATTGTCGCCCACTCTTATCTCAACTATGGCCTGTACTTCCTTTTCGTTTAATTCACTGCCTAATGGTAGGATATGTAATTGTTCCATTTGAAACTCAACTAACTTTATTTTTTCTTTGCGCGTTTGAATTTCTTTTTCAAAATGTTTTTTTAGTGCAGCTGGAGAAAAGGATTTTGTTTTCTCTAACCGCTTCAGTTCAAATTGCAGCTGATCACATTCTTTTTGAAGCTGCAGCTTCCTTGAACGGTATGTATTGAAAAGCTGTTGTTTGCTGTTCTCCGTTAGTATCTGCTTCACAACAACTGTTTGTATCAGTTTCATGACAACGCCTCCTTCATCTATAACGTAAAAGAAGTTAGCAAAAAAGGGAGGATAATTAATCCCTCCCTTTTATCTAGATGCAAAAAGCTATTCACCAATTTCTAGAAAAATTTTCTTTTGTTGTGATGATCCTGCTGCATAAACAACAGTTCTAATGGCCTTTGCAACACGACCCTGCTTGCCAATTACTTTTCCCATATCTGTCTTGTTAACAAAGAGCTGATAGGTTACCCGGTTGTCGTCTTCTACGATATCAATACGAACATCTTCCGGGAAATCAACAAGGGGCTTAACAATCGTTTCAATTAGTTCTTTCATCGTTTCTTACGATTACTTGCCTAATTTTGCATTATGGAATTTTTCCATGATGCCTTGGTTTGAGAAGAGGTTACGAACTGTATCAGAAGGTTTCGCACCATCTTTTAACCATTTAAGAGCTAATTCTTCGTTGATTTCTACTTTAGCTGGTTGAGTAACTGGATTGTAAGTTCCAACGATCTCAATGTAACGTCCATCACGTGGTGAACGAGAATCTGCTACTACAATACGATAGAAAGGAGTTTTTTTAGCTCCCATACGTTTTAAACGAATTTTAACTGCCATTTTAAATAAGCACCTCCGAATAGTTTCACACAAGATAGTATAATATCAATTCTTTTATAGTTTGTAAAGTGTTTTTTCTTTACATGTAGTATTACCAATTTAATCCAAACCAAAACATCCTAGAATGGTTTAAATGGAAATTTAAAACCGCCTTTTTTCTTTCCTTTTTGCTGCATCCCTGTCATTTGCTTCATCATTTTTTTCATGTCCTCAAACTGCTTTAATAAGCGGTTAATTTCGGTGACAGGGCGCCCGCTGCCTTTAGCAATTCTTCTCTTACGATTCGCATTTAGGATTTCAGGATTGTTTTTTTCTGCTTTTGTCATTGATTGAATAATAGCCTCAACATGGGCAATTTGTTTTTCATCAATTTGAAGGTTATTCAAACCTTTAATTTTATTTGCACCAGGCATCATTTTCAATAATTCATCAAGCGGTCCAAGATTTCGAACCTGGCCAAGCTGATCCAAAAAGTCCTCGAGAGTAAACGTGGCGGTCCGCATCTTTTGTTCTAACTCTTTCGCCTTTTGTTCATCGACATTTGCCTGGGCTTTTTCAATTAATGTCATCACATCACCCATGCCTAAAATCCTTGAGGCCATCCGTTCCGGATGAAACGGCTCCAATGCATCCATTTTCTCGCCTAGACCGACAAATTTAATCGGGGTTTGGGTTACGGCACGAATAGAGAGTGCCGCCCCGCCCCTCGTGTCACCATCAAGCTTTGTTAAGACAACCCCCGTTAATCCAAGCTGTTCATTAAAGCTTTGGGCAACATTAACAGCATCCTGACCCGTCATGGCGTCAACAACGAGGAAAATTTCATCTGGTTTCGTAAGCTCTTTAATATCCTTTAATTCGTCCATTAAGGCTTCATCGACATGAAGTCGTCCAGCAGTATCAATTAGGACATAGTCATTGTGGTCTTCTTTTGCTTTGGCAATTGCCTGTTTAGCAATTTCAACCGGGCTTACTTGGTCACCAAGTGAGAAAACTGGCATGTCTAATTGTTTGCCAAGAGTTTGAAGCTGTTTAATTGCAGCTGGACGGTAGATATCCGCGGCAACAAGGAGCGGTTTACGGTTATACTTTTTACGAAGCAACAGTGAGAGCTTACCTGTTGTCGTTGTTTTACCGGCCCCCTGCAGCCCAACCATCATAATAACCGTCGGCGGGCGGTTTGATGCTGCAATCTTGCTTTGCTCGCCCCCCATTAGCGCAGTCAATTCCTCGTTTACGATTTTAATGATCTGCTGACCTGGAGTTAAGCTTTTCAGTACTTCTTGCCCTACGGCTCGTTCACTGACTTTTTTCACAAAATCTTTGACGACCTTAAAGTTAACGTCTGCTTCAAGTAATGCAAGACGCACTTCACGCATCATTTCTTTTACATCCGCTTCCGAGACCTTCCCTTTTCCGCGGATTTTTTGGATTGTATTCTGCAGTCGGTCGGCTAATCCTTCAAACGCCATGTATGCCGCCTCCTAATCTAATTTCTCAAGCTCAGTAACCGTTTCTAACATTGCCTGCTTTGATGGGTTCTCCTCTTTAAGCATTTCTTTCATGTGCCTTATGAGTCTAGAGCGCTCTTGAAATTTCTGAAATAATAACAGCTTTTCCTCATACTCCTCGAGCATGGCTTCCGTCCGCTTTATATTATCATAAACGGCCTGACGGCTTACATCATACTCTTCGGCAATTTCACCCAATGAGTAATCATCTAAGTAATAGAGAGACATATAGCTTTGCTGCTTTGGCGTTAACAACGAATAGTAAAAATCATAAAGATAGTTCATCCGTGTCGTCTTTTCAAGCATCATAAAGTGTTCCCTCCAATACCAATGTTAAGTGAAAAGCCTTTACAAAAGTAAGTTTACACAGTCTTACTATTTCTGTCAAGAAAATATCTTTACATCAACCCAATATTGAAATATAGTGATCATGCAATCTCTCATCTTCTGGAATCATCTCTTCTGTAAGCACAATTGATTGAAGATTATTGCTTGTTAACATAACCTTTAGTTCTTTTAAACGGTCCGAATCCTCACTTAATATGCCTAATGTTCTACTTTCAGGGTCTACATATTTGGGTTTAAGGAGCTTATCCTCTCTAATTAATAAACGAATAATTTTGTCTATTCACTACAATTTTTAAAAAATATTATCCTCTCTTCAAAATATCCTTTAGTGTATTTTTACACCTCTTCCAAAAAATGCAATCCATTTCAGAATATTTTCCTATTCAAAAAAAACAGCAGCATTTCGCTACTGTTTCATTAATACTATTTAATCATCTGATTTTTCAACCTGGTCAGCAAATAATCCGTAAACATATTTTTCGGCATCAAATTCTTGCAGGTCATCCATTTTTTCACCGAGACCAACAAATTTCACTGGGATTTTCAATTCATTGCGAATGGCCAGAACAATACCGCCTTTTGCTGTGCCATCTAATTTTGAGAGGACAATACCACTTACATTGGTCACCTCTTTAAAGTTCTTTGCCTGAATCAGAGCGTTTTGACCTGTAGTAGCGTCAAGCACAAGAATCACTTCATGCGGAGCACCCGGGACTTCTCTTTCAATAACACGCTTTACCTTTTCAAGCTCTTTCATCAAGTTCACTTTGTTTTGTAATCGCCCAGCAGTATCACATAACAAAATATCGGCTTTGCGGGATTTAGCTGCTTGGATGGCATCATACATGACCGCTGCCGGGTCAGATCCTTCTGCCTGTTTAATCACCTCAACACCAACTCGGTCGCCCCAGACTTCAAGTTGTTCAATCGCACCAGCACGGAAGGTATCACCTGCCGCCATTAAAACTTTCTTTCCTTCATTCTTAAACTTATGTCCCAGTTTACCAATTGTCGTCGTTTTTCCTACACCATTAACCCCAACAAATAGAATAATGGTCAACCCATCCTCCTGGATGTTTAATCGTGAGGATTGACCCTCGCCAGCATTATAAATATCTACTAGCTTTTCAGAAATTACACTTTGAACCTCTTGCGGATCTTGAATGTTTCGGCGTTTCACCTCCATCTTGAGCTCATCAATGAGCTGCATAACCGTATCGAAACCGACATCTGCTTGAATTAAGATTTCCTCTAATTCTTCAAAAAAGTCTTCATCTACTTTACGATACCTAGCAACGAGATCATTTACTTTCCCGGAAAAACTGTCTCTAGTTTTCGTCAGACCTTCCTTAAACTTTTCTGTAACAGAATCCGTTGATTTCGTAATTGTTTCTTTTAATTTTTTAAAAAAGCTCATCTTATCACTTCCTAGCATTATGATTATAATTCGACTAACTCTTTTGTTTCCTCTAAGCGGACTGATACGAGCTTTGATACACCAGATTCCTGCATGGTGACCCCATAAAGGACATCTGCTTCCTCCATGGTCCCTTTTCGATGGGTAATCACAATGAATTGAGTTCCGCTGCTATACCGCTTTAAATATTGGCTGAAGCGGAAGACATTGGCTTCATCCAAGGCAGCTTCCACCTCATCAAGAATACAGAACGGAACAGGGCGCACCTTTAAAATAGAAAATAACAGGGCAATAGCTGTTAATGCCCTTTCTCCTCCTGATAATAAACCTAGATTTTGCAGCTTTTTACCAGGGGGTTGGGCAACGATTTCTACGCCAGTATTCAATAGGTCTTCTGGAACAGTTAATACTAAATCCGCTCTTCCGCCTCCGAAAAGGGTTTTGAATGTTGGTTCGAAATGCTCGCGAATCCCCTCAAAGGTTTGTTCGAATCGCCGTTTCATTTCCGTATCCATTTCATCAATGACTTGAAAGAGGGTATCTTTTGCTTCCTGGAGGTCTGTCTTTTGTTCATTTAAGAACTCATAGCGTTCTGAGACACGATCATACTCCTCAATGGCCCCAAGATTGACACTGCCAAGTTCTTCGATAGCGAGTTTGATTAGTTTGACCTTTTTCCTTGCCTCTTCTACAGGTATCGTTAATGGAAACTGTTCCTTAGCTCCTTCAAACGATAAAAGGTATTCTTCCCTTAAGTGACCGAGACGATTTTCAAGCTCTACATCCATGCGGTTTATTTTTACTTCCTCATCCTTTAAGACCACAATCATTCCTTTATGGAGTCTCTTAAGCTCTTTTGCCTCCAGCTCTATATCTTCCAAGGAATCTTGCAAAGATAACCGTTCTTGCCTTCTTGCTGTAATTAACTGAATGGTGGCTTCCTTGTCCTGCTGTTTTCTCTTTGCTGCTGCTTCTATCTGAACTTCTCCCGAAGAACTGTTCGTCATTTCTGAAGTTAATAAATCAAGATCTTCCGTATAGATGGTCAGCTTCTGCTCACTTTCTTCTAAATCTTCATTAATAAGAGCAAGGCGATCCTCCGCATTTGTATATTGCTCGTTTTTGGAAGCAAATTCCACCTTCAAATCATTAATTTCGTTGGAGAGGGTCTCCTTTGATGACAGATCAATCGTTTTTTGTTCCGTTAATTTCATTATTTGCGCATCAAGGTCAGCAATTGAAACCATGTACGTTTCAATTGCCGCTGATAATTCCATTTTCCGTTTTAATAACGTTTCTTTTTCATCAGAAAACTGCCCTTTTTCAAGATCATATATCGCTAAACGATCGTTGATATTCTTTTCACCGAGCTCTGCTTCCCTGAGATCTCCCTTCACCGATTGCTCACGAAGTCTTAATTCCTCACCGTTCTGACGAATTTCATCAAGTTTATGCTCTGATTTTTGCACTTCTTCTTTTAATGACTTAACTAAACTTTCTAAATCAGCTGTTTTTTCTTCCATCACAACAAGCTTTTCTTTTAAGTTTTCAAGCTCACCTTTTCTTGTTAACAGTGAAGAAGATTTTTGTTTTATCGCTCCGCCGGTCATCGATCCCCCAGGATTAACTAGATCACCATCCAATGTCACCAGCCTGCAGCGATACTGAAGGATTTTGGCTAAATCATTAGCACCCTTAAGATCTTTCGTAATAACAACATTACCAAGAAGGTTATTCATAACCTCAGCATACCTTTGGTCAAATGTAACAAGACTAACAGCTGGTCCAATTAAGGATGGATGGCTTTGAATAGATGACAATTGAGCCGAAGTTAATGGTCTTCCTTTCATGACACTAATCGGTAAAAAGGTCGCCCGGCCAAATGAATTCTGTTTTAAATATTGAATAGCCGTTCGAGCATTAAGCTCGTTATCGACAACAATATGTTGAAGTGCACCGCCGAATGCTGTTTCGAGTGCGGTTTCATACTCTTTTGGAACAGTTACTAGTTCAGCAACTGCCCCTTCAATTCCCATTAGTTTATTCCCGCGCGCCTTAAGAACTTCCTTGACACCTTGGAAAAATCCAGTATAATCCTCTTCCATTTCCTCAAGCAATTCTTTTCTCGACTTAGCTTGCTGAAGAAGCTGATAGGCTTGATATAACGTCTTTTCCTGTTTTTGGTAATTGTTTTTAATCGATTCAAGCTTCCGCTGCTGTTCACGAAAAGCGTTCACCTGGTCAGTTAAATCCGTTTGGATTTTTTCTATGACCGCCTGAATTTCTACCTTTTTGCTTAAAGCAATTTGACGTTCTTGAAGGTATTTTTCATTTTCAACATCAAGACGTGAACTTTTTCTATCTTGTTGCTCCAATTGCTGATCAATATATTTAATTTCATTTTTGGCACCAGCCTGATCATTCATCAGCTCGATATATTCAGTTTTTAAACTTTCGATTTTTTCCTCAATATTTTCTGTAAATAATTGTAGTTTTTCCTGTTTTCCTTTAAGCTCTACCTTCAATATTTTTACTTGTTCACCTAAAGCTTTAAAAGATTTTGCCTGCGTATCACGATTTATCTTGAGCTGGCTGATTCGTTCTGTAAGTTCCGCAATATTTGCTTTTAATTGCTCTTTGTTTTGGGCAGCATTTTTCTTCCGTTCCTTTAGAACTTCTTTACGGCCTTCAAGCTTTTCAAGTTCCTCGCTTGCATGTAGAAGAACATTTTGCAAGTCAGTAATCGATTCATCTAATGCTGATATCTTGTCTCTTGTTTCTACTATTTTCGCTTCTTTCACTTGAAGCCCGGAAGAAAGCTTCAATTCTTCCTGCTGATGCTCCTCGAGCTGCTTAGAAAGATTTTCCCATTTCTGGTGCAGGTCTTCAATTTCAAAAACAGTTAGAGCTACCTCTATTTTTTCAAGCTCCTCTTTTTTCTCTAAAAAATCTTTTGCTATTGATGCTTGAATTTTCAGCGGCTCCACTTGGCTTTCAAGCTCATGTAAAATATCATTCACACGATTTAGATTGTCCTGTGTTTCAAATAATTTAACCTCCGCTTTTTTCTTGCGGTTTTTATATTTTAACACCCCTGCCGCCTCTTCAAATATGGTCCGGCGGTCTTCTGCTTTGCTATTTAAAATTTCTTCGACTTTTCCTTGGCTAATAATCGAAAATGCTTCTCTGCCAAGACCTGAATCCATAAATAAATCAATAATATCCTTTAGCCGGCACGGCTGTTTATTAATGTAAAATTCACTCTCGCCTGATCGTGAGACTCTTCTTGTCACACTCACTTCATTAAAGTCGATCCCTAATCCTTGGTCAGTATTGTCCAATGTAAGCGTTACTTCAGCATAATTAAGCGCTTTTCTTGAATCACTTCCGGCAAAAATGATATCTTCCATCTTACTGCCTCTTAGAGACTTTGCCGACTGTTCACCCAAAACCCATCGGATGGCATCTGTGATATTACTTTTGCCACTGCCATTTGGACCCACTACCGCCGTTACTCCTGGAACAAAATCAACTTCAATGCGTTCAGCGAAAGATTTAAAGCCAATAATGTCCAACCGTTTTAAAAACATTTCATTATCCTCCCTATGCTGCACGGGGATTTCTCCTGCAAACATTTGTCATTTCTAGGTTGTCTTTGCCTTTAAGACGCTAAGTGCCATTTGTGCGGCATGCTGTTCCGCTTCTTTCTTGGATTTACCTGTTCCAATTCCAAGTTCTTCACCATTTAAGGATACTCTTGAAATAAACTCCTTATTATGGGCAGGACCTTTTTCCTGAAGGACGCGATATTCAATCATACCTGTACCATCCCGTTGAATGAGTTCTTGTAATTGGCTTTTAAAATCCATCACATGAGAAAAAGCACCAGCATTTATTTTAGGAAAGACAATTTTTTCAAGGAATTCAATTACCCTTTCAATTCCTTGATCCAAATAAAGAGCCCCAATGAATGCTTCAAAAACGTCTGCAAGTAAGGCAGGGCGTTCACGTCCACCCGTCATTTCCTCTCCTTTACCGAGCAATATAAGTTTTCCAAATTCAAGCTCATTAGCAAAAGCGACAAGTGAGGGCTCACAAACAATTGCAGCACGTAGTTTCGTCAATTCTCCTTCTGTCATTGTAGGATATTTTTTATACAGGAATTGTGAAACAGTAAGCTCGAGGACGGCATCTCCTAAAAATTCAAGTCTTTCATTATCTTCGAAAGGCTTTCTGCGATGCTCATTCACATAGGATGAATGAGTAAAAGCTTGTTTTAATAATCTCTCATTTTCAATGGTAATTCCGATTTTAATCTGAAAATCCTTAATTTGATTTTCTTTTGCGCGATTGTTTAACTCTTTTCCCTTACTGTTCTTGCGCATAAAGTCTCCACCTTGCTTCAAATTTACAAACTACCCTTATTAGTTTAAAAAAGTTTCATTAAAAACGCAAAGAAACTTGGCAGGCCCGTTAGATCTACCAAGTTCTATTCTACAGAATAAAGCTCCGTCCTGAAAACGGAGCTTTGTGAATAAATCTAACGTGATTACTTACTGCTATTTATGTAATTAACAGCGTCACCAACAGTGCCGATTTTTTCAGCATCATCGTCAGAAATTTCCATATCGAACTCATCTTCTAATTCCATTACTAGTTCAACTACGTCAAGGGAATCAGCGCCAAGATCATCTTTAAATGAAGCTTCAAGCGTAACTTGAGACTCATCAACACCTAAACGGTCAACGATGATTTTTGTAACACGTTCTAATACCTCTGCCATGCTTGTTCACCTCCCCTCAAGCTATTATAGAGTATTTCACAAAAATAATACACCATGTTTTTTATTACAATTACATTACCATTCCTCCATCGACATGGAAGGTTTGACCTGTTATATAGGATGAGTCATCTGAAGCTAGAAATGCGGTTATTTTTGCGATATCTTTAGGCTCCCCTAATCTTGCTAAAGGAATCTGCTTTAACATTTCTGCCCTTACTTCTTCAGGTAATTTATCTGTCATATCAGTGGTAATGAAGCCTGGGGCGATGGCATTTACCGTTATATTTCTCGATGCGAGCTCTTTGGCAGTGGTTTTTGTTAAACCAATCACACCGGCCTTAGCGGCAACATAGTTCGCCTGGCCTGGGTTTCCGCTCACACCAACGATGGAAGCAATATTAATAATGCGGCCTACTCGCTGCTTCATCATTTGCCTTGTCACTGCTTTTGTACAAAGGAAAACACCTTTCAGGTTAATATTGATCACATCATCCCATTCTTCTTCCTTCATTCTCATTAATAAATTATCCTTCGTAATTCCTGCGTTATTGACAAGGATGTCAAGCTTACCAAAGCGGTCAATCGTCCCTTTCACCATTTCGGTAACTTCTTCCGCGTTTGATACATTACATTTTACTGCAATAGCATCCCTTCCAAGTGCCTTAATTTCATCAACGACTTCGTTTGCTTTCGCTTCACTACCTGCGAAATTCACGGCTACATTTGCACCTTGTCTTGCAAGTTCGAGGGCGATTTCTCTGCCGATTCCTCGAGATGCACCCGTTACTAGGACTGCTTTCCCTGTTAAATTCATAGCATTTCCTCCTTTAAGGCATCCATTACTGCCTGAGCTGTTTCCTCATCCGATACCGAATATGTTTTAACCGTCTTATCAATTTTTTTAATTAAACCTGAAAGAACCTTTCCTGGGCCAATTTCAATGAAGGTATCCACTCCAAGAGCAATCATTTTTACAACGGAATCTTCCCATAAAACAGGTGAATATAGTTGTTCAATTAATTTATCCTTAATTGCCACTGCAGAACTTACTGGTACAGCGGCAACATTTACTACAACTGGAATGGAAGCATCTTTCATATCAATTCCATCTAAAACATTTAATAATTCGTTTGCAGCCGGTCTCATTAATGTCGAATGAAATGGACCGCTTACCTCTAATGGCAGCACTCTTTTCGCCCCGGCTTCTTTCGCCTTCGCACCTGCTAGTTCTACCCCTTTTCTAGACCCTGAAATAACTATTTGCCCAGGACAATTTAAATTTGCTAAAGAAACAGGATGACCAGATTCACTGACTTCTTTCGTCACAGCTGAAAGGGGTTCACGGTCTAGACCTAATATAGCGGCCATGGAACCTTCGCCATTTGGAACAGCGTTTTCCATAAACTCTCCCCGTTTCCTAACAGCATAGACTCCATCTTCAAAGGACATAACACCCGCAGCAACTAGTGCTGTATATTCACCTAGGCTATGTCCAGCGACAAAATCAGCTTTAACACCGGATTTCTGGAAGTAGTCTAGAATAGCAATACTCGTTGTTAACAATGCTGGCTGGGTATTGAAGGTTATAGTCAATTCTTCTTTTGGTCCTTCAAATATGAGATGGCTTAATTGAATATGTAATCTTTTATCCGCCTTAATAAAATATTCCATTACTTCGGAGTGTTTTTCCGCTAATTCCTTCCCCATTCCGACAGTTTGTGACCCTTGTCCAGGAAACACAAAAGCTATTTTACTCATATCTCCACTCCTCTATCGTTTGGTTTTTCAACATTATTTGCCTCTATGGCTTGCTTTATTAATCCACCGACATCGTTACTTACCATTTCCCTTGTTTGCCGGATGGCACTATAGATGGATTGTCCATTCGAAGATCCATGAGCTTTAATAACCGGTGCTTTTAAGCCAAAAAGCGCGGCACCGCCATACTCTGAATAATCCATGGTGTTTTTTAATGTCTTTAGATTCGGCTTCAACACTGCAGCAGCCAATTTACTTGTAAAACTGCTCATTAATGCGGTTTTTAACATTTTAAACATTGAAAGCGCGGTACCCTCAATCGTTTTTAACACCATGTTGCCTGTAAATCCATCAGTAACGACAACATCAGCAACTCCATCAAGCAAATCTCTTGCTTCCACATTACCAATAAAATTTATTTCAGCATTTTTTAATAGGCCATAGGAGTGCTTGGTCAATTCGTTGCCTTTCTTTTCTTCTGTACCAATGTTTAGAAGGCCTACTCTTGGCTTCACAATACCTCTTACCTGTTCACTGTAAATAGAACCCATAATGGCATTTTGCAGAAGATGCTCTGGCTTTGCATCTGCATTTGCACCGACATCCAAGAGCAGGAATCCTTCACCGCCAATGGTTGGCAGTGTTGGTGCTAATGCGGGCCGGTCAATTCCTTCAATTCGTCCAACCACAAACAGACCTGCTGCCATCAATGCACCTGTATTGCCTGCAGAAATACATGCGTCTGCTTCCCCAGCTGCAACTTGCTGTGCTGCTAACACCATCGAAGCATTTTTTTTCCGGCGAACTGCTCTTACCGGTTCATCCGTTCCAAGAATAACTTCGGTTGTATGTAAAACAGAAATCCTCTCATGTCCTGTTAGCGTTTCTTTTATTTTGTTTTCATCCCCGACAAGGGTGATATGTATATCAGAAAAAGCCTGTACAGCTTTCATTGCACCTAATACGATTTCTTTTGGGGCATTGTCTCCGCCCATTGCATCTATTGCAAGTTTCATTTGTCTCACCCTTTAACGATTTTTCGACCGGAACATTTCCAATTCTCCGGTAAAAACAAGTTCATTATTAACAAAACTTTTTACTTCGACAAACGTTCTGCCGACGCTTTCATCGATTTTCGTAACTCTAGCTTTTGCAATAACGCGTTCATTTAATTTTACCGAACGAATAAATTGAATATTTGCTTTTGCTGTTAATGCCAATTCATCGTTAATAACAGCCACCGCAAGGGAATTTGCCTGAGCAAATACATGATGTCCCCGAGCAATTTTATTGCGCTTAAAGATATGTTCTTCTTTTACATCAAAAATTGAAATGGCGCTTTGATCCAATTCTATATCAATAATTTCACCAATGACTTCTTCGAGCGGTAATGAGCGAACTTCATCTTCGAACCGTTTCTCAGCGACAGTTTTGATTCGTTCTCGAAGTTCCGGAATTGATAATTCTAAGCGGTCAAGACGAATCGTTTGTACACTTACTTGAAATTTTTCCGCCAGTTCTTCATCAGTAATAAACGGATTATCATTAATTGTAGTGGTTAATAGGTGTTGACGTTCCTTTTTACTTCTTCTCATAATTTTTCACACCGTCCGAGATCTTATGACTAGGTACTAAGAGTAGTATAAAATTTAAAAAAGCAGATTGCAAGAATAAAATTTCTATACCTGCTGTCTGCTTTTTCTGCTTAGTATTGTAAATTTAAAAGATTTTTGTAGAAAAAAGTTCGTTTAATCCAGCTTTTCCCCTTCTAAAACACCTGATTTTTCAAGACTTTTTCTTAAATAATGATATTCAGGAGCTGTCCAAAAACTTTTCGACTGAATCAGCATGGCCGCATCACTTCTTGCTGTTTCAAGCGCACGGTAATCATGAACCATATCCGCCACCTTAAATTCCGGAACCCCGCTTTGTTTTTTTCCAAAAAAGTCGCCAGGCCCCCTTAATTCTAGATCCTTTTCACTTAGAACAAAGCCATCATTCGTTTCGGTCATGATCCTCATCCGCTCTTGACCTACTTCTGATTTGGGGCTTGCCAATAAAATGCAGTATGATTGATCGCTTCCACGGCCTACACGTCCACGAAGCTGATGCAGCTGTGATAGTCCGAACCGCTCGGCGTCATAAATAACCATCATGGTGGCATTCGGAACATTCACCCCTACTTCCACAACAGTAGTTGAAACAAGCACCTGAACTTCATTTACACTAAAGGCCTTCATGACGGAATCCTTTTCCTCAGACGTTAAGCGGCCGTGCATAAGCCCTACTTGATAACGGTTTTGGAAATATTGGGTTAGTGTTGTATGGACATCAATTGCATTTTGCACATCAAGCTTTTCAGACTCCTCAATTAATGGGCAGATAACATATGCCTGATGTCTTTTCATTAATTCTTTTTCAACAAAGGCAAGCACGCGGTCAAGCATTTCTGGTTTTGCCCAGTATGTCTCAATCGATTTCCTGCCTGCAGGCATCTCATCGATGATCGAGACATCCATTTCGCCAAAAACCGTTATTGCAAGTGTTCTTGGGATCGGTGTTGCGGTCATAAACAGGACATCAGGATTCTCCCCCTTTTCTCTGAGTACTCTCCGCTGCTCGACACCGAACCGATGCTGCTCATCGGTAATAACAAATCCGAGTCTTTTAAAAGAAACCTCATCCTGGATCAGGGCATGTGTACCAATTAAAATATCTATATTTCCATCTGCTAGTTCTTGAAGGATTTCACGTCTTCGTTTCCCTTTTATGGAACTTGTTAACAGCTCACATTTCACTTTAATCGGTTCTAATAATCTTTTTAATGATTCAGCGTGCTGCTCAGCCAATATTTCAGTCGGTACCATTAGCGCCCCTTGATATCCTGCTGTTACACTAGCATACAAACCAATTGCCGCTACAACGGTTTTCCCGGAACCTACATCCCCTTGTAAGAGACGATTCATCCGGAATGGTGATTTTAGTTCCGCTAAAACCTCATTTACAACCCTTTTTTGGGCATTGGTTAACGGAAATGGCAAACTATTAATAAATTCCTTCACTTTGATCAAGTTATATGTTTGTTCAATACCAGGGGAATGCTCTCGTTCAAATTTCCTTAATGCCTGCATTTTTAATTGAAATAAAAGAAATTCCTCATAGACAAAACGCCTTCTTGCCTGTTTCACTTCATCTGGATTGCTGGGAAAATGCATAGTTTTGATAGCATCGAGTCTGTTTAATAGCCTATATTTTTGTATAAATGCTTCCGGAAGAGTCTCTTCGATGAAATGGCCATATTGTTGAAAAGCTAGATGAATAAATTTCCGCATTCCTTTTGTCGTGATTTTACCTCTTAACGAGTAAACCGGTTCAAACTCTTTAGTTTTCGTATTATGACCAGTTTGCATTTCATTTGCTGTGATTGTTTGGCGATGGGCATCCCATTTGCCCGTCACTGTGATCGTTTCATTGATCATGATTTGGTTTTTTAAATACGGCTGATTAAAGAAGACAACCTTAATTAAATACGCTCCTACGAAAAGGCGGAAGGTCAACTTAGATTTCTTCCTTCCATAATAGACAAGAGAAGGCTCGCTGTGAACCTTCCCCTCGACCGTAACTTTCTCTTCATGCTGTACTTCCGTTAAATCCTTTAGCGAATAGTCTTCATAACGGTAAGGGAAATATTCCAATAAATCCTGAATCGTAAATATCTTCATTTCTGCAAGAGCTTCAGCCGTTTCTTCCCCAATTCCCCTTAGTGCTGTTACAGATTGGTTTAAATTTGAATTCACTTTTCTTTGGGCGGTAAACCGAAGATCTTCGTTTCAAATTTTCGACCTGTCAGTAGCCGCCAACCCTCCCTGCGTTGTTTCTTTTAGTGGGATAGGCATTGTCTGCCCAATTTTATTCATGACTTCAATTTCTTAAGATTTGTATAAACAAAAATAGAAGGGTTTGACCCTAGAGCCCCCCCTTCTATTTTAGCCGTTCCTTATTCAATTGAAAAGATAAATGAATATAATGGCTGACCGCCATTATGTATTTCAATTTCCACATCTTCATATGTTTCTTGAACAAATTGTGCCAGCTGGTTTACTTCTTCTTCGGTCACGTCTTCACCATAGATGATGGTTAAGATTTCGGAATCCTCATCAAGCATCTTGATTAAAAGGTCTTTTGCCACTTTCCCTTTATCTTTGTTTTTTACTACAATTTTACCCTCAGAAATGCCCATGAAATCATCTTTTTCAATTTCTAAGCCATCGATTGAGGTATCGCGGACTGCAAATGTGATTTGACCGGTTTTCACATGCTCTAATGCATCCTTCATCGCTGCTTCATTTGCATCTACATCTGCTGCAGGATTAAATGCAAGCAGGGCCGAAAGTCCTTGTGGAACAGTTTTAGATGGGATAACATAAATATCCTCATCTGAGACATCTTTAGCCTGTTCTGCTGCCATAATAATATTTTTATTATTTGGTAAAATAAATATCCGTTTTGCATGAACTGCCTTAACAGCTTTCACAATATCCTCTGTGCTTGGATTCATTGTTTGACCGCCTTCAATCACAGCATGTGCCCCAATGCTTTTAAATAACTCAGCAATCCCAGAACCCATCGAAACCGTAACAATTCCATATTCCTGCAATTCTTTTGGTGCCATTGGACGATCAGAGACGAGAGCTGTATGTGTTTCGCCTACTATATTGGAATGCTGCTGACGCATGTTCTCAATCTTCATATTAATTAAGTTGCCATAACGCTGACCGTAAGATAACACTTCTCCCGGCTGCTCGGAGTGAATATGAACTTTAACCACATCTTCATCAGCAATAACCAATAACGAGTCCCCTAATTTACTAAGGTCATTTCGGAAAACACCTTCATTAAATGGGTGTTTTGCAGTCTTTTCTTGTTCAAACCGAACCATAAATTCTGTACAATAGCCAAATTCTATATCTTCTGTATTTATATGGCCCTGTACACTTTTATGATGTTCAGCACTAACCATTTCCGACATAGAAGGAAGCAGATCTGATGATTCTGGCAGTTCTTCTCCTCGAAGGACAGCAAGAAAACCCTCATAAACGAACACAAGACCTTGACCGCCACTGTCGACAACGCCGACTTCCTTTAAAACAGGCAGTAAATCTGGTGTACGCTTCAGGGATGCCTTCGCTTCCGTTAGTACTTCTTCCATAATGACGATAATATCATCTGATTTTTGGGCAGCTTGAACACCCTTCTTGGCAGAATCCTTTGCCACCGTTAAAATAGTTCCCTCAACAGGCTTCATGACGGCTTTATAAGCAGTTTCTACACCTGCCTCTAACGCACCGGCAAAATCTTTCCCGGAAATTTTCGCTTTCGTTTCAACGGCTTTAGAAAAACCACGGAATAGCTGGGAAAGAATTACTCCTGAATTTCCGCGTGCTCCCATAAGCAAGCCTTTAGAGAGGGCTACCCCTACTTTACCAATATGTTCCTGGACATTATTTTTTACTTCTTTCGCCCCGGAGGTCATTGATAAATTCATATTTGTTCCAGTATCACCGTCGGGCACAGGAAAAACGTTTAACGCATCAACCATTTTTGCATTTGCAGACAAATGATTCGCACCTTGAATCACCATCTCTGCAAAACGTTTTCCATCTAATGCTGTTATCGACACAAACTTTCCTCCTCACTACGGGTTCGTCACACGAACTCCCTGAACGTAAATATTGACCGAGTCAACGGCAAGTCCAACTGTCTTATCGAGGGTGTATTTAACCTTTGATTGCACGTTGTGGGCAATTTCGGAAATTTTCGTTCCATAGCTGACAATAATGTACATATCAATATGTAATGCCTCATTTTCCTGGCGTACAATCACGCCGCGAGTAAAGTTTTCTTTTCTTAATATTTCCGTAATACCGTCTTTAATTTGATTTTTAGAGGCCATACCTACGATTCCATAACATTCGATTGCCGCTCCACCTGCAATCGTAGCAATTACTTCGTTTGAAATATCAATTTGTCCGTACTTTGTTTTTAATTCAATGGACATGAATCGTTCCCCCTTTGGAAAATTGCTCCTTGACTATTGTCATTTTACTATAGTCAATCCAATATTGAAAGTCATACCTGCCTGTTTACTATAAGAGCATTTATTTATTACCTATGTCAAGGCATTTTTCTTGAAAGGTTTACATACAAGTATTGCATTCGGGTAAGTTGTATGATAAATTATTAAAGTATCTCAAGTCTAGAAAATTTGCTTTTGACAATTTTCTATATCCTGATAAAGCATCTTAATGATTGCTGTATAAAGCTTTGGGTAGTTAAGGAGGGAAATCATTATGCCACGTAAATGTGTAGTAACAGGAAAGAAAACAACCACTGGTAACGCACGTTCTCACGCTATGAACGCTAATAAGCGTACATGGGGTGCTAACCTACAAAAAGTACGTATTCTTGTTGATGGAAAGCCTAAGCGTGTTTGGGTTTCTGCAAGAGCGTTAAGATCCGGTAAAGTTGAACGCGTATAATAATGAAATGAAATGGGCATCCAATCGGATGTCTTTTCTTTTTGAACAAAAAAGTACAATTTAATTTCTAGTCTCCTTCTTTACTATTCCCAATTGCCAACATAAAAAGCACCCATTAAAACGGGTGCCAGTAGTTTTTGGCATGTTCAATCACCATTATGATAAAGCTAATTTTTTCTACTCGTTCTTCTTAAACGCGCCAATCATCGCCCGGACAAGTCCGCCTAAAAATCTCGGCAGTTTAATTGTATAAAATTTCATACTGTCCCTCCTCACAAATCTCCCCAGCTTATTCCATTTACCTTTTTCGAACGCCCTACATTTTATTCAAACGAACGAAATCAGTACCTAAAACATTAAAGCTTAGGCGCCTTGTTCAGGGGCGATACAGGGAGAATTATCGACTGGCAAGCAGAGCGAAGGCAGAAGATTAGTCTCCCTTAATGCGTACAGAAAGCGATAGCTTTCTGTAGCCAAGCATAAGACGAGCCGGCGAGAAGGTTGCTCTTTAACCTTCTTGACGGATTGGCTTATACCATAGAGCCCCTAGGCGCCGGAGCTAGATAAAATTAATAATGCCTATTAATCGTGACTTCTTATCACTATTAATATGCCTTCTGAAAATGAAAAAGTACCATAATCATTAATAAGTTCATTACTAATACATAGTGTGGAACCTAGAGAAATATGACGGTTTTCCAAGGGAAATTTAAAGCCTTCAAGCGTAATCCCGCTGACTTCAAGTGTCAAAGGAACAAAGGATATATATTTTTGTGCCTTTATTTTTTCAATTGTATAACTGCCTGGCTCCTTCAAAAAAACGATGTTATGACGATCAATTAGATAGACATTAGCAGAATTTTTTTCTTTGAGTGGATTTAGTAACAGATGTACATTTGCCAATAAATGATCAAGCCTGCCCCCAGTCGCCCCGAATAAACGAATGCTCGTTGGTTTCTGTGTCAGCGCCCAATTGAGAGCAAGCTCCATATCGGTTTCATTCTTTTCCGGATTATATCTCTTCAATTCTGATACTTGCCTTTCAATGAATACTAATTCTTCCGGTGAAACCGAATCGAAATCACCAAAAGCAATTTTTGGTTTAATGTCTCTTTTTAACAGATGAAATACGCCGCGGTCAACACCAATCCAAATGGCGTTTTCCTCTGTATAGTCTGTTAAATCAGGTAGTAGTTCCTCAGGGCCACCGGCAAGTATATTTATAATCATCAGACAAACTCCTTTTCAATATAGAAAAAGCCAGCTGCAGTAGCCGGCTTAGCCTCTAATTAGCGAAATTGCCTTCGCATAATCATCCTGATTGTAAATTGCTGAACCAGCGACAAGTACATTGGCGCCGGCTTCCATGCATTGTTTCGCAGTCTCCGGATTGACTCCGCCATCAATTTCAATCTCCAGATTTACCCCTTTTTGTTCAGCCATTTCTTTTACTTTTCTTATTTTCGGAAGAACCTCAGGAATGAATGCTTGACCCCCAAAACCGGGATTGACTGACATTAGTAACACCATATCAATGTCCCCGATTACGTGTTGAATGGTTTCCACTGGAGTAGCGGGATTTAATACGACACCTGCCTTGATCCCAAAAGATTTGATACTTTGAATGGTTCGGTGAAGATGCCGGCATGCTTCCACGTGTACAGTAATATAATCAGCCCCTGCCTTAGCAAAGGCCTCAATATATTGATCAGGGTTTTCAATCATTAAGTGCACGTCTAGCGGCAGCTTCGTAATCGGACGAATAGCCTCAACAATAAGCGGTCCTATCGTTATATTAGGAACAAAATGACCATCCATAACATCAATATGAATATAGTCTGCTCCCCCTTCCTCAACAGCTAGAATCTCTTCCCCCAATTTTGAAAAATCGGCAGAAAGAATAGAAGGTGCAATTTTTACCATGTTAATACCTCGGCTTTCTATCTTTAATTTCCTGTAGGAAATCCAGATAATGTTCGTAACGATATGCGGGAATTTCACCTGACTCAACCGCAGACTTCACAGCACATTTTGGCTCAGTCACATGTAAACAGCCCCGAAATTTACAATTCTCGCTTGCTCGTTGTAGTTCAGGAAAACAATACGATAAATCTTCCGTTTCAATGTTAGTGAACTCTAACGAGCTAAAACCAGGTGTATCGGCAATAAGTCCATTACCGATCTTCATGAGTTCTACATGTCTTGTTGTATGCTTTCCTCTTCCAAGATGGGACGATATATCATTAGTTTTTAATTCAAGGTCAGGTCTTAAGACATTCAGTAACGATGATTTCCCCACACCTGATTGCCCAGCAAAAACAGATATCTTATTTTCAATATGTGGATTTAATTGTTCGATACCTGCTTCGGTTTCAGAAGAAGTTAAAATTACTTCATAACCAGCTTTTTTATATTGTTTAGCGTATTCTGAAATCATCTGCATTTGATCATTATTAGTAAGATCAATCTTGGTAATACAGATTAGTGGTTCAATGTGATTAAATTCGACCAAAACAAGAAAGCGATCCAATAAAACCGTGCTAAAGTCTGGCTCCACTGCTGAAAAAACAAGAATGGCCTGATCCACATTCGCGATCGGCGGTCGGATTAATTCATTTTTCCGCTCTTTCACTTCTAGAATGTACCCTTCCAGATCATTTTCAGCTTGAAAAACGACCTCATCCCCCACAAGCGGGGAAATTTTGTTCTTTCTAAAAACGCCCCTACCTCGACATTGAATTAAGTTCTTATCTTGAAGAACATAATAAAAACCGCTTAACGCTTTGACAATTTTCCCTTCAGGCATAGCCACACTCCTTGCCCTAATACTTACCAAGTAATTACTTTTCCATTTAAAATCTGAGCGAATCCTGACCTTTTTATGCAGGAGATTGCATTACTATCTATTCTGTATCTGAATAATATTTCTTCTCATCAATAATGACCTTAGTATCGCGAATGACTTTGTACCCAGCTTTTCCGCCATATGGGATTAATAATTTAATATTTTTCTTGTAGTTTTCTGTAATATAAAAGGTTTCTGCCGGTTCTGTCATACTGTGCTGCATATCCTCAATGAATATTGTAACCGATTGTTTTTGCCCTGGCTCTCCTGGAACAGCTGGTTCATAGGGAATTGTTAATTCAATGTTAACCTCTTTAGGCGGTTTTTCTTCTTTCCCCTTTGAAATGATTACCGTCACCTTGTCACCTTTTTTCATTTCTGTTCCTTTTGGCGGAGATTGGGATATTACCATACCTGCAGAGATTTTTTCATCAAATTGTTCTTGTGAAGCGTCTAAATTCAGCCCTACCAGGGAAGCGTAATCTTGAGCGCCTTGTAAGTTGTATTGAGTTAAATCCTTTAATACAATTTTTTCGGGCCCTTTGCTGACTTCAAACTCTAAGACCGTCTCTTCCGGAACAACCTTTTTCCCACCTAAGGGATTTTGGCTGATAATGGTCCCTGGATCACTGTCATCCGTCTTCTCAGTTTTCTTTATATCCTTAAAATTCTGATTATCAAGTAAGCGGATTACATCTTCATATTGCCGTCCTACATAATCAGATAGTTCATATTTTTCTTTTCCCGAGCTGATATATAGAGTAATTAAGGAATTTTCCTTTACCGTTGTGCCAATTTCAGGAATTGTCTTGATTACTCTTCCCTTTTTTACGTTTTCATCGGTAATCTCAACTTTTTTACCGGCCGCTAATCCTTTTAGCTTAAGCTTGGAAATGGCATTGTCTACATTCATACCACTTATATCTGGTATTTTCACGTCCTTTGCAGGTAACATACCAGGTAAAAATAAAAAAGTTAATAATCCTAGAATGGCAAGTACTAGGAAGGTAGATATTAAGACAATCGGCCACTTTTTTCTTTTTTTATTTTTTGCTTTTCCTTTTTTTTCTGCTTTTTTCGGGTTGGGTGCAGGTTTTTCGTTACTATGGACCAATGTTTCATCTAAATTTTTTAATGGCTGGTGATCGGTTATAACAGGGATTGCCTTTGTGGCCTCATTATCAATTGGGATGGCAAACTTCGGTTCATCCATCCTTTCCAGATCAAGGGCTGTTCGTAAATCTTCTTCCATTTCATCCACACTATTATAACGATGAAATGGATCTTTGGCAGTAGCCTTTAGAACAATATTTTCAACACTTTGTGGAATGCTGGGGTTCCATCTCCTTACAGAAGGGGTTTCTGATTGAAGATGCTTTAAGGCAATCGAGACTGCTGACTCCCCTGAAAACGGAAGCCTGCCTGTCAATAATTCGAACATTACTATCCCAAGTGAATAAATATCAGATTTCCTGTTTGCCATCCCGCCTCTTGCTTGTTCGGGTGATAAATAATGAACTGAACCTAGTACTGAATTGGTCTGTGTTATACTTGTAGCACTTAGAGCCATCGCAATACCAAAATCCGTGATTTTTACATTACCATCATGATCAACCAAAATATTATGGGGTTTAATATCACGATGTATAATATGGTTTTGATGGGCATGGGAGATCGCTGAGGTAAGCTGTCTCATGATTCCAATGGCATCTTCCACTCTTAAAGGGGAATTTTGCTGTATGTATTGCTTTAAGGTTTGGCCATCGACAAATTCCATCACGATATAATATAGATCATTTTCCTCACCAACATCAAAAATATTAACAATATTTGGATGCGCAAGACTTGTTGCCGATTGTGCTTCGCGGTGAAATCTACGGATGAACTCTTCATCATTTGCAAAATCAAGGCGAAGCATTTTAACTGCTACATCACGGTCAAGGATCATGTCATGGGCTAGGTAGACATTGGCCATGCCACCTCCGCCAATCATATCAAGAATTTTATAGCGGCCGCTTATTCTTTTCCCAATTAACATTTATCTTCACCCTCTTTCGTTATTATCATCGAACTCTAGTATGATAAGGGTGATGTTGTCTTCTCCACCATTTTCATTTGCTAAGTTAATTAGTGATGAAGCCTTTAGTTCCAATGAGCCTTCAGTTTGTAGAATTGATACCATCTGTTCTTCTTTTACTTTATTAGACAATCCATCAGAACATAAGAGAAGGATGTCTCCTTCCTCAAACATGATCGTTTTCGTATCTATCTTTACATCTGATTCAGTACCTATTGCACGTAAAATAACATTTTTCCGCGGATGATGCTCCGCATCCTCCCTGGTGATTTGCCCTGTTCGTACTAATTCATTTACAAGTGTATGATCTTCCGTCAACTGCTGAAACCCACTATCATTGTAAATATAACAACGACTGTCACCCACATGGGCAATCGTAGCAAAATGATTTGTGGCTATCACGGCTTCAATCGTTGTCCCCATTCCATCACATTCTTTATTGTTATTTGCATGTTCAAATACCAATTGATTTACCTCAAGAATATGAGTTTTAAGCCAATTTCCAGCATCTTCTGCCGTTTGAATACCTTCAGATTGCTCCCACAATTCTTGTAAGTGAGAAACGCTCATTTTACTAGCCACATCACCGGCTCGGTGGCCGCCCATACCATCTGCTACAATGGCTAGGCGTTGACCATCCTGGTTGACAAAAATTCCACCACTGTCCTCATTATTTTGCCGGACTCTGCCTTGATCCGTTTTAAAAACAGCCTTCACTACCGTCACCTCGTCTCTTCTTTCCGCTCCTTTGCACGAAGTTGTCCACATGCTGCATCAATATCATGACCGTGCTCTCGGCGAATTGTCACATTAATTCCTCGTTTTTTCAATGTTTTTTCGAAAGCAAAAATTTTGTCTTTTGGTGTACGTACATAGTCCCTTTCAGGAACATAGTTAACCGGAATAAGATTCACATGGCATTTTATTCCTTTTAAAAGTTCTGCCAATTCCTCCGCATGTTCTGTTGAATCATTTACACCGCCAAAAAGGCCGTATTCAAAGCTAATTCGGCGACCTGTCTTATCGATATAATACCGCACCGCTGTCATTAAGTCATCAAGTTTATATGCCTTGTTAATTGGCATTAACCTTGACCGTAGTTCCGTATTTGGAGCGTGCAAGGAAATAGCAAAATTAATTTGCGTGTTTTCATCCGCAAATTGATAAATTTTTGGGACGATTCCACTAGTCGAAACAGTAATATGACGGGCCCCAATATTTAGCGATTTGTCGTGATTAATGATTTTTAAAAAGGAAAGCATGTTGTCGTAGTTATCGAACGGCTCTCCTATCCCCATGATTACCACTGAGTCCACCCGTTCTTCTGTTTCATCAAGGGCTTGCTGTACCTTAACCACCTGTGCAACAATTTCACCTGCTTCTAGGTGTCTTTTTAAGCCGCCAAGTGTAGAGGCACAAAAGGTACAGCCAATCCGGCAGCCAACCTGCGTCGTTACGCAAACTGAGTTTCCATAATCATGGCGCATTAGCACTGTTTCAATGGAGTAACCATCCTGTAGCTCGAATAAGAATTTAATCGTTCCATCGGAAGACGTTTGCTGAATAACGGTATTTAAAGTAGTGATTTGAAAATGACTTGTTAATTTTTCTCTTAAACTTATGGACAAATTACTCATTTCTTCAAATGAAGCAATTCTTTTTTTATAAAGCCAATCATATATTTGTTCAGCACGAAATGGCTTTTCTCCATTCTCTTCCAGCCAGTTTTTTAATTCGTGCAGCTCCAGTGAGTAAATCGATGGAAGCTTATTTTCTATTGTTGTATTTTTCTCAGTTGTATTTAATTGTACCAACTGTTACACCTTCTTCCTCTTGTCTAGCTTCAGCGCCTAGGGGCTCGAGGTCATAAGCCAATCCGTCAAGAAGGTTAAAGAGCACCCTTCTCGCCGGCTCGTCTTACGCTTGACGCCCCTGGGCAAGGCGCTTACGCTTTTCTTAAAACCGAAATGTAGAAACCATCTGAACCAAAATCCTGCGGGAAAATTTGCAAATCATAACCAGTTATTAGTGGTTGTACAGCTTCAGGCATCCGCTGTTTGAAAGTTAAATCTCCTTCAAACTCCGGATTATTTTCTAAAAATTTCTTAACTGTGTATTCATTTTCTTGTTTATCTACTGTACAAGTACTATATACAAGAATGCCGCCTTTTTTCAATAATGGAGCAACTGCTGTGAGTAATTCTTGTTGAATGTTGCTTAACCGTTCGATATCTTTTTCAGTTTTTGTATATTTCATGTCTGGCTTCCTTCTCATCACACCTAGACCTGAGCAAGGAGCATCGAGCAGAATCCGATGAAATGATTCATCCTTGAACTTTTCCTGGATAAGTCTTGAATCAGATACATTTGTTTTGATATTTGATAATCCTAAACGCCGGGCATTATCATTGATTAATTTTACTTTGTGCTGATGCAGATCAACAGATATCACTTCACCGGTATTTTGCATTTTTTCAGCAATATGTGTGCTCTTCCCTCCAGGGGCGGCACATGCATCAAGGATAAATTCATTTTCCACCGCGCCTAATGCATAAGCGGCAAGCATCGAACTTTCATCTTGTATCGTAAGCATTCCATAATTAAAGGCAATTGTGGAAGCGAGGTTCCCCTTTAACGACCTAATCGCCTCTGGAATGATTGGACTTTTTTCAATTTGAAAACCATCTTCCTCTAGTATCGCTATACATTCATCTCGAGTTATCTTTGTACGATTAACCCTGGCCGTTTGCAATGGTGCTGTTAAGTTGATCTCACACATTTCTTTCGTTCTGTCATATCCAAATTGGTGAATCCACCTGGTTACAAGCCATAAAGGGTGACTCGTTTCAAGTGATAATCTTTCGGCAGGGTCAGAAACCTCACTAAAAGATGGGAGTCCTTCTCTCTGTATGCTTCTTAATACTCCATTTACCAAACTGGCGATTCCTTTATGACCGCGTTTTTTGGCAATTTCCACCGCTTCGTAAATAGCTGCTCGATCCGGAATTCGATCAAGGTAAACCATTTGATAGAGCGTA
>Ga0213826_1000276_pt1 | contig 35465 bp, 40 predicted proteins | sample MC6MC0899MG_FD_180668 | JGI IMG/M metagenome (GOLD analysis project Ga0213826, IMG submission 180668) | Enriched soil aggregate microbial communities from Iowa State University, Ames, United States - MC6-MC0899-MG | ecosystem: Environmental > Terrestrial > Soil > Unclassified | place: USA: Iowa...
CCGAATGGCGACGGGGGTGTCGAGTACGGCGGACATAGTCGCTATCTACAACAGTGATCAATAACCGGCGTCGGCATCAGCCACGTCGTCAGCACTGGCTTCGGCAGCGGCAGCCTTGCCCGCTTCGGCGGCAGCACCGGCTTTGAGCAGCTTCTCGCGGATCTGCTTCTCGATCTCGGCACCAATGGCCGGGTTCTCAGCCAGGTACTTGGCGGCGTTGGCTTTGCCTTGGCCGATCTTGTTGCCCTGGTAGGCGTACCAGGCACCGGACTTCTCCACCAGACCCTGAGAAACACCCAGGTCGATGATTTCGCCGTTGCGGTAGATACCCTTGCCGTAGAGGATCTGGAACTCGGCCTGACGGAACGGCGGCGAGACCTTGTTCTTGACGATCTTGACGCGGGTTTCGCTGCCGACCACTTCGTCGCCTTCCTTGACCGCGCCGGTACGGCGGATGTCCAGGCGCACAGAGGCGTAGAACTTCAGGGCGTTACCGCCGGTGGTGGTTTCCGGGCTGCCGAACATCACGCCGATCTTCATACGGATCTGGTTGATGAAGATGACCAGGCAGTTGGCGTTCTTGATGTTACCGGTGATCTTGCGCAGCGCTTGGGACATCAGACGAGCCTGCAGGCCTACGTGCATGTCACCCATCTCGCCTTCGATCTCGGCCTTGGGCACCAGGGCTGCCACGGAGTCGACGATGATCACGTCGACCGCGTTGGAGCGCACCAGCATGTCGGTGATTTCCAGCGCCTGCTCACCGGTGTCTGGCTGCGACACCAGCAGGTCGTCGACATTGACGCCCAACTTGCCGGCGTATTCCGGGTCAAGGGCGTGCTCGGCGTCGACGAAGGCGCAGGTGGCGCCGTTCTTCTGGGCTTCGGCGATGACCGACAGGGTCAGCGTGGTTTTACCCGAGGACTCCGGGCCGTAGATTTCGACGATACGGCCTTTTGGCAGGCCGCCAATGCCGAGGGCGATGTCCAGGCCCAGGGAACCGGTGGAGATAGCCGGGATGCCGGTGCGCTCGTGGTCGCCCATGCGCATGACTGCGCCTTTGCCGAATTGGCGTTCGATCTGACCCAGGGCCGCAGCCAAGGCGCGTTTCTTGTTGTCGTCCATTGAAACCCTCACGTGTTCGACTTGGCCCTGATGGCCGGAATACCTGTATAAGTAGCCAGTATTATTCCACAGCGAAGCGCGCGCGCAAACCCCTGTCGTCGATTTACTCGGCACCAAGCTGTAACAAGCCGTCTAACGCGGCGATCACCGTTTGTCGGCGCACCGCATCACGGTCGCCGTCGAACTGGCGGCGCTCGCTGAAGACACGGCTGCCATCGGCCCAGGCCAGCCACACGGTACCCACCGGTTTTGCCGGCGAGCCACCGTCCGGCCCGGCCACACCGCTCACCGCCACCGCAAAGCGCGCGCCGCTGGCCGCCTGCGCCCCGCGGGCCATGGCTTCGACCACCTCCTGGCTGACCGCCCCCACCTGGCCGAACAGTGCCGCGGGCACCCCCAGCTGGCGGGTCTTCTGGGCATTGGAGTAGGTCACGTACCCGGCCTCGAACCAGGCCGAACTGCCGGGGATGCGGGTAATGGCCTCGGCGATGCCACCGCCCGTGCAGGATTCGGCGGTGGTCACCTGGGCATTGAAGCGGCGCAGGTGCTCGCCCAGGCGGGCGGAAAGTGCGGTGATCGGGTCCATGTCAGGCTCCTTGAAGACTGCGCACTACCCTACCACCCCATGCGCGGCGCGGCTTCAGGAAACCTTCAGGCTATCGCGGGCAATGGCGCTGAACGCACGCTCGTCGCGCCGCCCAAGACGCGGTAGGCCGGCTGGCCAGCCCTGGGTCCAGTCCAGGCCACGCAAATGGCGCATGTCCTCAATCGCCGAACGCCACCAGACCACCTTGCAGGCGCGCTGGTAATCGTCGCGGCCGATGACACTGCCATATAAAAGCTTGCGGCCGACACCCCGCAGCTCTGGGGGCACGCGCGTAAGGCTCCACTTGACCGAAAGGCGGTTGAGCCAGGATGGCACCGGGCGATGCGCAGGCACCTTCAAGGCCAGGCCAGGCATCTTCGGCGTAAAGCGCTCGCCGTGGCGGGCGAAGAAAATCTCCAGAATGGCGTGGATGTACTGCTTCATCGCAAAGTAGTGGCTGATCACGCCACGCGCCTGGTTGATCTGCACGCCCTGCAACTCGAACGAAAAGGCGATCTGCTCGATGGTGTGCAACTCACGGGCGTAAGGCGTCCATGCATCGATGCGCTGGATGGCCCGTTCGGCAATGCCGGCATTCTCACGGGTGAAGCCCAGGACACCGCTGTTGCACAGCCGCAGGTCGTCGCTCGGCACAGCGCCCGCACGCGCAAGCCCTGCGCTGAAGCCGAGGTAGTCCTCACGGTGCGACGCCTCGGCCCAGCGCATCTCGACCTCGTCCACTAGGTACTGCCCGGCATCCACCTGGCCAAACAGCTTCAGCGGTGACTGCAGGAACACCGTGTCGGTGTCGATGAACACTGTCTTGTCCGCCCACTGCCCAGCTTGCGCAATGGCGCAGGCCTTGCGCCGATGGGTGTAGCCGCCCTCCCCGGTCCAGGCCTGCAGGGTCGCGTCATCCAGCGCGATCACCTCTACCGGCCAACCGGCGAATGCCTGCGGCTGGTCGGTCAACACACGAATCACCGGCAGCTCCGCCGGCTTGCAGCGCGCCAGGGCGGTGAGGATGCTGAGCTTGGCTTCCAGCTGGTAAATCCGCCGATCACCGTACAGGAGGTAGATCAGTTGCTGCTTTACATAAGGGATACGGCTGGACAGGTTCATCACTACGTCACGGCTAGGGGCATTCAAAAAGGCCGCGCATTCTAGTGCAGTCAAGGACGAAGCTCCATGATGGCCCGCCGAACTGCGCGCACATGCCCCACTGCGGCCGCCTGCATCTGGATGAAAAAGCCTGTACCATTGCCGGTTTTACCATCGCCAACCAGATCACCCGCTGTAAGGCCCTGAATGTCAGATCTCTCCGCACACACCCCGATTGTGCTGTAGTACCAACCGGAACAGGCGCATAAGCCCCTATTTATCGAGGCTTGAGCGCCATCTCTCATTCTGGCATTAGCATATGCATGGGCGTAGATTGGCATGGAATGGCGTATGGTTTGCCCCAATTTTGCCCCACATCCGGACCATGGGGAATGAGCCAGCCGATGCATTGTGACTGCCCCAACGATTATAAACGAGCTTGTTTCCTTTCACGCTAGCATGACGTCTATCGGCGCGGTCAAGCTTAGAAGCTGAGATAGCCACCGCTGAGCCAAGCTATGCCCGGAGCTCCCCTAGCCGGCTCAACTCGCACATCATGCGGATAGCAAAATGACATCGCCTGCAGCTATAGTTGTTCATGTCTAAAAGCATGGACAAATAGAAATGAGCGAAGGATTACCAACGCCCGCAAACACTGGTGCTAATGGCATGCAACTGAAAGGCTCAGCTAACGAGCCTGGCTTTCGCGCTGATGCTCCGCTTGAGGGGGTACTGCTAAAAACCGTCAAAGGCCTTGCTGAAAATCATCCGAGAAGCTTAGGAGGCGATACCAACGCCGCATTCCTCGCCGGGATAGTTCACCACCTTACGAATGACTTAGAGTCTGTAAAAAGCAAATTAAATACTAAAGACGCTCAAACACTTGAGCTTACAACACAGCTAACCAACTCTCGAATCAATGAGACAAAGCTAATCGAGCAACTAGATTCAGCCAATAAAACCTCGCGCATCAATCAGTGGACGGGAATCATTGGAACTGCACTGCTCGGTATTGCGCTAGACATGTACAAAAGCAATATGCAGTTGTCATATGCTGTAGGCTTATTAGGTGGAATCATTCTCCTCCTCCCCATAGGCATCACTCACATAGGTAATAAGAGATGAGACCTCTAAATCTATGGGGTGTCCAGGACGCTGGCACCCCTAACAAAGAACTCATTGCCATCATGGTTACGGAACAGTGCGACCTCGCCAACTACTGCGTACTGATCGGCCATCAAAACATGGATGGTACTGCTACTCCAATTCAAGACCACATGTTTTGGTTCGGCAACGGAATCGTCAACGCCGGGGATTGGCTATTCATATATACGGGCCCAGGCAAATCCACAGTTCAAAAAATAGATGAAGTCAACAACATAATCAGCGTCCACTGGAACAAAGACAAAACGATATTCCAGAACAGATCTTTGATCCCAATCCTATCTAAGCTTTCGGAGGTATCATTCCCCCCCCAGCCTGAGGCGAAGGAACAGGCTTTCCTACTGGAAAGATAAAAAGCCCGCGAAATACTTGTAACACATGCAACAAAGGCGCCACCACATACTTGGAGCAAGCCGCCTACACTTGGCACTAGCATCGTTCCAGGCAGATAACAGCCCCGTGAATTGCCTGATCGCGTAGGCCGCCGCTCGGGGCGGCTGTCTCGGACTGGACATTGTGCATTTCTTCGGATGGCCCAACATCTAGGACGCAGAAGTAATGGTCGACAACGTCGCCAAGCAGCGATTGGCCGAGCTAGCCAGCAACGCGTAAAGCTGATTTCACCAAGCAGATTGAGCGAAAGCGCCAATTTTTCGCTGAGAAGTGATCATACTTGGGCTGAACCCGTTACAGATAAAGAGCCATTCACACCAAGTGAAGTGTCTTTGCCTCATTGTCGTAGTTCGAAACGATGGTTTCCAGATAGCGCCCGTAAAACAGGTAGATATGAGTGGATCGTCGCGCTCGGGCGTAGGTCTTGACATTCGCCTGCTCGGCCAGTGGAGCGCCGATATGGCGCAGTGGGCATGTCGTGTAGGCGATAGCCTAGGGGGAGCTAGAAAAAGTGCTCACGACTGGCGCAGCCATTGGGCACCTAGTATATTTCGAGCTTTAGAGTTATCCCACAATACTAGAGCAATATAAACTCTTATAGTTTACCCCAAGGAGACCATAAAGCATGGACAGTGAAAAATTGCGCATTGCATACCAAGACAACATAGGTCGAGCTGAACGCCTACGCGATGCGGTCATCGTGCAACTGCTAGAGCTATTCGCCCCCGCAAACATAACCCTTGGCGTCCCCATTGAAAGCCGCATTAAAGACCTCACCTCAATTTTTGAAAAAATCGAAAGAAAAAGCATCAAGCTCGAAAATATACTAGAGCTACAAGACCTCATTGGAATACGTTGCATCTTACTATTCAAAAGAGACCTGGTAGAAATTAAAAAATTGATAACCAATACATTTGAAATAATTTCATCCGAGGACACAGGGGATCGACTTAGCGATTCGGAATTCGGATATCAGTCTCAGCACTACATAGTCAGAATCCCTACAGCCTGGCTTTCGCTCCCAAGCCTATCAGGACTAAATGAGTTCTTTATCGAACTCCAAATTAGAACTCTTGCACAACACATATGGGCAGCAGCATCTCACAAATTACAATATAAAAATGAATCAGGCGTACCACTCCCAGTCCGAAGATCAATAAACAGAGTTTCTGCACTATTAGAAACTGTAGACCTAGAGTTTGAGCGAGTACTCAAAGATCGCGATGATTATGTCACCCACGTAAAAAGCTCAATTACCAAAGACGAACTTATAAACGTTGACAATCTCGCGAAAGTATTGGCAGATATGTTGCCAGCAAACAACATAGCCGACAATGAACCCTATGCCGCACTTCTAGACGACCTAACCAAACTAGGCGTAACACACACAAATAGATTAAAAGAAATTATAAAAAGCCATCTAGGCAAGGCACTGGAAGAGGAGAGAGGGAAAGCTATAACACCCATTATAAAACTGGCAGCAGCGCCAAACACAGAATGGTGCAACCGATATGAGCGAGGTGCTTACTATACTCATACAGGCCTAACCCGGATAATGCTGAAAGAGGAGTTCGGCAGCGAGATCGTGAATAAAATCTCACATGTGATCTGCCAGCCGCTGTTCATTCACCCTGATCTTGAAACACCTACAAATGAATAATATTTTTTTCAAAAATAGCCTACGCTGATAGGACGGACTATAAGCATCAAGCCTTTACTGTATAAATAAGCAGGCAATAGTCTCACCGCGTTTTATGCACAAAGGCTGGACTTGCAGGAAAGGGCTGCGGATTCGGCAGGCCGGACTGGATGTTGGCGCATCCGCCCGGCTCGCCTCTTTTCATTTGGTGACTTCTCGGACGTAGGCCTGGCAGGCCCTCAGTGCGATCAGTCCTCGATCACCGCCGTCGGTGATACCGATAATTCGCTGAGCATGCGCTGGGTCAAGTTGGCCACGAATGGGTCCATGAACCATGCCTCCGGTGCCGGCGGCTTCTCGCACCCCACCGTCACAACCCGGGGCGGCAAAGGCTCCAGCGTCGACAAGGACTGACAACCGCAAGTCAGCAGTAGCCAGCCTGTCACGCAGGCGAGCTTGAATCTGTTGTGCATCGTTCATCTCCTTCCAATGTGTTTTGCCCTGCTCCTGAAGGCGATCCTCCAGGTCTTTTCGCCGAGCTTTCTGCTCTGCCAACTGCTCCAGGGCAGCAGCCGCTGCCGCCTCACGCTCACGACCACGAGTCCGATCCCTGTCCGCCAACTGCTGGACATAGCCGGCAGCCTGCTCAGCCAACTGCTTTCCGTACTCACTAGCCTGCCACACCCAGGCGCTTCGGCCGCCGGCATAGAGCCCGACCGCCACGGCCAGAAGTGCGATGCGCCAATTCAGCGACATCACTGCAACACCTCAAGTGCACGCGTGTAGAGCGCCTGGCGATCTTTCAACCCATTCAGGCCACCATTGATGCGGCGCGTGATCGACTCGAAAACCGCGTCATCGGCCTGCAACACCTTGTCAGCCAGGGTATTAAGCCCCGCACGCTGCCAGAACCAGCCGGCCGACAGCGAGGCGTACACGGGCTGTTCGAGCAGATCAGGGGTATTGAGCAAGCTGCTGTCACCGAACAGCGCTTCGCTGCAGGCTTCGTAGTTGTCGCGGCCGGTAATCTGGATGAGCCCACGGCCACGGTACCGCTGGCCATCACCGTCAGCCTCCGGGGTATTGCCGAGGCGCTGCGCCAGGCGCCCAGTGTCGTACTTGGCCAGGTAGGCATCGTTACCGAGTTCGCGCACGTAAAGCAGCTGGCCAGACTCATGGCCGACTTGCGCAAGGAATGCGGCAATGCGCCGAGGCGTAATGATCGAGTACTTACCCATCGTCGCATTGAGTCCAGGAACAAAAACGCCGGCTTTGCGGCCGGCGTTGGGGAGGATCTGCTGCAACTGTTGAACTGAGATAGCCATTGATTTCTCCAGGGTTGGCCATATACGGCCATGAGGGTTAGAGCTGCTCAACCTTGAGCGGCTTTTCGTCTTTCTTTTTCTTGCCCGAGGCTTTGGCCTTGCCCTTCTTGCCGCCGTTGCATTCCACAGTTGTTGTCCAACCGTTCTGGGTAAACACCTGCTCGACGCTGTCCACCAGGTACTCGCCATCGAGCCCGACCTTGAAGTCCAGCGCATTGATCGAACATTCAGCGAACAGGTCGTGTCGACCTGCCATTTCCAGGCGCACGCTGGCGGTGCTGCGGTTAAACGCGGCCAGCCGCGCCTTGGCGGCCTGCTTGGCGGCGGTTTCGTTGGGGTAGATATGGCGGTCGGTATGAACCGACGGCAGGCCATCCGGCGATTCGTCGTTGTCCAGCTGGACGACCTTCAAGGCTCCGGTTTTCGGGTCCTGGTGCTGGGTCTTAACCGCCTTTTGCGTACTGCGATCGCCCAGTCGGAACTGGTAGCGGAAGACTTCCGTCTTGTTGATCTTCACGACCTGCAGCGACTTGCCCGACGTACTTTTGCCGCCCTGCCTAGGCATGACCAGCAGCTTGCCTTCAGCCACCTTGGCCGTGCTGTCGTACTGACGCGCCAGGCGCGTGACAAAGTTGAAATCCGACTCGTTGCGCTGGTCGATGCGCTCGACCTTCGTCGTGACTGGGCACACCGGTTCCCAGCCGTTGCGCTTGGCAATTTCGGTGACAATCTGCGAAAGCGGCACGCCCTCCCAGCTGCCGCTTCGAATGGTCTTTCCACTGCCACGCATATCGCTGGCCTTACCGCGAATGGTCAACTCGTCCGGTGGGCCGGACAGCTGCACCTCGTCGACGGTGTAGGCCCCCATCCGCTTGAGAGGTTGGCCCTCATAGCCCAGTAGGACCTCGACCACGCCTCCTCGCGCCGGTAGTGCGACGACCTGATCGCGGTCGTCAATTCGCAGCTCAAACTCATCCGACGCCATGCCGGGCTTGTCCGAGATCCTCAGCAGCATCAAGCGGTCATTGATCAGCGCGGTGATGTCCTTGCGGTCCGCGATGATTCGATAGGTTGGTTTCATGCTTACTCCAGAAACAGAAAGCCCCGCACGGGACGGGGCTTCGTTACAGGTACGCGGGGTCAGTCGAACAGTTGCAGCAACTCGACCGCCGGTGCCGATAGATCGGGCAACAGGATCAGCAAGCCGGCACGATAAGGCTGCGCTTGCCTGGCCAGATCCGGGTTGGCTTCCAGCACCGCCTCGACGGTGCCGTTGAGGTGCCCGTAGTGGTGCTGACAGATCACGTCGAGCAGGTCGCCGTCAGACGTTCTGCATGTCGTTGCCATAACTCACAAACTCCAGGTTAAAACCCTGTTTACGGGGGATGCCGCCTGACAGCAGGTGGCTTTGTTGCTCTTCAATACTGACCAGGCACCAATTGCCCAGCACCTCGCCGTAGCCCGTGACCAGGTTCAGCGGCTGCAGGTTACGGCCAATGGTGCGCAGCACGTTCAGCTGCTGCAGGCCGCCCTTGTGATGGGGGAAAATCGCGCCCTTGAGCGTGATCTTTTCCTCACCCAAACCCACAGCCTGCTGCGCCACAGTGCGGCGAAGGCGTTCCTGACCAGCCCAGCGAAACGACGCCTGCCGGCGCAGTTCGTCAAACGCAGCCGTATCGAGGTTGAAGTAATACGGCTGCTTCTTGGGGTCATGCGGCTGGATAATCAGCAGATGCGGGAACGGCGCGACGGCCTCAGGTTGCGGCGTTGTCGTGCCCAGCAGACCGCCGGTGGGCACGATGTTGGACAGCGAAGGGCTGACCAAACCCGCCACCCGGCCGGCCTCGGCCGAGACCTTGTCCGCCATCCGCTTGAACGTGCCTAGTCGCTCCTGCACCTGGGTGGCCCCGTTAACGACACGGCTATAGGTCGCGGCCACCTGCCCCACACGGGACTGCGCCACGTTGATACTGCGCACGATCCGGCCGAGCTTGGCGCCGACCTCGGGCGGCACGAACGGAATACTGTCCAGTTCCGCCGCAGCGCCCGTGATGCTGCCGATAGCGCCATTAAGGGGTGACAGCATGCCATCCATACTCTTGCGTCCAGCCTCCCCTGCCGCAACCAGTCCCGTCAGAGATGATTCCAGCAGCTGCATGTAGGCCATAAGGCCCTCCTTAGACGTGTGGTTGATCGAATAGCTGAGTCGAGGACATCCGCGCCGATACTTCACGCTGCCAAGCCTCAAACAGCTGCCGCAGGGGCGATTCGATTTCACGAACGACCTGCGCCGGGTCCTTCACATCACCCTGCACATCGATCTTGATATTTGGCGAAAAGGAGAACGCCTGGTCCACCTGCGGCGCCGCTGCAGGCGCAGGCGCGGCTGCCTTGGCTGGCTGTACCAGTTCCGGCATTCGCGGCGCCGGCGGCGTTGCCTTGGCCATCATGTCGCGCACTACATCGCCAAACCCGGCAGGCAGGGTCGCCAACTGGGGGGCTGTTTGGAGTGGCACTGCCTCGCCAGCTGGCTTGGGCTCGCTACGATCGACAACTACTGGCGCCGGTGCCGACTTTGCCGGAACCTCGCGCAGCGTCTCACCCAGCTTGATCGGCGGCGTTTCCGGCGCCGGTTGCGGATGAGCTTGCGGCGGCACCAAGCCTGCGCCAGGGAAACGCACCTTGCTGGCCGTCAGCGCCGGCAGCAGGTATGGGTCCCTGGACTCAGGATCGAGCGGGTCATAGGACACCGGCGGTTCTACCGGCGCCGGCGTGGCCACCGTGCGCACCGTGTCGCCAAGCTTCGCCGGTGCGGCCGGTAGAGGCCGCGCTGGCTCAGGCTCGGGTTCTGACTCTGGCTCGGGCACCGGTTCTGGTTGAATCGGCGGCCGCACCAGGGGCGCACCTGGGAAACGCACCTTGTTGGCGGACAGCGCCGGCAGCAGGTACGGGTCCTTGGACTCAGGATCGAGCGGGTCATAGGACACCGGCGGTTCTACTGGCACCGCCGTGGCAACCGCGCGCACCGTGTCGCCAAGCTTCGCCGGTGTCGCCGGCAGGGGCGGCACTGGCTCAGGCTCAGGCTCAGGTTCGGGCACCGGTTCAGATTGAATCGACGGCCGCACCAGAGGCGCACGCGGGAAACGTACCTTGTTGGCCGTCAGCGCCGGCAGCAGGTACGGGTCATTGGAGTCAGCATCAAGCGGGTCATTGGACACCGACGGCTCTAACGGCGCTGGCGTGGCCACCGCACGCACCGTGTCGCCCAACCTCGCAGGTGCCGGCGCTGGGAGCGGTACTGGCTCAGGCTCGGGTAACGGATCTGGCTCGAGCACAGGCTCAGGTTGAGCCGGCGGACGCACCAGCGGTGCACCTGGGAAACGCACCTTATTGGCCGTCAGCGCCGGCAGCAGATACGGGTCCTTGGACTCTGGGACGAGCGGGTCATAGGGCACCGGCGCCGGCGTGGCCACTGTGCGCCCCGTGTCGCCCAGTTTTGCCGGCGATGTCGGTAGCGGCTTGACGACTGGCTCGCGATTGTCGACCACCGCAGGCTCAGACATTTGGACTGCAGGCGTCGCCACCGGCACCAACTTGGTGGCCTTGACCAGGTCACGCATCGCATCGCCTAAGGCCGGCGCGGGCAATGCCGGCACAGGCTCGCGGCTAACATCCACTAAGGGCAAAGGCACCTGGACTGCGGGGGCAGGTACCGGCTTGGTGGCATCGACCAGGCCACGCATCAGCGCACCTAGAGCCGGCGCCGGTGATGCCGGCACAGGCTTGGTAACAGGCTCGCGGTTATCAACCACCACGGGCTTAGGCACCTGGACTGCAGGCACCATGACCGGCTTTTCCACTTTCGGGGAAGGTACCGGCTTGGTGGCCTCGACCAGGTCACGCACTGCCTCACCCAAAACCGGCGCCGGCGATACAGGCACAGGCTCGGCAACAGGCCTGCGATTATCAACCACCACGGGCTTAGGCACCTGGACTGCAGGCGCCACGTCCGGATTTTCCACTTTCGGGGAAGGAACCGGCTTGGTGGCCTCGACCAGGTCACGCACTGCCTCACCCAAAGCCGGTGCCGGCGATGCCGGCACAGGCTTGGCAACAGGCCCGCGATTATCAACCACCACGGGCTTAGGCATCTGGACTGCAAGCGCCACGTCCGGCTTGTCCACTTTCGGTGAAGGCACCGGCTTGGTGGCCTCGACCAGGTCACGCACCGCCTCACCCAAAGCCGGCTTGGCAACAGGCCCGCGATTATCAACCACGACGGGCTTAGGCACCTGGACTGCAGGCGCCACGACCGGCTTGTCCACCTTCGGTGAAGGCACCGGCTTGGTGGTCTCGACCAAATCACGTACCGCCTCACCCAATTCCGGCACGGGCGATACGGGAACAGACTTGACGACAGGCTCGCGACGATCGACAAGCACTGGAGGCTGCTGTGCCGGTTCTGACGCCACCGGGAGCGGCACCGATGGCTCACCCTTGCCCTCCACGCGCTCCTGCGCAGGTTGCAGCGTGGCGCTTAACGCTTCTCTCGGTGCCGTTGGGTTTTCCGACTCGGCCTTGGTTTCGGGTGACTCATCACCGAACCAACGCTTGCCCAACCAACCGCCCAGCGATTGACCACCCAGGCCACCTAATACGGCCCCTACAGCCCCCCCAACAGCAGTACCGATGACGGGCACTACGGAACCAATAGCAGCGCCGGCCGCAGCACCGGCTAAGGTACCTGCAAGACTGCCTGCAGCGCCACCGTACCCCTCAGCCTTCTCATCCTGAGATTTGGCATTGATTGCCACATCGATCGCGGCCGCACCGGCATCGACAACGTTGCCACCAGGGAGCCGCTTGGCGAGTCGAGTAATCCCTCGCACCGAGCGCGCCACTTTGCCGAGCTCATCCCCGACGGTCGGGGCCGAAGGAGCTGCGAGCAGACGTTGCGGCCTGACCATAGCAGCCTGGGGCGCCTCGACTTTCGCAACGGGCCGGGCCGTAGTGCCCTGTTTCGCCGCACGTCTACGCTCCCGGCGGCGACTTCTACGACTGCCTCCGCTAGGCGGCGCTGCCGGGGAACTATTTGCAACACGACTGCCGATCCCTCCGATGGCATCGGCGTTAACCACAAATACACGCTGCGTGTCGCCGCCGCCCGTTACCGGGTCATTGGCCGATGCCGGCTCACTCGCACGGGAAGAAAACACCTTGCCTAGCAGGCCAAGCCCGGTGTCGACCACCTTGCTGCCCGTCTTGGGCAGCTCAATGGGCGCACGATCGCTGCGCCCCACTCGACCGGCCAGCCCCTCCAGGCCTCGACCGCGTGCGATGTTGAACACGCCTCGACCGATTTTCACCGCGCTAGATGCGGTCATGAACGCCAGGACCGCTGCCGTAACGCCTCCAACGCCGAGGACAAGCGATGGGAAGCTTTCCGACAATGAGGTGATGCCACGAGCAACCGACGTCAGCCCCTTAGCGGCTAGGTCGGTGGCCGGGCGGATGGCATCGCCAATGCTGCGCATGGCGTCGTCAGCCGCCTGGACCGTCTCAGCCCACTGCTGCGCTGAGGTTTCGCGGCGCTCAGCCAGGTTCTTGTCGAGGATGCCCGAAGCCTTCTTGGAGTCGGCTTTCAACTCCTCGTACAAACCCCGGTTTTGCCCATAGGCAGTGAGAGCCGCCTTGACCTGCATGTCAGCGAAGATATCGCCGGTGCGCAGGGTCTTCTCCAGGGCCTCCAGCGCTGCCTTGGCTTTCTCCGGGTCGACTTCCTTGTCGATCTTAGCCTGGGCATCCTTGATCTTTTTGGCCTTCGCCGGGTCGGTCGCCTCGACGTATTTCATAGCCAAGGCCATGGACGCCTCAATGACGTTCATGCCCTTCTGCAGACCAGTGTTCAGCGAGGCCTGATAATCAATGCCTACATCGCTGTAGGCTTTTTTGATATCGCCAGCGCCGATCTTCTCCATCCAGTTCTTGAAGTTATTCGCCGCCTCGTCCGAACTACCGGCGGTCTTCATCTGGACCTGCAGCATGGAGCCCAGCGAGGTCACCGCATCCAGGCCGGTGATACCGTTTTTCTCCATGCCGGCCAGCAGTTGCGGGAACCACTTGGCCATGTCGCTGGCTTCGAAGCTGCCCGCCTGGCCTTGGTAGGCAATCGCCTCCAGTGCCTGTTGCATGACCTTCGGATCACTGATCTTGGCGTTTTGCTCCAGCGCCTGGATCATTGATGCCGTATCGACACCCGAGGCACCCTGGCCAATGGCGAACTTGGCCGCCACCGGCGCATACGACAGCGCCTTGTCCAGTTCCATGCCGGCACCGACCAGCTGGTTGACCAGGTCGGCCACGTCATTGCGCGCCATGCCGGTGTCTTTGGACGTGTCGATCACCGTCCGGTTAAGCTGCTGTTCCTGCGGCTTATTGACGATATCGGCCTTGATCGCAATGTCACGAATGATCGCCTGATAGTTCGCACTGATCATCGTCGGCACAGCGGCGGCGCCGGTAGCCACTACAGCCTTGCCGATGTTCGACTTGAGCGATTCCTTGCCTGCCTGCAACTGCTGGTGACCCTTTAGCTGCAGGTCAGCCGCCCTGGCCTCTCGGCCTAGACGCTGATACTCCCGACTGAGGCGGCCGACCTCGACGCCCTGCTTGCGCAAGGCATCCAGATTACTGTCCAGCTTGCGTAGCAGCTTGTCAGCACCGGCGGTGCCACTGTCATGCGCGCGCTTCCATTCCTCGCGCAGCTTGATGGTTTCGCCAATGGTACTTTTCAGCACCTTGGCTTTGTTGCCCTTGGCCTCCAGCTTCTCGATGCCGCTTTCGACCGTTTTGAATGCGGCGCCGACCGATGAGGCGACGGCGCCCCCGATCACCAGCGATAGCGCTAGCCTGCTTGCCATCGGTGCCTCCTATTGCGAGCTCAATCTGTGAGCCACCAGACCATGTCCGCATAGGACATGGTCATGATTTCCTCAGGCGAGAAATTCAGTTCAGCAGCAAGCCGTTTGGCGGCTTGCTTCTGCACGGCAGGATCAAAACTCGTCGTCTCGCACCAGAAAGGTGTAACCCGTCGCTACCCGGTTGTAATCCTTGTACGCCAGGCCTTCCAGGTCCCTGACGCCAACCTCGGCCAGCGAGGCGAACAGGTTCAGCTCGCGCTGCTCGTCGTCGCCGTCCGCAGTCCGGGTCGAGTTGCGGATATCGCGCACGGTTGGAGCACGCAGGGTGATGTTGTCGCATTTGATGCCGTTCAGCTCGACCGGCTTGGACAAGGCAATGGTGACGCTTTCAGCGGTCAGGGTAATGAACTTCGGCAGCGGCTTGCTCATGGTTTTGTATCCTTGATTTGGAAGATTGAGTGGAGTGATTAGGAATCAAGACAGGCCAAGGTCGCGGCGCTGGCTAGCCAGCTGGTCGACGCCGTTGATCACACGGGTCATGCCAACCGGGTCGATCTCGTAAATGACCTCGCCGCCGACTTCGAGCTTGTAGTAGGTCACGGCAATGGCGTGCTTGAGTTCGGCCTTGTCGCCGGCCTTCCAGTCACCCATGTCGATCTCTTTGAGCGTGCCGCGCAAGGTAACGATGACCGGCTTGGTTTCACCCTTCTGGATCTTGTAGGTGCCACGGAACACACCGTTGAAAGCATTACCGTCGGCCAGGCCGAAAAACTTCAGCGATTCCTTGCGCTGGCCGGTGGTGGTGAAGTTGGCTTCCATCTTCTCCATGCCCATGTCCAGCTCGATGGGGATATCCATCCCGCCGGCACGGTGCTCCTCGGTCTTGAGCGTGAGCTTGGGCAGGGTCAGGTTGGGGACGTCGCCGTTAAAGCTGATGCCATCCACGAACAGGTTCAGGTTGGCCAGTGTTTCGGGAATCATTGCCATGTGATGCGCTCCTTAGGCGGCTTGGTCGAGGACTTCGGTCAACCACTGGTTGGTGATTTCGACGCGGAAATTGGGGTTTTCAGCCGGCGGAACGTCGGTAAAGCGGATGTTCCAATACACCTTGCCCTGCTCCAGCGCGCTGACTGTGTTGAGGGCCTGGTCGGCGTAGACTTCAAAGTTGATGATTGCGCCCTGGGCTTTCAGGTCGCGCATGAAGGACTGCAGGCCCTCGGTTACGTCGCGGACGTAGGTCGAGGTGATCGCGCGGTCAACCGCCCACTTGTGGCCGTACAGAATCGCGTCCATGACCATGTCCATGGTCCGCACGCGAGTGACAAACGCCCACTTGGTATCGCTCGACAGCGTGCGGTTGCCCCACAGGCGGAAACCGTCGTCGCGGATGATGGTCGCGATATTGGCGTTGTTGAGCAGATTGGCCCGGCAGGTCTCGTCGCCGTCCAGGTACTCGATGGCGCGGCCGGTACCGGTGATGCCGACGAACTCCTTGTTCGATGGCGAGGCCCAGAAACCGTATTCGCTGTCGGTGTAGGCAAACACGCCAGCGGCCCAGGCCGACGCCGGTGCATCGACAGTCGCATTGGCCGTGCTGTCCCACTGCTGCACACCCGGATCGACCATGTACAGACGCTTGGAGCCGAACAGCTTGGCATAGGTAGTAGCCGCCTCGTCGGTGGTACCAGGCCCGTCGATGATGGCGATAGCACGCAGCTTGGCCGCAATCGAATCCATGGCAGTGGCCACCGCCTGGGTCGCGCTGTGCTTGGGCGCCACGATGATGCGCGGCTGGGCGTTGAAACGGCTCTTGCCGTCGAGCAGCGCCTGCAGCCCGGTACGCCTGCCATTGGCCTGCACTCCACCAATGATCGCCGAGGTCTGTGCTGCAGCGTCGGCGCCCTTGGCCACACCGGTGGCGACAATGACCGCCTTGGAGCGAGCATAGATAGCCTGGCAGGCCTTGGTGATAGCAGCCGTTGCGCCAAAGGCGGCAATCGCCTCGTTCTCGCTGGTGATCAACACCACGTCACCGACCTTGGCCGACACGTTCGCGCCCTCGGTAAAGGTGTCCACCAAGCCAATGATCGAGGACGACGGCAGCGAGAGATTGCGCGCGCCGGCGTCGATGTTCGTTACGGTAACGCCGTGAAAGAAGTTTGCAGCCATTTGAAACTCCAGAATGCACAGGGCCGCGTCATGCGCGGCCCGAGGATGGGAGAAATGAAACCGTCAGCGCTGCAGGATCTGCAGCACCTGGACCAGCAGCGCCACGATCAGGCAGGCCACCAGGGGATAGAGGAAGTCGAGGCGCCCGTCAGGCGTCCATCGCCAGATACGCAGGCCGTCGTACCAGCGCAGATTGGCCAGGTGCACCGACTCGGCGTGCGCCAGGTTGCGCTCGCCTTGGGTGTACTCGCGGCCAGCGAAAAAGAAGATGCCGGCAGCGGCGCCGGCCCAGTGGCCAGCCGGTACGCCCAGCAGGGCCAGGCCGCCCCACAGGACAGCCATGATCAGCAACGCCGCAAGGACATGCTCAAGGTGGGTTCGGTTCATACGTGCCCTCCAGGCACAAAAAAAGCCGCATGGCGGCCTTGGGTGGTCAGTGGATTAAGGAGGTGTCAGACGGGACCGTCGACGCCGTCAATGCTGGCTTGGATGGTGGCAATGGCCTCGTCGACGATGGCTTCCATGGCGACATGGCTAGGCGCCTTGAGCAGGTCCTGCTTGCCCTTGAGGCGTGCGGCACGGATCGCGTACAGGGCCAACTGCCAGGCCTGCGCCTTGGCCAGAATGCTCTCGGTGGCGGCCTGGGCGTCGAGGTCGGCGGCATCCATCCAGGCCTGCACACTGGGCGGGGCCTCGCCAGTGTAGTTGGCTTGGGCAAATGCCTCGGCCTCCGTGGCGGCGGTCTGGTGCTCCAGGGCGCGCAGGGTATCGCCGGTAAGAACACGGCGCGCCGCATCCGCAGCCTGGTCGACCTGCTCGCTTGCGGCCACCCGCGCGGCGCCGAGAGGTAAGGCAGCGAAGTCGAAGCCAACATACTGCTGGCCGTTGTAGATGACGTTGATTTCAGCGGTTTTCATGAGGGGTCCTTACAGGGTGGCCAGGTTGGTGAGAATACGGGTTAGCGTCTTGACGTCAGTGCCGGCGGCGATACCGTCGATATAGCGGCCAGCGAAGTCGCTCGGGAAACTCACGGCGCCGCAGCCCAGGGCAACGCACGACGACGGCGCACTGACGAGGTAGCCCACGAAGTCGGCGGCCTTCTGCACGGTTACGGCGTTCATCTGAATACCCATCAGCGGCGGCACCGAGAAACTGCCGTAGGTACGCAGGAAGCTGTTCATGCGGTTAGACACCACGGTCGGGGTAACACCCGCCGGCGATGGCAGGGAAATAGTCAGGCCGCGCAACTCGATGTTGGAGGCTTGCCGCTGCAGCGCGAAGCCTCCAAGGCGGGTTTCCAGTGGGCTTTGAGGGTTGGCTGAGTCGGACAGCTGCTGGAAGTACTTGGCGCGCAGGACCTCGACGCCAGTCGCGCCGCTAACCACCACCACCGCGCAGGTGCAGTTGACCTGACGATTCAGGTCGTAGTCCTTGAGCAGGTACATGTTGCACAGCCCCGACGACGGGGTCGCCGCAATGGCACGCTCGATGGTCTTGAACGGTGCGGCCAGGGTGCCCGCGTTGGTGTCCAGACCGATCACCGGGTCAACGTACCAGTCGCGGGTGGTTTCAGGGACGGCGGCGATAGCGGCGTTTACGGCCGACTCAATGCCGGCCTTCTTGGTGTTGAAGTAGTTCAGCAGCGCGCGGGCTTCGGTGGTCAGGTTGGCTACTTCGGATTCGAGACTCATGGGGTTTTAAGCTCCGTGGATTTGTGTAACGACTAGGGTCTGCAGCGCAATAGTGGCTGCAGCATTGGATACGATTGCGCTCAGCAAGCCCTCGCGGTCAGCGTCTTGACGCTGCTCGGCGGCCCTCATGCGCAGCAACAGGTGGGCGATCTGTTCGCCAGCAATGCGCTGCAGCTCAGCCTCAGCGTCGGCCGCATCCTGCTGTTTCAGGGCGCGCAGCTGCTCCGCAAGCAAGGTCGCGCCCTGGGTGGCATTCAGCTCGGCGAACATCTCGCGGTCGGCATCCTGGCGCCGTTCGGCGGCCTTCATGCGCGGCGCCAGGTCGTTGATCTGCTCGCCGGCAATGCGCAGCTTTTCCGCCGCCTGCTCAATCGCGTCACCGCGTTTCAAGCCGCGCAACTGCTCAGCGATCAAGGCCGCCGCCTCAGCGGCCAGCGGCTCGGCAAGGCTCAGGCTCAAGCCCGCCTCACCGCTGACGATGGTCACGCTATTGGCCGGCAGCGCAGCCAGCGACAGGTCGTAGGCCAGCAGCACGTCGGTATTGGCTGACTTGTAGGTCAACGCCTCGGTGGGGTGCGACCAGACCGCCAGCAACGTGCCGTCGCTCAGCAGAAAGCCGACCTCACGCACCCAGAATGCCCGCGTGCCATCGGCCAGCGCGGTCAGGTGCAACAGCGTGCTGCTCAGGCGCTCGCCACCGCTGATAGGGTATTTGGCCACCTGGTTGACCAGGCTTTTCTGCCCGTCGTCGGGTGTATATCCCGTGCTGCCCAGGGCGATATGGGTGATCTGCGCCGCGATACCGGTGTTGTCGGCGCGCAGGATGGCCGCAAGGCCCGCCTTGGTGATCACAGGTTGTAACGGTGTACTCATTGCACAGCCTCCATCAGCACCCGCAGCACTGCCCGCGCACGGGTAGCACAGGCGACCTGCAGGCCCGATTCAGCATTGATGGGGATGCCCTGCGCCTCGGCATAGAGCCGAGACAGGCACCGCGTATTGGCGGCATTGGCCAGCAACAGGCTTTGCTGGCAGAGCGGCATGGGTACCGGCTGGGCCTCGACCAGGCGCCGCTGCAGCGCTCGGCCCCGCGAGGCGTTGGCCAGCAACAAACCGCCATCGAAGCGCGCCCCCAGGCGAAAGTCGTAGTGGCTGCGCTCGTTCTTCGCCGCGTCGATCAGGGCACGCAAGCGCTCCCCCAACTGCGGCGAGATAATCGAGCCCTCCCCCTCGCGATTCTCGTTCGCCCAGGCCGTAACCTGAAACGTGTACGGGGCTGCGTTCGGGATCTGGTGCCACTCCTTGAAATCCGCGTTGACCCGCACGGCCTTGAGCACCCGCCGGATCGCGCCGACGGTGCCCTTGGTCTTGTGGACCGGAATGGCCTCGCGGATCAGCTCACGGCGCTGGGAGTCGGCGTTGGCTGCCTCCCAGCCCTCGACCTTCCAGGCCCAACCGAGCCAGGGAAGGAAGTTGGGCGGGCAGCGCGCCGAGTCGGCAACCCCCCGGATGATTTCCGGGTCAATGCCCTGCTCGCTGGCCGCCTCCAGCGAACGCTCCAGCAACGTGGCGTTCTGCGGCAACAGGCTCACATTGCCACCTGTGTGGTCAGCGCAATGGACGTGCAGTTGGGGTAATGCCGCTTATCGCACACCACCCCGTCAGCCGGGTGGGTCAGGTCCACCTTGCTGATGCCCGTTACGTGTAACGCCGCGTAGATGGCCGAAAGCGGCAGCTGCCCCTCCAGACGCCTGGCCTCGGCAATCGCCACATCCAGACCTTGCCGGGCCGAAGCTTTGACCACTGCCGGGTCCGGCCCTGCCTCCACATGCAGGACGGCCTGCACCTTGAAGTCACTGGGTGCACCGTTCTGCACGCGCGGGCGGTCTGTAATCGGCCGCACGCTCTCAGCAGACAGCGCCGCCTGGACCGTGGCCACCAGTTGCTCCGCAGGCGTGGTGCTGGCTGTTGCCGCCAGAATGGCCAGTGACACGTCACCGGGCAGCGGACTGGCCAAGCCGGCGTCGTAGTTGCAGACCACCACCATGGCGCCATCCGGCAGCAACGCCTTGACCTCGGCGCTGACCGGCACCCCGGAAAACCGGGGGGAATCAACCGAGACATGCACCAGGTCGGCCGATGAACTCAGCGCGTGGTATTCGTAAGCCCCGCTGCTGCCGGCGACCGACAGCGCTTCCAGTGACAGCCGCGTGCGGTAGCGCAGCGCCTCGTCACCCTCCATCACCGCAGCCACAGGCGGCACCGCATCGGGGTCGGCGGCACGTATAGTCAGCCGCTCGACGCCATAGTCAGCCGCCCGGTTGTCCAGGTCAGCCCCCTTGGCGTAGGCCAGCGTGCTGGCCTTGGCGGCCGCGTTGACCCGTGCGCGCATCAGCATCTCCCGGTAGGCCATGACCTCCATCAGCTTGACCACCGGATCGGACTCCAGCAGCGCGGTCCACTGATCGCCCATATGGGCGCGGAAGATGCTCAGCACATCCTGATACAGCGTCTCAAACTCCAGGGTTTCCACCACGTCGGGCGGGGGCAGCAAAGAAAGATCGATCATGCGCTTACCTCCAGTACGGCAGCGTTGCCCAGGTACTCGCCCGTCAGCTGCAGGGTGATCTGGCCGCCGACCACTGCCGTGACCCGAACCCGCTCAAGCTTCAAGCGCGGCTCCCAACGGCCCATCGAACGCGCCACCTCCGCCTGTACGGCGCTTTTCCAGCCCTCGTTAACCGGCAGGTCGACAAAGCGCCGTAGGTTGCTGCCGTAGTCGGGCCGCATGCGCCGACTGCCCAAGGGGGTGGTCAGAATGTCCTCAATCGACTGTCGCAGGTGGTCGAGGCCCGTCAGTGGCTGGCCGGTTTGCCGGTCCAGGCCAATCATGGTTAGCCGTCCAGGCGCTGCAGGTCGGCATGGCCACCCAGGAACGCCAGCGCTTCGTCGTCGTCGCCCTGGACGGTCACGCGGTGGGCCAACACCTTGAACTCGCGCAGCTCGCCCCCCGCCTGCAGAAACAGGGAGCGCGAGGCATAGGCGCTGTCGGTGAAGGTCACGTCGGCCGGCGTGACAGGTCCCATCGCGGAGCCGGCCGCATCCGTTGCCGCGTCGTCCGCAGCGGTTTTCTTGGTCGCCATAAGGCAATGCTCCAGATACGAAAAAGCCCGCGATAGCGGGCTGTCAGTGTTTGTGGTTTGCCCGAGCCTTCCATGGTCGAGTGGAACAGGATCGCGGTGTCCAGCTTCGCGCCCATATGCTGCAGCGGGAACGCCAGCCACTTCACCAGCCAGTCCAACGCCTCGGCGTCATGGTTGCAAAGGAACGAGATCAGCCAGCGCAAGTTCTCGCACGCAGCGTCGTCGCGGGCCGGCTCAAGCGGCAAACCCTCGAATGTGTTGATGTAAATCGCCGGATCCTTGGTCATCGTCGGGTCGAACACGATGTGGTCAACGTCCACTACACGCCGATCCGGACTGTTCAGCCAGAGCTGATAGGCATCGCCCAAGGCCATCTTCACGCTGCCCTCGGGCAGACGGCGCTTCTTTTCACGATCCCAGGCCTCTTTCGTGCCGTCTATGTAGATGTAGCGGTCGAGCGGCTCCAGCTTCAGCGTGCCGCCCTTCTTGCTGGACATCTTTCGGGCCTGCTCGAGCTCTGCCACCTGCTCGGAGGCGATAAGCTTCTTGTCGGTCCGCTCCATCCACTCTTTTGCGAGCGGCTTGCCGACCAGGGCCTCGAAGCCTGTTCGCTTCATCGAACGCCCCTTGTCCAAGTCCCACACGTTGGTGGTGCATTCGACCAGGGCAAAGCGGCGCATCGCACCGTCAACGTCCAGGGTGGTACCCCCTGCCCCCCCGTTGGCCGAGGAGCCGGCCGGGCTGGGCGCCTCGACGTCCGATGGGGCGTGGGGAAGGTGATCGATATCGGCGTCGACGACGGGCTGCTGCTCGGCCGGCTCGGCTGCCGATGGGGTACGGGGAAGTTCGCCCAATGGAGGCGGTTCCGGTGGACGGGATTTCGCGTCAATGCCGAGGATCTGTGCCGCCGCTCTGGTCGCAGCCTTCTGGTCGCCATCGTGCATCAGGATGCAGAACACGTCGAACGCGTCGTTCTTGTGCCCGTTGGCCAGGGGATCAGAAGTGTGATGCGAGTAAAGTTTGCGATCTTTGATCGTCACACCTGGCAGCCCTGAGCTGCTGTGCGGGCTCAACCATTTCCCATCAATGCGCTTGTAACCATGCGCCTCGATCATCGTGGCGATGTCATGGACCCGGTTGAATTCGGGAATGACTTCAGGGAGCCGGTCACCAGATCGTGCAGCAGCTGGTGATGGCCGGGCCACGGGACGAGCTGCAGCCGCAGGTGCTGCCGCCTTCGGCTTCCAAGGGCAAACAGCCTCCCCCTTCGGTTTGAATTCGTTCCACCCCTGCCAGATGCCCAGCAGGTCAGCCGGCAACTCGGGCAGCCCCTCAGCAGTCGGCGGTGTACGCCACGTGTAGGGTTTACGAGTGCCTGGGTGAATGGATGGCGGCAAGACGTCCTGCACCAGGCCGCCCCGCAGCTCGAAAACCGTCACTTTCTTGAAGGGCTCAGCCGCCATGCGAAAAGCCGCCTCGCGGGCAGCATCGTCTTCGTCCTGCGCGGCCTTCACTTGCGCCATGAGCCCCTTGTAGATGGTGCCATCGGGGTCGTTTTTGTTCGGCCACACCAGGGCGTGGCGAGTCAGCTCCACACCTTCAGGAACGCGGAACATCACGCGGAATCGTTCAGGGTTGCCTACTGAGGTCGGGTACGCATCAGCGAGCGCGTCAACGTCGAGCCCAAGGGTCTGCTGCAAGACCTGCCGGGCCAGCTCAACGTCATCTACGTCGAGCGAGCAGGCACGACTCGGCCCGAGCACAACACCAAGGTTGTGATTCGGGCTCGCAGTCCAGAACGCTTCAGCCTTCGAGGCATCCGTGAAATAGCCACCAGGCTTGTTCCAGCCGGCACCCTTCGGACCCTTCTCACCTGGTTCAATGGGAACCAGGGCAAGATCGAAGGCATCAATGTAGCGCCGCGCCCAATCAGCTGTGGTAGAGGATGGGCGATCACTCATCTCCGACGCTCCCGCAACTGCTGGCAGCTGATGCAAGTCTCGCACCCCGCCACCAGCAGCTGACGCACCTCCGGGATTGGTTCATCGCAGTCTTCACAGAACTGCGCACTCGGCTTCGTCACTGGGCGAATGCGGCGTTGAAGGGCTACCTGCAGGTGATAGTCGGCTTGGTCGTTGGCCACATCGATCACATCAGCCATGAGCTTCGTCCTCCATGGCTTGGCGGGCACCCGCCATGATTGCCAGCACCTGACGGATAACATCCATCCCGCGCTGTTCGAGGTCGACCACTTCACCAGCCGTCCAGACATTGTCGGCGGCGCCTTCGTGCAGGCTACCGACGAACTCACTGGACTCTTCAAGGAGCTTGGCTACTGCCTGCAGCGCTTCATTAGTCGCTGGGACCGGCTCCGGGCGATACCAGACAGCACCGGCCGGACGGACCAAGGCATCAAGCAAACGCGGGTCAGCGGTCCAGCGGACGATTTCTTCGATCTCGTCCGGGCTTGGCCAGCGGCGCTCTTCGGTAGGGTGGAGTTTCTTCTGCAGGGCATCCACGTCCATGACCATATCGAAGGCCAGCTTTGTGATACCGCCGTGATAGTCGCGACCGGCGCGGTAGAGCGCCTGCCGCAAGGCGAGAACCGGACCTGCATCCGGCAGTAGATCAATGCGACTCATAACCGTAAATCCTCGGTTTACGGTGTAGCCAGAGAATGAGGTAGGACCTATCCTACAGCTACGACCGTACTGTGCTGTGCGTCGTCGTCGCTGGGCCAGGGAGGTGAGAGTCCCTGGTCCAGCACCTTATTCCTTTGCTTGCCTCAAATACGCCCAATCAATGTCCGGTCGCAGCGCTTCACAACGAATCGCCCCTTCCGTTTCTCGATCCAGGCAAACAGCCAATCCCGCACTAGCGCGGCGGTTGCCGTAGGCGACTTGTTTCAACTGCCCAACAGACGTTCCGCAACGTTTCGCGAAAGCCTCGAGCCCTTCCTTGTCCATCGTCTTCAAAAACTCGCTAAGCGTCATAGACTCCTCCATTGGCGGCTAGATTAGCAATTGCTAATTCGCAAGGCAATAGCAAGTCGTAATTTACTGTTTGCTAACGGAAAGCAATCATCTCCACATGGATATCAACGAAAGGCGTATCGCCTCCCTCCGTACGATCATGGGTGCACTGAGCCAGAAGGAATTCGCTGAGGCTTACGACCTAGACGCGTCGTACCTGTCACAACTGCTCAACGGCCATCGCAAGCTGGGGGAAAAGGCTGCGCTAAATCTGGAGCTCAAGATTGGGCTCGCGGCAGGGACGCTGACATCTCCTCCCTCCGAGGAGCCATCCACCGCAGCCCCAGACAACGTGGTTCGCCTGCCCACCAGGGCGGCAAAGGACAAGAACTTCGTGCTGATTCCGCACCTCGATATCGCGGCGTCTATGGGGCATGGCAAGGCAGCCCCAGGTATGCACATTGAAGTCATCCGCGACATGACGGTTCACCTCGACTGGCTCAGGATGCAGGGCCTGAGCTTCTCGAATGTCGACAACTTGGCCATCATCACAGGAGATGGCGACAGCATGTCTGGCACGTTCGCCGACGGCGATGCTCTGCTTGTGGATCGTGGGATTTCCGAGGTGAAAACAGACGCGATATACGTCTTCACCCTCGAGGGCGATCTCTACATCAAACGCCTTCAGCGCCTTACCGGAGGCCAGTTGCGAATGATCTCCGACAACCCCATCTACCCACCGATTACCATCGATGAGTCGATGATCGAGCGCATGCATATCCAAGCCCGCGTCCTGCTGGCCTGGAACGCGAAGAAGCTCTAACGAACTCCCGTGCTGCGCCCTACCGGCATTTGCTGGGGCGTAGCCACATCCTGATAATTTAGCATTTGCTATTGATCAATTAATTAGCCTTTGCTAATTTCATCCCCGTGCCCCCTCTCTCACATCAAGGACACGGAAGAATGAAATCAGCACAGCACAAAGGATCGGTCACGGTCCTGATCCACCCCACCGCCTGCAGCAGCCTTGCAAAGATTCAGGCATTCCAGCGCAGCACCGGCTTGCAGTTGGTCGTCACCCAGGATGGTAAGGCCCACGCAGTAGCGGCCACCGTAGGTGCAGCATGAGCGAGTTCCAGATACCTCTCCGCCAGATCATGCTGCTGCAGAGCACCCTGGACAAAGGCGGCTCAGTGACCTGCAAACTGCAGCGCCCGGAAGTGTCGCTTGACGCTCAGCTTGAGATCGAGAACGACACTACTCACCACCGCATCAAGGTGACCCTTGGGCCGCTCCTCAGCAGCCTGAGCCTTCCTCGCGCACTTTCGACCAAGTGCCAATCATTGCGGGACTTTCTGCAGGACCTGGCCAATGGCCGAGCTGACTCTGGCGCCCAGTCGGAAGAAGCACTCGCACTCTTGGAGGCGCAGGTCAGTGTGGAAGAAGTGCTCCTAACCGGCCAAACCGCCTATGTCATCGCCACGGTCAACCGCGAACTGCCCCTTGGCGCCGTAGTGACCAACGAGCAAGGGGATGTTTGTGTCGCCGTCACGGGTGCCTGCAAAGAACACCTCGCTGCAGCAGTGCGCGGAAAGCTTCAGCACGGCCCCGAAGGCCTCGGGAAATGCGCATGAGCACGCTGGAACAACTGCGCAGTGAGTTCGCCACCCCTTGCCCGACGCTGTCCGCCGTGAGGGAGCGCTATTTCGCTCACATCGGTACAGACCGACGACTCAGGGAGCTCATCAACAAGGGCCAGATCGATCTGCAACTGAGCAAGTTACACAACTCGGCGAAGGCCCAGCACGTGGTTTACCTGCAGAACCTGGCCGCATATCTGGATCGCCAGGCAGAGCGCACTACTCAATCCGCTTGAACCAGGCGGCCCCGGCCAACAGGGGCACACTGCCCGCCACCGACTCTCACCCCGCAAGGTGGCGGGCCACGAAGGAGCACAGCACATGCAACCTCATCAGTATGCACTCGCCGCTGGCATCGGCTGGATGGTCACCCTGATCATCCTTCCTTTCCTGATCGCTAAGGCACGCCGACTTGCTTATGCCCGAGGCTTCGAGGCCGGCAAAACCTTCCACGACCAGACCTTGAGCCTTCAGCTCAAGGAAGCCAAACAGGCCCTGGACGATCTACGCGCAGAGCTGCTGCGTACTCAGCAAACCGGCAATGTGCAGCTTGCCGCGCGCGAGGCCAGCATTGCTGCGCTCAAGGCAATTATCAGCGAACTTGAAGCCCGAATCATGTCGTACACCGGCCTCCCGGTGACTAAGGCTGACTACGAGAACTTGATCAACGCTTCGTCCACGATGCGCCTGGCTCAGCGCACCTTCAAAGCCCTGAGAACCGAAGCCAAGGCAACGCGAGCAGGTGCCCAGGCTGACGTCATTGACGAGCTGGCCAAACGGATCCATGCCCAGCTGCGCAGCACTCCGGCCAGCGCCGCCAAAGCAGGGGCTGCAGCATGACGGCCGCCCGTCAGATCATTATCCAGGGTGCGCAGCAGCAAGCCCTGCCCTTCCAGCGCGAACTGTACGTGGACCTGTTCGCAGGTGCCGGCGGAGCAAGCAGCGGCGGCGCCCGCGTGTACCGTGCCCCTGACATTGCCATCAACCACAACCCCATCGCAATCGCAGTGCACCGCGCGAACCACCGCAACACCCGCCACTACATCTGCGACATCTACGAGGTCGACCCACTTGAAGCCACTGGCGGCCAGCCCGTGGGCATCTTGTGGGCATCTCCGGACTGCCGACACTTCTCCAAGGCCAAAGGTGGAGCCCCACGCAGCAAGAGCGTTCGCTCCCTGCCATGGGTCGTGGTCCGTTGGGTCTTCGCTACCAGGCCACGCCTGTTCCTCATGGAAAACGTCGAAGAGTTCCAAGCCTGGGGGCCGCTGGACGACGCAGGCAAGCCGATCAAGGCAGAGATGGGTCGCACCTTCAAGGCATTCGTCTCTTGCCTCACCACCGGCTTGGCTGCAGATCACCCCGACATGGGCGAGATCATGGAGTGCATCGGGCTGTGGGTACCGATGGACGCACTTGTGCGCGGCCTGGGCTGCAATGTGGAGTGGCGTGAGCGCCGGGCATCCAACGCCGGATCGCCGACCATCCGCAAGCGCCTATTCCTAATCGGCCGCACCGATGGCCGCCCTATCGTCTGGACGAAGCCCAAGCGGCACGAAAAGCCGAAGGCAGGCCAACTGCCGTGGCGCACAGCCGCCGAATGTATCGACTTCAACGACCTTGGCAAGAGCTTGTTTGGCCGCAAGCGTCCATTGGTGGACAACACCTGCCGCCGCGTGGCCAAGGGCTTTTGGCGGCACACCGTGATGGCCGAGCAGCCTTTCGTGATTCCAATGAACGAACAACAGCTGGCCGCCGCAAGCCTTACCGAGTTTGCCAACGCAAGCACCCAAAGGACGTTCAGTGCGGTCGAGCCTCTGCGCACCCAAGTAGCGCAAGTGAAAGGCGGCCACTTCGCGCTGGCAGCCGCCCACCTCACACACCTGACGCACCACGGCGACCGTTCGGGATATCCCCTGACCGAGTCAACACGCACCATAACCGGAGCCAACCGAGGCGAACAGGCCATGGCCACCGCCACGATGGTTACCCTGCGCAAAGGAAGCACTGGCACGAGCATGACCAAACCGGTCAACGCATTAACCACAGGCAGCGGGCATCATGCGATTGCTGCGTGCCACTTTGAACAAGCAAACGGCGGGTTCTACACCGGTGATGGTCGAGCGGCATGCTCTCCCCTGAGCACCACCCTCGGACGCGGCACCAAACAGAGACTGGCCAGCGCCTACCTGGTGAAGTACTACGGCACCGGCGGCCAGTGGCAAGGCATGCGCGAACCGATGCACACGCTACCCACGAAGGAGCGCATGGCCCTGGTCAGCATCGTCCAAGTGCCTGCCGCAGTCCTGCCACCGGAACTGATGAAGAAAGCGCGCCAGTGCGCCCGCTTCCTGCACACCTATCTGCCCGAGCACTTCCCTGAGCCGGCCGACCTGGTGCTGCTGGGCGACTACGCGCTGGTCGACTTCACCCTGCGCATGCTGAAGGCGCCAGAGTTGAAGCTCGCTCAGGGCTTCAGCCCTGACTACATCCTCGATCGCGGGCTATTCGAGAACCAGCGCACAGGTGAGCTGGAGTGGCGCGCCATCAGCAACACCAACCAGATCCGATTGATTGGCAACAGCGTCTGCCCTGACGAGGCGGAAGATCTTATCGCCGCCAACGCCAAAGATCTGATCGATCTGTACCAGCGGGAGGCCGCATGAGCACGCACCGCCATGACTGGTACATGAGCGAGGGCGACGACGGCGGCCTGTATCACTGCAGGAAGTGCAGACGTAATCACCAAGGCACCGTCCCAGAAGCTCGCGACTGCCCAGTGTCAAACGCCGAGCATCACGCCGCCGCTTGGCTCGGCCAGGCCGGGCTGTACCGCAATCGGTTTGACGCCGTGCGCAACTTCGAGCAATCCGTCGCGCCGGTATCCGCCAACGAACTGTTTGAGCTGGCCAGGAAACAGGTTCTCAGCCAGCTCAACGAGGGCCGCCAACATGGATAAATCAACACGCACCTGGCAGTTGATCAGCCTCGCGCTCGCAGTGGCGCTGATCGTCGCCCTCGTCGAGCTGCATCACAACACCACCGCTGGCAGCCCTGCGAACGGCACGTTACCGACCGCTAACAGCTCCACAAACCTTGAGCAACTGGCCCTCAGCCCGAACACTCGCCGAGTCCATGAGAGGTATTCGCTGTGATCGACACATCGACCTACACCCCAGCCACTCGCACCCGCAAGGGTATGCAACCGATGTTCCGCCCAGCCATGTCGTTCATCTGCGACATCTGCGGCAACGCCCGCGTCAAGGGCAACCACAACCGGTGCTCCAAGGTCCGCCAAGCAGCTGGGTTCATCATCAGCCGGAGGGCTACGGCATGACAATCGACATCATCAGACTGAAGGCACTCGCCACTGCTGCTGCCGCTAATCAATACGACTCCGTAGCCCTGAATGACTACGGTACAGCACTACCGCACGCGACAGTGTTGGGCTTGATCGCAGAGATTGAGCGCCACCGCCTGATAATCGCGGAGGGCGGTACGCCCGACATCAACAACGCCCACACAGCAGCTCTGCGCGTTCTCGAGGAACGGCTGCGCCAGATAGACGGCAATGGATACACAGCAGAGCGGGATGACCAGTACACCCGAGGCCAGCTAGCCGACGCTGCCGGTGCATATGCGTTTTGGGCTTACACCTGCAACATGGAGCATTACGAGGTAACTACCATCCCGCCATCTTGGCCATGGCAGCCCGAACAGTGGAAGCCAACTAATCAAAGACAAATGCTCGTCAGAGCCGGCGAACTGATTTTAGCGGAAATCGCCCGCTTGGATCGCAAGCATGCACGTGAGGTGACCGCATGAGCACACCTCGCTGGGTACTGATCAACCGAGCCGCCGAGCTTACCGGCTACTCCGAGGATGCCATTCGCCACAAAGTGAAGAATGGAACCTGGGCGCAGGGCCGGATCTGGCGAAAGGCCCCTGATGGCCGCATCACCATCAACATTGCAGAGTATGACAAGTGGGCCGAGAGCGCATCACAAGTGGCCTAGAGGCCGAACTGGCTAAGCACACCGGTATCGAGATTCACGGGGGCAACTTACGGGTTGTTTTCATGTGGCGCCGCATCCGCTGCCGCGAGTCTCTCGGCCTACCGGTAACCAAAGCCAACATCAAACACGCCGCTCTTCTCAGGGCGGCGATTCTTCACGAGATAAAAATCGGCACTTTCGAATACGGGCGTCACTTCCCAAACTCGAAGCACGCAGCTAACTACAGCAATGCAAAGGACGAACGCCTGGCTGCCCTAGCAGAGCGATACAAGCCGTTGAAGGCCATCGACATCACTCCTATGACTGAGGAGAAGTACTCGTATGCCATCGATATTTGCGTTGACCTGGTGGGCGAGGACCGACTGGCCGGCGTCCTGCTGCCTGAAGACATCCACGTTCTTCGAGCACGCCTGATTGAAACCAGAGCCCCCTCGACCGCCAACCACTACCTCGCCACTTTCGCCGGTTTCCTAACCTGGTGCGAAAGCAACAAGTACTGCATCACCGGCCTCGCCGCCGCCTGCACCCGCTTCGCAATGAGCGAGAAGGAACCAGACCCGCTCACCCATGACGAGTTCGACCTACTCATCTCGAAGGGGTGCCTACACCCCCAGGACACGGCCGCTATCACACTGGCGGTGTATACCGGACTGCGACCAGGTGAACTCTGTGCACTAGCGGTTGAAGACATCGACCTTAAGGCCGGCAAAATCGAGGTCACCAGGGCGATCACCGCGAATGGCACATTTAAGACCCCAAAGACAGGTAAGCCACGAACGGTGCTTCTGATGGAGCCTGCTCTAAACGCTTGTCGCGCTCTGATCGAAATGGTTGCTGCCCACCCGAAGCGGACTATCGACGTATATTTGAACCGACACGAGTGGAGAGAGGAGTCTGTAACCCCCCTCCTATCACCGAGCACTCAAGCGAGAAAGCGGGGCATCAACGAATGGTTTGTGTCCACCGCCTGGAACACCAAATGGGCAACCATCCAGCGTAGAGCCGGTATCAGATCTCGCCGGCCTTACCAAACGCGTCACACTTACGCATGTTGGTGTCTTACGGCGCGTGGCAATCTAGCCTTTATTGCCAAGCAGATGGGTCACAAGGATTTCACGATGCTGGTAGAGGTGTATGCAAAGTGGATGGACGACGAGTCACCCGCTGAACTTGAGCGTATATGGAGTATGCTGCGAAGACTGAGAACTCAGCTATAAAATCAGCAACAGCGAATTTGAAAAATTCGCTGCTTGACTCCCAACCCAATAAAAACATACTAGATATGTGCGTAATCAGATCTCAACCGAGCAAGTGTATCCTCAAAGAAAGGAACCTTTGGAGAGGATGCGTAGAACGCGTATCGCAATGCAAAACCAAACGAACCCCACTCGTTATGTACTGCATTCACAGCATGCTTTATAGCTTTCCCACTCCCTGTGTGAACCCCCTTAACTCTATCTATCTCGATACGACGCTTATCGTGACTGGCGGCATCAACGACCCTTACAAACATATCATAAACATCATGACCCCGGACAAATAGATATGCGCTTTCCGGACAAACGCTCTTCTCACGCGCCACCTCTAAAAAGTCAGAAAACTCCAACTCTAGACCTTCATCATACACCATCTGAAGCAAGTTATGACTTACAATATTTATACGCTGCCGAAAGCCAAAAAGAACATCCGCAAGGGGTGTCTCATGACCTAAGTTGTACCCACCAATCGAAGATAATGCGCCATAAAACTCCGACTTCCAGGCCTGTACCTTTTGCACACCCAAAATAGCATTACAAAATGAAAGCAGTAGGAGAGAGCTATGTATTATCGCGCTAACTGAGGAAAGAAAAGCCGATGGAGGACATGCAACATCTTCCTTGGTACAAGCCGCAACGGACTCAAAAATAACGTCAACCAAATCACCATGAAGAAACGCGTTCTCAATGGAGTATATATTGGTATAGTAAATATACTGGGAGAATTTCTCCTGCACAGGAAGAGCTAGCCCCCGAAGATACCCATCGTCGCCGTCCAAACAAAATATTAAGTTTGGACCAAGCTTAAAGTCACCCAACTCTTTGAGCGCTATAAGTCTTTTACATCCATTTGCTTTTTTACCATCACTCGCATTGTGCTCTTCAGAAAACTTGACATCGAACCGCACATTTGCCAGCTTGGGAAGACAGGCATTCCAGAACCGCTTGTCATCTCGCGATTCGACATAGACCATGACAACCGCCGTCTCTGAGCCGTCAATGTTGAAAAATTTAGCTTTAGCAATATCTGATGAATCCAAAACAAATCCAAACTCGCTTTGAATAAACATATCAACCGCCCTGCGCAACCAATCTAGCCATATTCACAACCTTTTCCTGATCAGTATTCATGACCAAGAATGGTGAATGAGTTGCAACGATAAACTGGCAATTCGGAGCCAAGTCTATCAAACCAGGAAGAAGCATTTTCTGCCATTCCATGTGCAGTGACAAATCGGGCTCATCCAAAACAAACAACGCGCCATCTCTATTGAGAAAAACTATCAAAAACAAAGCTAGTAGGGTTTTCTCCCCCCGAGAAAGCGAAGACCACTTCACGAACTTCCCCGCTTGAAGCTCAACACCAAGACTCTTATCCCGCCAAACAAGTTTTCGGGATGTCAATGCAAATATCTTGTTAATTCCTACAAACATAGGGTGATCAGCAAAGCGCTTTTCATCTGTAATGAAAATGTCCCGCGCTTTTATTTTCGACATCACGTACTGCCTAGTCTGAACCATAAGCTCATTATCAGCAGTGTCTGCTTCTGCCCCTTGCTTTTTCAGAAACTCATCAATGTACTTATCAATCTCATCACCGAGATCCTGCCTGACCAGCTGACTGGAAATAAACTCATTAATCAACACATAAAGAGTTTTATCAAGATCACCTTCGAGTTCTTTCTTTGCAAAGACAGCACTCTCAGATGACCTTTCGTAGCCGAAAACCACTCTATCGCTAATGAAGCCAACAACCCTCAAGCTCTTGACAAACTCCGGCGCCTCCTCGGGACTTCTGTTTAACTGCATCGCGCAATAAACTTGATCCTCATCATCCCCGCTCTTGGAAGCAAATCCTTCTCGCATCTTTGTTTCAACAATGGCTTTCGCCATAGAGGCAAACATTTCTGGCAATGGCTTCGGATTAATTAAAAGCTGCCTAATAGAGCTTTCCCAATCCTTTTTCTTGACTGTTCCAAGGGTGTCAAATTTCATGCCGTGAAATGTATATCCACCCTCGAAATCAAGCTTTATGATCCAGTCTTCAGACCAGTCCGAATAATCTATGCCATTAACTAAAGACAACGACTCCAAAATAGCGGAGAGTACTCGGGACTTGCCTACACCATTAAAACCTGTCAGCACAAGGATATTACGCCCCGGATCAAGAGAGATAGTTATTTCCCTCCCTTCACAAGGCGAGTTAAACAAACACACTTTTTCAAGACGATTCAATTGGCATCCCTCGTTCAACCGGTAGCTCATTGCTACAAGCTGAAAATATTTATACCTATTTAATATAGCATCATCAGTATGCCTTTTACATCCACCGACTACACCTTGTGACATCTCCCAGTCAAGAGCACCAGGGTGCTTCAGCATTCGCCATCCAATCGACGGCTAGATTGCGACAGTCGCTGCTCTGGACTCCGCGCTCTCAAATCCGATTCCCCCCCTCCCCCTAGAAATTCGCTCACAGGAACGACGCCCTTCACAACCTCACCATGAGAGAGAGGACAACTGCTTGCTCAGAAAGCAGCACATGGGTTCCCAGAAAATGCATTGACTCATAGCGTGTTGGCCATAGAGCTGACGTGATAACCTTGCCACCATCCTATTTCTGCTTGGACATGAACGCTGAAAAGCTATCAGCCCAATGCCCCAAAATTGCCCCACGGCTCCTAGAAAGCGCTCCAAACACTTGATGAATAAAGCAATTTCTGATCTCTCCGCACACACCCCGATGATGCAGCAGTACTGGAAGCTGAAAAACCAGCACCCGGACCAGCTGATGTTCTACCGCATGGGCGATTTCTACGAGATCTTCTACGAAGATGCGAAGAAAGCCGCAAAACTGCTGGATATCACCCTGACCGCGCGCGGCCAGTCGGCCGGCCAGTCCATCCCCATGTGCGGCATTCCGTTCCATTCGCTGGAAGGCTACCTGGCCAAACTGGTCAAGCTCGGCGAATCGGTGGTGATCTGCGAACAGATTGGCGACCCGGCAACCAGCAAGGGCCCGGTAGAGCGCCAGGTGGTGCGCATCATCACCCCCGGCACGGTCAGCGACGAAGCACTGCTCGACGAGCGCCGCGACAACCTGATTGCCGCGCTGCTGGGCGATGAACGCCTGTTTGGCCTGGCGGTGCTGGACATCACCAGTGGCAACTTCGGCGTGCAAGAGATCAAAGGCTGGGAAAACCTGCTGGCCGAGCTCGACCGCCTCAACCCGGTCGAACTGCTGATCCCCGACGACTGGCCACGCGACCTGCCGGCCGAAAAACGCCCTGGTGCGCGCCGCCGCGCCCAGTGGGACTTCGACCGCGATTCGGCGCGCAAGGCCCTGTGCCAGCAATTCGCGACCAAGGACCTCAAAGGCTTTGGCTGCGACAAGCTGACCCTGGCCATCGGCGCCGCCGGTTGCCTGCTGACCTACGCCAAGGAAACCCAGCGCACCGCCCTGCCGCACCTGCGCAGCCTGCGCCACGAGCGCCTGGACGACACGGTCATCCTGGATGGCGCCAGCCGCCGCAACCTGGAGCTGGACGTCAACCTGGCGGGCGGGCGCGACAATACCCTGCAGTCGGTGATCGACCGCTGCCAGACCGCCATGGCCAGCCGCTTGCTGACCCGCTGGCTGAACCGCCCACTGCGTGACCTCAAGGTCCTGCAGGCGCGCCAGGATTCGATCCGTTGCCTGCTCGACGGCTACCGTTTCGAAAAACTGCAGCCGCAGCTCAAGGAAATTGGCGATATCGAGCGGATCCTCGCCCGTATCGGCCTGCGCAATGCCCGCCCACGCGACCTCGCACGCCTGCGTGATGCCCTCGGCGCCCTGCCCGAGCTGCAAAACGCCATGGCCGAGCTGGAAGCCCCGCACCTGGCACGCCTGGCCGCCATTACCGGCACCTACCCAGAGCTGGCCAGCCTGCTGGAGCGGGCGATCATCGACAACCCGCCCGCGGTAATCCGTGACGGCGGCGTGCTCAAGGCCGGCTACGACAATGAGCTGGACGAGTTGCTGGCGATCAGCGAGAACGCTGGCCAGTTCCTGATCGACCTGGAAGCCCGTGAAAAAGCCCGTACCGGCCTGGCCAATCTCAAGGTCGGCTACAACCGCGTGCATGGCTACTTCATCGAGCTGCCGACCAAGCAGGCCGAACAAGCCCCGGGCGACTACATTCGCCGCCAGACCCTCAAGGGTGCGGAGCGCTTCATCACCCCAGAGCTCAAGGCGTTCGAGGACAAGGCACTGTCGGCCAAGAGCCGCGCCCTGGCCCGCGAGAAGATGCTTTACGATGCCCTGCTCGAAACCCTGATCAGCC
>Ga0213826_1000278_pt1 | contig 35341 bp, 49 predicted proteins | sample MC6MC0899MG_FD_180668 | JGI IMG/M metagenome (GOLD analysis project Ga0213826, IMG submission 180668) | Enriched soil aggregate microbial communities from Iowa State University, Ames, United States - MC6-MC0899-MG | ecosystem: Environmental > Terrestrial > Soil > Unclassified | place: USA: Iowa...
CTGAGCCAGGATCAAACTCTCCAAGAAAGTTGATTAGCTCATAAAATAAAACGTTGGCTTAGTTTCAATTGAAACTAATAGTTATTGTTTGTTGACGTTTTTGTTTGTTTAGTTTTCAAAGAACAATTTCTAATCAATCGCCTAAAAGCGACTTTCTTAATATATCATCTGCTAATCGTAATGTCAACAACTTTTTTTAAAGTGTTTTTTTACTGTCAGCAGCGACGTTTATTACTATAACAAGATTGCAAATAGTTGTCAACGGATTTTTATGAATTTTTATAGAAGAATTTTTTACCCCTTTTTTCTGTCCTTCTTGCCTCTTCTCATATATTTTAAGCATTCATGGGGTGAAGCAACCCTTCTAAATAATGCAAAAAGGATTTTATATCTCTCTTCCATTGCCCTTTTTACTATATGATCAATTCGTTCATCCCTTAGATCAAATAATATCTCATCCATTTCTCTTTTAATAAGGTATTCCATTTCTTTTACTTCTTTCTCGCTAATTAGAAGTCCAAACATTGAATAACCTCCAGCAAAAATTCTAGTTATAGTAGTCTTTTCCATTTATTGAGATTTTATAATAAAAATTCTTTACTCATATTATTAAAAATACAAGCATAGATATGAGACAAGGATGGTATTGGACGAGGTGGGAAGGATGAATTTCTTTTTTGTATTAAACGGGAAGTCTTTAAAGAATGTCATGCTTATTTTAATTGCCGCTTTTTTTACTGCTTGGTTCCTCTATATAGAGAACTTGGCACAGATTCCTGTCTTTTCAACAAAAGAAGGCTCTAAAGCTATTTATCGAGGGGAAAAAGATCTTGCGCTTACTTTTAATATTGGCTGGGGAGATGAAAAGGCAGAACCTATTTTAGATACGTTGAAAAAAGAAAATGTTAAGTCGGCTACATTCTTCCTAGCAGGATCTTGGGCAGAACAACATCCCGACATTGTCAGTCGAATTGTAAAAGATGGATATGAAATTGGTATCTTGGGTTACGATTATTTGGACTACCAGGATTCAGAAGATGGTAAAATCGCTAAAGATATATCCAAAGCGCAAGAATCCTTCAAAAAGTTAAATGTAAAAGAAATAAAGCTATTACGTGCACCCACAGGGCATTTCGATGAACGCACCTTAAAAATAGCTAAACGGTATGGATATACGGTTGTCCATTGGAAAATTGATTCAAAGGATTGGCAAAATCCCGGAGTAAAAAAAATCGTAGAAAATGTAAAAACGGCAGATAAAGGTGATATCGTTCTTCTTCATGCATCTGATTCGGCTAAACAAACGGCAAAAGCATTGCCGCTGATTTTGGCAGATATACGTCAAAAAGGCCTAAAGCTCGTGTCGGTTTCTGAAATGATTGCAAACGGAGAAGTCCAATCAAATGAAATTCGATAGGATCACCCGCAAAAAACCGCCCATTAAATGGACGGTTTTTTGCTCATTTTTTTATTATTATTTACTTTTCCTTCTTTTTGCTTTAAGCGCTGCTGTCTCTCCTGCTCCGATTGAGCATTTAATTTATGAAGAATTAATAGTTGGTATGCATTGCAGGCCATTAAAGCAAACACCATTAAATAAAACCAGTTCTCAGCATTTTCCCTTAAAACAGGTACCCACTCCACTAATGTGACAACAATCATAAAGAAGACAGCCGGAATAAATGCTTCGCGGTTGGTTTCTCTGCTTTTTAGCCATGCCACCGCTAGCCCGACAACTAAAAGAAGGAGGGCCGGTACCAAATAAGGCAGAATAGAATCGCCAGTTTTCGCAAAGTTTGTATAACGTAAATAAACGAGATCAAATAAACCAAAAAGAATAAGGACAATTTGAACAGCATTCCAAAGTGACGCCGATTTGAAGATTCCCAATCCAAAACGGTGGATCGTTAAATACGCAAAAAAGCCCATTTGGCTGATAACACTAAAGAGAAAGCCCATCACCAATAACCAGATGATCGCTGAAATAATATCGATTATTTTAAAATCAACAAAAAAAGGCTGCAACTCAGGCCAGCGTACAAATAATCCCAAAATAACTGTCGTGACCCCGCCAACTAATAATGTATTCTTAAACAGTTTTACCAAATTTCGGCTTGTCACATTTGAAACCTCCATAGTATCAAAGTAATTTCCCTATTGATTGTACCAAGCTATATTTGAAAAATCCATAATTTGATTTACCAACGAATAATCTCCTTCTTTTTTCTTCATCCTAAAATTAAGGATTACTATCTGAAAGGAGCTTGAAAATGAGAGGAAAAAGTATGTTGCTCCTCCTGACTATATTGTTACTTCTAACAAGCTGTTCTCCTACCGACTCAAGCAGTCCAGGACAGATTGATTATGATCAAACGAAAAAAATGGTTGTGGATATTCTTAAGACAGATGATGGAAAGAAAGCAATTCAAGATGTGATGTCCGATGATAAAATGAAGGAAAAGCTAGTGATGGATCAGCAAGTAGTCGCTAACACCATCGAACAAACCTTAACATCTGATAAAGCGACTGAGTTTTGGAAAAAAACATTTAGCGATGCCAAATTTGCAAAAGGTGTTGCTAAGAATATGAGATCCGAGAATGAAAAATTATTGAAGGAATTAATGAATGACCCTGAATATAGAGGCATGATGATTGAGGTCTTTAAAGAACCTGAAATTCAAAAAGAGATGGCGGATGCCTTAAAAAGCAAAGAATACCGTGAACATCTGCAAAAGGTCATTTCAGAAACGATTGACAGCCCGCTTTTTAAAGCGAAAATGGAAGAATTGCTCTTAAAAGCAGCAGAAGAAACAAAAAGTAAATCAAGTGGCAAGGATGGCGGCGGCGATCAATCCAGCGGAGGCCAAAATCAATCTGGAGGAACCAGCTAATTAAGAAAAGCGCAAGGCACCCGCCTATCGGCGTTTGGACTGGAGCGCTTCGACTGAGATAAAGGAAACACGGAGAGCGCAAGCGTCCGATGTTGACTTATCGTAGGGAGAAGAGCGAAGTACACTTGCCGATGGTGTCTGGAGCTAGACAATTCTCAAAGCCGAAATGTATACTTTCTCTTAAAAAGAGAAAGGCCTCTTCTTTACACAGGGAAGAGGCCTTTTTTTCCTTATTTTTTAAGCAGGTTTGCCACTTTTTCAGCAATTTCTAAATAAATTTTTCCAATTTGGTGATCTTCTTGATATACGGATGGAGCAAAATCATCATCGTTCCAATCAGGCTGGTTAAGCGGTAAGCGTCCGAGAACTTCAGTATTTAATTCTTCGGCTAATTTATCACCGCCGCCGCGGCCGAAGACATATTCCTTTTCACCCGTAAGCTTACTTTCAAAGTAGGCCATATTCTCAATAACGCCAAGTACTTCATGCTCGGTCCTTAATGCCATTGCACCTGCACGAGCGGCAACAAAGGCAGCCGTTGGATGCGGGGTGGTGACGATAATTTCCTTACATGCCGGGAGCATCGTATGCACATCCAGTGCGACATCTCCTGTTCCTGGCGGTAAGTCTAATAGTAAATAATCAATTTCTCCCCACTCTACTTCATTGAAGAAACTGTTTAACATTTTTCCGAGCATTGGACCGCGCCAGATAATAGGGGCATTGTCTTCAACAAAGAAGCCCATGGAAATAACCTGAACACCAAAACGTTCCACTGGGATAATCTTTTCACCGCGGACAACAGGTCGTTTCGTAATTCCCATCATGTCAGGAACACTGAATCCGTAAATATCTGCGTCAATGAGGCCCACCTTTTTCCCTAATCGAGCAAGTGCTACGGCAAGGTTAACAGAAACCGTAGATTTCCCTACTCCGCCCTTTCCGCTGGCAATCGCGATGAATGTGGTATCTGTAGAATTAAGAAGATTCTTCTCTTTTTCAGGTTCTGCGTGACGGTTTGCTGCTAACACTTCTTCAGGCAGTTCGCTAAAACGGATGCCCACTGTTGCCGCCCCGGCTTCTTTTAATAGGTTAACGATTTGAGCTTGCAGCTGAAGCTGTTCGCTTGTTCCGGTCCTGGCAATCTGAACCTTCACACTTACGTGGTTTTTTTCTTCCTTAATCTTAATTTCCTCAATTGCATTAAGCTCTGCTAATGTTTTATGTAAAAATGGTTCTTTGAGGCCGCCAAGAACCTCGCGGATTCTCACATCTGTTAACATAAAAAACACCTCACCTATTGAATTCGTTTCTATCTCTCAGTATACCATAACCCAACAGGGAAACAGTTAACTGAATCACACAAATAGACCTATAGTAAAATCGGGACCTCTATAACATGAAAAATGGAAGGTGCTTCCACCCCCCTTAATCTATTTCTTTTAGTTCCTTTTCATTCGTAAAGTAACGTAAAATTCCATTATTAATGGATGCGGCTACTTTTTCTTGATAGGAATCCGTTTTTAATAATTCCTTTTCTGTTGGGTTAGAAAGAAAGCCAACCTCTACCAACACACCCGGCTTTTTTGCATGCTTTAAAATATATACTTGACTGATGGGCTTCGCTTTACGTGTTGTGTTCTCCAAGTTCCTGCGCAGCTCTTCCTGAATAAATTTAGCTGCCCTTGCATTTTCCTTATGCTGCGGGGCATAAAAGGTTTGGGCGCCACTCCACCTTGAAGATGGAATTGCATTTAAATGGATGCTGACAAATAGGTCATTATCGGTTGTATTGATCATCTTTAATCTCTTTTTTAAATCCTCTACTTTTCTCCGGCTATAGCCCCTGGTATCGGGATCGGCTAAATCTTCGTCCTTATCCCTTGTCATTATGACCAAGGCCCCTTGCTCTTGGAGATAATCGCGGACCTTTTTGGTAATATCTAGAGCTATGTCTTTTTCGAGGGTTTTACCAGTTCCTGCACCGCCATCCGGACCGCCATGGCCTGCATCTAATAAAATTATTTTCCCCGATAACGGAAGATTCCATGTCTTCCATGAGTTATTTTCAATAAAATCGTGTTGTAATATGAGAAATAACACAAGTAAGCCTACAATAAAGCTAATTATTTTCCATTTGCGCTTTGACACCCAAATCATTCCTTCCCGCTCGTCCATGTTCAATAAAATATATGGGACAGGGATCATTTTTAGAACAGGAAGAAATGATTGGTATTAATGGAGACGGAGCTTGTGGCGCCTTTGCCCTTTTTCGTATCCTTCACTCCACCAAACGTGGATATATTGTTCACACAAATAATAAAGCGACTCACTCATGGATCCTTCTTCACCATTTCCCCAATAGAGTAAAAAGTTGTAAAGCGTATCAATTAAGTGTTTTTCTTCTTTAAAGCAGCGCATGCGCACTTCTTCCATCTCTTCCCCATAATAGCCAAACTTGCTGAATTTTGCGCCTAACAAAAAGGCTTCCAAGGCAACATCATAACAAGCTTCTTCTATACCTGTATTCATCACAAAGCTTGAGGCAATTCTTGTGGAACCAAAGTATTGCCGCACTCTTTCTTTCAACGTATTGATCGAAAGCTCCTTAAGGACGGAGCGCTCATATTTTATTTGTTTTTCCCGTCTTTTTTCTTTAAAGGTTGTAATCACAGTCACTTCATTTTCACCTCTTAGAACTAGTCTTTATCCCGCGTTCATAAGAAATGCAAAGAGGCTTTTTCCAATTTTTATTTTAATTTTCTCAGCCAAAAGTTGTAGATAAAGTTCAAGCTTTTTTCTGAGGGAGGATGTGAAAGAAACCGATATGCTTAAGACATCAAGTAGTGAAGGGGAGATTATTGATGGAAAATAAAGTAGTGATGATCACAGGTGCATCGAAAGGTTTAGGAAGAGCATTGACGTTAGCTTTTGCAAAGGAAGGGGCAAGATTGGCGATCTGCGCAAGGTCCTCGGAAAACCTGCTAAGGGTTAAGGAAGAAGCTGTGGGTTTAGGTGCTGAAGTGCTGGCGGTTACTGCGGATATTTCCAAGTCAAGGGATGTGGAACGATTCGTTGCGATGACCGAGGAAGCCTATGGCCGTATTGATGTCCTGATTAACAATGCCTCTATTTTGGGCCCAAGTCCCATGCCATTGCTGCTCGATTACCCTGAAGAGGACTTCGCTGAGGTGCTCCGAGTGAATGCGGTTTCGGCATTTCTCGTAACGAGAAGAGTGATTCCGGGAATGCTTGAGCGAAATGTAGGGTCGATTATTAATGTAACATCCGAAGCCGGTCATACGGGCTTTGCGGGTTGGGGGGCGTACGGGATTTCAAAATTTGCCGTTGAGGGCCTCACGCAAACGTGGGCGGATGAATTAAGTGAAACTAATGTCCGTGTCAATATGGTCGATCCGGGTGAAATGGACACAGACATGCACCAATTAGCTGTACCTGATTGCGATTACCCATTGGCTAAGCCGGAGGATGTTGTTAACGTATTTTTATATCTCGCCTCGGATAAGGCTTCCGGAATTAATGGCCAGCGGTTTGCCGCTCAGTCAGAGGAGGTGTAAGGAATGACGGCGACTAAAGCGTTGGATTTTTACCTTCCAGATGAACTTAATGCCTCCCATCCCCCTGAAAAACGGGGCTTACGAAGGGATCATGTCCGGATGATGGTTCTGGATCGGACTACAGGAGAAATCACGCATGACCGTTTCTTTCACCTGGATAAGTATCTCGAGTCTGGGGATCTGGTTATTTTAAATAACAGCCGTACCATTCCTGCAGTTTTACATGCTGAATGGCTAAGAAACACCGTTCAACTAGCACCAGAAGTTGAGGTCCGATTGGCAAGGCGCCGTAGCGAGGATATTTGGGATGCCTTGATTGTTGCAAACCCTGTAAAAACGGGTGATATTTTTCACCTTTCACCTGAATTGTCAGCAACCGTGATAGGTGAAAAGGAGAATTCCCCGCTTAAGCACATTCAGTTTACTAAAAAAGGGACGGAACTTTTCAATGTCATTTATGCACTTGGTGAACCGGTACGTTATGAATATATTGACCAGCCTTGGAACTTAGATTATTATCAAACGGTTTTTGCCAGCCGTCCCGGTTCAGTGGAGATGCCCTCTGCTGGCAGAGCCTTTAGCTGGGAGCTGCTATTTAAACTGATGCGGATGGACATAAAGGTTGATTTTATCCAGCTGCATACAGGATTAAGCTATTTTCTCGATGATCAATGGATCCAAACTCCTGAAGATAATGAGGAAGAGTATCATATTTCTGACCGGACAATGGCAAGGATTATCGAGACGAAAGCATCCGGAAAAAGGGTAATTGCAGTTGGTACGACTGTGGTCAGGGCTCTTGAGACTGCAGCTATTAACGGGGCTCTTTCAGGAGTGACGAATCTATACATCGATCAACAATTTCCTTTAAAAATTGCAGATGGAATCATTACTGGCCTGCATGAACCGAAGGCCAGCCATCTCGATATGCTATCCGCCTTTGTATCCGAGCGACATTTGCTTAGGGCTTATAATCAAGCAATCGATACCGGCTATTTATGGCATGAGTTTGGGGATATGAATCTAATTATTTGAACGGAGGCTTTTATATGCGTTTTCATCATTATGCTTTAGAAGTAAACAATGTAGAGGAATCTGTCGCTTTCTATAAAAAATACCTGGGCCTTCAGGAAGAAAGTCGAATGTTTTTCATGGGGGAAAAAATTGTGTTTCTGACTTTAGGAGAATTCAGGCTTGAGTTGATCTCAGGTCAACAGCAATACGATAAAACGACTCACATTTGTTTTGAGGTAGGCGACCTTGATGAAGTGATTAGCCGATTTGATGACCGTCGAAAAATAGAAGGCCCATATAAGTTGAAGAATGGCTGGCAAACTGTTTTTTATGAAGGACCTGATCAGGAAATTATAGAGTTTTTGCAGGTGGAACCCACTTCGTGAATCCGTCTCTCTCTTATTAAAGACATTTTTCTTGCTTCCTTACTGAGTTTTGTCCTTCATCGGCTTTATGAAGACCTTTTCTCTTGGTTTTTTTGGAGTTTTGTCCTTCATCGGCCTCATGAAGACCATTTTTCTTGTGTTTTTCGGAGTTTTGTCCTTCATTAGCCTTATGAAGGCCTTTTCACCAGCTCCATTTCGAAGTTTTGTCCTTCATAAATTGTAGAAGTCGGAAAATTGTTAATAAGCTATAATAACAGGAGATACTTCACGGTGGAGGGAAGACGGAATGTCTGTAGAGGCTGGATATGAGGAAATTAGCATTTTAAAAGAAATCGCGGAGCTCTTAAATGAAGGAACCGATACAAGGGCTGTGTTGTCCGGAGTTTTAAAAAAACTGCTTCATGTGACTGGACTTCAAACAGGTTGGATTTTTTTAATTGACGAAAATGGTGTGCATCACCTCGCAGCAGATGAAGCCCTGCCGCCCGCATTGGCAAATGACAATAAACTGCGGATGTGTCAGGGCAAGTGCTGGTGTGTCAATAAATACAACAATCGGCAACTGAATAAAGCATCAAATATTATGGAATGTAAACGAATTGAAGATGCCATTGAGGAGAATGGCGGAGAAACCTGCGGTCTGACCCATCATGCGACCGTCCCGCTCCGAGCCGGACAAGAACGGTTCGGGATCTTAAATGTTGGCTCTCCAAACAAAACCCATTTTGAGAAAAATGAACTCGCATTACTCGAAGCTGTTGCCTATCAAATCGGCACAGCATTAAAAAGAATCAAACTGACCCAGCGCGAACAAGAGACAGCGCTTGTTACCGAGCGAAACAGACTTGCGAGGGATCTTCACGATTCCGTTAACCAGCTCTTATTTTCCCTGAGCCTTACCGCAAGGGCCGGAGTTGAAATGACTCAACATAATGAAGTAAAACAGACGTTCAGCTATATTCAGGATTTGGCCCAGGATGCTCTTGGCGAAATGAGAGCCTTAATTTGGCAGCTGCGGCCGCAGGGCTTGGAAAATGGTTTGGTAAGCGCCTTGAGAAGTTATGCTGATATGCTTGGCCTCTCGATTGAAACAAAGGTGACAGGAGTGGCCAGCATTCCTGGAAAGGTGGAGGAAGCTTTATGGCGAATCGGGCAAGAGGCTCTAGCCAATTGTAAAAAGCATTCCCAGACCACAACAGCAATTTTATTTTTCCACACTTCCAAAGATGGAGTGATGATGACTATTACGGATACGGGCTGTGGTTTCCATTATGAAGAAAATCTTGAAATCCCCTCTTTGGGATTAAAAAATATGAAAGCACGGACAGAAGCGTTAAAAGGGACATTTCAATTAAATAGTAAACCGGGAAGCGGGACAGAAATTCAGATTCAAATTCCGTTTTAAGGGGAGATTTCAGTGAAAATACGCGTATTAATAGCAGACGATCATCATGTTGTTAGAAGGGGCTTGGTCTTTTTTCTACGCACCCAAAAAAGCCTTGAAATAATTGGGGAAGCCGCAAATGGGAAAGAAGTCGTTGAAATGGCAAAATCACTAAAACCAGATCTTATTCTTATGGATTTGGTTATGCCGGAAATGGACGGAATTCAAGCAACAAGGATAATTAAAAAAGAGCAGCCAGACATCAAAATTATGATGTTGACCAGTTTTTCCGATCAGGATCATGTCATCCCCGCGCTTGAAGCAGGTGCCTCCGGATTCCAGTTAAAGGACATCCAGCCTGATGAACTCGTCGCATCGATCAAAAAAATCATGAGTGGGGAAAACCAGCTTCATCCAACAGCGACTTCGCATCTGCTGGCCAATTTGTCCAATAAAAGTAAACCGGAAAAAAATCTACTAGAGGAATTAACCAAAAGAGAATTGGATGTGTTAAAAGAAATTGCCAAAGGAAAAAGCAATAAAGAAATCGCCGCCTCTTTATTCATCACCGAAAAAACGGTTAAAACGCATGTATCAAACCTTTTGGCAAAGCTCGAACTTGCTGACCGGACACAGGCGGCGCTTTATGCGGTGAAAAATCAATTAGTAGACTAAAACGGATGTTTAGCATGAACCACATCCGTTTTTTTATGCCGGTTATGAATATTTATCCCTATGAATTGATTTGACACAATGTCATTCATTTAAGGTTGTTAAAATGGTACAACTTTATTGCAAACGGCCAATTTTATTATAAATTCATAACTAATTTTCATCTTCCATTTTTCGAAATAGTAACCATTCGACTAGTATATAGAGCGCAACAGGTAAAATAATGCCAAGAACAACAAAAGTTTGGTTTTTACCATCTTGGAAAAATTCTTTCGTTTGTGGAATCCTGAATAATATACCGAAGATTCCTAAAGTGATAACGAAAGTAAGAGCTCCATAAAATTCTCGTTTCTTTTTGAAAATAACATAAACGATAGACACGATTACAATAACAAGAATGGCAATCCAATCAAATGGGGTACCAATTTTTACAATTCCCTGTTTCGGTGTATAAAGCTGAATAAGGAAAAATACGCCAAATGGAATCATTGCCATTATCCATACTACAAAAAATTTAATTAACCTTGGTAATTGCTTTTTCATATAAATACTCAGATGTAACAATTTAAAGACACCATAAATCAATGCAACCGAAAAAATCCCATTCAACATTATAACAAATACATTTACTTGTAATGATGGGGCTGTAAAACTACCGACAATGCCGAAAAACGTACTGATTAAAAAAATCCAACCACTTAGTTTAAAAATCGATTTCCATGAAGGTTTATCAAATTGCTTTGTCAGTTGATCGACGACTTCTTTCGGATTTTTACCGAAATACTCTTCTGCCAATTCACCATGCTTTTGTGCTTCTAAAATATCTTGTAATATCACCATTAAGTGTCGTTCTGTTTCTAATTCTTCATAGAAAAATCCAAATGTTCGCATATACAGTAAAATATCTTCATAGTACACTTTATTTTCTGGGGATAGCTGTTCTCTAAGCTTGTTATTTTGCTCCACTAATTGTTTAGCTGCGTTATTTTTCATCCCATTCACTCTCCACTTTTCAAAATCCGATTCACTTTTACAATCAATGAACTCCATTGTTCTTCAAAACCCTCTAATTGTTCTTCTCCTTCAGGTGTAATAAAGAAGTATTTTCGATTGGGTCCATCTGGTGAAGCGAGCTCCTTACTTTTAATTAGCCCTTGTTTTTCTAACTTTTGCAGAAGAGGATAAATCGTTCCACCTACTATTGTTGTAAACCCATAATTTCGCATCATTTGTACAAGTTCATAACCGTATACTTGTTGTTGTTTAATAATAGATAGCACACAACCTTCAAGTACGCCCTTTAATAATTGCGTCTCCTTCATTTACTCGCCTCACTATTTTGTAATACATACTACAATGACTAGTTTGTAAAACATACTAGTTAAATATACTGTACCATACAATGACTAGTTTGTAAAACATACTAGTTAGATGTTAAGTATTTGTTGGCTCAAAATAAAGTTGAGTTATAATAATAAAAAAGACCCCTAACCACAATCGGTTAAGAGCCTTTGAAAAACATAAATTAACCTTTTAAGAACTGAGGTGCACGACGAAGCGCCTTTAAGACCATATTTTAACGTCCATTTATATATTAGGAAAATAACACGTAATAAAAACTAAGCGTTACCGATATCTCTCCTAGCTAAGCAACCGCCCTTTTAACCAGGCGCGGGGACGGTATGGACCCACCGGGATTTGGATTAAGCTGGTTTTCCCTTTCGAATCGATCCCGTAAAGTTCATCACATTGTTTCGCGTCAAATCCTAATAGTGGGTGCCCTCCCATTCCTAAGGCACACGTTACCAAGAGCAGTCTTTGCACGGTTATGCCCGCTTCCATTTGTTGAATGCGGTATCCTCTATATCCCAATTCCTTTTTGAGGTGTTCCTTGTCTCCAACAACATGCAGACAGAGCGGCACTTGGAACAGATTTACATTGGGCATTGTTAATCCATATTGAAAAAACTCCCGAAAATCCCCCTGAGTTATTCTCCGAAGTGCATGAGCGCTTTTGTCATAAGCGTAAGCACCATTTGGAACTCCCTCCACGTTATAAAAACTGCCGTATAAAGAAACTCGGGTCTCAGCATTCCCATGTCTGTCGTCAAGATCATTTTGATACGGTAAGGAAAATGTCTCATTTAACAAAGTGGATAGTTGCGTTTGACTGACTTCACCTATCATAAAATCAATATCAGGAGAATGCCGCTCCCTGCAAACGGATGCAAGATCGTACGATAAGCTCTCAGCAAAGGGAAGCAAGAGCATTTCAGAATCTAAGGAAAGTTTCAAACTATTATCTTTCTTAATCTTCACAAACGACTCTGTTGTTTCAAACATGGACGCTTCATTAAATTTCCTCAGCATCGGATAATCAATAACTCTCTTTGAACGGTTATAGGAAGCATGCTCCAATAGTGGCACTTCCCGACACAATTCAGTGGCAGAAACAATTTCCCCACTATTATAATCGTCGTCAACACGAATGTTAGATGGATTAACAGATAATGGAATAACCGCATATACACTTTCATCCTGACTAGAAAGCCCAAGCAAATGATTAATAGACCTATCAAGAAATTGGTAGCACACCCGAGATGAAAACCCCATCGTATTAGCCACTTCTAAAGATTGCCCAATTAACACACCTGCATCTAGCCCTTGGAGCCTGTAGGAAAAATTATTGTATTTATAAAAATTTTTCCAAAAAAGTGTCGAGACAAAAACAGTACAGAAACAGTCAGAAAGATCACAGCTATTCCCAAGACTTCTTGATAAGTAGGAATCGTAATTTCCTTCTCTTAGCAAGAGGAGGCGATGGTGAGCCGCATCATAATGGTAAATTCCCATTGGTGCGTCCTCCAGCTTTACATACACATATAATTCATTGGGATATAACGCCCCTCCAGAGGGTACAAATCTGCGTAATAACTGGGCATAGCTCACAGCAGCTTTTTCCTTGTTGTCCTCGATTAAAGCGGATTGAGCGTATTGAGTAAGGCCGTATACATACCATAAGAAATGACCCAGCTCCTCAAGACTAGGTTCTGCCTTAGCTTCCCGTCCGCCAAGTGTTATCGGTACATCTGCACTCAGTGGAATCTCTGGTAAGCCGCGGTACAGTTTATAGGGAAGTGGTGCATCCTCCCAGTCCACTTGCCAATCTGGCGGAGCAACTTTTTCCGTATCAAAGTGAAGATGATGTACAAATGTTTCTAGCTCCAATCTTACACCTCCTACTTTTCAATTATGGGAATGGGTGGGGATATGAATTAAGCTGTTCATACGATAACGGCTCTTTTCTATATCCAAGTTTCATTGGCACTGAAAGGACCCTCTCCAGCCCTTTCACACGGGTCAGGTGGTGTCCGAATGTCATCGGTAACATACCAGGGATCAATACTTTCACACAGAACAATCCATTCCGTTTGGTTATCGGTGTCGTTTGGTCCACCACAATGACCTCCAGATCTAACTCGCGAAACTTCTGAAGAATATCCTGAAGATCTTCCTTCAAATCAGTATTTGCAGGCGGCTCCTTGAATTCTTCTGCAAACGTACGTAATGGACGTTGATCATTCAATAAAAAATTCAGCCGTTCCTCTGCTTCTCGCAGCCCGTAAAGCAAACCATGGTCCTCCATGGTCCGTACTGCGAACGGGTTCTGTAACATATGTTGATATTTCTCCTGGTTTGCCTCCAATTTTTCGTCATGCCTAACCATCATTCCTGCAAGCTCGTAAATTGCGCTTTTTACAGCCCTTACAGGATCAGGGTTAGCTCCAGCTGCACAAATGAGGTTGACACCCTTGTATCTTCTGTTTTTTGCCACTGCCCACACGCTTGGAATCGCATGTTCCATCGTCGAATTGTAAAAATGAAGATCATATCCCGCCACCTCACGTATACGGTCGACCATCAGCTGTAATTCTTTATCGTTAGCCGAACTAAGGTCAAGATGCGGAAGGGGGAGTTTTGCATACCAAGTTAACAAAAATGAATCTCGCTCGACAACCTCCATAATCGCATGAAAAATAGCTTCTTCTAAACTCCCTCCTAAGGCACAGCCGTTGGAGGTTTCATAAACAATGCCCTCCCCATACCCCAAACTGTAATAGGCGAGTAACTCCGGAACCAGTATAGGACGTTCTTGTAAAAATGAATAGCCCCAGACCCAATTCATTGGGTCATCAGGATGAAACGGTTTAAACGGAAAATGAGGCGTTGCATATTGTTCCTTTTCATGCAAACCTACTCTTTCAGGATTTAGTGCATCTTGCTTTACATTATGATAACTATCACGAACTACCGTCCTTTTGCCTCGTGGCCCGATCCCGCAATATCGTTCCAACCCCTCTAAAATGGCAGTCAGCTCACTCATTTCATATGAATTAGACCGGCCAGCGACTCCCTCGTCCGCTTCAAATAACGGCATGTTCACTAAAACATCAGCAAATGGCAGCTTGAAATCCTGCATTTTTCCATTCATGACACCGGTACGAAAATCCAGATAGTCTTTGACCAGTACTGTTTTAAATTCATCCATCGAATGGATGCGATAACCACTTCCATTGAATTTAGGACTAGATTCTAACCTAATTTGAGCTAATTCTGGTGTATCATCAGGTAGTGGACTACAAATCGGGCACAAGGGATCAGGTAAGAAAAGGTGACTAGAATTGGTTAACGTTCTTAGGTTAATAATGAACACTCTTTCTTCTAAATTGCTGGGTTCTCCTTGAAGAACTCTTTGAACTTCGTTACATATCAATGCTGCCATTTGAGATAGTCCTGTTCTTGATGCCCATGCATCTTGCATTACACCTTCAGCTGCTGCCACCCTTAGCTGTAGCTGCCACATTTCTTTTCGATCGGGTCCAGCTATCAGACGCCGTATGTCAGCACAGCAAGAACATCCCGGTGCATCAGGGCGAACTAAAGGACCAATAATTCCCTCACCAAAGGAAACGAAACCTCGCAGCCACGAGATACCTGTGTTCCTGTATTTTTCCTCCGCTTTTTGATGAATGGCTGGATTCCAGGCATCGTGCAACACCAACGCTAATTCTGTTTCTTCGGGAACCTCTTCTAATAGGCCTTGACGCCTTACGAGATAATTGCCAGACAATTGATCAAAGACGTAATCCGCTAATAAACCCTCACCGTCAATGAGAATATGGGCGGCCACTAGGATTCCTCCTCTCGAACCTTCACACCATACACCCCTGCCAATTCCTGTTTTAAAAATGGTTCGAACGTAAGATCATAAACGAATAGGCGTTTGCTGTTTTGGCTCAAAACCTGAATGGAAGATTGTAATAGCTCTAATTGTGTTATTTCTTCACAAGAAGGGATTCCGAGTTTAAATTCCTTTTCTTTCAAAAAAACAGCTGACTCCGATATCCTTTCGGTTGCCTGCACCTGATTTTGTTTATCCAAAAGCGCTTGTTGTAATGCATTCCGTAAAGCCAATGTTGTATTTAAACCTGTACTTGTGTACCGACGCCCCTCGGACTTTACCCATATTACGGGGAAACCGAGTATTTCATTATTTAGACCGATGGTCGGTGCACCATTTAAGGTAGTCAGGGCATTTAAATAAAACCTGCAGCGTTGATCTTCAATTTCTCCTAGTTGTACGCGAAAAACAGGATTCAAGAGATCGTCCTTTTTATTTCTCCATTCTTTCTCTAAATAGGCCTGCAAGCCACGACAAACTGCCTCTTCGATTGTTTCCCCTGCACCGATGCCGATCAAACCCTCTGGTATGTTTTCACCAGTCCTCTCTTTTTGATCACTACATCCCTTGAGTATTTGTGAAACATACATTTCAATTCCTGTCAGTCCTGCTTCCCTCTTTGCCTCTTCATGTGTAAAGCCCGAACAGACAACTTCTGGCAGGAGATCTGCTGGTCCCTCTGACAGTGGATTAACCGCTTGAACATAGCACTGCGAAAGAGGCAGCTGCTTCAAGTTTCGCTCCTCCCAGGTATGGAAAATCCCTGTTTCTTCCGAAGTTAATAGACTGAAATATTCCAAAAGGTTGTACGAAGGTTCTTTTTCACGCTTTTCTTGCTTTATCCTTACATCAAGATCTTCCACCAGTCCAGAAGAGACACTTTTATTTGTAACCAATGGATGTGTGATGTATGAAATCCAGTCTCCTTCCAGCGTTTCAAGGTCAAGTTTGTAAATTTGGTTACTCTGATTGGACCCGGCAATTCCTGTAGCCTTTTTGAAAAATTCGAATACGGTGACATTGGCCAGAATGGCTCCGGCAGTTGTAGAGAAAGATTGCGGCTCCCGATCTAATTGCAATAAAGATTGATGGATTCGGCGCCATGCTGACTCCCAGCATCCCTCTGATTCCGGATGAACCAATGGACCAGCAAGCCCCACTTGTTCTAAACATATGGCAGGAAAAAACCCTTTCCTTTGCTCTTTGCAAACCATATTCAGATTCCTAAGTTCTTTTACATTTCCATCCTGAGAGACATATAGAATCCAATCATATGGATGCAAAGCCTCTTGCCAAAAACTCCTTCCGTCCCTTTTTTCAAATGGTACTTGCTCAACCTCCACTTCAGAGTCAACATTGTAGGCATTGCGTACTAACTCATTTATCCGCAATTGATTTGTAGGTACTGAATCGGTCAACATGAAATAGAATTTGGGAAGTCCCGATTCAATTAATGCAGCAGCCAATGAAACCAGAAAGGATCCAGAACCGATAGCCAGAACTTTAGCTTGACGGTATTCTTGAAAACGGTACGCACCAGAATCTACAAAATTCTCGATAAATTCAATTTGTGAAGCATACTTTTCTAGGACTTTGCGATTTAAATCATGTGTCCTATCTTGGCTAACATCTCGAACAAAGCCATTCTTGTACAACGTTTCTCCAATCTCATATACCCTGTTGCGATACGGCGCCGTTAATCCCTCTGTTAAATCTCCCAATGATTGCTCCCCGTTAAACATCGGCACTAGTTTTTCAATCCATTGGTAAATCGTATTTCCTTCCATTCGGAATGAACTTACGTTATTTCTAAAATACACCCCCCCTTTTTGATCTGGTAGATAAAATGAATCCCTTTTGACCTTTAAACGTGTGGACGAGTTAAGTTTTGTCATTCAGCTCCTCCTTCATTCTAATTCTGCCTAATTACACACTATCATTTTATGTACCTTTATTTGTCCATTATGATTAGAAAAGCGGCAGCGCCTTGCTCAGGGGCGACAGGCATAAGACGAGCCGGCGAGAAGGCTGTTCTTTAGCCTTCTTGACGGATTGGCTTATGACCCGAGCCCCTAGGCGCTGGAGCTAGACATTTCTCAATGCCGAAATTTATAAATTATTTAAAAAAAGAAGTGCCTCCTGCGGCACATGTCCATGCAGGGGGCACTTTCTTTTCATAAAATAACTATTTTTTTCTGAGATTCCAAAACGTCTAAATAAAACCGAAGCCAAAACAGCCAAAGCCCAAACCAAAACCGAAACAGCTAAAACCGAAGCAGCCACCGCAGCCACCGCAGCCACCACAGCCGCCACAACCAAAGCCACATCGGAAACCGCCACAACCAAAGCCACAACGACCAAAGCCTCCGCAGCGACCAAAGCCTCCACAGCGACCGAAGCCTCCACAGCGCATACCAAACACCCGCATATCTTGGCTCTGAGCATCTATAGGAATTAATTCACCAACTTGGTAATGATCCATTCCTAATGATTGTAAACCATTCTGAAAATTATGCATTTCTTCCTCCCCTTTATATTTAATAATCAGGGAAATCCCTCTCCTGACTTGAGAATAAAGTAAAATGAATTTGTGGGTTTTATGAGATGAAACCATCAGATAATACGTTTACTCTCTTCAACAAAATATGATTCTTTTTAGGTGGTTGTTACTGATTTAAGAGCCTATTTCACGGTTGGGCTTCTAGGGATCCTCTCGAATAATAAAAAAGACCCCCAACCAAATTGGTTGAGAGCCTTTGAAACGTAAAGATTAACGTTTTGAGAACTGAGGCGCACGACGAGCACCTTTAAGTCCGTATTTTTTACGTTCTTTCATACGTGGATCACGAGTTAATAATCCAGCGCGTTTTAATGTTGGACGATATTCAGGATCAGCTTTAAGTAATGCGCGAGCAATACCGTGGCGGATTGCTCCAGCTTGACCAGTGTATCCACCGCCGCTTACGTTTACAAGAACATCATAGCTGCCTTTTGTTTCAGTAGCTACTAATGGTTGGTTTACAACCATACGTAAAGCTTCAAATGGGATATAATCTTCGATGTCACGTCCGTTAATTGTAATTTTACCTGTACCTGGAACTAAGCGCACACGTGCGACAGAGCTCTTACGACGACCAGTACCAATATATTCAACTTGTGCCAAGTAAATTCCCTCCCTCTTTATTAACCGCGAAGTTCGTAAACTTCAGGTTTTTGTGCTTGGTGCGGATGTTCTGCGCCAGCATATACGTGTAATTTTTTGAACATTTGACGACCAAGAGAATTCTTTGGAAGCATGCCTTTAACAGCAAGCTCAAGCATTTTCTCAGCATAGTTCGTACGCATTTCAAGAGCAGTTCTTTGTTTCAAACCACCTGGGTGCATTGTGTGACGGTAGTAGATTTTATCAGTTAATTTCTTACCAGTTAATTCTACTTTAGATGCGTTAAGAATAATTACATGATCACCAGTGTCAACATGTGGTGTAAAAGTTGGTTTGTTTTTACCACGTAAGATTGATGCTACTTCAGAAGCAAGACGTCCAAGAGTTTTGCCCTCAGCATCAATTACGTACCATTTACGCTCGATATTGTTGGCATTTGCCATAAACGTTGTACGCATGAGTTTCCCTCCTAATTAAATCCATCAAAGATTATTGTTTTCGCACCATTATAAAGCAATCAGTAGTCTATTCTGTTCCGGGAACAAACGACTAATGCCCTTGTGCGCTTAAGTTTCAATTCATATATTTTCAATCACGATGAAGACTTTCCGGGGCTTTATCGTGGGATTAAAAACACACACATATAATATATTAAATACTTACAGTACAATTGTCAAGAAAATGTTACACCAGGTTGGGTTGTTTTATTAGAAAGGCGGAAGTGCCCGTTTAGCGACGTACACTAGTCGCTGGGCACTGTAGCTAGACACTGATCTAAGTTCATCGTTCATAGAACACTTCCCAAAGATACAAACCGTGGGCTGGCGCTGTTTTTCCGGCAAAGCGCCGGTCTTTTTTCTCCAAAATCAAAGGGATTTCTTCAGGCTTTATGTCTCCTGAGCCCACCGATAACAGCGTTCCTACTAGAATCCGTACCATATTATACAGAAAGCCATTTCCAACAAAGCGAAGGGTAAGGAGATTATCCTCCCTGAAAAAATCAATCTCTTCAATCGTCCGGATTTTATCCATAACTTCTGTCTTTGCTGAGCAAAAGCTAGTAAAGTCATGGGTCCCGAGGAAATATTTACTTGCCTCCTGCATAGCCTCTACATTTAATTGGAAAGGGTACCTGTAGGCATAATTCCGCTGGAACGGATCCCGTATAGAAGATAAATGAAGCACATAGCGGTATTCCTTCCCAACCGCCTCAAAGCGGGCATGAAAGGATGCGTCAACCTTTGCAACCGATAGGATCGAAATATCTTCAGGAAGCATGGAATTTAAGGCGATTTCCCACTTCTCTTCCGGCAGAGGCAGCGGGGAATCAAAATGAATGACCTGTCCTTTTGCATGGACACCGGCATCGGTTCGTCCGGAGCCGCTCACCTTAATCGGTTCACCCTTATGCATTTTTGTTAAAACAGCTTCCAGCTCTGTTTGTACCGTTCGCTTATTTGGCTGTACCTGATAACCGGAAAAACCCGAACCATCATAAGAAATGATGCACTTATACCTTTGCATGGTGGTTTCGCTCCATTATGAACGTAGTAAAATTAAAAGAATCGTTAAAACAGCTAAGACAACCAGCTGCAAGGAATCTGCATTTTTCCAGCTCAATTGCCGGTATTTGGTCCTTCCTTCACCACCGCGATAGCCTCTCGCTTCCATGGCAATCGCTAGTTCTTCAGCTCGTTTAAAGGAGCTGACAAACAAAGGGATAAGAAGTGGAACAACTGCCTTAATACGCTCCTTGAAGGGACCGCTGGCAAACTCAACACCGCGGGCAATTTGCGCCTTCATAATTTTATCTGTCTCCTGCATCAGCGTTGGGATAAAACGCAGCGAAATCGACATCATCAATGCCATTTCATGGACGGGAAAACGGATCTTTTTTAAAGGATTCAAAAGGGTTTCGAGTCCATCTGTAATCTCAATCGGAGTCGTTGTTAATGTCAGAAGAGACGTCATTAAAATCAAAAAGAAGAATCGTAAGGAGATAAAGATCCCCATCCTCAGTCCCTCTTCATAAATTTTTATCGGCCCAAGTTCGAATAGCAGGGCACCTTCTTTTGTAAAAAATAGCTGCAGCACAAACGTAAATAATACAAGCCATAGAACCGGCTTTAGTCCCCCATACAAGAAACGAACAGGAACACGGGACATACCAAGCATATAAAAGGTATAAATTCCAATGAGTGCATAGGTAATCCAGTTATTAGCTAGAAAAATAATACAAACAAAAAAGAAGATGATCATTAATTTTGAACGCGGGTCCATCTTGTGGACCATTGATTCCGCAGGGACATAGCGGCCAAAAATCATTTTTTCCATCATGGGCGAACACCTCTGCTTAAAGAGTCTTTAACAGCAGCAGATAATTCTTCGATTGATAGATAGATTTTTTCTAGCTTCATCCCTGTTTTCTCCTCTAGCATAAGCTGAAATCGTACCACCTCAGGGACATCGAGTCCCATTTGCACCAAATCAGCAGGCATTGAGAAGATCTCTTCCGGTGATCCTTGTTTAACGACTTTCCCTTGCTGCATAATCACGATTTGATCGGCGTATCTTGCTGCATCCTCCATACTGTGTGTGACGAGTATGGTAGAAAGCTTTCTTTCCTTATGGAGCTCATAAAACATATCCATAATCTCTTTACGACCGCGCGGGTCTAATCCTGCAGTAGGCTCATCCAAGACAATCACATCAGGCTCCATTGCCAGTACACCGGCAATCGCTACACGCCGCATTTGTCCTCCAGATAAGTCAAACGGCGATTTTTCTAAAATTTCTTCCGCCATGCCCACCTGTTCCAAGGCAAGACGTGCTCTCCTCTTTGCCTCTGTTTCAGAAACCCCAAAGTTCATCGGTCCAAAGATAATATCTTTTTCTACTGTTTCTTCAAACAATTGATGTTCAGGAAATTGAAATACAATTCCTACCTTTTGACGCACTTGTTTTAAGTTCTTGTTTTTCTGCTTTGCCTTGATTTCATGCTTACCGATTTTTACAATTCCTTTTGAAGGCTGCAATAGGGCATTTAGATGCTGTAAAACCGTCGACTTGCCGGAGCCGGTGTGGCCAATAATCGCCATGTACGTCCCTGCTGGAATATCGATTGATACATCCTGAATGGCCAGACGTTCAAAAGGGGTATTTGCTTGATACCGGTATTCTAATTGCTGAAGTGAGATGTCCATAGCTCTGTCACCAACTCTTCTTCCGATAAATAATGCTTTGATAGGTCAATCCCTTTTTGTCGAAATGCTTTGCTCATTTTTACCGAAAAAGGAATATCCAATCCTAATTGAATCAATTGCTCATCCATTGAGAAAATCTCTTCTGGCGTTCCCTCGCGAAATACTTCTCCTTTATTCATCACAATGATGCGGTCTGCCTTTGCTGCCTCTTCCAGGTCGTGAGTAATCGAGATAACCGTCAAGGATTTCTCCTCTTTTAGTACTCTAACCGTTTCTAATACCTCTTCACGTCCTCTTGGGTCTAGCATCGAGGTCGCTTCATCTAGAATAATAATGGAAGGTCTTAACGCTAGTACACCAGCAATCGCTACCCGCTGCTTCTGTCCACCCGATAGATGGTGGGGCTCTTGATATAGAAACTGATCCATTTTTACTTTTCTTAATGAATCTTCAACCCGCTGCACCATTTCATCTCTTGGAATCCCATTGTTTTCTAAACCAAAAGCCACATCATCCTCCACAGTTGTACCAACAAACTGATTATCAGGATTTTGAAAAACCATGCCAATTTTTTTACGAATATCCCAAATTGACTCTTCGGTAAGCTTTATATCGCCAACGGTTATTTCCCCTTGCTGCGGAAATTGCAGGCCATTTAGAAGCTTTGCCATCGTAGATTTACCGGAGCCATTATGACCAACAATCGCCAGCCATTCTCCGTTATATATGTCGAAGCTCACGTTGTTTAAGGCATATCGTTCCTGTGAATCGTATTGGAAGGAAACCCCTTTTAGAGATACAATTGACTCTTTCATCGCGCAATACTCCCCCAGCTATACTAATCTCAGCTCAAAATTTCTTAATACTTTCTTTAAAACATAAGGACATAACTCAAGGTTTACGTTTGAATTATCCTTTAGAACGCTTCTATTGGACAAAGCTCTTTTATTATCAATAATATCCATTATAACAAAAAAAGCCCGCACCTCGTCCCCGAGCAGCATCAATTAAACTGCAAAAAAGGGATTTCAATAAAGAAATGGGAGGAGGTGCATGAGCTAGACGAGTCGTAAAAAAGAATATAATTATTCTTTCCGGGAAAAGTAGAAAAAACCTTTCCTAATCGCTCCAATAAAAGGAGTCACGCTCATCATAACACTCGTTTTGGCTTGTGACGAACAATTATAAAAGATGTCTATTACAGAAAAAGGGCAAAGAACAAGTTTGTTTGTAAACTGTCCAGCGCCCTTGTTGTCTGTTAAAAGGTATTAAACTAACTCGATAATAACCATTGGTGCACCGTCACCGCGGCGAGGTCCAAGTTTCATAATACGAGTATATCCACCTTGACGCTCTTGGTAACGTGGAGCGATATCAGCGAATAATTTTTGAACTGCATCTTGACCATTTTCAGCATTAGCAACTTCGTGACGAACATATGAAGAAGCTTGGCGGCGAGCATGTAAATCTCCGCGTTTGCCTAAAGTAATCATTTTTTCAACAGTTGAGCGAAGTTCTTTCGCGCGAGTTTCTGTTGTTTCGATGCGCTCATTGATAATTAAGTCTGTAGTTAAATCACGTAGCATAGCTTTACGCTGTGCACTTGTGCGTCCTAACTTTCTGTATGCCATGAAGGGTTCCCTCCTTTGTTGAAGTCATAAAACGGATTATAAGCTTTTGCATATAGACTAGTCGTCTTTACGTAAGCCTAATCCAAGCTCTTCTAGTTTTGCCTTCACTTCTTCGAGTGATTTACGGCCTAAGTTACGAACTTTCATCATATCTTCTTCAGTCTTATTAGCTAATTCCTGAACAGTGTTGATTCCAGCACGCTTTAAGCAGTTATAAGAACGAACAGAAAGATCGAGTTCCTCAATGGTCATTTCGAGAACTTTTTCTTTTTGGTCTTCTTCTTTTTCGATCATGATTTCAGCATTTTGTGCTTCATCGGTTAACCCAACGAAAATATTCAAATGCTCGGTCAAAATTTTCGAACCAAGAGCAATCGCTTCTTTTGGCCCAGTGCTTCCATCTGTCCAAACATCTAGCGTTAGCTTGTCAAAATTTGTCATTTGACCTACGCGAGTATTTTCTACTTGATATGACACACGAGAAACTGGCGTATAAATCGCGTCAATTGGAATCACACCAATTGGCTGATCTTCCCTTTTGTTCTGTTCAGCCGGTGTATATCCACGACCGCGTCTCGCTGTTAAACGCATGCGAAGATGACCATTTGAAGCCAATGTTGCAATATGAAGGTCTGGATTTAAAATCTCAACATCACTGTCATGGGTAATATTCATAGCCTTGACTGGTCCTTCTCCTTGCACATCAATTTCAAGTGTTTTCTCTTCATCAGAGTAGATCTTTAAAGCTAATTTTTTAATGTTTAAAATGATGGATGTTACATCCTCTACGACGCCTTCAATTGTTGAGAACTCATGAAGTACCCCATCGACCTGAATCGATGTAACAGCGGCACCTGGGAGTGAAGATAGTAGGATACGACGTAAGGAGTTACCCAAAGTGGTACCATATCCACGCTCAAGTGGCTCTACGACGAACTTTCCGTACTTGGCATCATCGTTGATCTCAACCGTTTCGATTTTTGGTTTTTCTATTTCGATCATCAAATAACCCTCCTTCAAAACGTCGAAACCCCAATTAGTCTCTATTACTAATTGAAATTCCCCCATGTATACGTTCCCGTTTTGTGCACAACAACTGGAATAAGTTTCCTGCATAATTTGTAAAATTTAGTATCATATCCATTATAGACGCATGATACAAGTTCTATACAGAAAAATTAAACACGACGGCGTTTTGGTGGACGGCATCCATTATGAGGAACAGGTGTAACGTCTTTGATAGCTGTTACTTCAAGACCAGCAGCTTGAAGAGCACGAATCGCAGCTTCACGACCTGCACCAGGCCCTTTTACAGTAACTTCTAAAGTTTTCATACCATGTTCAATGGATGTCTTAGCTGCAGTTTCAGCTGCCATTTGTGCTGCGAATGGAGTAGACTTACGAGAACCTCTAAATCCAAGCGCCCCTGCACTTGACCAAGAAATTGCATTACCATGAACATCAGTGATTGTTACAATCGTATTGTTAAATGTTGAACGGATATGAGCGATCCCTGATTCAATATTCTTTTTAACACGACGTTTACGTGTATTAGTTTTACGTGCCATTTAAATAACCTCCTTTGCCGATTACTTCTTCTTGTTCGCAACAGTCTTACGAGGACCTTTGCGTGTACGAGCGTTGTTTTTCGTATTTTGTCCACGAACCGGTAAACCACGACGATGACGTAATCCGCGGTAGCAGCCGATTTCCATTAAACGCTTAATGTTAAGAGAAATTTCACGGCGAAGATCACCTTCAACTTTTAACTTGTCGATGATGTCACGGATTTTGTTTAATTCGTCTTCAGTTAAGTCACGCACACGAGTATCTTCAGAAACACCCGCTTCTGCCAATACCTTTTGTGCTGTATTTTTACCAATACCATAAATGTAAGTTAAAGAGATAACTACACGCTTTTCACGTGGAATATCTACACCAGCAATACGTGCCATATTTTAGCGCACCTCCTTCAAAATTAACCTTGTTTTTGTTTATGTTTAGGGTTTTCACAGATAACCATAACTTTTCCGCGTCTACGGATAACTTTGCACTTTTCGCAGATCGGTTTAACAGATGGTCTTACTTTCATTATCCTAACCTCCTTAATGGTACGGAGTGCAAGCTGATTATTTGAAGCGGTAGGTAATTCTTCCGCGTGTTAAGTCATATGGAGAAAGCTCAACAGTCACCTTGTCACCCGGAAGGATTCGAATGAAGTGCATTCGAATTTTACCAGAAACATGAGCTAGCACAGTATGACCATTTTCTAATTCTACCTTAAACATTGCATTTGGCAAAGTTTCAATGACTTTACCTTCAATTTCAATAACATCATCTTTGGCCATCGGTCTCGTCTCCCTTCTCTTTTCAAAAATAGCGTTCATTAAATGCAAGCGAGTCTTTTTGTTCGTTCGACATTATGCAACCTTATAATAGTAACATATAATACTGCATTTTGTCCGCAAGGAATTTATATATAACGAGAAATTGTTACTTTCTCATGTCATTCTTGCCCAACTCTCGGTCCTGCATACTCAGCATAACGGAAATGCCCATTAGCTTTCACATACTTTTGAATCTTATTGGAGAAATTCGAGAGTCGCATGCCAGATTTTCTGAACTTTGCCTAACACCATTAAGCTAAGCCCCCGAGTAACTGTTCAATATCAGCAAATACTTTGCGAATATCCTGCTGACCATCAATTGTACGGAGATAGCCTTTGATTTCATAAAAAGTTAGTAGTGGCTCTTGTTGTTTGATATTGACGTCTAAGCGATTTTGAACCGTTTCCGCATTATCATCTGCCCTTTGATATAGCTCTCCACCGCAGCGGTCGCATACACCCTCTTTTGCAGGAGGATTGAAAACTAAATGATAGGTTGATCCGCATTCTTTACAAATCCGACGCCCTGTCAAGCGTTCCATTAAGATACTCTTATCAACGTTAATATTTATACAAAAGTCAATTTTTTTATTTAAATCAACTAGTAAATTTTCTAACGCATCTGCTTGAGGTACTGTTCTAGGAAAGCCATCCAACAAAAAGCCTTTTTGGCAATCTTCCTTGCTTAATCGCTCACGAACAATGCCGATTGTTACTTCATCCGGAACAAGTTCACCTTTATCCATGAATGATTTCGCTTGTAAACCTAGCTCAGTTCCTTCTTTCATCGCTGCACGGAACATATCTCCGGTAGAGATATGAGGGATGCCGTATTGTTCGACGATTTTTTCAGCTTGAGTGCCTTTACCGGCACCTGGAAGCCCCATTAATACTAAATTCACACGTGTTCCCCCTCGTGCTATATATGGGTTTCAGGGACCCACGGGACCCTAAAACCTTTTACTTAATAAATCCTTTATAATGACGTTTAACCAATTGTGCTTCAAGCTGTTTATACGTATCAAGTGCAACCCCGACAACGATCAGCAAGCTTGTTCCCCCAATTTGAGCTGATTGCGGCAAATTCGCTATTTTAATAAAAATAGTAGGAAGTACGGCAATCACTGTTAAGAAGATCGCACCAACAAAGGTTAAACGGTATAAAACGCGAGTTAAGTATTCCTGCGTACTCTTTCCTGGACGAATGCCCGGAATATAGCCGCTTTGCTTCTGTAAGTTTTCCGCTGCTTGTTCAGGGTTAACTTGGATAAAAGCATAGAAATAAGTGAACGCGATAATTAGTGCTGCATATAGTGTCATCCCAATTGGATGAGAATAGTCTAAATTCTTATTTATCCAAAGTGTTACATCATTTGTTGGGAAAAATGATGCAATCGTTCTTGGTGTTACAATGAATGAAACGGCAAAGATAACAGGGATAACACCAGCTGCGTTAACTTTTAACGGCATGTGAGTGGATTGACCACCTACTGGATTACGTCCCGCTACAACCCGTTTTGCATATTGGATTGGTATTTTACGATTGGCTTGTTGGATGAAAATAACACCCACAACGATTGCGATAATCGCAAGAACAATTAATACAACCGTTACAATACGTAAGAATAATGCCTCTCCTGCGTTTTCAAATTGCTGAACATAGATTTGATTAATCGTGGAAGGCATACCAGCAACGATCCCGGCAAAGATGATAATGGAAATTCCATTTCCTACACCTTTTTCAGTGATTTGCTCACCTAACCACATCAAAAATGATGTACCAGCAGTTAAAGTTACAGCAATTAAGAGATACGTACCAATACCAGGGTTTTCAATCAATTGTCCGCTGGCTAAATTATTAAAGCCATAGGACATACCTAATGCTTGGATAAATCCAAGAATTATAGTGAAATAACGGGTAAATTGAGCAATCTTACGACGCCCGGACTCCCCTTGTTTGGACCATTCCGTAAACTTCGGAACAACATCCATTTGTAAAAGCTGAATGATGATTGATGCTGTAATATACGGCATAATACCCATTGCGAAGATGGAGAATTGTTTTAATGCTCCACCGCCAAAGGTATTTAAGATGCCGAATACACTTAGCTTATCTTGATTGGCAAGTACATCAGCATTTACATTCGGTACAGGAATAAATGTACCAAGTCGAAATACGACTAACATTAAAAGGGTGAATATGATCTTACGTCTTATATCACCCACGCGCATAAAATTGGAGATTGTCTGGAACATTAGATCACCTCAGTAGTTCCACCAGCAGCTTCGATCGCATCCTTAGCAGCAGAGGAGAATTTGTTAGCTTTTACAGTCAACTTTTTCTCTACATTCCCTTTAGCAAGAATCTTGATTCCTGCTTTCTCGTTGCTTACAACACCTGTTTCGATAAGAAGTTCTGGAGTAACTTCTGTACCTTCTTCAAAGCGATTTAATGCATCAAGATTGACAACAGCATATTCTTTACGGCTGATGTTGGTAAAACCACGTTTTGGTAAACGACGGTATAAAGGTGTTTGACCACCCTCAAAACCAACGCGGACACCGCCGCCAGAACGAGCGTTTTGACCTTTATGACCTTTACCTGCTGTTTTCCCTTGACCAGAACCGATCCCACGACCTAAACGTTTACGTTCTTGACGAGAACCTTCGGCAGGCTGTAATTCATGAAGTTTCATATTGGCACCTCCTTATGAAAGAAAAGAATCAATTATTGTTCTTTAACTGTTACAAGGTGAGCAACTTTGTTAATCATACCGCGAATCGCAGCGTTATCTTGATGCTCAACTGTTTGATTTAATTTACGTAATCCTAGCGCTTTAACTGTTTCACGTTGGTCCTCAGGGCGACCAATTACGCTGCGGTTGAGGGTAATTAATAGTTTCGCCATTTGATTTCCCCCCTTATCCTAACAGTTCTTCTACTGATTTACCACGTAATTTTGCTACGTCTTCAGCACGTTTTAATTGTTTTAAACCGTCAACTGTTGCACGAACCATGTTGATTGGAGTGTTAGTTCCTAATGATTTAGAAAGGATATCAGCTACCCCGCCTAATTCAAGAACGGCACGAACAGGTCCGCCAGCGATAACTCCTGTACCTTCAGAAGCAGGCTTTAGAAGGATTTCACCAGCACCAAAACGTCCAATTACTTGGTGAGGAATTGTTGTTCCAACCATTGGTACTTCGACTAAGTTTTTCTTTGCATCTTCGATGGCTTTGCGGATTGCATCTGGTACTTCTTGTGCTTTACCAGTGCCGAAACCTACATGACCGTTTTTGTCCCCAACTACTACAAGAGCAGAGAAACGGAAACGACGTCCACCTTTAACAACTTTCGCAACACGGTTAACCGTAACTACGCGTTCTTCTAGTTCAAGTTTGTTTGGATCAATACGACGCATCTTTTTGTGTCCCTCCTTTGTCTATTAAAATTGTAAGCCGTTTTCACGGGCAGCATCAGCTAATGCTTGCACACGTCCGTGGTATAGGTATCCTCCACGATCAAAGACAACAGAAGAGATACCTTTTTCAACCGCACGTTTAGCGACTAATTCTCCGACCTTTTGTGCAGCTTCAGTGTTGCTTGTAGATGTAAGACCGAAATCTTTTTCTATTGTAGAAGCACTTGCTAAAGTTACTCCATTCATGTCATCGATCACTTGTGCATAAATGTGTTGGTTTGAACGAAACACATTTAGACGAGGACGAGCTGAAGTACCGCTAAGTTTCGCACGAACACGAGCATGTCTCTTACGGCGAGTAGCGTTTTTATCAAGCTTCGTAATCATTTACGTCACTCCTTTCGTTTAGCAATAAGGCGATTACTTACCAGTTTTACCTTCTTTACGACGAACGAATTCACCTTCGTAACGAATTCCTTTACCTTTATAAGGCTCTGGAGGACGTACTCCGCGAATATTGGCAGCTAATTCACCAACACGTTCTTTATCAGTACCTTTAATAATAATCTTTGTATTTGCAGGTACTTCGATTTCAAGGCCAGCTTCAGCTTCGATTTCAACTGGGTGTGAGTAACCTACGTTTAGAACAAGTTTGTTGCCTTGTTTTTGCGCACGGTATCCAACCCCGATTAACTCTAAGCCTCTTGTGAAGCCAGTGGAAACACCTTCGATCATGTTCGCAATCACCGCACGAGTTGTTCCGTGCAATGCGCGGTGTTCCTTCATGTCAGATGGACGAGTGATTGTTATAACATTTTCTTCAATGTTAATTGCTATATCAGGACTAAAAGAACGAGTAAGTTCGCCTTTAGGTCCTTTAACAGTAACGGTATGGTTGTTTAAAGTAACTGTAACTCCTGCTGGAATTTCAATTGGTTTTTTTCCTACGCGAGACATTTAGTGCACCTCCATTCATTCAAAAACTCGATTACCAAACGTAAGCTAAAACTTCTCCGCCGATTTGTTTTGCACGAGCTTCTTTATCTGTAATAACACCTGTAGATGTAGATACTAGAGCGATACCAAGACCGTTAAGAACGCGTGGTACCTCATTTGATTTAGCGTAAACTCGAAGTCCAGGCTTGCTTATGCGCTTAAGGCCAGTAATAACACGTTCGTTATTTGCACCGTACTTTAAGAAGATACGGATGATACCTTGTTTGTTGTCTTCGATAAATTCGACGTCACGTACGAAACCTTCGCGCTTGAGGATTTCAGCAATTTCTTTTTTCACATTAGAAGCAGGCACTTCTAACTTTTCGTGACGCACCATATTCGCATTACGAATGCGAGTAAGCATATCAGCAATTGGATCTGTCATGACCATTATTTTTACCTCCTTCCCAACTTCTAGTTTTACCAGCTAGCTTTTTTAACACCAGGAATTTGTCCTTTGTATGCTAATTCACGGAAACAAATACGGCAAAGCTTAAATTTACGGTATACAGAGTGTGGACGTCCGCAACGTTCGCAGCGTGTATACTCTTGTACTTTGAATTTAGGCGTGCGTTGTTGTTTCGCAATCATTGACTTTTTAGCCACGTTTTCGCCTCCCTATTTTACGATTACTTTTGGAATGGCATTCCAAATTGAGTTAAAAGTTCACGAGATTCTTCATCAGTGTTAGCAGTCGTTACGATAACGATATCCATACCACGAACTTTGCTTACTTTATCGTAATCAATTTCAGGGAAGATTAATTGTTCTTTAATACCTAATGTATAGTTACCGCGACCATCGAATGCTTTTTTAGAAACACCACGGAAGTCACGAACACGAGGTAAAGAAACAGAAACTAATTTATCCAAGAATTCGTACATGCGCTCACCGCGAAGAGTAACCTTTGCACCGATTGGCATACCTTCACGTAGACGGAAGCCAGCAATAGATTTTTTTGCACGAGTTACAACAGGTTTTTGACCTGTAATCGTTGCAAGCTCTTCTACTGCATTATCAAGTGCCTTTGCATTCGCAACAGCGTCACCAACACCCATGTTAATAACAATTTTATCAAGTTTTGGAACTTGCATTACTGATTTATAGTTGAACTTGCTCATAAGAGCAGGAGTCACTTCTTTGACAAATTTTTCTTTTAGGCGGCTCACTTATGGTACCTCCCTTCTAAAATTTAAACTATTTATCTAATACTTCACCGGATTTTGCTACGCGTACTTTTTTGCCATCAACCGTTTTGTAACCTACACGAGTCGGGTTACCTGATTTAGGATCGATAGGCATAACGTTTGATACATGAATTGGAGCCTCAAAGCTGATAATACCGCCTTGTGGATTCACTTGAGAAGGCTTAGAGTGTTTTTTCACAATGTTTACGCCTTCTACTAGAACACGGCTATCTTTAGGATAAGAAGCTAGGATTACACCTGTTTTGCCTTTATCCTTACCAGAGATGACTCTTACTTTATCACCTTTTTTAACATGCATCTGATCGCACCTCCTTAAAGGCAATTGATTTTAAAATTATAATACTTCTGGAGCTAATGATACGATTTTCATAAAGTTGTTATCGCGAAGTTCACGGGCAACTGGTCCGAAGATACGAGTTCCACGTGGGCTCTTATCATCCTTGATAATAACACATGCGTTTTCATCAAAACGAATGTAAGAACCATCAGGACGGCGGGCACCGCTCTTTGTACGAACAATAACTGCCTTAACAACGTCACCTTTTTTAACAACGCCACCAGGTGTTGCTTGTTTTACTGTACAAACGATCACATCACCAATATTAGCAGTTTTGCGACCAGAACCACCAAGAACTTTAATCGTAAGTACTTCACGAGCACCAGAGTTGTCAGCAACTTTTAAACGTGATTCTTGTTGAATCATGTGTGTAACCTCCCTTCGGAATGAAGCTTATCCGAACAATTAAATAATAACTGCTTTTTCTACTACTTCAACTAAACGGAAGCGTTTAGTAGCTGAAAGCGGACGAGTTTCCATGATGCGTACTACATCACCGATTTTTGCCTCGTTTTGCTCATCATGAGCTTTAAACTTTTTAGAGTACTTAACGCGTTTACCGTATAATGGATGCTTTTTGTGTGTTTCGACTAGAACAGTAACGGTTTTATCCATCTTGTCAGAAACAACGCGTCCAGTGTAAACTTTGCGCTGGTTACGTTCACTCATTGTGTGAACCTCCTCTCGGGTATCTACTTGTTAACGCTAATTTCTCTTTCACGAACAACCGTCTTCATGCGAGCAATTGATTTGCGTACTTCACGAATACGAGCTGTGTTTTCAAGTTGTCCTGTCGCCAATTGAAAGCGAAGGTTGAAAAGCTCTTCTTTTAGAGATTTTACTTTTTGTTCAATTTCAGCAGTGGTAAGGTCACGTAGTTCATTAGCTTTCACTTGATTCACCACCAATTTCTTCTCGTTTTACAAACTTACACTTAACAGGAAGTTTGTGCATTGCAAGACGAAGTGCTTCACGTGCGATTTCTTCAGAAACACCCGCGATTTCGAACATGATTTTCCCAGGCTTAACAACAGCTACCCAGCCTTCAGGCGCCCCTTTACCGGAACCCATCCGCACTTCTAATGGCTTAGCAGTGTAAGGCTTATGAGGGAATATTTTAATCCATACTTTACCGCCACGTTTCATGTAACGTGTCATGGCAATACGGGCAGCTTCAATTTGACGGTTTGTGATCCAAGAAGCTTCCATTGCTTGGAGGCCGTATTCACCGAATGTTACTTCAGTGCCGCCTTTTGCGTTACCACGCATTTTACCACGGTGTTGACGGCGATATTTTACGCGTTTTGGCAATAACATGATTATTTGCCTCCTTCCGCATTTTTCTTCTTAGTAGGAAGGACTTCTCCCTTATAGATCCACACTTTTACGCCTAGCTTACCATAAGTTGTGTCAGCTTCAGCAGTAGCATAGTCGATATCAGCGCGAAGAGTATGAAGTGGAACAGTTCCTTCGCTGTAATGTTCAGCACGAGCGATATCTGCACCGCCTAGACGACCAGACACTTGTGTTTTAATACCTTTCGCACCAGCGCGCATTGCACGTTGAATAGCTTGCTTTTGTGCACGACGGAAAGATACACGGTTTTCTAATTGACGAGCAATATTTTCAGCAACTAGTTTCGCATCAACGTCAGCTCTCTTGATTTCAAGGATGTTGATGTGAACGCGTTTGCCAGTTAATTGGTTTAATGCTTTACGAAGTGCTTCAACTTCTGTACCGCCTTTACCGATTACCATACCAGGCTTAGCTGTATGGACTGTAACGTTCACACGGTTAGCAGCACGTTCGATTTCTACTTTAGAAACAGAAGCATCTTTTAAACGCTTCGTGATGTACTCACGAACTTTAAGGTCTTCGTGTAAAAGAGTAGCGAAGTCTTTACCTGCGTACCATTTAGATTCCCAATCACGGATGATCCCGATACGCAAACCGACTGGATTTACTTTTTGACCCACAGCTTATCCCTCCTTCTTTTCTGTTAAAACGATTGTAATGTGGCTAGTGCGTTTGTTGATTTGGCTTGCACGACCCATAGCGCGAGGACGGAAACGTTTTAAAGTTGGTCCTTCATCAACAAATGCTTTAGTAACAACTAGGTTGTTTACGTCCATTTCATAATTGTGCTCAGCATTTGCCATAGCTGATTTTAATACTTTTTCTACGATTGGAGAAGCAGCCTTAGGAGTGAGATTTAAAATCGCCACCGCTTCACCAACTTGCTTTCCTCGGATTAGATCAACGACTAAACGTGCTTTACGAGGAGCAATACGAACTGTTCTTGCAACAGCTTTAGCTTGCATTTGGATGCCCTCCTCTCTTAACGTCTTGTTTTCTTGTCATCATTTCCATGTCCTTTGTAAGCACGAGTTGGAGCGAATTCTCCAAGCTTGTGTCCTACCATGTCTTCAGTAACATATACAGGCACATGTTTGCGACCATCATAAACTGCGATTGTGTGGCCGATAAATTGTGGGAAGATCGTAGAACGGCGAGACCAAGTTTTAATAACTTGTTTACTCTCAGTTTCATTTAATTTTTCGACCTTAACCATTAAATGATCATCAACAAATGGTCCTTTTTTTAAGCTGCGACCCATGAAGGAACCTCCCTTCGTGACTGTTCTACGGTTCTTTCTTTGAACCGTAGGTTAGTCCCGTTATTTTTTACGACGACGTACAATGAATTTATCTGATTTGTTTTTCTTTTTACGAGTTTTGAAACCAAGAGTTGGTTTGCCCCATGGAGACATTGGTGATTTACGTCCGATTGGTGAACGTCCTTCACCACCACCGTGTGGGTGATCGTTAGGGTTCATAACAGATCCACGAACTGTTGGGCGCTTGCCTAACCAGCGAGAACGACCTGCTTTACCGATGTTAATAAGTTCGTGTTGTTCGTTACCTACTTGACCGATTGAAGCACGGCACTCAGCAAGAATCATACGAACTTCACCAGAAGTTAAACGTACTAATACGTATTTACCTTCTTTACCAAGAACTTGTGCGCTTGTTCCAGCAGAACGAACTAACTGGCCGCCTTTTCCTGGTTTTAATTCGATGTTGTGTACAACTGTACCAACAGGAATGTTAGCTAGTGGAAGAGCGTTACCCACTTTAATGTCAGCCTCTGGACCTGACATTACTTCCATACCAACTACTAAGTTTTTAGGAGCTAAGATATAACGCTTCTCTCCATCAACATAATTAATTAATGCAATATTTGCAGAACGATTTGGATCGTACTCGATAGTGGCAACGCGTCCTGGAATGCCATCTTTGTTACGTTTAAAGTCGATTAAACGATATTGACGCTTATGGCCGCCACCTTGATGACGAACAGTTAACTTACCTTGGTTATTACGGCCGCCTTTTCTCGTTAATGGAGCTAATAGAGATTTCTCTGGAGTGCTAGTTGTGATTTCAGCGAAATCAGAAGTAGTCATTCCGCGACGACCATTAGAGGTAGGTTTGTACTTTTTAATCGCCATTTTATTTCCCTCCTCTTCTTGTTAGGTTCTTATGCTTCAAAGAATTCGATTTCTTTGCTGTCAGCAGTTAATTTTACAATTGCTTTACGACGTTTGTTTGTGTAACCGCCGAATTTACCCATACGTTTGAATTTACCTTTATAGTTCATGATGTTTACTTTTTCAACATTCACGCCGAAGATCTCTTGAATAGCATCTTTGACTTGTGTTTTGTTAGCTCTAACATCAACTTCGAACGTATATTTCTTTTCAGCCATTAGGTCAGTAGAACGCTCAGTGATAACGGGGCGCTTAATGATATCGCGTGCATCCATTATGC
>Ga0213826_1000280_pt1 | contig 35249 bp, 33 predicted proteins | sample MC6MC0899MG_FD_180668 | JGI IMG/M metagenome (GOLD analysis project Ga0213826, IMG submission 180668) | Enriched soil aggregate microbial communities from Iowa State University, Ames, United States - MC6-MC0899-MG | ecosystem: Environmental > Terrestrial > Soil > Unclassified | place: USA: Iowa...
CCCGAGGATCACGGCGGTGTAGTTGCCGTGGTTCTCTGGGTTGGGGGTACCCGTGTAGGGGATCGTGGTTTCGGACATATTCTTATTTTACGCCGGTTTATCGAATATGTCTTCGATTATTTGGTTGTGGGTGGATAACTTTTAGAACACGAAAAGTTGCAAGTCAGAGGCTAATATGAGCTTGAAAATCCAGTGAAGGGTGACGCCTTAGGCGAGTTTTTTGGCGCGGCACTCGGCGCAGATACCGTAGATTTCCACCGTGTGTTCTGGCTCTGAAAAATCATGTTCGGCGGCAACCCGTGCGGCCCAGCGTTCCACTGATGGGGCCTGCACCTCAACGGTCTTGGAGCACGATCGGCAGACGAGATGGTGGTGATGGGTTTCGGTGACGCACTGGCGGAAGCGGGCTTCGCCATCGCCGCTGCGCAATACATCGAGCAGGCCGTCATCGGCCATGGATTGCAATAAACGGTAAACGGTGGCCAGCGAAACCTTCTTCTCCGAATCTTGCAACCAGCGGTGCAACTGCTGGGCCGTAGCAAAATCGTCGATCTCGCTTAAAGCCTGCGTGACAGCCAATCGTTGCTTGGTGATCCGGGTTTCTGGCTGGGACATCTACGTGCACCATTCCTTGACTTCGTTGTGGGCCGGTCAAGGGCCAATCTCCTGAGCCAATCACCGGTACTTCCACCCAATTTTAGCCAACTTTCGCAGATGATGCGTGTCTGGCGCTGGCACGGGCGGGGCGCGGAGCCTACGCTAAGGATATGCGTATCAAAACCAGAGGCCATTCCTGTATCGAACTGAGCACGATCGACGGTTCGTTGCTCTTGGATCCCGGTGTCTTTTCGGATCTGACTGGCGCATTCGAAGGAAAGCAAGCGGTGCTGATCACCCATGAGCACGTGGATCATGCCGATGAAAATGCCATCGTTCAGGCGCTGAACGCCAACCGGGTTTTAGAGGTCTACGCGCCGGTGGCATTGGCCCAGACCTTGCGCGATCAGCTTCCTTCGACCGCCGCCGCCCAGGTGCACACGGTCTGTGCCGGGGCGGACTTCGTCGTCGGTGGGATTAAGGTGCGCGCGGTGGGTGGCACGCATGCCACGATCCATCAGTCGATCGATCTGGTCGCCAACGTGGGCTATGTGCTGGGCGATCACGCGGTAGGGCAGCCTGTGGTCTATCATCCCGGCGACAGCTATCACGTTCCCGTTGGCGTTCCGGTCGATGTGCTGTTGCTTCCGGTGATGGCGCCGTGGGCGAAAATGTCAGAAGCCGCGGACTTCGCGGTAGCAATGAAAGCCGCGACGTGGGCGCCGATTCACGATGGCTTGCTCAACGAGCGCGGCGTCGCGCTGTTTGATCGACAACTGGGTGCGATCGCTCAACGCGGTGGCAGCCGATTTGAGCGCCTGGAGCTTGGCTCCGAATACAAAGTTGAAGAACTCTTAGCAAGGCAGCGCGGATGAACCCCTTGATTTCGGCCCATGAACTGAAGGCGCTTAGGCCCAGGGAGCTCGTCCTCCTAGACGTTCGGTGGGTGCTCGGACGCGATGACGGTGCGCAGCAGTATGCGCAGGGGCACCTTCCCGGAGCGGTATTTGTCGATATGGAACGCGAGCTGTCCTCAGCGGTGGGCGAGCACACCGGCCGGCATCCGCTGCCGTTGCCAGCAGATTTTGAGGCCTCGGCGCGGCGCTGGGGGATCACCGATCAGAGCCACGTTGTAGTGTACGACGACTCGGGCTCGCTGGCTGCGGCACGGGCTTGGTGGCTGTTGCGCCATGCCGGCTTTGAAAACGTGCAGGTGCTCGACGGTGGGCTGGAGGCTTGGAAGCAGGCATCCGGGCAGATCTCCACACAAGCTGCGCAAGTGAACCCCGGAACGGTGTCGCTGTCCTGGGGGCGGATGCCGGTGGTGGAATTCGAGGAGCTGGATTCCCTGACCGGTGTTCTGATCGATTCACGGGCCACGGTGCGGTATTTGGGAATTTCGGAGCCGGTGGATCCTGTCGCCGGCCATATTCCCGGGGCATTGAACCGTCCCACCACCGATAATATCGATGAGCAGGCGCGCTTCTACAGCCCACAAGTCTTGCGGGCGGCCTTCGAAAAACTGGGGGCGCAGCAGCCAGGATCGGCCGCCTATTGCGGTTCAGGAATTACCGCAGCCCACCAGGTGCTGGCTGCGGCCAGCGCAGGGATCGAACTGGGGTTGTACCCGGGCAGCTGGTCCGAATACTGCTCCTACCCGCAGGCACCGGTGGCCACCAGCGATGAAAAGCACCGCAATTAGATTTCCGCTACCCACAGAAAGGCAGCAATGAGTACGCTGTTCAGCAAGATTATCGACGGGCAGATCCCGGGCCGCTTCGTCTGGAAGGACGACACCTGCGTAGGATTCCTGTCCATCGGTCCGCTCTCCGACGGCCACACCCTGGTGGTTCCGCGTGAAGAGGTCGACGAATTCACCGATGCCTCACCAGAGCTGCTCACGCACCTGACCCTGGTGGCGCAGAAAATCGGGCAGAGTCAGAAGCGAGTTTTCGGCGCGCAGCGTGCCGGGCTGATGATCGCAGGTTTTGAGGTTCCACACCTGCATGTGCATGTGTGGCCGACCAATTCGCTGGCCGATTTTGACCTCTCCAATGCGGCCGATGATCCGGATCCGCAGGCCATGGACAACAATGCGCAGAAGCTGCGCGACGGGCTGATCGCCGACGGCCACGGCGCGTTTGTGCCCGAGGCCTAACCTGCGGTGAAATTCATCCGCTACCAGTCGGGAACGACTGGTATAATGCGGCCTACCCCAATCCGAACGACCTGCACCCCGAGATTTATGATCACCAACAGAACCCGGGTGCGGTGGCGTGGTTTAAGGACAGTGCTTGGCACCTGCTGGAGCGCGTCGAGCCCTATCTGAGGTTGCTCGACGCGCACCAGGTGCCCTGGGAGAAGCTGGAAAGTCAGAACCACGGAGCCGTTATTTACGAGGACGAAGTCCAAGTAATTGTGGTGCCCGAAGGCTGATGAGCATCGCCAGCGCCACGAGCAGCGTTGCCACCCCTGCCGGGGCGCGTAGCCCGAAGCTGGTGGGCAGCGCGATCCCGCCAAGAACTGGTCCCAGTGCGGCCCCGAGGTTCAGCGCCACGGTCGCGTAGGATCCACCCATGGTTGGTGCGTCGCTGGCAGCGTAGAGCACGCGGGCGATCAGCGTGCTACCCACCGCGAAGGACAAGAACCCTTGGGCAAAAACAAGAACCACCAGTGCCGCCGGGTTTTCGGCCAGTAGCGCCAGCGCGATCCACCCCGCCAGCAGCAACGGGCCAGCCACGGCTAGGACAGCTACCGGGCGTCGATCCGAGAACCGCCCGGCGATCGTGATCCCCAACAATGACCCGAGGCCAAAGAGCATCAGAATCAATGGCACCCACTGCTCGGCCATCCGGGCAGATGTGGTCACGACCGGTGCGATAAAGGTGAAGACGGCAAAAGTTCCACCATTGACCAAGGCGGCCAAGATCATGGTGCCCGCCAACTGCACGCTGCGCAGCGCGGCGAGCTCGGTAAGCAGCTGTGGCGCCTCGGGGGCTTGTGCATCTTGGGTAGGCTGGCGCGGCACCGCGGACAGCACGCCAAAAATTGCTGGTAGGCAAAGTAGCCCGATCACCCAAAAAACGCTGCGCCAGCCCAGATGCTCGCCCAGCAGCGTTCCGGCGGGAACACCAGCGATGGTGGCGGCACTGGTCCCGGCCAGCAAGATGGCCAAGGCTCGGCCCTTGAGATGAGCTGGCACCAGCTTTGTAGCGGTATTCAAGGCAACGGCCAGAAAACCTGCGTTGGACATGGCGCCAAGGATCCGGGTCATCAGCAACAGCACAAAATCCGGGGCCAACGCGGCGATGACGTGGCTGATAGCAAAAACCAGCAGGCAGAACAGCAGCGTCATTCGTGCGGGCCAACGACGAGACAGGGCCGCCATCAGCGGTGCGCCGACAACCATGGAGAGGGCAAAGGCTGAAGTGAGCAGGCCTGCGGTGGCTAAATCGACGTCAAGATCTGCGGCGATCGCGGGAAGCAGACCCGCGAGCATGAATTCGGACGTGCCCATGACGAAAACCGCCAGGGCAAGTAGGTAGAGAGCAATGGGCATGGAAGACTCCGAAGTGTTGGAACAAGAATGAGTTCTTTGTGCCACCACGGACAGCACCCGGGTACCCCTGAACTAGGACCGCACTTGGTACGGAAGCAGGACTAGCGCAGTGTGGGGCTGACGGCGTGGCCGGCAACCCCGTAGACGTCTGATTCGGGACTCGACATGCCCCACACTCTACCGCAAACTACAGCTGCGCCAGCCCGTGCTTCATCGCCTTGCGGATGCGCTTTTCGCTGACCGAATAGGCGGTGCCCAGCTCCTGAGCAAACAGCGAGATGCGCATTTCCTCCAGCATCCATTTCACCTGGGCCAGCATCGCCGGAACGCGGGCGCCCTGTGGCACCTGTTCCAGGGCACTGTCGTACTCGTCCTCCAGCTTCTGGATGGTGACCAGCGCCTGAGAATCGCGGGTGACCGCACCGGCGCGCAGCTTTTCCAGGCGCTGTTCGATGCCCTGGACGTAGCGCGGCAGGCGCATCAGATTCGCGGCTCCGGTGGCGGCGATGAAGCCCGGATAGATCAGCTGCTCCAGCTGCGAACGGATATCGGTGACCGCCGCGAACATGGCCAGCGACTTGGTGCTTTTCAGATCCTTATTGATGCGAGTGGAGGCACCAAAAACCTTGGCCACGATCGCGGTGATCGTGAAAATGGTATCGATCTGCTCGGCGCGCACCGCTTCGAAGAGGGTCTCGAAGTTTGCCTTGTTCATCGGCAGCTTTTCGGGGACCAGCTGATCCACCGCGGCCATGGTGCAGTCGGCGATCAATTTGTCGATCGAACCATGAGGGTTCTGCGTGAAGACCAGCTTCTCGGCATTGTTCAGGTGTGAGATCACGAATTTTGCCGCCGGTGGCAGGCGCAGCATGAGCAAGCGGATGACGCCGGTGCGGTGCGCAGCATCGCGTTCGGCCTCGGTGCGGAAGACCGTCAAATCCACCGTGGTGCCCTGGTCAATCAGCCCTGGGTAGGCGGTGATCTGTTGGCCCATCACTGTGGTGGTCACCTTGGCGGGCAGGGTATCGCCGAGGGTTTCGCCGGTAGCTGCCAGTTGCGGCCAGGTTTCCAGCCCCTTTTGATCCCAGGCGCCGGTGGTTGCCGACGCTTTGTTGCGGTTTTTAGCGTTTGGCGCAGTCTTGCCCGCAGCTGCGGGTTTGCCGGGGGTGGGGGAGTTGACCCCGCTGGCCAAGGCCGCCCGGTTGGCGGCGGCGAACTTGTACTGCAGTGCGGCCAAGTCGTCCCCTTGGCCGAGCACCTTGCCCGACGCATCGGTCACGGTGAAGCCAAAACGCAGGTGGGCCGGGAGCGTGGCGAAATCGAAGACCGCCGGGTCGACCACCATGCCGCGTAGGCGGCGCAAAACCAGGGCCAAGGATTCGGCGAGATCATCAGCGGCCGGATCGAAGTCGGCGTTGAGCATGACCAGCGCCTTGGCCGCCACATCGGGGGCGGGCACAAAGTTCTTGCGGATCGACTTGGGCATGGAGCGGATCAGTGCGGTGATCAGCTCGTGGCGCAGGCCCGGGATCAGCCAGGCGAAACGCGCCGGATCCAGCTGGTTCAAGAACACCACTGGAACCTTCAGTGAAACACCGTCGCCCTCAGCGCCCGAGGCAGCCGGATTGTATTCGTAGCTCAGCGGCAGGTGGATGGAACCAAGCTGCCAGGTGGTTGGGAACAGTGTTTCGTCCAGCTGCTCGCCCTCGGCCAGCAAGGCTTCGGGATCAAAGTCCAACAGCGCAGGGTCGGTGGCTCGGGCCTTCTTCCACCAGCGGTCAAAGTGCCGCTCGGAGTAAACCTCGGCACCGACGCGGGCGTCGTAGAACGCGAACAGCTCATCGTCGCTGATCCGCAAATCGTGACGGCGCATGCGGGTTTCGAGCTCTTCAACCTCTTCGAGCAGTGCCCGGTTTTTGGCGAAGAACTTGTGGTGGGTCCGCCAGTCGCCCTCGACCAGGGCATGGCGGATGAACAGTTCGCGCGCCAGATCCGGATCCACACGCCAGTAGTGGAACTGGCGACGCGGAATGATCGGCAGGCCAAAGAGTGTGACCTTCTCATAGCCCATCACCGATCCGGTGCGCTTGGACCAATGCGGTTCGGAATGCGTGCGCTTGAGCAGATGCGGGGCCACTTCTTCCACCCATTCGGGGGAGATCGCTGCGTTCACCCGGGCCCAGAGGCGCGAGGTTTCCACCAGTTCGGCGGACATCACCCAGGTGGGGGACTTCTTAAACAGTCCCGATCCGGGGAAGATCGCAAAACGGGTGCCGCGCGCGCCCAGATAGTCGCGCTTGCGCTCATCATAGAGCCCGATATGCCCCAGCAACCCGGCCATCAGCGACTTGTGGACCTGATCTTCATTGCCCGCAGGGTCGATTGGTGCGGCCGCCACGGTAATGCCCAGTGGCTTGGCCAATTGGCGCAGTTGGGTGAAGAGATCCTGCCATTCGCGCACGCGCAGGTAGTTGATGAATTCTGACTTGCACAGCCGGCGGAAGGCCGAAGAGGACAGTTCCTTTTGCTGCTCCTGCAGGTAGGCCCACAGATTCAGCAGCGCGATGAAGTCGGACTTCTCATCGGCGAAGCGCTTATGCAGCTCCACGGCGCGATCACGCTGCCCGGTCTCCTCGCTGGGACGCTCGCGCGGGTCCTGGATGCTCAGCCCAGCGGCCAGCACCATGACTTCCTTGGCGACGCCGCGATCCGCGGACTCCACGATCATTCGGCCCAGGCGCACGTCCAGCGGCAGTTGGGCCAGCTTGCGCCCAACCTCGGTGAGCTTGGCGGCTTTCGTGGATTCCAGGGCGCCGAGCTCGCGCAGCAGGTTCACGCCATCGGTGATGGCGCGGGCCTCGGGCGGCTGCACGAAGGGGAACTGGGCTACCTCGGCTGCGGAGGAGACCACGCCCATGGAGATCATCTGCAGGATCACGCTGGCCAGGTTGGTGCGCAAGATTTCCGGGTCGGTAAATTCGGGGCGCGCCTGATAATCGGACTCGGCATACAGGCGGATGGCGATGCCCTCGGAGACACGTCCACAACGCCCCGAACGCTGGTTGGCGCTGGCCTGCGAAACACGTTCGATCGGCAACCGCTGCACCTTGGTGCGGTGGCTGTAGCGCGAGATGCGGGCGGTGCCGGTATCGATCACGTATTTGATGCCCGGCACGGTCAGCGAGGTTTCGGCCACGTTGGTGGCCAGGATGATGCGCGGGGCACCGCCGGGGTGGAAGACCCGGTGCTGTTCGGCCAATGAGAGCCGGGCGAACAGCGGTAGCACCTCGTAGCGCGGCATGCGCTGATTCGAGGCGACCAGGGCGCGTAGCGCTTCGGCGGCGTCGCGGATTTCGCGCTCACCGGAGAAGAAGATCAGGATGTCTCCCGGTGCTTCGCCGCTCAGCTCCTTGACCGCATCGGTCACCGCGTCCAACGGGTCGCGCTCTTCCTCCAGCGAATTCTCATCCGCGTCATCGGCATCCAGCTGCGTGTCGGCCTGCAGGGGCCGATAGCGCAGCTCCACAGGGAAGGTGCGCCCGGAAACTTCAATGATCGGGGCCGGCTTGATCTCGCCGGAGGGCAATGCGGTGCCGAAGTGCGTCGCAAAGCGTTCGGGATCAATGGTCGCCGAGGTGATGATGATTTTCAGCTCGGGGCGCTTGGGCAGAACCTGCTTGAGATAGCCGAGCAGGAAGTCGATATTCAGGCTGCGCTCGTGGGCCTCGTCGATGATGATCGCCGAATACTTTTTCAGCAGGCGGTCACGCTGGATTTCGGCGAGCAGGATGCCGTCGGTCATGACCTTCAGCTTGGTATTGCGCGAGACCTCGCCGGTGAAGCGCACATGGAAGCCGACCTCGTCGCCGATCTGCGTGCCCATTTCTTCGGCAATGCGTTCGGCGACGGTGCGCGCGGCCAGGCGGCGGGGCTGGGTGTGCCCGATCATGCCCTTCTCGGCCAGGCCGAGCTCGATGAGCATTTTGGGCAACTGGGTGGTCTTGCCCGATCCGGTTTCACCGGCAATGATGACGACCTGATTTTCGCGCACCGCTTGGATGATGTCCGCGCGGCGGGCTGAAACGGGAAGAGCTTCGGGATACGTAATGCTAAGGGCCATGATGTTCCCATTCTATTCGTGCGGAGGGCTTTCTTTTTGGCCGCCGAGCCGATGGCTGAAAACCGGGGGAGAATGTCCGCAATAACGGCCTGTGGAGGTCAGTCAAATTTTCACTCCGTCCAAGCAAATGTCGACATCTTGAGGGAACAAAATACAAAACTTCCAGATTCTGCGCACCAGCGGAGAATTTGTGTCCACTGGAGTGCGAATCAACAGTCAAACGTCTGCGAAAGAGCCTTTCTTGTGAGCAAGGTGAGGTCGTTCACATGTAAGATCGAGGGTAATCATCGACGTGATGCCTAGACGGTTCCCACATGCTGCGCAGCTGCTGTGCTTCATACCTGGGCATCCGCGCTATCGGTGGGATTCACTCGCAAGGGAACTTTGAAAGGAACTTCAATGAAGAGCTTCACCGCCATGAAATTCGCTGCCATCGCAGCAGCTGGTGCACTGGCCTTGACCGCTTGTGGCGGCAGTGGCGACTCAGGTGCCGCTGCCGGCGGCGACGAGGCCGTCAAGATCGGCATTTCCCAATTCGTCTCGCACCCTTCGCTTGACGCTGTAGTGACCGGCTTCAAGGCCGGGATGGAAAGCGCCGGCTACACCGAGGGCAAGATCGAATACGACATGAACAATGCCGAAACCGATCAGGCGACCAACACCTCGATCGCAGGCAAGCTCGCAGCCGATTCGGATATCGACCTAGTCCTAGCAGTTGCGACCCCTTCGGCCCAGGCTGCAGCGCAGGCGATCACCAACGTTCCGGTGCTCTTCTCCGCCGTTACCGACCCGGTAGACGCCAAGCTGGTTGCTTCAAACGAAGCACCGGGCGCCAATGTCACCGGCACCTCGGATATGAACCCGGTTGATGAGCAGTTGAAGCTGCTCAAGGAACTGGCGCCGGATGCAAAGAAGGTCGGCATCGTCTACTCCTCGGGCGAAGCTAACTCGGCGGTCCAGGTGAAGATGGCTGAGGAAGCGGCCAAGTCCCTGGGTCTGAGCATCGAGAAGGCGGCAGTATCGGCATCGAGCGAAGTCCAGCAGGCTGCTAGCTCGCTGGATGTGGATGCATACTACGTGCCAACCGATAATGCTGTGGTTTCCGCATTGGAAGGCCTGTTGCAGGTCGCTGAAAAGAACAATGTCCCAGTGATTTCCGCTGACGGTGAGTCCGTCAAGCGTGGCGCAACGGCCACCTACGGAATCAACTACGAGAAGCTGGGCGAGCAGACCGCTGCCATGGCCGTGAAGATTCTCAAGGACGAAGCCAAGCCAGCGACCTTGCCAGTGGAGACCATCTCTGAGGTAGATCTCTACCTGAATGAAAAGGCCGCCAAGAAGGTTGGCATTGAATTCACCGATGAGATGAAGAAGGAAGCCGTCAAGGTTTACTAAACCGCGGCAACTACTTACCGACGCAAGGCGAGGCGCATAACCTGATGCCTCGCCTTTCGTTGTGATTACTCGCAAAACTTACAACTCAAGGATCCACACATGATCACAGCGGTTGAACTCGGCCTGATTTACGCCATCATGGCGCTCGGGGTGTACCTGACCTTCCGTATCCTGGACTTTCCAGACCTGACCGTCGACGGTAGCTTCACCACCGGTGCGGCGGTTGCTTCGGTGGGCATCGTCAACGGGATGAACCCATGGCTAGCCACCGTGCTGGCCTTCTTCGCCGGCATGGTTGCCGGCACCATCACCGGCCTGCTGCATACCAAGGGCAAGATCGATGGTCTGCTCGCCGGTATTCTGACCATGATCGCGCTGTACTCGATTAACCTGCGCATCATGGGCAAGGCCAATACTCCGCTGCTCGGGGAAGAGACCCTGATCAGCCCGATGCGTGCCTCCGGTATCCTCGGGTCTTGGGCATCGGTCGCCATTCTCTTTGCCGTGTGCCTAGCCTTCGTTGCAGCGATCGTTTGGTTCCTGCACACCGAGTTGGGCATGGCGATGCGCGCTACCGGTGACAACCAGGAAATGATCCGCTCCTTCGGCGTGAGCACCGACAACCAGAAGATCTTGGGCCTGGCCCTGTCCAACGGCCTGGTGGCACTGTCCGGCGCGGTGATCGCCCAGTACCAAGGCTTCGCCGATATCGGCATGGGCATTGGCCTGATCCTTATCGGACTGGCGTCGGTCATCGTCGGCCAGGCAATCTTCACCCAGCGCTACATCTGGCTCGCCGCCATCGCCGTGGTCTTCGGCGCGGTGATCTACCGTCTGGTCATCCAGCTGGCGCTGTCTGCTGGTCTGCAGGTCAACGACATGAAGCTGATCTCCGCGGTGCTCGTGGTGGTCGCCCTGCTGCTGCCCAAATGGAAGGGCTTCCAGAAGATCATCAAGACCTTCACGAAGCGCCCGCAACCCGTGACCGAATCCAAGGAAGGGGTTCGCACCAATGCTTGAAATTAAGAACCTGTCGCGTACGTTCTTCCCCGGAACCGTGAACGAGCGCAAAGCACTGCGCAACATCAACCTGAACCTGTCCGACGGCGAATTTGTCACGGTGATTGGCTCCAACGGTGCCGGCAAGTCCACCGTGCTGAACATGGTGGCAGGCAAGCTGCAGCCAGATGTCGGTACGGTCAGTGTTGCTGGCAAAAACGTCACCAAGTTGGCTGACTACCAGCGTGCCAAATATATCGGCCGTGTTTTCCAGGACCCGATGGCCGGAACTGCTCCGACCATGACCATTGAGGAAAATATGGCATTGGCCTATGCTCGCGGCCGGTTCCGTGGTCTGGGACTCGGTGTTGGTTCCAAACGTCGCGAGCTGTTTGCTCAGGAGCTGGCGAGCCTGGAACTCGGGCTGGAAAACCGGTTGAAGACCAAGGTTGGCCTGCTCTCCGGTGGACAGCGCCAGGCGTTGAGCCTGTTGATGGCCACGTTCTCCAAGCCGAAGATCCTGTTGCTCGATGAGCACACCGCGGCGTTGGACCCGCAGCGTGCGGCCTTGGTTTCGCGTTTGACCAAGGAAATCGTCGAACGCCACCAGCTGACCACCCTGATGGTCACGCACAATATGGAACAGGCGCTGGCCCTGGGCACCCGCTTGATCATGATGCACGACGGACAAATTATCCTGGACCTGAACCAGGAAGAGAAGTCCAAGATGACCGTCAAGGATCTGCTCGACGAGTTCGGGAAGATCAAGGGCGCTCAGCTCGATGACAAGACCATGCTGCAGTAGCGACTATGAACCACAGCGAGGGCTTTGCCTACCCGAAGGGGAAGGCGAAGCCCTCGCCGTTTTAATAAGGGCCTTCAGTGCAATGTCCTGCGTAGCAGGCGTTCGATCTGGCCCGAGGTTTCATCAACCATTTCCTGGCCGGCGTGCCGGTACCCGCAGGAGAGATATAAATTGACTGCCCGTGAATTATCGGCGATCACCCATAAGCGCAGTTCGTGGAAGCCGGCGTTCTGAGCGTGGCGGTCTACTTCGGCTAAGAGTTCGCGAGCGACGCCTTGCCCCCAGAAATCCGGCGCAATGGCGACGTAATAGATTTCCAGGTAGCCATCGTGGGGCGAGCTGATAGTAAATCCTGCTGGAACGCCGGCCTTGGACGCCACCACGAGCCTGGCTTCCGGCAGTGTCAAACGACGGTGAATGCCGTCCAAAGCGTTGCTACCGTCGTCGGGCAAGGGTTTGTGATCGCGTTGCGCGGCAGCTTGCGCCCAGATTCTCGCAGCATGGTCAATGTATTGCGTATCTTGCGCCGTCGCTTCAGTAAAGGTGAGCGATGCGTTGTTTTTGCACATCGTGCTAGGACCTCAGATCTATGGTGCAGCAGTGGCCCGTTTCGAGTCCTTCCACGACAAATTTTAATACCAAATGCTCGGCGTCCTCAGGAGGAGCTGGTGAATAGAACCACGTAGCTTCCCATGGCGCGTCGGGGCTCGCCGTCTCGCCGCCTATCCAAAGGTATTCCGTGCCCAAATCATCTTCGACTTCGGCACAGATGTGCTCGAAAAATATGTCGCTCGGAAGTGATGGTGCACGGCCGGCCACGGACGCTCCAAACTTTTTGACCTGAGCGTTCCAAAGCATCAGATTCTTGTTGAATCCTGCATCGAGTTCACGGGTCACATCATTAGCTATGCCGCGTAGCGTGAACTCAAATCCCGAAGAGTACACGGCGTCGTAGTCTTCCGAGGCGTCGCGCCAAGGTGGAGGATCGGTGCTCAGCTTCAGCCCGGCAAAACACACGTCAATTCCTTGGCGCACGGCTACGAGGAGATCACGAGGAGCGGATTCTATGCGTGCCATGGAATCAGACTACGCAGCGACTCATCGAAGAGACCCTACGCTCAACAAATGCGCCGTGCCTGTCTGACCACCAAGCGCAGCGGAAAATTCGTTCGCGCTAGATGATCCCGCTGGAGCCAAGCAACGAACCAATAAAGAACGTCGCAGCCAAGGCCAATGCGCCACCGATCACCAGACGGAGCGCAGCCACGCGTTTGGAGCTTCCGCCGATGTAGGCGCCGAGGGTTCCGGTGAGGGCAAGTGCACCAAGGACGGCGACGAAAGTCACCGGAATGCGAATTTCTTCTGGTGGCAACAAGATGGCCAACATGGGCAGGATGGCGCCAACCATAAATGCCACCGCCGAAGCATAGGCAGCATGCCAAGGATTGACGACTTCTTCTTCGTCAATATTCAGCTCGGCCGACAAGTGCGCCGCTAACGCATCGTGTTCGGTTAGCTCGGTGGCTACCTGCATCGCGGTGTGCTCGCTCAGCCCCTTGGCCTCGTAGATCCCGGCGAGCTCAGCGAGCTCCGCGTCAGGATCTTCACGCAGCTCTTGACGTTCCTTTTCTACCAAGGCACGCTGTGAATCTCGTTGGCTGCTGACCGAAACATATTCACCCAGTGCCATCGAGATGGCTCCGCCGATGACGGCGGCCATTCCGGCGGTGAAGATCGGGGCGGTGTGGTTGGTGACGCCGGCGACGCCAACAACTGTGGCGGCCACTGAAACAATGCCGTCGTTGGCTCCGAGCACCCCGGCGCGCAACCAGTTGAGGCGTTCAGCGAAGTTCAGATCATGCGGTTCGTCTGGATGCGAATTCAAAGAATCGGTCATTCCCCAACATAATCACCAGGTGCGCGACCAAGGCCAGCTTTTGATTGAAAAGACAGGAACTGAAAAATGATTCTGGGGTAAAAAAATTGCAGGTCTGGGATAACCAGAACCTGCAATTTGGTGGTGCCCCTGAAAGGAATCGAACCTTCGACCTTCTGCTCCGGAGGCAGACGCTCTATCCACTGAGCTACAGAGGCGTGTTGCTGAGCAACAGAAAAAATACTATCAGGTGGTGCGCTGATCTGCGCAATTCGAGCAAGCGGGCCGTGATGTGTTGTAAAAGTCACCGGACCCGGCAAGTCTCACAGCCTTAGCGGAGTCATGAATGCTAAATAAGCAGTGCAATTACCGGTATTCTTGAACGGTGACTCCTGAAGAACTCTCCGCAGCAATATCCGCATGCCTCACCGAAGCCGTCGCCGCAGGTGAAATCTCCGTTGAGGTACCAGAGGCCGTGCGTGTCGACCGTCCCAAGAGCCGTGAGCACGGTGACTGGGCAACCAACATCGCGCTGCAGCTGGGCAAGAAGGCCGGCATGGCACCGCGCGACTTCGCGCAAATCCTTGCCCGACGCCTTGCCGAGGTTCCAGGAGTCGGTGCCGTGGACATCGCAGGTCCCGGCTTCCTGAACATCACCCTCGAAGCTGGCGCTGCCGGCGAACTGGCCCGCACCATCGTTGAAGCAGGCTCCGCCTACGGCAACAACCAGGCCCTGACCGGCCACGTGGTCAACATGGAATTCGTTTCGGCGAACCCCACCGGTCCGTTGCACATCGGTCACACCCGTTGGGCCGCCCTGGGCGATGCGATCTCCCGCGTGCTGCGCGCCTCCGGCGCCTCGGTCACCAGCGAGTACTACATCAACGACGCCGGCAACCAGATGAGCGTTTTTGCCCGCTCGGTCTACAACCGCATCCACGGTCTTCCAGTACCCGAGGGCGGCTACCCAGGCGAATACATCAAGGAACTGGGCGACGTAGTTCTCGCGGCAAACCCTGAACTAGGCACCCTGGAAGAAGCAGAAGCAATTCCAGCGCTGCGCGACGCCGCCTACAAGGCACAGCTTGAAGATATTAAGAACACCCTGGCCGACTTCGGCGTCAGTTTCGACGTGTTCTTCTCCGAGACCACCCTGCACGAAGGCGGGGCAGTAGCCGACGCCGTGGCACGCCTGCGCGAACAGGGCCACATTTTCGATCAGGAAGGCGCTGTCTGGCTGCGCACCACCGACTTTGGTGATGACAAGGACCGCGTACTGATCCGTGCTAACGGCGAACCAACCTACTTCGCCGCCGACGCTGCCTACTACCTGTCCAAGAAGGACCGCGGCTTCGAAGAAAAGATTTACCTGCTCGGTGCCGACCACCACGGCTACGTCAACCGCCTGAAGGCCATTGCTGCCTGCGCGGGAGACGACAAGGAGAAGAACATCGAGGTGTTGATCGGCCAGCTGATCAGCGTTAACGGTGCCAAGCTCTCCAAGCGTGCCGGCAACATCATCGAGCTGCGCGATTTGATCAACTGGATCGGTGCCGACGCGCTGCGCTACTCGCTGGCTCGCTTCCCTGCCGATTCACCGATCGCGCTGGACCCGGAACAGCTGAAGAAGAACACCAACGACAACCCGGTGTTCTACGTCCAGTACGCTCACGCACGTTCGGCCGCTGCGGCCCGCAATGCTGCCGCCAAGGGCGTGACTCGCGAGCAGTTCGATGCTGCCCTGTTGACCGACCCGACCGAAAACGAACTGTTGGCAGTGCTCGGCCAGTTCCCATCGGTGGTCGCAGGCTCCGCAGAATTCCGCGAACCACACCGCATCGCTCGCTACCTGGAGCAGGTAGCTGGCGCGTACCACTCTTGGTATGCCGCAACCCGTATTACCCCGGTAGCAGAAGATGAGGCCATCGCACCAGTGCACAGCACCCGCCTGTGGCTGAACGATGCCGCTACCACCGTCTTGGCAAATGGATTGGAACTGCTGGGCGTCTCCGCCCCAGAGAGGATGTAAATAGCCGATGGCCGTATCGCCGCTAGCCCCGCAATGGCTGCAATTCCCCGAAAACATCAATGCACTTCGTCAGATCGAATGGGCTTCGGGGGTTTCCCGCGAAGCTAGCGGCGAACTGTCCGTCCAAGGCATTCCCGTCTCCAAACTGGCCGAAGAATTTGGTACGCCACTGTTTGTTCTCGACGAGAATGACTTCCGTGCTCGCGCCCGCGGTTTCAAGACCGCTTTTGACGACGCATTCAAGGATTTGTGCGGGGGAGTAGATGTCTACTACGCCGGCAAGGCCTTTGTCTGCACCGAGGTCGCCCGCTGGGTGACCGACGAAGGACTGCGCCTGGACACCTGCTCCGGCGGCGAAATGGCCGTGGCCCAAGCCGCCAACGTTCCCGCGGAAAATCTGTCGCTGCACGGAAACAACAAGTCCGCCGCGGAGATCACCCGCGCCATCAACCTGGGCGTCGGACGCATCGTCATTGATTCGCTCGATGAACTCGAACGCGTCATCACGCTGGCCGGTTCCTTGGGCCGCACTGCCGAAGTCATGCTGCGCATTACCCCCGGCGTGCATGCCTCCACCCATGAGGCCATCGCCACCGCCCACGAGGACCAGAAGTTTGGCCTGTCGATCCTTGCCGATGCCACCGGCACGTCGCCAGCGTTGCGCGCCGTGGCACGAGCCATCGAAGCAAAGAATGTGAACCTGCTGGGCCTGCACGCCCACATCGGTTCGCAGATCTTCGAAGCCGAGGGCTTCGCCATGGTCGCCCGCACCATGCTCGGCTTGCTGGCGCAGATCCGCGAGATCCACGGTGTGGCACTGCCTGAGCTGGATCTAGGTGGTGGCTACGGCATTGCCTACACCTCCGAGGATCACCCCTCCACCCCTGCCAAGCTGGCCGGACAGATGGCAGAGGTTGTCACTGCCACCTGCAAGGAACTGGACCTTGATTGCCCGCGCATTTCCATCGAGCCGGGACGTGCCATCGTTGGGCCGACCACCTTCACCCTCTATGAGGCCGGCGTGCGTAAGGACGTCCAGGTGGAAGACGCCACCGGAGCCTTGTTCCCGCGCCGTTACATTTCGGTGGATGGCGGCATGAGCGATAACCCCCGCCCGGTGCTCTACGACGCGCAATACACTGCCGTGTTGGCCGGTCGTATGACGCAAAGCGACGCAATTATTTCTCGTGTAGTTGGGAAACATTGCGAGTCAGGTGACATAGTCGTGAAGGACGTTTACCTGCCCGAAGACGTGGCGGCTGGCGATTTGATCGCTGTTCCAGCCACCGGCGCTTACTGCTGGGCGCTGTCGAGCAACTACAACTACCTCACCCGCCCCGCGGTGGTAGCGGTACGCGATGGCCAAGCCCGCCTGATCGTGCGCAGGGAAACCGAAGACGACTTGTTAGCCCGCGACATGGGAGTTTAATTGAGCGGTGAAAAGAACCTGAAGGTAGCCCTGCTGGGTTGCGGTACGGTCGGAGCCCAGGTGGCCCGAATCCTGCTGGAAGATGCAAATGAACTGGCATCCCGTTCGGGTGCCGGGTTGCAGCTGATCGGCATTGCCGTGCGTAATCTGGACTCCAAGCGCGACGTGGACTTGCCCAAGGAGCTTTTCACCACCGATGCGCTGGCACTGATCGAACAGGCCGACGTGGTCATCGAACTGCTCGGCGGACTGGACCCTGCCGGCCAGTACATCGCCGCCGCCCTGGACAAGGGTGCCAGCGTGATCACCGGCAACAAGGCGCTGATCGCGCTCAAGGGCGCCGAGCTGAACCAGGCGGCCGCAGGTAGCGGTGCTCAGCTGCGCTACGAGGCCGCCGTGGCCGGGGCCATCCCGATCCTGCGCCCAATCGCCGACTCCTTGGCAGGGGATCACATCACCAAGGTGATGGGCATCGTCAACGGCACCACGAACTTCATCCTGGACGCCATGGATACCACCGGCGCGGCCTTCGATGACGTATTGGCCGAAGCCCAGGCGCTGGGCTATGCCGAAGCGGATCCAACCGCCGACGTCGGCGGGCACGACGCCGCCGCAAAGGCCGCGATCCTCGCCTCGCTGGCCTTCCACACCACCATCTCTTCCGAGCAGGTGTCCACCGAAGGCATCACTGAGGTCACCGCCGAGGATGTCGCCGCCGCTGCCGAGGCCGGCTACGTGATCAAGCTGCTGGCCATCGCCGAACAGGGCGACGCAGGCATCTCGGTGCGCGTCTACCCGGCACTGATCCGTCGCAGCCACCCGCTGGCTACCGTCCACGGCGCCTTCAACGCGGTCTTTGTTGAGGCTGAAAACGCTGGCGACCTGATGTTCTACGGTGCAGGTGCCGGAGGCAACGCCACCGCCAGCGCCGTGATGGGCGATGTCGTGGCCGTGGCCCGGCAAATCGCCGCCGGTGCGCCTTTGCCCAACGGCTCGGTGCACCAGAGCCCGCGCATGCTGGACTTTGATGCGATCACCACCCGCTACTGGATCGGCCTGTCGGTCAAGGACCAGTCCGGTGTGCTCGCAGCCATCGCCACTGTTTTTGGCGAGCATGGCGTTTCGATCCAGTCAATGAGCCAGCAGGGCGATGCTCACTCCGGTGCGCAGTTGCGCATCCTCACCCACCAGGGCACCGAATCCGCCCTGGCCAGCACCGTCGAAGCGCTCAAGGCCTTGGACGCGGTGCATTCAGTACTATCCGTTATGCGAGTTGAAGGAAACTAACGTGGCTCACCAGTGGCGCGGAGTAATCCGCGAATATGCCGAACGCCTGCCAGTGAACGAGAACACCAAGGTCATTACCTTGGGCGAAGGTGGCACCCCGTTGGTGTACGCACCGGCACTGTCGGCGCACACCGGCAATGAGGTGTACCTCAAGGTTGAGGGCATGAACCCGACCGGATCCTTCAAGGACCGCGGCATGACCATGGCGATGACCGCTGCGGTGGCCGCCGGCGCTAAGGCTGTGGTCTGCGCTTCGACCGGCAACACCTCCGCCTCGGCCGCGGCCTACGCCACCCAGGCTGGCCTGAAATGTGCCGTACTGGTTCCGGATGGCAAGATCTCCATGGGCAAGCTCTCCCAGGCCATCGCCCACGGTGCGGACATCATCCAGATCGACGGCAACTTCGATAACTGCCTCGAAGTGGCCCGCAAGCTCAGCGAAAACTACCCGGTGTTCCTGGTCAACTCCGTGAACCCGGCACGTATCCAGGGCCAGAAGACCGGCGCCTTTGAGGTCGTGGACTTCCTGGGCGACGCCCCTGATTACCACCTGCTGCCGGTAGGCAACGCAGGCAACATCACCGCGTACTGGAAGGGCTACAAGGAGTATTCCTCCAAGTGGACCAACGAGGCGGGCAAGGAACTGGAGCCAGTATCCACCAAGAACCCGATCATGTGGGGCTTCCAGGCTGAAGGTGCCGCGCCGATCGTCGCAGGCCACCCGATCACCGAACCTGACACCATCGCCACCGCCATCCGCATCGGCAACCCAGCATCCTGGGAACAGGCCGAGGCTGCTCGCGATGAGTCCGGTGGACAGATCGACTCGGTCACCGATGAGCAGATCCTTGAAGCGCACCGTTGGCTCTCGGCCCGCGAAGGCGTTTTTGTGGAGCCAGCTTCGGCAGCCGGAGTGGCCGGCCTGCTCAAGCACCACGCCGCAGGCAACGTGCCCTCCGGCAAGAAGATCGTCATCACCGTCACCGGCCATGGACTGAAGGACCCAGACTGGGCCCTGAAGCAGGCCGACGGTGCCGACGTGGCCCCTAAGAAGGTCGGCTTCGACGTTGTTGAGGTTGCCGGCGCGCTGGGCTTGGCCTAGAACTTTTGCCGGAAATCACCGGCACCCCACGGCCCGCCGCGCACCAACGTAATCCCTGTGAGGATGAGCTGTTGGTTGCGGTGGGCCGTGGTCCATTAACTTTGACCTGTTCTGAGACTGAAGGAACTATGACTGCGCAGATCGCCCTCGGCCAGCACCTGATCGTTTGCCCTCCCGCTACCTCCGCCAACCTTGGCCCAGGCTTTGACTCACTGGGCTTGGCGTTGGAGTACCGGGACCGTCTGGAAGTGCGCACCGCCGAGAACAGCAGTGTGCAGATTGAGGGCGAAGGCAAGGACGAGTTGCCAACGGATGAGTCGCATCTGATCATCAAAGAAATGCGCCGTTACTGGGCCAAAGCCGGTTTTGACCCGGTGGGTGTGCAGCTAATCGCACATAATCACATTCCTCACGCCCGTGGCATGGGCTCCTCCGCCGCAGCCATTGTTGCCGCGTACGCCGCCGCCGACGCCCTGCTGCCCGAGGATGCCCGCGGGGGCACCGAGGCGATTTTCCAGGCCGCCGCCGCGTGGGAAGGACACCCGGATAATGTGGCGCCTGCCGTCTTTGGTGGCTTGAGCATCTCATCGACCACTACTGATGGCAGCTTCAACTCCGTACAGGTTCCGTTGCATCAACAGCTGCGTGCGGTGCTGGCGATTCCGTCCAACGGGCTGTCCACCGAGGTGGCCCGTGGAGCCTTGCCGGCCCAGGTCGACCACAGCATCGCCGCGGCCAATAGCGCCAGCGCCGCCCTGCTGATCCATGCGTTAAGCAATGACCCGTCGGTGCTTTTGGCCGGCACCAAGGATTACCTGCATCAGGATTATCGCGCAGCGGCCATGCCACAAAGTGCCGCGCTGATCGCCGTGCTGCGTGCTGCGGGATTGGCCGCGGTGGTCTCCGGTGCCGGACCGACCGTTCTGACTCTGGTCTCCGGTGAAGCGCAGGTGGCTGAAGCATTGGCCGTGATTGACGAATTTTCTGCGAAATCAACGGTGTCGTGGCGTGCAGAAGTTCCCACGCTGGCATCCAACGGTGTTACAGTAGAAGTGCTGTAACACTATGGCAGGCCGGATTGTTGGGTAGTTGCCCGGTTCAAATCCCTTTTGGCCAGTGTTGATACGGATAAGTTCGGTTCTTGAACCCTATTTTGTCCGTCCAGTCGTTCCGGATCTTCCTGCCGTTCGCAGCACCCTTGATATCCCACATTCATGCACAGCCTCGTGCCGTCGAGATATCAATTTCCTTATATCCACCGCAGTTTAGTGTCCTGAACGTTCAGGCTCGCTCGGTGGAGCGTGGAACAGTCATGAAATCTTCGGCTGTTGCACACCATTTACGGCACAGTGGGCCCGCCTTGAAGCGGCCCATCCTACGAGTCAGAAGGAAAATTCGTGACCGAAACCACGAGCCTCAACGAAGGCGTGGACACCAAGACTTCCGAAACCAAGAGTGCCGGTCTGGCCTCTTTGAAGATGACCCAGCTCCAGCAGCTGGCTTCGCAGCTGGGCATTACCGGCGGATCGCGAATGCGCAAAGCCGACCTGGTCAAGGCCATCGGCGACCACCAGCGTGGTGGTTCCGTGGCTGCTAAGGAAGCCAAAGCTGCCAAGGCTGAAGCAGCGCCAGCCGCCGCACCAGCAGAACAGCCAAAAGAAACCAAGGCTCGCTCGCGTCGTGCGCCAAAGGCCGAGGCCAAGGTTGAAGCTACGGCAGCACCGGAGGCACAGCCAGCAGCTGAGCCAGTGGCAGCAGAGCAGAAGCCAGCTCGCACTCGCCGCCCATCGCGTCGCGTGACCGACTCGGGCAAGGCACCTGTTGCCGAAGCTAAGAGCGAAGCGCCAGAAGCTGCAGCCGAGACCGAAGCAGCGCCAGCAGAGGCGAAGGCTCCGCGCCAGCGCCGCAACTCCAAGGCCAAGGCCGAAGTTGCCACAGAGCAGCCAGCACAGGATGCCGAGCCAAAGGCTGACACCGTTGAAAACAACGGCGAGGCCCGCGAAGAACGCCGCGAGCGCAACAACAACCGCCGCGACCGCAACAACCGCCGTGAGCGCAACAACGATCGTGCAGAGCGCACCGAACGCGTCGAAGCAGCCGAGCCGGAAAACAACGGCGAAGCTCGCGAAGAGCGTCGTGAACGCGGCAACCGTCGTGAGCGCAACAACGACCGTGCAGAGCGCAACAACGACCGTGCAGAGCGCAACAACGACCGTGCAGAGCGCAACAACGATCGCAACGAGTCCAGCGATGTCGACGGCGGCGAAGAGCGCAACGAGCGCAATGATCGCAACAACCGCCGCGAGCGCAACAATGATCGTAACGATCGCAACAACCGTCGCGAGCGCAACAATGATCGCAACGATCGCAACAACGACCGTAACGATCGCAACAACCGCAACCGCCGCAACCGCCGTGATGACGACGAGCCACAGCTGAGCGAAGATGACGTCGTCTTGCCGATCGCCGGCATCCTGGACGTACTGGAGAACTACGCGTTCGTCCGCACCTCCGGCTACCTGCCAGGCCCGAACGATGTCTACGTCACCCTGGGTCAGGTCAAGAAGTACAACCTGCGCAAGGGCGACGCCATCGTTGGCGCAATCCGCCAGCCACGCGAGGGTGAGACCCCTAACCCACGCCAGAAGTTCAATGCCCTGGTGCAGCTGACTTCGGTCAACGGCAAGAAGCCAGAGGACAACCGCGAACGCGTTGAGTTCAACAAACTCGTTCCGCTGTACCCCACCGAGCGCCTGCGCCTGGAAACCGATCCAAAGCTGGTCGGCCCACGTGTCATCGACCTGGTAGCACCGATCGGCAAGGGCCAGCGTGGCCTGATCGTATCGCCTCCAAAGGCCGGCAAGACCTTGATCCTGCAGGCGATCGCCAACGCGATCACCATCAACAACCCAGAAGTTCACCTGATGATGGTTCTGGTTGATGAGCGTCCCGAAGAAGTCACCGACATGCAGCGCACCGTCAAGGGCGAGGTTATTGCCTCGACCTTCGACCGCCCGGCCGATGACCACACCACCGTGGCCGAACTGGCCATCGAGCGCGCTAAGCGTCTGGTGGAAATGGGCATGGACGTTGTCGTCCTGCTGGACTCGATGACCCGCCTGGGCCGTGCCTACAACCTCTCGGCTCCTGCTTCGGGCCGCATCCTCTCCGGTGGCGTGGACTCCGCAGCGCTGTACCCGCCAAAGCGGTTCTTCGGTGCTGCCCGCAACATCGAAAATGGCGGCTCGCTGACCATCCTTGCCACCGCACTGGTGGAGACCGGATCCAAGATGGACGAGGTCATCTTCGAGGAATTCAAGGGCACCGGTAACATGGAGCTTCGCCTTTCGCGCCAGCTGGCCGAGAAGCGCATCTTCCCAGCCGTCGACGTCAACGCGTCGAGCACCCGCCGCGAAGAGCAGCTGATGAGCGCCGAAGAAGTACGCATCATGTGGCGCCTGCGCCGCATGCTTTCGGGCATCGACCCACAGCAGGCACTGGAAGTGCTGACCGGCAAGATCCGCGAAACCGGATCGAACGCTGAATTCTTGATGCTGGTCAACAAGACCACTCCTAACAAGGATTAGCACCCCTACCCGCCATGGCGTCCAGCCAGCTTGCCCTGCGCAGCTGGCTGGACGCCATCGGCGCGTAGTGACCTAAGAACCGACTAGAATTTAATCCCAGCAGCCCGTAGAGCCGTGAAGGCCCGACTGCGTGGACACCGCCGACAAGGAAGCACACCACCATGTTCGAATCCGTCAAGACGCTACTCGACGAGCATGCGCAGATCCAAGCGCAGCTCTCGGATCCGGCGGTGTACGCCGATCAGGCGCTGGCCCGCAAGCTCGGACGCCGTTCTGCACAGCTCAACGGCATCGTTGAAGCCTACAACCGCTGGCATAGCGCCACCGAGGACCTCGAAGCTGCCAAGGAAATGGCTGACGAAGATCCGGACTTCGCCGAAGAGGTTGAAACCCTCACCGCGGCCCTGCCAGACCTGCAGGAAAAGCTGCGCCGCCTGCTAATCCCGCGCGATGAAAACGACGCACGCGACGTGATCCTCGAAGTCAAGGGTGGCGAAGGCGGCGACGAGGCAGCGCTGTTCGCAGCTGACCTGTTGCGCATGTACACCCGCTTCGCCGAGCACAAGGGCTGGAAGGTGGAGATGATCTCCTTCAACGAGTCCGACCTCGGTGGTTACAAGGACGCCCAGGTGGCCATCAAGGGCAAGTCGAACGACCCAGCAGAAGGCGTCTACGCCCAGCTGAAGTTCGAGGGTGGCGTGCACCGCGTGCAGCGCGTGCCAGTGACCGAATCCCAGGGACGCATCCACACCTCGGCTGCCGGCGTGCTGGTACTTCCAGAAGTGGACGAGCCTGAAGAGGTCGAGATCCACGCCAATGACCTGAAGATCGACGTCTACCGTTCCTCGGGCCCTGGCGGCCAGTCCGTGAACACCACCGACTCCGCCGTGCGCATCACCCACATGCCTACCGGCATTGTGGTGGCCATGCAGAACGAAAAGTCGCAGATCCAGAACCGTGAAGCCGCCATGCGCGTGCTGCGTTCGCGCCTGCTGGCACACCAGCAGCAGATCATCGACGAAGAGAACTCGGCCGTGCGCGCCAGCCAGATCCGCACCATGGACCGTTCCGAGCGCATCCGCACCTACAACTACCCGGAAAACCGCATTGCGGATCACCGCACCGGGTACAAGGCCTACAACCTGGACGCCGTGATGGACGGCGACCTGCAGCCAGTGATCGAATCCTGCATCCAGATGGACGAGGAAGAGCGCCTGGCAGCGCTGGGCGAGTAAGCAGCGCCTTGGAAGAACTATCTGCCGTACGCCGTCAGGCGATCGCGGCGCTGGCCAACGCCGGGGTGCCAAGCCCCGGCGTTGATGCCGATCTCTTGCTCTGCCACGTGCTGGGCATCAGCCGGTCCGAGCTGAAACTGCGCGAACTGCGCGGCGACGGGTTCGAAGGCGCCCAGCGCGAGCAATTCACCGCGTTGGTCGCTGCCCGGCGCACCCGGATTCCCCTGCAGCACCTGACCGGGGTGGCGCACTTCCGCTACCTTGAGCTGAAGGTCGGCCCCGGGGTCTTCACCCCGCGCCCGGAGACCGAAACCGTGGTGCAGTTGGGTCTGGATTTTGTGTCCGCACAGGGCCTCCAGGCACCGAACTGCATCGATTTGTGCTCCGGCTCCGGGGCTATCGCGGCCGCGCTGGCCAGTGAACTTCCGCAGTCCACGGTGTGGGCGGTCGAACTGTCAGATGAGGCGATCGGCTATACCCGCGCCAATTGTCTGCCGCACCAGGTCACCGTCCTGCACCGCGATGCCACCAGCCTGCCCGGTGAATTTGACGGCACCATGGACCTGGTTATTTCCAACCCTCCCTACATTCCGCCCAACGCCATTCCGCGCGAGGCAGAAGTCCGGGACCACGATCCCGAGATGGCCCTGTATGGTCTGGGGGAGGATGGCTTGCAAATCCCGCGAGCCATCAGCGCCCAAGCCATGAAGCTGCTGCGCCCCGGCGGATACTTTGTGATGGAACATGCCGAAGTGCAGCAAGAATCTGCGGCCGCCATGCTGCGCAACGCCGGATTTGAGCGGGTAGCAGGCCACGAAGATTTGACCGGGCGGGCCCGTGCCACCTCCGGCTACGCACCACACCGAGCACCAGTACCACCCACGACCGACCGTGCATGAAAGAATGATCCCGTGAGCACAAGATTTTTGGTAAGCAACGAGCAAGAACACGCAGCGGGCATCACCGCGGCTAAAGCTGCCCTGGCAGACAAGCGATGCATCGTCTTGCCCACGGACACGGTCTACGGCATTGGCGCGGACGCTTTCAGCGCCCAAGGCGTGGCCATGCTGCTGGCGGCCAAGGGGCGCGGACGCACCATGCCACCTCCGGTACTCATTGCCCAAACCGCCACCATGGATGGTCTGGCCCGTGACATCCCTGATGCTGCACGTAAACTTGCTGAAGCATTCTGGCCTGGCGGACTGACGCTGATCCTCCAAGCGCAGCCATCGTTGACCTGGGACCTGGGGGAGACCCGCGGAACCGTGGCGCTGCGAGTGCCCAATGATGACACCGCCCTGGAGCTATTGCGCGAAACCGGTCCGCTGGCAGTTTCTTCAGCCAATCGCACCGGACAGCCGGCAGCGTTGGACGCCGATTCTGCCATGGAGCAGCTGGGTGAATCCGTTGACGTTTACCTGGACGGCGGTTCGCGCGGTGAAAATGCGCAGGAAGTCCTGCCCTCAACCATTATTGATTGCACTGGGGAGCACCTGAAAGTAGTTCGCTCTGGAGCGATTTCCATTGAGGAACTACGCGTTGTCGTCCCCGAAGTGCTCGACTTGGGACAGGATGCCCCAGGCCAGGACGCATGAGAATATACCTACTGCTGATCGCCTTCAGCTTTACAGCGTCCTATCTGCTGACCCCAATGGTACGTTCCTTGGGGGAGCGGTTTACCGCAAACCAGATGGTGCGCGAACGCGATCAGCACCGGGCGCCCATCGTTAAGTTTGGTGGCGTAGCGATCATCGCTTCCTTCGCCATGGGCATTTGGCTGGCGAGCAATTTCCACTTTTTCCGTGGTGTTTTCGGCGGACAAGCGATTCAAGGCCTGAGCTTGGCGCTGTTGGTCATCGTGATACTTGGATTAGCCGATGACATGTTTGACCTGCGTTGGTGGATCAAGCTGTTGGGCCAGATCCTCATTGGCTGGTTGATGGCCACCCATGGGGTCTTGATTCAGTCGCTGCCGGTAGGTTCGTGGCGGATCGATGAACAATGGCTACAGGTTGTGGTCACCGTATTTTTGATTGTACTGACCATGAATGCCATCAATTTTTCCGATGGTTTAGATGGTTTGGCGGCTGGACTTGCCGCTATCGGCGCGGCCACCTTCTTCGTTTACTCATACGTTCTGGCCACTCACGTGAGCGCCGATGACTACGCGAATCTTGGTGCGCTGCTTTGCGCGCTGCTGCTCGGCGCTTGTCTAGGATTCCTGCCGCACAACTTCAACCCCGCGAACATCTTCATGGGGGAGACCGGGGTGCTGGCCATTGGGTTGATCCTCTCGGTATCAGCCATTGCTGTCACCGGCGACGTGCAGGGTCTTGAAGCCCGCCGCTTCCGCAATATCCCGGCCTACATGCCCATGCTGTTGCCGATGGTCATTGTGTTCCTACCAGTGCTAGACCTTGTACTCTCGGTATTCCGTCGCCTGGCCAACAAACGCTCACCTTTTTCGCCGGACTCCAAGCACATCCATCACCGGATGCTGGCACAGGGGCATTCGGTACGACGTGCCGTGATCTTGCTCTACTTATGGGCCGCCGTGATCGCCGTATCCGTGGTGTCCATTGCTTTCATTCCGGTGATTCTGGTGATCCCTCTGGCGCTAATTCTCGTTCTGGCTGCGGCCATTGGAACGTGGTGGCCTTTGGTAGTTCAACGTGTTGGTACCATGCGCAAGCGTCTGGGAAACTCCTAGTTTCATTACCTAGAGAAGTAATCCCCAAGCAAACTCTTTCTATCTCGTGTAGAATTCAATGTGGATCTTCTTCCAGGAACCCTCTGGGTGAGCGGAAGTTTCAAGTTTCATCAGCATCGTGGGTGCACGATGGTTCCTCGGATTTGACGAAGAAAGGTTGCGGACGTGACTTTCAGTTCAGCCCGCGTCAGTACTTCGTCAGCTCCGAAATCCATCTGGTTGCCGATTTTGGCTTTGTCACTGGTGTATTCGTTGATCGCAACAGCCGCATTTTTCCTGATTTCGTGGCTAATTGCTGATCTGCGTTATGCACTGTCGGGCGCATTGGCGGCCGGAGTAGTCATTGGCTTTTTTGCCATTGGCATTCTGATCGCCGAAGCTGCGGGACGAATTCGCCGCACGTGGGCCATGCCTGCGTTTTTGGGCGCATATGTCATCAAGGTTTTTGGTATCGCCTTCGTGTTGTTGAACCTGGGTTTGCCCGAATGGGTGAATCGTCAGGGATTCGTTCTTGCAGCAGCAATCTCACTCGTTGCCTGGCAGGTTGGTGAAGTTCGAGCTTTCATGAAAGCTCGACTGGCTATCTACAACGAGGACTAGGGAGTTCCGGCCGGCGAATGTGTCGGAAGGATGCTGTGAGTTTGATAAGCTTACTACGGGTCATTTTTAGCTAAACGCTCAATTGCGTGAGGCTGGATACATATGCGCTTGCAGGGAAACCTGCAAGTGGCACCTCATCAGGGTTGATGCCTCCGGTAACAGCTGTGGTGGGATCCCCGTTTGATCTTTTCTTCACACGGTGAGAGGCAGTTTCCGCCAGTCACCGCCTTTTGCCCGTGACCGTTACTGCAGAGAGGACAGCGCGTTGTTCGCGTTTGCGCTCCCAATGGCCTCAGAAGAAGGCGGCTTCATTCCGCCATCGGTGTCCGATACCCACCTCCCAGAGATTTTCCCATGGGCTGCTGAGTACGGCACCGGTTTCGGCAAGCAGATGCTCATGATCGTTTTGTCGATCGCGCTCATCTCTTGGTTCTTCACCAAAGCCATCAAGAACCCGAAGTTGGTTCCAGGCAAGATGCAGTACATCGCTGAATCCGGTTACGCCTTTGTGCGTAACGGTATCGGCCGCGACATCATCGGCGAGAAGAATTTCCGCCCATGGATTCCGCTGCTGTTCGCGACTTTCTTCTTCGTACTGCTCAACAACCTCTTCGGTGCGATTCCGTTCTTGCAGCTTCCATCGTTCTCACACGCTGGTTCTGCATACGCGATGGCCATCATTATCTACGGCACCTGGATTGCTGTAGGTCTGAAGAACCACGGTATCCGCTACTTCAAGCTGGCCGTCACCCCACCTGGTGTTAGCCCGGTGATGTTGATTCTGCTGGTGCCGTTGGAAATCATTTCTAACTTCATCGTTCGCCCATTGACGCACTCGCTGCGTCTGATGGCAACGATGCTGGCAGGCCATATCATTGTGATGCTGGCTGCTTCAGGTGCACGTCACTTGATCGTCGTCCAGGATTCGCTGGCACTGAATGGTGTTGGTGTTCTGGTCATCGCAGGTTCCGTGGCTATGTACTTCCTCGAATTGTTGATCATGGTTCTGCAGGCGTTTGTGTTTACGCTGCTGACCGCGATCTACATCCAGGGTGCAATTGAAGCTGACGCCCACTAGGCCATTTCTTATTTACTAAATCCCAAAAGTTCTTCCTTGAACTATTCAAGGAAAACCTCACAACCTACCGGCTAAGAAGCACGGTATCTTGAAAGGAAAATTCGCATGAGCGGCTCCCTGAACATGATCGGTTACGGTCTGGCAGCAATTGGTTCGGCTATCGGCGTGGGCTTGATCTTCGCTGCGTACATCAACGGCGTTGCACGTCAGCCAGAGGCACAGCGCATCCTGCAGCCAATCGCTATGCTCGGCTTCGCACTTGCTGAAGCACTGGCCATCCTTGGCCTGGTTTTCGCCTTCGTTATCAAGTAAGTCTTTCCCGGCTGTAGTGGCCTCGCCACTATCGCGAGGCATACACACAAGTGGAAACTAATAGATAAGGAATGGTGAGAATGAATAGCACTGACTTCATCCTCGCTGCGGGCGAATCGGTTAACCCGCTGATGCCTAACCCGTGGGAAATTCTCGTCACGGGTGTTGGTTTCGCGGTCCTCCTTTTCATCGTCATCAAGGTCATCGCTCCTAAGTTCGAGCAGGCCTATGAAGATCGCGTTACCGCGATCGAAGGCGGTCTTGAGAAGGCTGAGGCAGCGCAGAAGGAAGCAGAGGAGACCTTGGCACAGTACAAGGCTCAGCTTCTGGAAGCACGCACCGAAGCAAACCGCATCCGCGAGGAAGCTCGCAGCGAAGGCGCTCAGATCCTTGAAGATCTGAAGACCAAAGCAACCGACGAGGCTACTCGCATCAGCGAGCAGGCTCAGCGTCAGATCCAGGCAGAGCGCGTTGCTGCTCTGTCATCGCTTCGCACCGACGTGGGCACCTTGGCCACCGAGCTTGCAAGCAAGGTTGTTGACGAAGCTCTGAAGGACGATGCCCGTGCACAGCGCGTGGTTGATCAGTTCCTGAACGATTTGGAAGCCCAGCAGAACGCAGGTGCATCGAACTAATGGCAAGTGTATCGAGCGAGTCATTGGCAAAGGCCTTGGAGTTCTTGGAACCCAAGTTGGCACTGGCATCTATTGAGCTGCCAAAGGAACTGTTCGCGGTCCTGGAAGTACTGGATGCAAATGCCGGTCTTCGCCGAGCATTGACTGACCCAGCCCGTGAAGTTGCCGAAAAGGCAGGCCTTTTGGCCCAGCTGCTGCGCGGAAAGGTCTCGGCTGACGCTGAGAACACCGTTGCCCAGCTTGCTTCAACCCGCTGGAGCTCGGAACGCGACATTAGCGATGCGCTCGAAACGCTGGCTGTCACCGCGGTAACCGCAGTGGCTGAACAGCAGGATGGCGCTTCGGGGCTGAATAAGCTGGAGCAGGATCTGTTCTCCTTCATCGAGGTAGTTCGTGGCGATCACGAACTGCAGCGCGCGTTGGATGATGCACAGGCCCCAGTTGAAGCTAAGCGCGCTCTCGCGCTCAAGCTTGTGCCTAACGCGTCGCAGACCTCGCAGGTTCTGATCTCCCAGGCAGTTTCGAACCCTCGTGGTTTGAAGCCAGCCAACTTGGTTGAACGCTTCGTTGAACTTGTCGCCAAGCGCCAGCAGCGCTGGATCGCTTCGGTGACCAGCACGGTGGAGCTTTCCGAAGGTCAGCGTTCGCGCCTGGAGACCAGCCTGAACAAGCTATACGGTCGTCAGCTCAAGCTCAACACCGCTATCGACCCATCGCTGGTCGGTGGACTGGTAGTAAAGGTTGGCGACGAAGTTGTCGACGCTTCCGTGGCATCGCGCGTGGCCGATTTGCGCCGCGCACTGGCTAGCTAGAACTTTTGCCAGGAGCTAGCTCCTGGCAGAAGTTCCGGCTTGCCGGGACCAACACAGACTTCATTCACATCGATCCACCATTCTTGAGGGTGGATCACAATTTAGGAGAGCAGGGACTGCAGATGGCCGATTTGACCATCAATGCCGACGACGTCCGCAATGCCCTAAACGAGTTCGCATCTTCCTACGAACCGGGTAAGGCAGAGCGCACCGAGGTGGGACGCGTCGTCGCCGCAAGCGACGGCATCGCCAAGGTGGAGGGTCTTCCTTCCGTCATGGCCAACGAGTTGCTGAAGTTCGAAGACGGCACCCTGGGCCTGGCCCAGAACCTCGACACCCGCGAAATCGGTGTCGTTGTGCTTGGCGACTTCACCGGCATCGAAGACGGCCAGAAGGTAGAGCGCACCGGCGAGATCCTCTCGGTTCCAGTCGGCGACGGCTACTTGGGTCGCGTTGTTGACCCACTGGGCGAGCCAATGGATAACCTGGGCCCAATTCAGGCCGAGGGACGCCGTGCACTGGAACTCCAGGCACCAGGCGTTACCCAGCGCAAGAGCGTTCACGAACCAATGCAGACCGGTCTGAAGGCAATCGACGCCATGATCCCGATCGGCCGTGGCCAGCGTCAGCTGATCATTGGTGACCGCCAGACCGGTAAGACCGCTATCGCGGTTGACACCATTCTGAACCAGCGTGATAACTGGGCAACCGGTGACGAGACCAAGCAGGTTCGTTGCATCTACGTGGCAATCGGCCAGAAGGCATCGACCATCGCTGCCGTACGCCAGACCCTCGAAGAGCAGGGTGCACTGGAATACACCACCATCGTGGCTTCCCCAGCATCTGACCCAGCAGGCTTCAAGTACCTCGCCCCTTACGCAGGCTCGGCCATCGGCCAGCACTGGATGTACGGTGGCAAGCACGTTCTGATCGTCTTTGATGATCTGTCCAAGCAGGCTGAAGCCTACCGCGCCGTGTCGCTGTTGCTGCGCCGTCCACCAGGACGCGAAGCATACCCAGGCGACGTCTTCTACCTACACTCCCGCCTGCTTGAGCGTTGCGCCAAGCTGTCGGACGAGCTCGGTGCAGGTTCGATGACTGGTCTTCCAATCATCGAAACCAAGGCAAACGACGTGGGCGCGTTTATCCCGACCAACGTTATTTCGATCACCGACGGTCAGATCTTCTTGCAGTCGGATCTCTTCAACGCCAACCAGCGTCCAGCTGTCGACGTGGGTATCTCGGTATCCCGCGTTGGTGGTTCGGCACAGGTCAAGGCCATGAAGAAGGTCTCCGGTACTTTGAAGCTTGAATTGGCTCAGTACCGCGACATGCAGGCCTTCGCCATGTTCGCTTCGGATCTGGATGCCGCTTCCAAGCAGCAGCTGACCCGTGGTGCACGCCTGATGGAACTGCTCAAGCAGGGTCAGTACACCCCATACGCTGTTGAGGATCAGGTCGTTTCGATCTGGGCCGGCACCAACGGCTACCTGGACGATGTTCCAGTTGAGGACGTACGCCGCTTCGAAGCTGAGTTCATCGACTACCTGCGTCACCGCACTGACGTTCTGACCGTAATTGGTCAGACCGGCAAGCTGGAGAACGAGACCTTGGAAGCTATGAAGTCCGGCATCGCCGACTTCAAGGCTGGCTTCTTCGGTGCAGGCAGCGATCAGCTGGTTGCCGCTGGCCACGAAGAGCATGACGCTCTGAACGCCGAGTCCGTTGACCAGGAAAAGATCGTCAAGCAGAAGCGCTGACAATTTTCTTGTGCTGAAGTTGCGGCGCCGGTAACGGCGCCGCAACAACAGCACAGGGGATAAGGAAAGGACACACATGGGAGCCCAGATTCGGGTCTACCGCCAGAAGATCGGATCGACCAAGTCGATGCGCAAGATCTTCAAGGCGATGGAACTGATCGCTGCATCCCGCATTGGTAAGGCACGTACGCGTGTCGCGGCATCACTGCCATACGCCAATGCGATTACCCGTGCAGTAACCGCCGTTTCGTCCCAGGCCGATGTTGAACACCCACTGACCACCGAGCCGGCGCAGGTACGCCGCGCCGCGGTCTTGGTAATGACGTCGGACCGAGGACTTGCCGGGTCCTACTCCGCCAGCGTTCTGAAGCAGGCAGAGCACCTCGTGGAACTCCTGCGTGAAGAAGGCAAAGAAGTTAAGACCTACTTGGTCGGCCGCAAGGCACAGGCTTACTTTGATTTCCGTTCACGCGAGTACGCCAGAGTGTGGACCGGGGAAACTGATTCTCCGCGTTTCGAAACCGCACACGAGCTGCGCGACGTCCTCCTAGAGGACTTCAACACCGACTACGAAGAGGGTGGCGTGGAAGAAATCCACGTCGTTTACACCCAGTTCAAGTCGATGGTCACGCAGGAACCGACGGTCATCCGTCTGTTGCCGTTGGAGGTTGTCGAGGATGAATCCGAGACTCCAACCGACGAGCTGTTGCCACTGTACGAGTTTGAGCCATCGGCGGAAGAAGTGCTTGACGCACTGCTTCCACGGTACATCGAGTCTCGATTGTTCAACTGCCAGCTGCAGTCCGCAGCCTCCGAGCTTGCTGCACGTCAGCGCGCTATGAAGGCCGCAGGCGACAACGCAGGCGAACTGATCAAGAAGTACACACGATTGCTTAACAATGCCCGTCAGGCTGAAATCACCCAGGAGCTTTCGGAAATTATCGCCGGCGCCGACGCGCTCAACGGCTAATTCCCGATAACTCCGACCAGACAAGAAGTGAGAAAGATGACTGCCCAACTCAACGAGCAGGTTACCGCAGGGGCCATCGGTCGCATCGCGCGTGTGACTGGCCCGGTCGTGGACGTCGAGTTCCCAGCCGACGCACTGCCTGCTATCTACAACGCACTGACCGCTGAGCTGACCCTCAACGGCGAAACCAAGAAGATCACCTTCGAAACCAGCCAGCACCTCGGTGAGGGCCTGATTCGTGCGGTATCGCTGCAGGCCACCGACGGCCTGGTCCGCGGTACTGCCGTCACCGACACCGGTGCTGCGATCTCCGTCCCAGTCGGCGACGGCGTCAAGGGTCACATTTTCAACGTATTGGGCGACGCCCTGGACGTTGATAACTCGGAGATTCAGGTCACCGAGCGTTGGCCAATCCATCGCCAGCCACCTAAGTTCTCTGAACTTGAGGGCTCGACCGAAATGCTGGAAACCGGCATCAAGTCGATCGACCTTCTCACCCCATACATCAAGGGTGGAAAGATCGGCCTGTTCGGCGGCGCCGGCGTTGGCAAGACCGTTCTGATCCAGGAAATGATCACCCGTGTTGCACGTAACTTCGGTGGTACTTCGGTATTCGCCGGTGTTGGCGAGCGCACCCGTGAAGGTAACGACCTTTGGGTCGAAATGGATGAGGCAAACGTTCTGAAGGACACCGCCTTGGTGTTCGGCCAGATGGATGAGCCACCAGGAACTCGTCTGCGTGTGGCGCTGTCCGCACTGACCATGGCGGAATACTTCCGCGATGTTCAGAACCAGGACGTGCTGCTGTTCATCGACAACATCTTCCGCTTCACCCAGGCCGGTTCCGAGGTGTCGACCCTTCTGGGCCGCATGCCTTCCGCCGTGGGTTACCAGCCGAACTTGGCCGATGAAATGGGTCTGCTGCAGGAACGCATCACCTCGACGAAGGGCCGCTCGATCACCTCGATGCAGGCTGTTTACGTCCCGGCCGATGACTACACCGACCCGGCTCCAGCAGCAACCTTCGCCCACCTGGATGCAACCACCGAACTGTCGCGTGAAATCGCTTCCCGTGGTCTGTACCCAGCAATCGATCCGCTGACCTCCACGTCGCGAATCCTGGATCCGCAGTACATCGGTCAGGATCACTACGATGTAGCCATCCGCGTGAAGGCTATTCTGCAGAAGAACAAGGAACTGCAGGACATCATCGCGATCCTGGGTATCGACGAACTGGGCGAAGAAGACAAGATCGTCGTTGCTCGCGCACGTCGTATCCAGCAGTTCCTCTCGCAGAACACCTACACCGCAAAGCAGTTCACCGGTGTTGAGGGTTCGACCGTGGCTATCAAGGACACCATCGAAGGCTTCAAGGCCATTTGCGATGGCGACTTGGACCACATTGCAGAGCAGGCGTTCTTCAACATCGGCGGTCTGGACGACGTCGAGCGCCAGTGGGCCGAAATTCAGAAGGCTAGCTAATTATGGCTGAGCTTCAGGTCGAAATCGTCGCGGCCGACCACTTCGTGTGGTCCGGCGCTGCGAAGCTGGTCAAGGCTCGCTCGGTTGACGGCGAGATCGGAGTTCTGCCCGGTCACGTTCCGATGCTGTCGGTGCTTGCCGCTGGGGATCTGGAAATCGAACCAGTTTCCGAGTCCCGCTTCTCGGTTCAGGTCGACGGGGGATTCTTCTCCGTTGAGTCTGACCGCGTAGTGATCGTTGCTGACAACGCTGTGCTTGGTACCGCAGCGTAGGCGATGAATTGTTTGAGATAACCGCACCAGTTCTTATTGCGCTGCTGATCCTGATCGGCATCGTCATGTTCTTTGGCGCTATGGCCGTGCGCCGCATTCAATTGCGGCGCACGCTGGGCACCTTTGATGCCTCCATCCGGACCTCCAAGGGGAAATGGATGATGGTCATTGCCCGCTACGGCGGGGGACATGTAGATCTGTTGCGGTTTTTCTCTGTTTCACCGGTGCCACGGTTCCAGCTCACCCGCAGGGGACTGGACATTACCGGCACCCGTCGCGCCACCGACGAAGAGGCCTCGCGAATTCCGCCAGGCTTCATCGTGGTGATGCTGACCCGAAACGGGGAAGAATTACTGCTGGCCATGGACTACCGTGACTACACTGGTTTTTCTGCCTGGCTTGAAGCCGGGCCGATTGCCGGAAGCTGGCAGATCTAGAAGTGCATTATCAATGAGCCGCCGTTATGAACTGGGTCCCGAAAGTTGGACTAACTAAATAATAGTCCTGCTCGGGCTGCAAGGGTATGACACCGATATTCCATCGGAGTCATACCCTTCAGCCGTTCCTGACGACGACTGGTGTTGTACCAATCGATATA
>Ga0213826_1000281_pt1 | contig 35230 bp, 36 predicted proteins | sample MC6MC0899MG_FD_180668 | JGI IMG/M metagenome (GOLD analysis project Ga0213826, IMG submission 180668) | Enriched soil aggregate microbial communities from Iowa State University, Ames, United States - MC6-MC0899-MG | ecosystem: Environmental > Terrestrial > Soil > Unclassified | place: USA: Iowa...
AAAGCGGAGGCGACTGGTCAACTTCGACAGACGTTGGAGAGCCGGCACTGCAAATCCTGGTTTTGGATTTGTAGGGACGGATCGAAACGGCCGAGAAGTTAGGAGCCGCAGCTGGACAAGTTTTTAAAGCGAACTCGTTTTTACAACACTTCTTCTGCATTATCTAGTTTTGAGGGAATGAAAAATTTTTCTTGCAAAAAACAAAAAAGACATTATAATAAAATAGTGTCTAATAAATAGTCTGGCAATAATGGCGAGAAGGTCACACCCGTTCCCATACCGAACACGGAAGTTAAGCTTCTCAGCGCCGATGGTAGTTGGGGCAAGCGCCCCTGTGAGAGTAGGACATTGCCAGGCTGCAATATTATTGTTCCGCAGTAGCTCAGTGGTAGAGCTATCGGCTGTTAACCGATCGGTCGTAGGTTCGAGTCCTACCTGCGGAGCCATTTTTATGCAACTAAGAAATTCAGCTATGCTTCCATAGCTCAGTAGGTAGAGCACTTCCATGGTAAGGAAGAGGTCAGCGGTTCGAGCCCGCTTGGAAGCTTACCTATTTAATAATATTCGGCCCCTTGGTCAAGCGGTTAAGACACCGCCCTTTCACGGCGGTAACACGGGTTCGAATCCCGTAGGGGTCACCATTTTGGAGGATTAGCTCAGCTGGGAGAGCATCTGCCTTACAAGCAGAGGGTCGGCGGTTCGATCCCGTCATCCTCCACCATAATAATTTTCTGAACTATGCCGGGGTAGCTCAATTGGTAGAGCAACTGACTTGTAATCAGTAGGTTGGGGGTTCAAGTCCTCTCGCCGGCACCATGCTTCTTACATCCTGAATAGACTTCTGCGGAAGCATGCGAAAAATCCCAAAAGGGATTTTAAGCACCCACAAGTGAATTTAGGAAAAATACGAGTTGTTCAATTTAATGTGGAGGGGTAGCGAAGTGGCTAAACGCGGCGGACTGTAAATCCGCTCCCTCCGGGTTCGGCGGTTCGAATCCGTCCCCCTCCACCATTTATATTTTTAAAAATGTTGGACATACTAGATATTATTAATTCTTTATTGGGCTATAGCCAAGCGGTAAGGCATCGCACTTTGACTGCGACATGCGTTGGTTCAAATCCAGCTAGCCCAGCCATGAGCCATTAGCTCAGTCGGTAGAGCATCTGACTTTTAATCAGAGGGTCGAAGGTTCGAGTCCTTCATGGCTCATAAATTAAGATAATTAAAACCCAGAAGATTTTTTCTCGGGTTTTTATCTGTGAGTATGCGGAAGTAGTTCAGTGGTAGAACACCACCTTGCCAAGGTGGGGGTCGCGGGTTCGAATCCCGTCTTCCGCTCCAATTAATAATGGGGCCTTAGCTCAGCTGGGAGAGCGCCTGCTTTGCACGCAGGAGGTCAGCGGTTCGATCCCGCTAGGCTCCACCATCACACTACATATTTTGCCTTAAATCAGATTGCTGATTTAAGGCTTTTTTTTATTTTCTTACTAACTTATTAATAGAGACTCTGCTTTTTAGCCGTTTAAAGGATTTTCCAGAAACTTTGGAAAAGGTAGAACTAACTTCACTAAATATTTCCAAAAAATATCCAAGAAATGTCGTAAGTTATGAAAAATAGGTAGTAAGTGAGTAAAAATATGTAGTAAGTGCTCAAAAATATGTAGTAAATATCCGGGGGACAAGGAAATTTCCAAAAAATATCCAAGAAATGTCGTAAGTTATGAAAAATAGGTAGTAAGTGAGTAAAAATAGGTAATAAGTGCTCAAAAATATGTAGTAAAAATCCGGGGGACAAGGAAATTTCCAAATAATATCCAAGAAATGTCGTAAGTTGTGAAAAATAGGTAATAAGTGAGTAAAAATAGGTAATAAGTGCTCAAAAATATGTAGTAAATTTCTGATGGAAAAGATAATTTCCAAAAATACTAACAAATGTCGTAAGTTTCGAAGATTTGAACCTAGAAAGTTCCTAGTAACCCACTCTACGTCACCCCAGTTAGGAATAATAACCAACAAAGTCTATGAAGTCGACTGCCGCCAAGGTTTCACCGAACAATAAATAACAAAACAGCTATGCCTCCACGCATATATATACATCATTTTGTCGAGTTGAGTCATTAGGATGAAAGCGGTTAAAATAATACATATTAAGTCCTAGGGGGAATGCGAACGATGAGTAGGAAGCTTTCGATTATTGGAATGCCGATGGATTTAGGTCAAATGAGGCGAGGAGTTGATATGGGGCCAAGTGCAATCCGTTATGCGGGGATTAATGAGCGACTTTCACCCCTATTTGATGAAATTCATGATTTAGGTGATATTTCTATCGGTAGACCAGAAGTAGTGGTCGATCAAGAATCTAATCTGCGAAATTTAGATTTAGTTGCTGAAAAAACCGCCATGCTTGCTGAGAAGGTTGATATGGCCGTTCAATCAGGTTCATTTCCACTTGTACTTGGCGGCGATCATAGCATTGCAATAGGTACATTAGCCGGTGTCTCAAAGCACTATAAAAACCTGGGGGTTATTTGGTATGATGCCCATGGTGATTTGAACACTGCTGAGACAAGCCCCTCGGGAAACATTCATGGTATGCCATTAGCAGTCAGCATTGGATTAGGCCACACGAAATTAACGGAAATCGGGGGCTACTTTCCAAAGGTTAAACCTGAGAATGTAGTGATCATTGGTGCTAGAGCCCTTGATGACGGTGAGAGAAGTTTAATTAAAGAAATAGGAATGAAAGTATATACAATGCACGAAATTGACCGGATGGGAATGGCAAAAGTTATGGAAGAAACCATTGGTTATCTCAAGGAAAGAACCGATGGAGTTCACCTATCACTTGATTTAGATGGTTTGGACCCTAGTGAATGTCCTGGTGTAGGCACACCTGTTATGGGTGGAATCAGTTATCGGGAAAGCCATCTGGCAATGGAAATGCTAGAAGAGGCAGCAATCATTACTTCAGCGGAATTTGTGGAAGTGAACCCAATCTTAGATGAAAAGAATAAAACAGCATCCGTTGCAGTTGAATTAATGGGTTCACTATTTGGTGAAAAACTTTTATAAAGAAAACTTGCATTTAGGTGATCCCAGGGCATAATTAGCCATATGCTTTGATGGGAAAGCTATATTTTTAGCTAAAAAAATGCAGCTGCATCCCAAACCATGCAGCTGCACTACTTTTTAAAAAGATAAGGAAGTATACCATTCGACTTCGAGAATTGTCCAGCTCCAGCACCCAGCGACTAGTGTACTTCACTCTCCGCCCTACGATAAGTCAACATCGAATCGCTAACGCTCTTCGTGTTCCCATTATCTCAGTTGGAGAGCTCCAGTCCATACGTCGCTATACGGGCACTTGCGCCTTTCTTCCTTGATTAAATTCATTTAATAAATGATCCAGTCTCCGACTAGTTTCAAGTACGTGTTGATTAGCTAATGTAGTTTCGGATGCCAATCGGACCATTTCGTTTCGACAACTTTCTATTTCTTCTATTAATCCGCGAAATTGAGCCCTCATTTATGCTGCCTCATTTCTGGTTTTAATTACTTGTATCTCCTCTTGGAAAAACTTTAAACATATTTTACCCCTCTTTAGTAAATTTTTGTTAAAATTATAGGTATTGAGAAGTTTTTCGTTCAAAACGAAACTTTTTCGCTAGCGATTCGTATTATCGTATAGCAGCATTGGAGCTGAGGTAACTTAATGGAAGCAATTGTAAAAAAGAGGATAAAACAAGTCATCAAAGGCGATCAGGATGCCTATGGTGAAATCGTAGAAATATATAAAAATAGTGTCTTTCAGCTATGTTTCAGAATGCTTGGGAATCGACATGAAGCAGAGGACATGGCGCAGGAGGCGTTTATTCGTGCCTATGTGAATATCCGATCGTTTAACCAGGATTTAAAATTTTCCACATGGCTTTTTCGGATTGCCACCAATCTTTGTATTGATAGAATGCGAAAAAAGAAACCAGATCATTATTTAGATGCAGAGGTAGCAGGAACAGAAGGATTAACCATGTATTCCCAAATCCCTTCCAATACACCGCTGCCGGAGTCAGAGGTAGAAAGTTTAGAGCTGCATGAGACGGTGCAGAAGGAAATATTAAAACTGCCGGAAAAATACCGTTCTCCAATCGTATTGAAATATATTGAAGAGTTGTCTTTAAATGAAATCAGTGAAATTCTTGATTTGCCCCTCGGCACGGTAAAAACAAGGATTCACCGTGGCCGAGAAGCATTAAGGCAACAATTACGATATGTGTGATAAGAGGTGAAACCATAAATGTGTTCAGAACAGATCATCGAACTAATGCATGAATATTTAGACGAAGAAATTGAACCTGAAAAGGAACAAATATTGAGAGAACACCTCCAAAGCTGTAAAGAATGTGAAACGATATTTAATGAATTAAAAAAGACGATTGCTTTTGTAAAGAGTCTTTCACATATGCAGGCTCCCGCAGATTTTACGGCCAATGTTTTGGCACATCTCCCGAAAGAGAAGAAAAAGGTTTGGATGCAGCGCTGGTTAAAGAATCATCCGATGCTAGCGGCAGCCTCCGTTTTCTTGATTTTAATGATGGGAAGTTTATTTTCGACCTGGAGTCAGGATCGAGAATTTTCTGTTTCAAAGCAAAAGAATCTAATCGTAAAAAATAATACGGTCATCGTTCCTGAAGGAGAAACAGTTAAGGGTGATGTTGTCGTTCGCAATGGTAAATTGGAAATAAAAGGCGAAATTCAAGGAAATGCAACGGTCATCAATGGTGAAAAATATCTAGCCTCAGCCGGTCATGTAACGGGACAAATAGAAGAAGTGAATGAAGTATTTGATTGGATTTGGTACCACATGAAACGGACAGCCCAAGAGGTCATCGATATCTTTGATCACCCGGAAACCCAATAGAAGCAAATCACTCGCATTAGAGTGATTTGTTTTTTTAACCAAATACACATAATAGATTTAGAAACTGTATTAATAGGCAGTAAGACCCCCAATCAAAACTTTAAGAGAGATAATAAGGATGGGTTAGGTCAACTGGCCCGTAAAAGACAGTTTGGTTCAGCTAACAACCAGTGGAGGATGAAAAAGCCCCGCTGATTGAAGTTTCACTTTATGATATAATAAATTGGTTCACTATACGTTTTAAGAAAATTACGGAGGAAGAACAATGCAGTTTGCTGATTTCACTTTAGGGAAGTATTTAGCTAGTATTGTTGATATTGTCCTCGTATGGTATGTCATTTACAAACTGATTAATGTGATAAGAGGAACGAAGGCTGTTCAGTTATTGAAAGGGATTCTTGTTATTCTTCTTGTCAGAGTGGTCGGTGAGTGGCTTGGTTTAACAACATTAAGCTGGATGATGCAACAGGCCATAAATTGGGGATTTCTTGCCATTATCATTATCTTTCAGCCGGAGCTCCGAAGGGCCCTTGAGCAATTAGGAAGAGGGCGTTTCTTTTCAAGAAGCAGTACGCAGGATGATGATAATCAGGAAAAAGCAGTCGAAGCCATTGTGAAGGCGACCGATTATATGGCAAAACGCCGAATCGGAGCGTTAATTTCAATTGAGCGAGAAACGGGCATGAGCGATTACATAGAAACAGGGATCCAGTTAAATTCGAATATTTCTTCGGAATTGCTCATTAATATTTTTATACCGAATACACCGCTCCATGATGGTGCGGTCATTATCCAAAAAAATAATGTTTCAGCAGCAGCATGCTATCTTCCTTTATCCGAAAGTCCATTTATTTCAAAGGAGCTCGGTACGAGGCATCGCGCTGCATTAGGAATAAGTGAGGTCACCGATAGTGTGACAGTTGTCGTGTCGGAAGAGACAGGTAATATCTCCCTTACAAAAAATGGCGAACTTCATCGCGGTTTAAAGTTGGAGGAATTGAAAGAAATACTCACGAGTGAAATGGTGATTCATAACAGAGCGAAACAGGCTTCCTCAGCTCGTTGGAACTGGAGGGGGAAAAGTAATGGATAAACTGATGGATAATCGTTGGTTTATAAAAATTCTGGCCTTATTATTGGCTGTCCTGTTATATTCTTCAGTGCCTCATACAGGCAAAAAATTTTCGGATGTCAATGTCCCTGGCGAGCAAACGACAGAGACGATTAAGGATATGCCCGTAAAAGTTTATTATGATACAGCAAATTTAGTAGTATCCGGCATTCCTAACACAGTTGATATTACGGTTAAAGGTCCCATGACTCATGTCCAATCTGCTAAGGCGTTAAGGAATTTTGAGGTATTTGTAGATTTGACAAATGCGAAGATTGGCAAACAGAAGGTGAACCTTAAAGTAAAGGATTTATCTGATAAATTGAAGGTAACATTGAAGCCGGCTAGTGTGAATGTAACGATACAAGAAAAGATTACTAAGGAATTTAAGGTCGATGCTGAAATTAATCGGAGCCAAATCGAAGAGGGTTATTCTGCGGGACAACCTGTTGTCGAGCCAAATAAAGTGAAAATTACTGGCGCCAAGGATGTTATTGACCGAATAAGCTATGTCAAGGCAACCCTTGAGGAAAAAGGTAAACTGAAAGATACCATTACAAAAGAAGCCCGCATCCAAGTACTCGACAAAGAACTAAACAAGCTAGATGTTGTCGTGGATCCAGGGACAGTTAAGGTGACAATTCCAATTAAAAGTATCACGAAAACCGTTCCGATCAATGTGGTGAAAAAAGGAACTGCTCCGTCCGGTGTTACGATTGAATCAATTGAACTTGATGAAAATGAAGCGACCATTACAGGGAATGAAGACGTTCTAAAAAATACAGAAAATGTCCGGGTTGAGGTGGATATTAGTAAGATTTCCGAAAACACCACACTTACATTACCTGTTATCATTTCAAATGGGATTACAAAGGTGAATCCGCAAACGGTAAAAGCAACCGTAGTGGTTAAAAAATCAGAAGAGAAGACCCTCTCAGGAGTACCATTAAAAATACGGGGTTTAGCTGATACCTATAAAGCGGAGATTAATGATCCAACAAGTCATACGATAAATTTAATAGTGAATGGCCCAGGCGGATCAGTAGCGGGGCTAAGACCTGAAGACTTTACTGTTTTTATAGACTTGTCTGGATTAAAAGAAGGAAGTCATGATGTCAAAATTCAGGTCGAAGGCCCGACAGACATCAATTGGAAACCTGATAAATCGACTGCGAAAATTACGATAACGAATAATGCATAAGTGATCCAGCAATTCACATGTTGAAGGAGAGATTTTTAAAATGGGAAAATATTTCGGTACCGATGGGGTACGCGGCGTTGCAAATAGCGAATTAACGCCTGAAATGGCCTTTAAACTAGGCCGCTATGGTGGATATGTATTGACAAAGGATAAGGATCGTCCAAAAGTACTGATTGGCCGTGATACACGTATTTCAGGTCATATGCTTGAGGGAGCTCTAGTTGCCGGTTTGCTTTCTATTGGTGCAGAAGTCATGCGCTTAGGCGTTATTTCAACTCCGGGTGTATCTTATTTAACAAAAGCGTTAGGAGCACAGGCGGGAGTCATGATTTCTGCTTCCCATAACCCAGTGGCTGATAACGGGATTAAATTTTTCGGGCCGGATGGCTTTAAATTATCGGATGATCAGGAATTAGAAATTGAAGAACTCATTGATTTACCGGAAGATCAACTTCCGAGGCCAACAGGTGCGGACCTTGGTCTAGTCATGGATTATTTTGAAGGCGGACAAAAGTATTTACAATACTTGAAAAATACTGTCGAAGAAGATTTTTCTGGTATCCATATTGCTTTAGATTGTGCCCACGGAGCAACATCGTCATTAGCATCGCATTTATTTGCAGATTTAGATGCAGATCTTTCTACGATGGGAGCATCACCGAATGGATTAAATATCAACGCAGGCGTTGGCTCCACACATCCTGAGGCGCTCGCTGCTTTGGTAAAAGAAAAAGGAGCAGATGTCGGTCTTTCCTTTGACGGAGATGGCGACCGTCTGATTGCGATTGATGAAAATGGAACCATTGTTGATGGTGACCAGATCATGTATATATGCGGTAAGTATATGAAAGAACAAGGGCGTTTAAAGCATGGAACAATTGTATCTACCGTTATGAGTAATCTTGGATTTTATAAAGCCCTTGAATCCCATGGTATCCACAGTGTGCCAACAGCAGTGGGTGACCGCTATGTAGTAGAAGAAATGAAGAAGAATGGCTTTAATCTGGGCGGAGAACAATCAGGTCACATCATTTTCTTGGATTACAATACGACAGGGGATGGCCTTTTATCAGGTCTTCAGTTAGTTAACATCATGAAAGCTACCGGGAAGTCTTTATCAGAGTTAGCCGGAGAGATGAAAAAATATCCGCAAAAACTTGTAAATGTGCGCGTAACTGATAAACATCATGTGACAGATAATGAAAAAGTAAAAGAGGTTATCGAGCAAGTGGAAGCAGAAATGGCTGGAAACGGAAGAATTCTTGTCCGTCCATCCGGAACAGAGCCACTTGTCCGCGTTATGGCGGAGGCAGCCACAGAGGAATTGTGTGAATCCTTTGTGGATCGCATTGTCGCGGTTGTAAAAGAAGAAATGGAATTAAAAGAATAATACTTACATATATGCATAAGGCACAGTACGAAAATGTTCCCTTATGCATATTTTAGCTAATAGGAAAGTATAAATTTTTCATATTTATACTTTCCTAACGCATAAGTGCAACTACGTCTCTGTCATCGCCCCCCTTAGGGGCCCGCCAATCGGTGAGAAGACTTCGCTCTTCTTAATTTGAATGGTTTTTGAATAATTATTTTTTTAGTTGACGGACGACTGACAAATCATGTAACATTAATCTGCTTTGTTATATTAAAGCAGTAGTTTGTCATTTTGCTTTGAAAGGAGGGTAGGAGAAGAGATAGCAATTCAAAGCGCCTGAACTAATCTTCAGTGGTTAGATTAGTTGACGAGGTGGAGGTTTATCGAAAATTCGGCGGATACCTCCCGGCTGTGACGCAGGGCCGATAATTTCTTCTTTAAAACATAGAGGCAACTTTGTGGACAAAGAGATGAAAATGCGCAAACTAACAGTAATGTTTAAAACGGGTATAGACAGATACCTTACAAAAACAGAGATAAGGGGGCAAGTACGCCCTCAGAAGCACCTTGCCCCCTGGATCAGGGAGGACATTAAAAATGTGTGGAATTGTTGGATATATTGGTAATAACGACTCGAAGGATATTTTATTAAAAGGTTTAGAAAAACTTGAATATAGAGGCTATGACTCAGCAGGGATCGCTGTGAAAAATGAGAACGGCATTCATGTTTTTAAAGAAAAAGGCCGTATTGCGGATTTACGCGAAATTGTTGATGGGGATGTAATGGCAAACATCGGGATTGGCCATACACGCTGGGCAACACACGGGGTTCCAAGCAAGGTGAATTCCCATCCGCATCAAAGTACATCCAGCCGCTTTACCCTTGTTCACAACGGTGTGATCGAGAACTATGATCTTTTAAAGCGTGAATATTTAACAGACGTTCATTTTATCAGTGAAACAGATACCGAAGTCATCGTTCAACTTATTGAACTGTTTGTAAATGAAGGATTAGAGGTTATCGAGGCTTTCCGCAAAACACTGACCCTTTTACACGGATCATACGCCATTGCGCTTTTAGATGCTGAGGACAATGACACTATTTATGTAGCGAAAAATAAAAGCCCATTGCTTGTTGGTCTAGGTAACGGCTTTAATGTTGTTGCAAGTGATGCGATGGCTATGCTGCAAGTGACCAATCAATACGTAGAATTAATGGATAAAGAAATCGTCATTGTTACCAAAGATGAGGTAACCATTCAAAATCTAAACGGTGAAGTTATTCGCCGTGCGCCATATACTGCTGAACTTGATGCAAGTGATATTGAAAAGGGCACATACCCACACTATATGTTAAAAGAGATTGACGAGCAGCCACTGGTGATGCGTAAGATTATTCAAACGTATCAAAATGAGCAAGGGGAGTTATTGATTGACCGTGAAATCATCGGTGCTTTAAAAGAAGCTGATCGCCTATATATTATCGCAGCCGGTACATCTTATCATGCTGGTCTTGTTGGTAAGCAGTTCATTGAAAAAATGGCGAAAATTCCGGTTGAGGTTCATATCTCCAGTGAATTTGGCTATAACATGCCGCTTCTATCTAAAAAGCCATTGTTTATCTTCATTTCACAAAGCGGGGAAACAGCTGACAGCCGTGCCGTGCTTGTGAATGTGAAAGAAATGGGCTACCCTGCATTAACGATTACAAATGTACCTGGTTCAACACTTTCTCGTGAAGCTGATTTTACCCTATTGCTCCATGCCGGCCCTGAAATTGCCGTTGCCTCTACAAAGGCATACACAGCGCAAATCGCTGTTCTTGCAATCCTAGCTGAAGTAACGGCAAAGAGCCGTGGATTAGAGTTTGGCTTTGATCTTGTGAAGGAGCTTGGAATCGTTGCGAACGCAATGGAAGTTCTTTGTGATTCTAAAGAGCTGATCGAGCATATCGCTAGAGAGTTTTTGTCAGTAACTCGCAATTGCTTCTTCATTGGCCGCGGAATAGACTTTTATGTTGGTTTAGAAGGGGCATTAAAGCTAAAGGAAATTTCTTATATTCAAGCGGAAGGCTTTGCAGGCGGCGAATTAAAGCACGGTACCATCGCTTTAATTGAAGAAGGTACCCCAGTTATTGCCCTTGCCACTCAAGAAAGTGTTAACCTGAGCATTCGCGGAAACGTAAAAGAAGTGGTTGCCCGCGGAGCAAACCCATGCATCATTTCGATGAAGGGCCTAAATATGGATGAAGACAGCTTTGTCATCCCAGAAGTACATGAATTATTAACACCACTTATCTCTGTCATACCATTACAATTAATTGCCTACTACGCAGCCCTGCACCGCGATTGCGACGTCGACAAACCGCGTAATCTTGCTAAATCGGTGACGGTTGAGTAAGAAGGTAAAGACTTATACAAATGTTGAAAGACAACAAAGTCGGGTACTGAACAACAAAGTCGGGTACTCGACAACAAAGTTGGGTACTGGACAACAAAGTCGGGAACTGACTTAAAAATTGTCAATCAACAATTATGTAAAAAATGATCAGGCAAGACCCAATCCCATTTTAGGATTGGGTCTTTTTTATTAAAATGATTATTTAAAAATGTTTGTATTTAATTCACATCTATCATTTCTACATTGGGCAAGATAAAAAAAGTCTATAAGTGAGGTTCTTTATGAAAAAAAGCCTTTTACTATTGATTGCCTTCTTGACTCTTTTCTCTTATTCTCCCGTCCAAGCCGAAACTGTAACTAAAAATGATGTACAACTGCGTGATGACTTGATTTACATTTTGCTTGTTCCTGTAATTTATAAAGAAATAGAGAAACAGTACGGCAAACCTAAGCAGTTTTATTGTGGCAACATTCTCCAAATTAAGAAGTTAGAACAAGGCAGCTACTACTTTGATGTTACCGTACAGGTAACGACATTTGAAGGAGCTCACAATCCACCTAATGATTTAGTGACCATCACGTTCAGTAATCATCGTTCTCCAGATTGGCGGGCGGTTGATTTCAAAAGCAGAAGGTTAAAGCCAAACGAAGAACAATGCAGACATCCTATGTAAAAAAGGATGTCTTTTTGCTGTTGTTGCTCGAATATATTCCAAGTTTTCATTGACTGTTATTTGATAAAAAAGTTCTACCTTTTGCAAAAAAGATCTATCTTTAACAAAATAGCTCTATCGTGTAAGCCTCGTTCCCATTTTTGGGGTCGGGACTTTTTTAATTTAATAAATAGACAGGAACTTTTAACTTAAATAGAAATTTAAATTTTTTGAAGGAATACCTTGCTTTATTAGGTAATTAATTATATAAATACTTAGGAGGTGAAAATTTTGGAAATTAATAAAGAGGTTTTAAAAGGTCACATTGATACAATAATTCTATCATTGCTACATAGCAGGGATATGTATGGATATGAGTTAGCCAAATTGGTTCGAGAAAAAAGTAATGAACAATTTGAATTAAAAGAAGGTACGCTTTACTTGTCTTTAAAGCGATTAGAAAAAAATCAATGGATCTCTTCTTATTGGGGTGATGAACAAGGACCAGGAGGAAGAAGAAAATACTATAAACTGACATCTTTAGGTGAAGAAGGCTTTGAAGAAAAGCGTTTGGAATGGCAATTTGTTAAAGAATTAATTGATGCATTTTTAGAAGGGGGAAAAAAATATGAGGGAAATTGAAGCATTTGTAGATTCGGTCTATCAAAATGTAGGAGGGAATAGAAAAGAAATACAAGAATTAAAGGCAGAAATGAAAAGCCATTTACTAGAGGCAGTTCACGAATTAAAAACAGAAGGAAAGTCTGAACAAGAAGCAATCGAAATTGCAATTGAACGATTTGGCGGAGAAAAAGAGATGCGTTCGGTTGTAGGACAATTATTTAAAGCACAAAAAACATTTGCGAAATGGGTGCTTTATACAGCAATTGCATTTCTTTTAATACCCACTCTCATTTTTAGTATTGTAATGCCTATCGAAAAAAGTAAATTGGATCAAAGTAATCAGGTCGCTTCTCAAATTCTTAACAGTTTAGGCGATAATGAAGGAATACCAACACAACTTGAAACTGATATTCAGGAAATTGTACAAAGTAGTGGAAGAATTACTGGAATTAGTATATATGATCATGAAAAATTATTTTCTTCTACTAATGAAGACGTCGAACCAATATATAGTTTTCGAGAAAAAGGCTTATTCAACATTTGGAATAACATTGGGTTCCTAACTTACAATGGATATGGCGAAAGTAACAATACCTGGCATGTTAGTATTGAATCAAAAAGTTATGAAGGAACGGCTATTATATTACTTTTAGTAGGTATCGTTGTTTATTGGACATTGTTTACCATATGGGCAACTATTAACGCCTATCATCATAGACGCTTAAATGTTGGATGGGTCATTGCCTTTGCTTTATTAAATGTTGTAGGTTATTCGATTTATTTTTTAGTAGGGAAAATTCGAGGTGTAACAAATGAAAATGTACATTAATGAAGAGTTGAAAAGAGCCTTCTTATCCAAGGTAACGATTGGGACTGCCATTCTTGCCATAGTATTAGTATTTGCGGGGATGTTTGAATACTTGAGTTGGTTAAAATATGGGAATATTTCTGTTCTTTACCTGTTTTTATCAGGATACAATTCAGGTACAGCTAATTTTTTGGCAGTGGTTTTTCCAATCATTGCTTGCCTACCTTTTGCTGCATCATATGTAGGTGATAATATATCAGGATTGAACAAATACATTTATCTAAGAATGAAAAAGAGTAAATATATGTTGATTAAACTTTTAATAAATGGACTGGTTGGCGGCTTTGTTTTAGTAATCGGACCGTTTGTTGCATCTATATTTTTATTAATCGCTAAGGTTTTTACAGGTATTCCAATGGTGAAGGAACAGATGGAAACAGTAGAGTTTTTTGAAAGTATAGGTGTAACATCGCCCATTATGATGATCTTGATTATTTTAATTACATTATTTTTCTGTGGTTTTATTTTTGCTACATTTGCGTTGGGGACTTCAACTATTATACAGAATGTTTATCTGACTGTATTGATGCCTTTTGTTTTCTATATTATTTCGGGAACAGTGTTACTTAAAATTAACACATATCTTAATGTAGGAGCACTATATGATGTAAACTACTTTGGGATGAGTTTTACTCAAAGATTTGTGTATGGAATTATACTTTTTGGAATTGGAGCTACATTTTTCTTTGTAGGAGGCTTAAAAGTTGAACAGAAAAATATATAGCAGTGAGTTAATATTTTTTTCCAACAAGAATATTAATATTGTTATTGTTATTGTTATTACGTTATTTAGTTCAAATCTATTGCTCTCTACCTTGGAAGAAAAGTTAGATACTAATGTATATGATTTATTAATGCAAATGACTGCATTTTTACCATTATCTTATATGGTGATCCCAACATTTTTAATTGTTGTAACCGCACATTTTTCTCAGGGAGAGGTAAATAATTATTTGTTTTTTAGATTTAAAAGTAAGCGTCATTGGTATCGAACAAATGTAATTTTAATCGCTCAAATGGCATCTGCCTTCATTTTTACCATTATGGCGATTATGTTGACACAATCTGCATTTTTATTTAGTTTTAAGAATAATTGGAGCGAATCTTCCTTGGAACATTACAACTATTTTGTTGGTTTTTTGGCTAATTATTCACCCGTTGTTTACGTTATAGTGACAGTTATACTCCTATGGTTGCTCCTTTTTTTACTTGGTTTGATTTTTTACCTAATATTCTTATGGACAAAAAATCCTATTCTCTCATTTCTTTTTGTCTTTTTATTAAACTTAATAAATGTTGCAGTTTTCTTAGGGGGTATCGAAAGTCTTTCGCGATTTTTATTTATGGACCATATAAGTATTATTGAATATATTCACGCATTCGGTTTAAGTCAGGAGAATTTCCCATATAGTATTTTTCTATATTGGATCATCTTAATCGCGATTGTCTATTTGCTGGGATTGTTTGTTGTTAATAGAGTGGATTTCAGTCTAGGGAAGGGGGATAAAAATGGGGCTCGTTAGAATTATACGATATCACTTTCATTGTGTGATGACACCAACTAACATTCTGTTTTTATCACTAACCTTTATCGTAAATACCCTTCTCGTATATTTCACATATACCGATGCTATTCCAACAACAGATATACAGGCAACTGCATTTATGTTTTACTTACCTATTAATTTGAGGTTTGATCTATTTCGTTGGATATTAATTTTGTTACCAGTTCTATTGATATTGGGTTCGTTTATCAACAATGAGATAAAGGAACGGACCACATACGTACTCTTACATATGAAAAATTTTCGCCAATGGTTTTATAGTGTGACCATTGTATGTTTCTCCTTCATTACATTAACATTTCTAATAGGTTTTGTTATAACATTTGGCTTGGTTTCGCTCATACCAAGAGATGTCGTGTCAAATGAGTGGTTAGAAATATTAAACTTTTTTTATCAATTAAATGTTTTGAAACTTATTGTTCACCAATTCTGTTTGCTACTTTTAACGATATTTTTGTTGGTTTTGGTAAACATTCTATTTACATTTCTATTGAATAACTCTTCATTTGCTTTTTTGCTAACGGTAATTTCAGAAATTGCATCGATTACAGTGGGGTATATTTCCCCAGATTTGCTTAAATGGCTACCTTTGACACATGGTTTGCTTGCTTTTCATGAGCTTAATAATTATTCATTTGTTTGGTCCTATATCTATTTAATACTTAACTTGCTTATACTGTACGTTTTAATTTTTCGAGTATTTATGATTCGTAGAGAATCTCTATTTATGACTAAAGAGAATTAGGGGGGTTAATTAATGAGTGGTACAATATTAGAAATACAAAATTTATCAAAAGTCATTAAAGAACGTTATCTGTTAAAAAATATTCAATTGAATGTAGATAAGCCAGGTGTATATGGAATTGTAGGACGTAACGGTTCTGGAAAAAGTGTATTATTCAAAGCAATCGCTGGTCTTCTTGTACCTACTGAAGGTACAGTAAAAGTCTTTGATGAAAATATCGGAAAAGGGAAATTTCCAAATAATTTCGGTGCTTTACTTGATACTCCTGGTTTTCTTCCTCATTACTCAGGATTTAGAAATTTGAAATTACTAGCTTCAATTCAAAATCGTGTTACTGAGGAAGAATTGAGGGAAGTTATTTCCTTTGTTGGTTTAGACCCCGATGATAAAGTAGCAGTTCGTAAATATTCATTGGGTATGAAACAACGGCTTGGCATTGCACAAGCAATCATGGAAAAACCCAAATTATTGATTTTAGATGAACCAATGAATGGATTAGACGAATCAGGAGTAAATGATATTAGAAAGATGGTATTAGATTTCAAAAGACAAGGAATGACAATTTTATTGGCTAGTCACAATGCCGAAGATATTTCTCTGTTATGCGATGTTGTGTATAAAATGGATAATGGTGTATTAACAATTCAATCCTAGGCGGTATCAAAACTCATATCATAGTATGGTATGAGTTTTTGTCTTAGTAAGAGACATTGATGGAGACATGTAAATACTAACTTAAAAATAATTGTTATAGGTATTTATTCTGAATAATCGGAAATTACTTATAGAAAGAGAGATGAATGGGGAGAGGTCTGATGTTTGTTAATTCCATAGGGCCTAGGGCTTGCTATACACGTGTTACTTTGAAATAAAGTTGCACCATTTGTAAAAAAGATGCGTCGTTTTGAATAAAGTTTAACCATTTATAAAAAAGTCGCACCGTTTTACCCCTTAAGATATGAGTATCTAAAGGGGTGTTTCTATGTCCCATAGAAAAAGAAATAGTTAATACTTGCAACATTCAAACTAGTACTATATAGTTCTAGTTATGACAAAGGTAAAATTAATGAATCAAAAACGTGTGATTGAAGTGGCGGCAACATTATTTTTAGAAAAAGGGTTTGCTTATACAAGTATGGATGAATTAGTGCGTGTAAGCAAAGTATCAAAATCTAATGTGTATTATCACTTTTCTAATAAGGAAGAATTGTTAGAAGGGGTCGTTGATTATTGGATTGAAACGTATCAGCGTGCCATTGATGAAATACTTTCTCAGAACCAATTATTAGTTGAAGATCGTGTCCAGCTGTTTTTAAAGCATTTATCACAGGGAGTTCAGTCAAGGGAGTATAAGGGTGGCTGTCCATTTATTACTCTTTATATTCAAAGTCCTGCACAAGCCACGCACATAAAAGAAAAAATAGGTCTCTTTTTTACAGGATTACAAACGAAAGTCTCTCTATTACTAAAACAAGGAGTAGAAAAAGGGGAGTTTAGAAATACGATTAATATTGACGAGGTAGCGGCACTTTTTATAACGAATCTTGAAGGAGCACTATTTATTTCAGAAACATTGAAGGATGCAACTGTTATCAAGCAAACAGCAAACCATTTTTTTAACTTGCTTCGATAAGAGAAGCATTTTTTTTACATTGAATTAGTACTATATAGTACTAAAAAGGAGCGCGGATATGAGGACAATATTTTTAACTGGTGGAACAGGCTTTATTGGGAGGCAATTAGTGGAGGAATTAACTAAAGAGGAAGTTATGATTTTTCTTTTAGTTAGGTCAAAAAGTAAGGCAACACGCATTTTTCAAGAAAAAGGTATTGTAAATGAGGCAGCCATGCACTTTATTGAAGGTGATTTAACGAAAACAGATTTAGGTTTAAGTGATGAAGATAAGGATAGGATATTAAAAACGGATGTGATTATTCACGCGGGTGGACCAATGGATATTAAAGCGACAGAGCAAGAGGCAGTTTCTGTAATTTTAAACGGTGCCAAGCATATCGGTGAATTAGCTAAAAGTATTCATCAATTGAAGGGCTTGCAGCAATTTATTCATATAGTAGGTTATATGAGCCCCTTGGATGATAAAAGTAGCATGGTTACGATTGATGTGTTTAAGGAAGGCAACGATTATTTGAAAATAAAAAATTCATATGAAAGAACAAAATTTTTAGCAGATCTTTATATTCGCCAGCAGGCATCTGAAATAGGCTATCCGCTTTCTGTGATTAATCCACCAACTGTAGTCGGCAGTAGTAAAACAGGGAGTACGGAGCAAGTAGCAGGCTTAGGCTTGCTTGTGACGAGTATGCGAAGAGGGCTAATGCCAGTTGTTCCTGGAGGTAAGGGGTATAGATTACCACTTATTTCAAACGATGAGCTAGCGAAGTTTATTGTGCAGGTTTTTAAGCAGGAGCAACCGTCTATTCAAACATATACACTTGTTCAAGACAAACAGATTGATCCAAATATGTCTGAATTATTAGGAGTTATGTCAGAAAGTATGAATATGGTAGCACCTAAAATCTCTGTACCAATTCCTTTCATGAAGGCACTTATGAAAAGTGGGGTAAGTAAAATAACACAAATTCCATCGGATGGACTGAACTTTATTACAAATAGGAAGTTTTCAAATGATTCATCGAAAAAAATCATGGGAGGGGATTGGTTTAAGAAGACGAGTGTAATGAAATTTTTCCCAGCCGTCGTAGCGGATTTGGATTATCGCTTGATGTATCAAAATGACCAGCATAATCATGCATTTGAACGAACATTAATCGGAAACACTGTCATTTATCAAATACAAGGAGAGGGTAAGCCGTTTATTTTATTACACGGTTTATTGAGCGATGGAGAGGATTTATTTCCTTTAGGACTAGAGCTTCATGAAAAAACTGGTCAACCGGTATGGATCCTGGATCTTCCAGGTTTAGGACGTTCCCCTTTTAAACGAGAGAAAAACCTTCTGGATCTCTATTTGAATGTAGTGAAAGAGTTAATGGGGGAAGCTACTAATGGTGCACATTTGATTGGCCATTCCTTCGGTGCGGTAATTCTTCTGGAAGCATTAGTACAAGAGTACATTGATACGAAGAATACTATTACTTTACTTCAGCCACCTGTTGCAAAAAGAAATTCTAACTCGTTTAATGCTCCTCAATTTATGAACAAATGGGCGTTGAAATTGGCAACTGCTAATTTGATAGAGCGATATTTATTAGGTAATGGTCTGTTTGAAAGTACGGAGAGCATTCCGGAACATTATATTGCCAAAGTAAGTAGGAGCTTTACTTCGCCTAGAATTTTAAATACAACGGTTCAGCTTAACAGTTTTCTATTGAAAGACTATCAGGGTGATTTTAATAAAGTACAAAGGTATAATCTTCATATTATTTGGGGAGATCATGATAGAAGCTATTTTGCTCCATTGCATCTTGGTAAGGTTGATATTGTTCCATATGGTCATCATTTCCCTCTTAGCCATCCGAGGGAAACGGCTGATTTGGTTATAAAAAATAGTAGTACTAGCAGATGATAGTGTGGGGTAAATACAAAAAAAGTGTGTAGTAAGATTGTTCGTTCAAAGTTTGGTTTAACATCATCGGTTGTCCTGTATCCAATAATAAAAGAAGATTCGTGTGAATGCCAAAAGAGGACGTCCACGTAATGTTGAAACGCAAAAGTCTATCCTTTCTGCTTCATATGAATTGTTGCTGGAAAATGGCTTTGGATCGGTAACTGTAGAGAAAATTGCTGAGCGGGCCGGGGTTAGTAAAGCCACCATTTATAAATGGTGGACCAACAAAGCAGCCGTTGTTATGGACGGTTTTCTATCTGCTGCTGCGGCAAGACTGCCGGTGCCAGACACGGGTTCAGTATTTAATGACATACTAATCCATGCCACTAGTTTAGCTCGGTTTTTGACCAGTCGAGAGGGTAAAATCATTAAGGAGCTGATTGGTGAAGGGCAATTTGATTCAGGGCTGGCGGAGGCATACCGGACCAGATACTTCCATCCTCGCCGGCTTGAGGCTAAGCATCTTATGGAACGGGGGGTTCAGCGCGGGGAATTGAGAGAAAATCTCGATCTCGATTTAAGCATTGACCTCATTTACGGGCCAATTTTCTATAGATTGTTAGTGATAGGTGAAAATTTGGATGATGTTTATGTTGAAAATTTAGTGAAATATTCATTTACAGGAATTAATTCGATTGAATAGATACTCTAATCTTACCCTTTGCTTTACTGACGAGGCGAATTCAAGGAAGCAGATCGTTAAGGTAGATTTCTGCAATAACTAATGATATTAAATTTCAGGTTACTCAAGTTATGATATGCCATAGGAAAGATGTTGTTATCTACTGGTTAAGAATGGAAAAATTCAAAGTAAGAGACTTTCCCTTGGAGGAAAAGGTGTTTGTTAGGGATTTTAAATAATTCAAGAAGTAGTTCAGAGTTAGATTTTTCGTGGTTTTCCAATTGTTGCATTTTGGAAAGAAGCTGAAAATGATTTTTTGAAAATTGGCATTCCCATTTCGAGAAGAAGAACCTACTGAATAGTTTGATACTAAACTAAACCAGCTAATAGAAGCTTTAGTAATCTTCCACAATCGGGCGCTTTAACGGAATAACCCAAAAAGAAAATGATCAAACTTTTTTATAAAAATTCTACGGAACGAAATATGTTGAGAGCCTGTTTTGATCAATCTTTTTTCAAAAGCAGGTTCCGATCTTTTTACTGAATCAAGCTTTATAAGCCCATTTTGATCAAACTTTATTTCAAACCAACAATTTTTGTTAGATGACAATAAAGTTGTTTAATTACAAATAAAGTCGTTTAATTTACAATAAAGTTGTTTGAAAAGCACACGATATTGATTACAATAAATGTAATCGAACGTGTGTTTTTTGTTGCGTTTAAGCTTATGGGGTGATATATACGTGGCCAATGCTAAATACAGAATCAAAAAGAGAAAAGATGCTTTAAAGGAATTAAATGAGCTAGTAGAAAAAGATTCTAATTTATTGATTATTCATTACTCCTGCGAGAGTTTTTATAATATTAAGGATGGAAGAACACCCCGAATTACTTCTATTGCAGTAAGATATTTTAATACAGGACAAACTATTTCTTTTTCGATTCATAAAGTAGCAGAAAAACAGGGTAAATTGAATAGCATTGAAGATCATTATAATGAGCTAGAAAAGTCCATGTTAGATGAATTTTTTCAATTTGTTTCAACGCATATTAACTACAAATGGATTCATTGGAACATGAGAGATATAAATTATGGATTTGAGGCTATTAACCATCGATATAGTGTTCTTGGTGGGACACCTTATACGATCCATGACAATAATAAGTACGATCTTGCTAGAAAAATGGTTGATATCTACGGGAACTATATAAAAGAACATCCAAGATTTGAAAAATTAATTGATAAAAATAACATAACAAAAAAAGATTTTCTGGGTGGTGCTGCTGAAGCAGGAGCTTTTGAAAATAAAGAATTTGTAAAACTTCATCAATCAACATTAAGAAAGTTAGATATTCTTCAAAGCGTCGTAGAAATAATTATTGAAAATAATTTAAAAACAGATACTACTTTAGGGAAATATATGGATTTACTCCACAAGGATTGTATGAGTTAGTAAAGGAAAATTGGGGATATAATCTATTAATATTCTTATTGGGAGCCGTACTTTCGGGAGTAGTTGGGTATATTATTACACTTTTATTAATGTAGAGGAGGTTGATAAAATGCCTAAACGCCAAACTGGTTGGACAGAAAAGAAAATTGCCCGGTATTATAAAGAAGGTCGTGGTCAAGGAGAATTAGGAAATTACAAGCCTTGGCTAACTATCCAAGATGTGCCGTCCAATGGTCGTGCACATCGTGACATCGGTTGGAAAACAAAACGTGAACACCAACTATTATCTGACAATGAATATAACTATTTTTGCTTACTTGATTGGTCAGATGATGTAATTGATATCCGGGAGCAGTTTCCAATTAATAGAGAAATAACCTTAAAAATTGCTGAACTAATGAATATAAAACATCCTCATGATTCTTCAACTCAGACTCCGATCGTAATGACCACAGACTTCTTTATTACACTTCGTCATGGTTCAAAATTTGATTATATTGCTAGAACAATTAAACCTGAAAATGAACTTAATAGCTCTAATGTTATTGGAAAATTTGAAATCGAACGAGCATATTGGGAAGAACAGAATGTAGATTGGGCCATCGTAACAGAAAAAGATCTTCCTAAAACGATAATTGAAAATTAAAAAATGGCTTCGGTCGTCTTTTACACTTCCTGATTCTACTTATGCTAGATTTATAAATATTCTTTTAGAAAAGTTAGAGACAGGCACTGGGACGATCTTAAATAATTTAAAAGAATTTGATGAACTTTATCACCTTGAAAAAGGAACAGCTTTAGCCCTTTATCGACATACTATTGCGAATAAATTAATTAAAGTTGATATGACAAAAAAATTTGATTTAACTGCTGATCTATCAACTATTGAGGTATTATCGTTGAACCTTGAAGAAAAGAGGTGGGCGACTTGAATTTTTTTACAAATGAAATTCTACAGGATGTTATAGAAAATAGGCTTTACCGTATCTTATGGATTGATGGTGAAAATAAAATATCTTATATCATTGATTTGAATGACGATAATGCTCTTTCTGTTAAACGGATCATATCAGAAATGAGAGAAGACATCCTTACTGGGAATGTTATCAAATTAAAAGATGATCCCTTCATTGTTGTCTCTTTGGATTTTATCCTTCCGTTCTTAAAAATAGCAAAGGTGCTTGATAGGGATTTTGACATTATGATTGAAGCCAAGCAGAAAAACCTTGCTATGTTGAAACTCATAGAAGAAATCGCTTCTATTCGGGGAATCAAACGTATATCCAGCGGAGAGGTGCAATGGTGATGGGAAGATCAACTACTTTGGAATGAGGTGGGAAAAATGACGATTGTACGTCTCGGTTATGTAGCAATGAGCATGGAATTAAAAAATGCTTCTCCCTCACAAACCATGACATTTACACAATTCCAGAAAATTGAGGACAGGGAAGCTGCTATTCGCAAATTGGAACGTATTTCGTTATCGAATTTACAAAATACACTTAGAATTCTAAAGCATAACGCAGCATCTGAAATCCATTTTTATCGTTTATCTTCTCGTCTAATCCCTCTGGCCAACCATGAAGAACTTCTTGATTGGAATTATATGAAGCCACTGCATAAACTGCTGCGTGAGATTAGTGATTTTGCCAATAACCACGAAATAAGAATTGATTTTCATCCGGATCATTTTGTTCTCATTAATTCCATGAAGAAAGAGATTTTATTAAATTCCATCCAAACGTTGAAGATGCACTATTTATTATTAAAAGGGATGGGAATTGAACCTACTCATCGCTGTGTCATGCATGTGGGAGGTAATTATAAAGAGACGGAAGTATCGCTGGAACGTTTTATAGATAATTGGATGAGCGTTCCGAAATCAATTCAAAAAATGATTATGCTTGAAAATGACGATACTTCATTTACGCTAGAAGATACTCTTTACTTATGCGAAAAACTGGATATTCCTCTCGTTTTTGATTATCATCATCATCTTGCCCACTATCGAAATGCTGATTGGGAAGTTCATTGGAACCGAGTCCTCCAGTCATGGAGGCATTCTCCTCTTCCTGTAAAAATGCATATTTCCAGTCCAAAAAGTCAACAGGCATTTCGCCACCATGCCGATTTTGTTGATGTGAAAATGTTTTTTCAGTTTCTAAAAGAAATTAAAGGCAGCGTTAAGCAAATTGACTGCATGATTGAGGCAAAGAGAAAAGACGAAGCCCTTTTTCATTTAATGGACGAGATTAAAACGAGGGATGATGTGGAAATTATTGATGGCTCTTCTTTTCATTTAAAATGATAGGAAGAGCCAATAAGTTAATTAGTTTTTTAATGTGAATTCTTGTGGTGGTTCATCGTTTAGGTTAAAGATGCGGACTGTTTCAGGCTGTATTTCAAGAAACACGTAGTTTGGATCATTGGGGCCATCAAACCATTTATTAAACGATTCTTCCCAGAATTGATCCTTCAAAGATTGTGTATCATTAATAGATGAAGTGCCTAAAATTTCAACAAAGGCATCGCTTTGTCCTTTCTCTTCATAACCAAGCAATACCGAAACATACGGATTATTTTTAATTTCATCAATCTTTTCCGTGTCCTTTTTCGTTGGTGTATATAATGTTAAGTCCTCGTTGTAAAACGTCATATAACGTGAATGCGGCTTATTATTTTCAACCGATGCCAGGGTGCCCGATTTGTGGTTAGAAATGATGTTAATAACCTTTTCTTTTAAATCTTGGTTGCTCATTTATTGTCCTCCTTTGGATTAGTTTCATTTTATTTTCCACTAATGCAGGACAAATAAACTGTAAGAAATTCACTGCTTGATAAAAAAAGATTACATAAAAGAAGGAGTGGTTCATGATGGTAGGTAATGATGTTGTTAAAACATTAAATCAATTTTTAAAGGGACAATATATGGGTATCCATGCATATGAACACCATATTCAAAAATTAACAGACCCTAACGTAAAGAGGGAATTTCAAAGAATTCAACAAGAACATAAAAACCACGCCTTAAAAGTTGCAGAAAGGATTCAAAATCTGGGAGGAACACCGGTAGATGATGAAGGCTTGATTGGATCAGTCCAAGGTTTTTTAAGTCAATTTATGATTCCTGAAACCTCAGTTGGAATTATGGAGAGTGCAATAAAGGGTGAGGGCTATTATGGGATTAGAGGGTCGGAGGAAATCGTAAGAGGGGATCTAGATCATGAAAGCCGGCAATTAATCGAAGAGATATTAGATAAAGATAGAGAGCATGTTCATTATTTACATCAGCTACTTCACAAGATGAATTGAAATTCGTAAAGAAAAAGCACCCAATAGGTGCTTTTTCGCTGATGTCTTTATTAAGTGTCATTAGGAAACTAATAATCCATTGATTGAACTAAAGACTTGTTGGACTGCCTCTTCACCGGCTTTCGTCCATCTGCTTTTATCATAGATATAGTCGTCAGGATCCAATGGTGTTTGAAATTGATCAAGCCCGGTAGTACCAGTTACAAATGAGTTTTCATTATGATCTAGGCCAATGTTGACAACATGCTTGATGACAAAAGGTTTTCCAAACTCAATCAATGTACTGGAATGATCTAAAGCCCCATCTAAAACATAAATAGGGACTCTTAGGTAAATAGACTCTCCTCCATCACGCCATAACAATGCATCGAATTTTCCTTGGTCATAATCAAAATTACTACAAAAACTACATCCGTAAGAATGAAAAATATCCCGAACTGCCCCAAAATACGCTCTTTTTCCTTCAATTTCGGTTTGTAATTGAATCATTATTACTTCACTCCTGTATAAAAGGTCAGTTACTATTCTTAACTATAAAGTGAATAAAATACCTAGCTTTCAATGAGGAATTGGAAAATGTTTTTTTCCTCATTTTATTATGCTTCGAATAACTTCAGGAATGTAACAAAACCTAATGAACGAAGGAGGTGCTTATATTGTCAAACCAGCAACGTACTAATGGCGAAATACAAAGAGGGAAATCAGGCAATCAACCGGGTTCAGGCTCGAAATACCATGAGGAACATGCAGGAAAGGTTACCGGTTACGGACAACCTGATTCAAACGCTGAGATGCTTACAAATAAAGCTGACAAGCCTTCATTATAATTAACTATTTCACTCCCTTAGTGGCGTTTTTTCCGTGATAAAAAAGGACATTTAAAGGATGGTGAAAGGAATGGAAATAAACCCCGAATATATCTCCCATAATCCAGGGGATATTGTGTACGTCTTTTATCGTAATCCTCATACACAGGACGTTGCAAATGTTCAGGAAGCGGCCGTTGTGAATAATCCCGACAATCCTGGTGAATTGGCTATATTTCTATATGAAACCTATTACCCTCTAACAAACGAAATGGCTGTTTACTCAAGTGAGGCTGATGCGATGAAGGCCTATGAACAGTATTTTGGATAAGAATAGATTGGGGATTATCACATGAATAAACCATTTAAGCCTCAGCTCGTTTACTTTGAACCAGATGCTTTGGAATATCCACTTGGGAAGGAACTGAAGGAAAAATTTGAAAAAATGGATGTGGAAATTCGTTATACTACTTCGCATAATCAAGTCAGGAATCTTCCTGGGGATAACGATTTTCAAAGGTATAGAATTGCAAAGTCAACACTAGTAGTTGGTATAAGGAAAACACTTAAGTTTGATACATCAAAGCCATCAGCTGAATATGCAATCCCTTTTGCAACAGGCTGTATGGGTCATTGCCATTATTGTTATTTGCAAACGACGATGGGGTCGAAGCCTTACATTCGTACATACGTAAATGTAGAAGAAATTTTAGAGGCTGCTGATGGTTATATGGAAGAACGAGCACCAGAAATCACAAGATTTGAAGCATCCTGTACCTCTGATATTGTCGGGCTCGATCATCTGACCCATACGTTAAAGCGGGCGATTGAGCATTTTGGGAAATCAGAGCTTGGCAAGCTGCGTTTTGTCACAAAATTTCATTTTGTCGATCATTTACTTGATGCGAAACATAATGGAAAAACGAGATTTCGCTTTAGTGTAAACGCGGATTATGTAATAAAAAATTTTGAGCCTGGGACCTCTCCGTTAGAAAAACGGATCGAGGCAGCAGGAAAAGTGGCAAGAGCCGGCTATCCATTAGGGTTCATTGTGGCACCCATCTATCTTCATGAGGGCTGGAAGGAAGGATATTATCATTTGTTTGAACGACTTGACGCAGAATTACCAATGGATGCAAGGGACGATATCACATTTGAATTTATTCAACACCGGTTCACGAAGCCAGCTAAGCGAGTGATTGAAAAAAATTACCCGATGACAAAATTAGAATTAGATGAGTCTTCCAGAAGGTATAAGTGGGGGAAATATGGCATCGGTAAATATATTTATCAAAAGGAGGAAGAAGAGGAGATAAAAAGTCACCTTTATTCCTATATGGAAAAGTTTTTTCCAAATGCTAAATTGGAATACTTCACCTAAACGATTCTAAATAACTTATGTTAAGACACACGATATTTCGTTTTGAAAAATTGTGTGTTTTTACTTTGCGAAGCTATTATAAGTAACTAGCGTATAAGTTCTCCGTGTTGAAGCAAGATATTAAAGGCTTTTTTAGTGTTGAAATTTAACGGAATGTTTACGATGACTTAAACTATATTGCTAATTTATTGTGTGAAATTGATTAGCGGATTAATCTTCTCCCTAAAAGATTCCCAATAAGAAAAATTGGGACGAATAAAATAGTGATGGGAATACTTTTTAATAGTAAATGTCTGTCTATAAGACTCAATTCAAACAAGTAGTAATAGGTAAGGAGAGAATAAGGAATTACCATAAATAACGCTGTTACGACACCAGGTGTATAACCACGGAAAATGACAGTTTGGCCAATATGAGAAAAGGCCTGCAGAAAAAATATATTTATTACAGCAGTAAAAAGAAGAAAGTTCTCTCCGGTTGAAATATGATAGGCAGTCAAAAATGTGATAAATGAAATAATAAGCAAAATCCAGGCAATCATAATAGAATGCTGGTGGGATTTCGCACCCAATTTTTTTTTGATGGCTAACGTAAGTTTGACAAGGAAAGCTTCCCGAACCTTATTTTTATACTTTGTCATAAAGCCCTCAACAGTTATAATCTCCTCTAAGCCATGGAACATAAAAATGACAGGGAACAACCAAATAATTGTTTCAATATTAAAAAGTTTATGTATTGTCTCTAGCATCATTAGCCTCCTCATGGGGATACCTAAGCATGTCTAATTAATATATTTTTATGCCATAGAACGAATTTCATTACTGTAGTTGCTCTAATACTATTCATCATGAACTAGATAAAGGTATCGGTATTTTTAAATAATTATTTTAAGAATTAGACACTGGCTATAAAGGTGATTTTATGAAGATCTTCTTAGTTCTGACTAGTATTGTACTTCCTATAATTATGTTCTTTTTACAGAAATTCCGAATAAAATTCCGTATTATTTTTAATCTAGGTGCCGTTATATCGGCAATTATTTTTGGAGATATTGCTTCTGTGTCTGTTTATGAAATCATTAAAGATAATACTGTGTTTATGACAAATATCCATTCCATTTTCCTAAATCCATTTTTCTTATCAACTGGTGGTTATTTAGGTATTTATATCATTTATCGACTGATAATAATAACCATAGATGAAGGAGAAAAAGTGATTCTAATTAAAATTAGAAAATTTAATAGCCCTGATTGAAAAATACTTTGAATTTTTGAACACACTTACAACCATTTGTATTAAGAAGGCTTTTATAACAAAAGATAAAATTGAGTCTAAGCTTCTTACGGGAGGAGTGTTTTTATGGTTAACGTACGAGAGGGATTAATCCCAACAGTACTTGGAACAGCTGTAACAACCACAGGAGTGGCATTACGGAACAATAGAAACATGAAACCGTTGATAACGGGTTCGATTATTGGTTTCGGTTTAGCCCATGTTGTATTAGGGGCAATCGATTTAGTCGAGCACCGACGCTAAAGATTCGTAAGGGAAGGGCGACTGTCCTTCCCTTTAAGTCTATATTAATTAGAAATCCAGAAAGTAAAGGAGGTGTTTTATCGATGCGAATCATTCAACGAATCGCCTTAGTTCTAACTATAATAGGGGCTATTAACTGGGGTCTAATTGGATTTTTTAGATTTGATTTAGTTGGAGCAATATTTGGTGGACAAAGCGCCTTTTTGTCAAGAGTAGTTTTTGCACTCGTTGGTATTAGTGGACTGGCTTGTATATCACTTTTGTTTGCACCAATGAGAGAAGCTGCGCAGGATATGAACCGACAAAGTCATAGAAAACTTAATTATTCTACTGAATTTGCTGAGGAAAATGATTTATCAAAATTAAAGGACGATTAGGGTCTAATCATTCAAAACAAATTCACCCTTAAAAATGTATAAGAGAGGGTGTCCCAAAAGTATGACTTTTAGGGCACCCCTTTTTTGTTCATGGTTCTTTGTAACTTGTCTGTTGATTTGCGCTACAGGCGCTTCGCTTTCCGCGGGCGTGCCGGGCAGCCTCCTCGGCGCGAGCGCCTGTGGGGTCTCCCCTGCCCCGTACTCCCGCAGGAGTCTGCGCGCCTTCCGCTCCAATCAACAGAGTGTGAAATTTAAGTATGAACTTTTGTACAAAAAAAATAAGAAAATCATTCCATTTGGTATAATGAAGTTACCACACACCACAAACCAGAAAGGAAGATTTTCTTATGTACAAGAATTATAGCACGTCAGGACAATTAGTTCTACCTATGGATATTGAAGTCCTCATCCCCGAACACCATCTCTGCCGAATTGTAGATTTAGCTGTTGAGAAAATGAATCCGAATCTACTTGCTTGCCTTCATCCAGGTGGCGGCCGACCACCTTATCATCCAAAAATGATGTTGAAAATTATTCTTTATGCTTATACGAAACGAATCTATTCTTCCCGCCAAATAGCCAGCCAGCTTACTGAAAATATTTACTTCATGTGGCTTTCAGGTAACCAAAAACCTGATTTTCGCACAATCAATCGCTTTCGTTCCAATCGCATGAAAGATTTGATTTATGAATCGTTTTTTTCAATTGTTGATTTACTAAGTCAAGAAGGCTTTGTTAAGCTGGAAGATTACTTTTTTGATGGTACCAAAATAGAAGCCAACGCCAATAAATATACCTTTGTTTGGAGGAAATCTACGGAGAAATACGATCAAAAATTAGATGAGAAATTTCAACAGATTGTACAGATGATTGAAGAAGTAGCGAGAGAAGATGAGCAGGCGGAAAATGAACAAGACTTTCAGGAAAAACTCGAAGCTTCCCCTATAACCTCTGAAAAAATCGAAGAGACAGTAAAGAAGTTGGAGGAACGGGTAGAACAGGAACCCAAAAATAAAGTCCTAAAAAAAGCAAAAAACCAATTGGGGAAGGACCTTCTACCCCGAAAAGAAAAATACGAAGAACAAAAAGAAACCTTTGGAAATCGTAATAGTTTTTCAAAGACCGATAAAGATGCCACCTTTATGCGTATGAAAGATGATCACATGAAGAATGGCCAATTGAAACCTGGATACAATGTTCAAATCGGGACCGAAGGTCAATTTATTACTGGATTCAGTCTCCACCAACGTGCAGGAGACCCTGGCTGTTTAATCCTTCATTTAGATTTGTTAAAGAAATACAATCGTCCGCTGCCTAAAAATTTAATCGCAGATTCCGGTTATGGCAGTGAGGAAAATTATGCACAGTGTGAAGAAGAAGGAATTAAATCTTACATAAAGTACAATACCTTTGATGTAGAACAAACAAAGAAGTGGAAAGATCAAGTCGGACGACTGGAAAACATGACTTACGATGAAGAATTGGACGAGTGGATCTGCATAAATAATAAACGTCTCGTTTTCCAATATGAAAGCCGAAAAAAGACAGATAACGAATACATTTCTGTGAAGCGGACTTATCTTTGCGTTGACTGTCCAAACTGTCCATTTCAGAATGCTTGTGCAAAAGGAAAAGAAACCAAAAGCATAAAAGTGTCAATGGAAAACCAGAAACAACGAAAGGAAGTTCGGGAACTTCTTTCAACTGAAGAAGGAGAAACAAAATATAAACAGAGGAAAATTGACGTTGAACCAGTTTTTGGGCAAATCAAGCACAATCGTGGTTTCAACCGTTTTTCGCTACGAGGCCTATCCAAAAATACCACGGATTGGGGTCTTATTTGCATTGCCCATAATCTAATGAAATGGGATTCCGTTACCAAAAAACAAATGAAAATAGTGAAAGATTAAGCGGGAATACCCCTCTCGAAAGCCAGTTAATCTTCTATTGAGGCCAAAATTGGCCAAAAAACAAAAAACTGACTCAAAAGAGTCGTCATTCAACGACCTTTTGGGTCAGCCTCGTTTTATTTGCGGTGTAGTACTTTATTACTTGCTGCATACATATTCTTCTTGAATTTGTAAGAAAGACCTGTATACTTTTATTAGTAAAGTACTGCTGTATAGTACCTTTATCCTAATAGATTTGGGAAGTGATTATAAATTGTTTAGTGATTGTCCCGTTATGATTTTTTCACATAAAAAGTATGATGCGCTTACTGAATACGAAGTATATAATGGCTGTTACTTTGTCCCTTCCACAAGAGCGGTTAATGCTTTCATCTATCAAAATGAAATGATTATGGATATTAGCGGTTCAGGTATTTATCAAGATCAATTTATTTTAAAACCAAGTGACCTTTACCATGGTTTAAAAGACAACATGAATCGTACTGCTGATGAAATCGGGAAAGAGATCAGAGGTTCTCTCAGTTTTTATTTAATTAATAAAACAAAACAACAGGCCGAAATTGTTGTGGATCCTTTGGGCGGAGCTATTATTTTTTATTATCAGTCTGAATTCATTTCTGTTTTCTCAAATTCCATTAATAGCCTTATCCATGTTTTAAATAAAATTAATATCTATCCTAAAAAATCAATGGATTATTTAACTGAGCTAATTAGTACAGGAAATGGCGGATATTTTGAATCAAGTTATGAAGGAATACACGCATTAAAACCATTCCAATATATCAAAGGAAACAGCCACATGTATTCCATTCATGACTATTCATGGAAGTCTGAATTCTTCTCCACGGTAACCAATTACAATGAAGGAATTGAATTAGCTGTAGAAGAAATTAAAAATAATATCAACGCTGTGACAAATTATGAGGACAGTTCATATAAAATAGCCCATTTAACCGGCGGATTTGATTCACGGCTTGTTCTATCAAGTATCCTGCATTCAAATGCTTCGAGTCATTATCATTTCTTCTGTTCTGGTAACTCCAGTATGCCTGATCGATTTATTGCCGAAAAATTATCTTCAGAGTTTAATCTATTTATGACCGAATATAACGGGCAAACTCCACTAACAGCACCTTCTACGTTAGAGGAAGAATATTTATGGCAAATGCAATTTGCTGGGGGAATTATTTCAACTGCTCCAAAAGGCCAATATGAAAAAAATAAAAATATCATTTTGAGCGGTGGGTATGGTGAATGCTTTAGGTCTTTCTTTGGATCCCGCAATTCTAATTTCTCTAGAACAGATTTAGACACGTTAATGATTTCATTATGGGGAAATTTATTCTTTTCTAAAAACGAAGATGATGCATTGTTTTCCTCCAGTTTCAAGAAGAGGCTTTTAGAACAAATGAAAAATGTTCTGAATGAACCAATTGAATATGGTTTAAGAGAGGATTCACACCTAGATTATTTGTACACCAGAGTAAGAAATAGGTATTTTGTAGGGATTACCTCTCATAATTGGAGCGAATTTGGAGGAAGGTTTGATCCATTATATTCATTACATGCCATAAAGCTTGCTATGTCACTGCCACAAGATATGCGTTCTGCTAATATTGTTGGGATTGATCTTATGAATCGTTTATACGGTGATCTAACGGGATTACCATTTGAAAGAGAGATATTTAATGAACATTACGGAAAGTTTAGAGACGCTCCAAAATTAAGAGGATTTAGTAGTACAGAAAAACCTCTATTTGAATTAGAAGAGCTCGTTGTTCCACCTCAACAAGCTAGAGTCTTCTCAGCAACTTCTGAACAAAAAGAAAAAGCAAAGAAAATAAAAGCGGCATTATGGCAGGTTGTTGAATTAAATAGAGTTCAACAGAAACTAATCGAATATATATCTTCGATCCCTTCCCAAGAAGTATCTGCTGTCTTTAACAAAAAAATACTCAACAGGTTATTAAAAGGTGATTTAAATAGCCGCGTCCATATTAGAACTGTTTTTTCTATCTATTCTGTACTCCTTTGGTATTTTAACGATCATCAAGATGCCATAAAATGATATCAAAAAAGGCTGATTTGTAAAAATTAGCCTTTTTATATCCCTGTTACATCGTTACACGGATTTTATCGTTTTATATAACCCTTATATTTTGATATATCAGTACTGATTACTTTTGCAGGAACACCTGCAACCACACAATTGTCCGGAACATCTTTTATTACAACGGCATTTGCCCCTACCACTACGTTATTCCCAATTTTCCCGCCGATACACTTTGCACCAGGAGAAATAAATACATTATCACCGATAACTGGGTCTTCCCCTCGTGAACCAATTGTTACATTTTGGCCGATCACGCAGTTCTTTCCGATTTTTGCTTTAGTGTGAATCACAACTCCAATCCCGCCGTACCCAAATCTAGTCCCTTCTCCAATTTCTGCGGTAAACGGAATAACTGAATTGAAACGAAAATGAATAAAGCCTTTAATCATATTAGCCCCTTTTATTAAACCATTTAGGTAACAAAACCTTGATATCTGATAAAGCTGTATTAAACTTAATTCATACATGGTCTTCGTTACTAAATTATCCGGAACATATCCTGGTGTAAACGCATCCATTTGATCATCTAAATCTTTTGAATAATGATCGGCATAAACAATTTTAATATTTTCCTGCTTTTCAATAAAAGCAGAACTAACTATTTTTACTCCAAAAAATAATTGCCCCCACATTTCTTCATCATCATCAATAAAATACTGGACCGAATACTTTGTATCTAAAATGGCTTTCATAGCAGCTCCAATTCTCGAGACCCCATAAATAGCCACTTCTGGTTTTCGAAGGACGTTTCCCTTTTCACGAAAACCGTTAAACTTCCATTTATCGGTTGTTTCTGCAGTCGTATTTTGGTTCCTATCCTTAATATACACGCGTACGGAATATATCCCTTCTTCGTTTAAATTAAATACCGCTTTGGAACTTTTTGTATACGGCCTTTTTTCAAGAATTTCATGGTCCTTAAAAAGATAGAAAGCATATAAAAGCTTGTCATCACTAGCGATACACTCTACATTAAGTTGGAAGAAGTTCACTAACTGCATATGTATTTTCTTTATTTCTATAGACATCTTATCGCCACTTTCCTTAGTTTTCCCGATGTTCACGGAACTTTTAGTTACTTTTATATATACCAAATCATTTTCTTCATTATGAAATAAAAATAACCCCTAAATTGCTATACAGGGGATATTTTTATTTCATTTCTATTGTTAACGATCCATTTATCTTATTGTAAATTATTTGATTTTGCTCTGTTTGGACTAATCCAAAATTCCCTTGTTCATCTTTTAGAATCGCATACTCACTTAACTGACTAAATTCCGGTGCGTTTGTATCAACACCCTCCACAATAAGTGCAGTTGATATCCCGTTATTTATACGATAATAAATCTGTCTATTTCCAAACTCTAGTAACTTTTCATGGGAGTTTTGTTCACTTTCGTTGGTTAACCCACGCAAATCAGTTTTAATCTTTTCTTCTTTTTTATTGATATATGCTAAATAGAATTGATACGTTTCACTGAATACATCAGGGGTAATCGGCAAAATTTCATTCATTGCTAGCTTTTTCGTATCACTATGATCATCTAAAAAGCTAATATTCTTTTGATCTGTGTATCCTTCCGTTCCATCGTCTAATCGGATTTTATAAAGCTGGTCCATTTCTTCTAAAACCATTACCTTTTTCGAGAAATTCAAAGACATCATTAAATTTTTTTTTTCACTATCATTAAATAATTCCATTTGATTTTCTCGTACAAAACCTTCTTGATTGACCATGCGAACCTCTTTTTGAGCAGGTGTCTTCTTTGATGCTTGCTGAACGTCTGCATGTTTTTCTGTATTTTCTATCCCTTTAGATGCACTTGCTGCATGAGGAAAACCATCCTTAATCATCATGTATGCACTGATGACAATGGATAGAAATAATGCCGTTAGAATAACACTGTTCCCTTTTTTTTCGGGCTTTTTTTTCGCCTTCTCTGATCTTCTCTGAAGTTTTACAGGGCTGCCTACGTTGTCATTTTGACCAGTAGGTATTAATTGTTTGGCCATCATGTCACTTTTATATTTTTTCTGTTCTTCTTCACTAAGTTTATTATGCCAGGAAATATACTGCTTATATTGCCTTATTACTTGACCAATTCCTCCAAAACTTTCTACTTTGCCGTGATGTAGCCAAATAACCTTATCACAAAAGGATCGGACTTGCGTAATGGAATGACTGATAAAGAAAATCGTCTTTCCCTGTTTCTTAAACTCATCCATTTTCGCTAAACATTTTTCATAAAATGTTTCGTCTCCAACAGATAGGGCCTCATCAATAATCAGAATATCCGGGTTCGTATGAACAGATATTGCAAAACCTAATCTCGACCGCATTCCACTTGAGTAGTTTTTGACCGGCTGTCTAATAAAATCGCCAATATCCGCAAATTCAACGATTTTCGGAGTGATTTCTTTAATGGTCTCTTTCCTTAAACCGTGCATAAGGCATTTTAATTCTATATTTTCTAAACCTGTTAGGTTATTATTCAAGCCAACTGAAATTGCGATTAGCGATGTTTCACCATCAATCGTAATTTTTCCAGAAGTAGGTGGTAAAACCTGTGCTAATAAATTGGACAGCGTTGACTTACCCGAACCATTAACACCAATGATACCAATTGTTTCTCCTTCATACACTTCAAATGAGATATTGCGGAGT
>Ga0213826_1000282_pt1 | contig 34975 bp, 58 predicted proteins | sample MC6MC0899MG_FD_180668 | JGI IMG/M metagenome (GOLD analysis project Ga0213826, IMG submission 180668) | Enriched soil aggregate microbial communities from Iowa State University, Ames, United States - MC6-MC0899-MG | ecosystem: Environmental > Terrestrial > Soil > Unclassified | place: USA: Iowa...
GAGTCTAGGCAAAGGCTCTGCCAGAGCCTATGCCGGATCTGTTCAATCAACCTGGCACTTTTTGCCACTCAGCATAGACAGCGAAATCCGCCATGCGCGATAGCGATACGGTCGCCGTGTACTTCCTCGAAGCCATGCTTCATGCCCTGCGCGAACGCCCGGACGTGCGCGATGCACACCTGCGTGCGGTCGGTATCGATCCGCAACTGCTCGAACAGCCCCAGGCACGCGTGCCGGCCAAGGCATTCGCCCAGCTGTGGCTGGCCCTGATCCAGCTGTTGGACGACGAGTTTTTCTGCCTCGACAGCCACGGCATGCCGCTGGGCAGCTTTGCCCTGATCTGCCGTGGCCTGATTCAGGAGCCGAACCTGGAAAAGGCCTTGCGTCAGTGCATGGGCGGTTTTGGCCTGTTCCTGCGTGACCTGCGCGGTAGCCTCACGCTACGCGGCGGCAGGGCGGTGATCAGCGTGCAGTCGAGCATTGCCGACCCCTTGACCCGTGTGTATGCCGAAGAAACCTACCTGGTGCTGATGATCGGCTTGCTGTGCTGGCTCGCAGGGCGGCGCATTGCCATCGACCGCACCGAGCTTGCGGTATCGCGCCCCGCGCAGGACGATGACCTGCTGCTGTGGGGGCCTGACCTGCGCCTGGGCAGTGGGCGTACCGAAGTGGAGTTCGACAGTGCCTATTTGCGCCTGCCGGTAGTGCAGGACCTGCCGGCCTTGAAGACCTTTTTGCGCAGCGCCCCCCAAGGCTTGGTTATTCGCTTTCGCAACCAGAACGGCCTGGTGGCCGAGGTCTATCGCCACCTGCGCGCACGCCGCTACGGGCAATGGCCAACGTTGGCCGCGTTGGCGCAGGTGCAGGGGGTCAGCGCCAGTACCTTCCGCCGTCAGCTGGAACGGGAGGGCCGTTCGTACCAGCAGATAAAGGACGAGGTGCGCCGGGCGATGGCCTTCGAGCACCTGCGCGAAGGTGTGCTGAGCATCGCCGAGGTTGCCGAGCAGGCCGGGTTCCAGGAGCCCAGTGCATTCCACCGGGCGTTCAAGAAGTGGACCGGGCAGAGCCCCGGCAGCTACAGGGTGCGTTTGGCAAGCAGCCCTGTAGCCGACAGGTCGACGACAAGGCCTGAGCAGCCTGTCAATCCTGCAGCTGTGCCGCCAGTGCCTTGACGCGCTTCAAATCGCCGTTCGCCACCTTGGCGACCCCGGTGCCGTACTCGGCATCGGCCTTGTACAGGAAGGACAGGATGATGTGCTTGCTCTGATCATCCGCCGCGGCCAGCGATTGGCCAAAGCTATTGATCAGATCGCGCTGTTCGTTTTTCGAGTAAGCGCGGAACAGTTCACCCGCCTGCTTGAAGTTCTGTTCGCGGGTAATGCCCTGCTGTTGGGTTGTGCCGCTCAGGGCCAGTTGGCTTGCGCGGGCCGAATCACTGGTGCCGCGCGGCTGCAGCCGGCTTGGCTGGTAGTTGACCATGCCGCTGGAGCGGCCAGGGTTTAACGCACCGTCCTGGTTGCCATTGCTGACGGCGACTCTCGGCTGATTGATCGGCAGGCTATTGGCGTTGGCCCCAACCCTGTACAGCTGGGTATCGGCGTAGGAGAACAGTCGGCCTTGCAGCAATCGATCTTCGGATGGCTCGATGCCTGGGATCAGGTTAGAGGGGGCGAGGGCGACTTGTTCGGTTTCCTGGAAGAAATTGCCAACGTTGCGGTTGAGCACCATCTGGCCGACCCGATGCTCGGGCACGCCGGGCCAGACTTTGGTGGGGTCCAGTGGGTCAAAGTCGAAATCGGTCAACTGCTCGGGCTTCAATGTCTGAATATAGAGGTCCCACTTGGGGAACTCACCACGACCAATGGCGGCGACCAGGTCTTGGGTCATGTGGTTGAAATTTTTGCCCTGGATTTTCTCGACGGCCTTGGGGTCGAGGTTTTCCTGCCCTTGCAGGCTCTTCCAGCGGAACTTCACGTAGGTCGTGTCACCCTTGGCGTTGACGAATTTGTAGGCGTGCACGCTGTTGCCATCCATGTGTCGATAGCTCTTGGGCGTACCTTCGTTGGAGTAGAGCAGGGTGAGGGTGCGGGTGGCCTCGGGCATGTGCGAGAACAGATCGAAACGCCGTGCATCGTTACCGAGGTTACTGCGTGGGTCGGGCTTGAAGGCGTGGACCATGTCCGGGAACTTGATCGCGTCGCGAATGAAGAAGGTCGGGAAATTGTTACCTACCAGGTCCCAGTTGCCAGTACTGGTGTAGAAGCGTGTGGCGAACCCGCGTGGGTCGCGCAGGGTTTCCGGTGAATGCAGGCCATGTACCACGGAAGAGAAGCGCACGAATACTGGAGTTTTTTCACCTGGGGTGAACAGCGGGGCTTGCGTCAATGACCGCAGATCTTCAGAGGCGGTGAATTCACCGTGGGCACCGGTACCGCGGGCGTGTACGACACGCTCTGGGATGCGCTCGCGGTCGAATCGCTGCAGCTTCTGAATCAAATGCACATCTTGCAACAGCGTCGGCCCGCTGGCACCGGCAGTCTGCGAATGCTGGTTTTCACCAACCGCAGCGCCGTTGTCGCGGGTCAACGGCGTGGCCTGCAGGTGAGTACTGGCGAACAGTGCCGCGCACAGCAGGGTCAGGCTGCGCGTAGGGTGGAGGGTTACGCTCATCGGGGAGTACTCGGTTATTGATCGAATGCCCGATGCTAGTAACGCCGCAGACATGGCGCAGTAGGCGACCTCACTTCATCCTGTGGGACCTTTCACTCCCTGTTCAGGCCGGCACCATCGCAAAGCCGACGCCGAAGCGGTTCCAGGCATTGATGGTGGCGATGGCCAGCGTCAGGTTGACCACTTCCTGCGGCTCGAAATGTGCTTGCAGCGCTTCGTATTCCGGTTGTGGCGCACCGCGCTCCGGCAGCCGGGTCAGGCACTCTACCCATGCCAGTGCGGCACGTTCACGCGGCGTGAAGTAGGCGGTTTCCTGCCACACGCTCAGCGTTTGCAGGCGTGCTTCGGTTTCGCCGGCCTGGCGTGCGTCATTGGCATGCATGTTGACGCAGTAGGCGCAGCCGTTGATCTGCGAAGCGCGCAGGCGCACCAATTCGAGCAGTGAATTCTCCAGGCCGCACTTGGCCAGGGCCTGTTCCAGGCCGACCATGGCTTTGTAGGCTTCCGGTGCGTGCTTGGCCCATTCGATACGTGTATTCATGGTGTTCTCCAGAAGGTGTTGGGTGGTCATGGCGCTACCTTAGCGCTGTGCAGCGATCAGCCCGATAGCCAATCGCACACTTTGCCCGGAGGCCAATCGGGCCATTCAGGTGCCCACTGAGGGGCATCCAATCTCTTCATTTCTGCCAAGGCCGGCAAGCCGGGATAATGGCCAGGTCTTGCAGAAGGAGTACCGATTCATGTCCGAAGAACGCTATATGCGCGAAGCCCTCGAACTGGCCCGCACCAACATTCAGGCCGGTGGCCGGCCCTTTGGTGCAGTGCTGGTCTACCAGGGGCAGGTGGTGGCGCGCGCGGTCAACGAGATCCACAGCACCCAGGACCCGACCGCCCACGCCGAGATGCAGGCCATCCGCAAGGCCGCGCATGCCTTGGGCCAGGCTCGTCTGGACGGTGCCGAGGTCTACGCCAGCGGTCACCCGTGCCCGATGTGCCTGGCGGCCATGCACCTGTGCGGCATCGAGCGTGCCTGGTTTGCTTATGACAACGATGAAGGCGAGCCTTTCGGCTTATCCACGGCTGCGGTGTATGCGCAGATGGCGCGCCCACCGCAACAGCAGAGCCTGCCGTTGCGGCCGCTGAAACCCAGTGGCGAAGCCGGCCTGTACCTTGAGTGGAAGCAGGCCAACACGCAATGAGAACTGCCTTGAATCTGTTGCTGGTGGTGCTGCTGGCGCTGAACTTGCGCCCGATCCTCACCAGCATCGGGCCGCTGCTCGAACCCATGCGCGCCAGTACCGGCCTGGGCTACCAGCAGGCCGCACTGCTGACCGCGCTGCCCGTGCTGTGCATGGGACTGGTGCCGTTGTTGCAACCTTGGTTGCGGCGCTGGGTCAGCGAACATGGCGGCATGCTCGCCGGCTTGTCGGCCATTGCGCTGGCGTGCCTGTGGCGCTTGCAACTGGACAGCGCCTGGGCATTGATTGCCAGCGCGGTGGTCGCCGGCCTCGGCGTGGCGGTGGTCCAGGGCATGATGCCGGGGTTGGTCAACCGTTGGTTCCCGACCCGCCTGGCTGGGGCCATGGGCATGTATTCCGCGGCCTTGATGAGTGGTGGCGGCCTGGCGGCGGTGCTTGGCCCGCATATCAGTGGGTACTTTGGCCATTGGCAGGCCGGGCTGGGCCTGTGGGCGATCCCGGCGCTTGTGGCGCTGCTGGCCTGGACGCTGCTGCGCCCACGGCAGGCTACGCCGACGCTGGCGGGTGCCACGGGCGGGCATTGGTTCGGCACCCGCCGTGCCTGGTTGCTGGCGGTGTATTTCGGCCTGATCAATGGTGGCTATACCAGCATGGTCGCCTGGCTGCCGGCCTATCACCTGGAGCACGGCGGAACCGCCCAGGGCGGTGGTGACCTGGTGGGGCTGATGACAATCTTCCAGGTTGCCGGCGCGCTAGGCCTGCCGTTGTTGCTGCGCCGCTGGGTCGACCGTCGGCCTGGGTTATGGCTGGCGCTTTCGATCCAGCTGGCCGGCTTCCTTGGGCTGTTACTGGCGCCCACGCTGAGCATGGGCGTGTGGGTGGCGATGATCGGCTTTGGCCTGGGGGCGTGCTTCAGCCAGAGCCTGACACTGACGCTGGAGCACCTGAAAACACCCGCTGAAGCGGGGAGCCTGGCGGCCTTTGTCCAAGGGATCGGCTTCATCATTACCGGGATCGTGCCGTACATCACGGGCGGGTTGCGCGACGTCAGTGGCGACTTCCAGGCGTCGTGGGTGCTGTTGACCGTGACGGTGGTGGCGATGTTGCTGGTGACGGCCTGTTTCGCGCCACGCGGCTATGCGGCAGCCATTGCCCGTTCGGCGCCGAACGGCCAGGCCGCGTCGGTTAGCTAAGGCGCTGCAGGGTATCGCGAACGCGGTCGAGGGCAGGGTCGATGTCGAGCAGTTCGATAGCGCCGAAGCCCATTACCAGCCCAGCGCGCACAGGTACGTCACTGAAGAAGGGCGCCAGCGAGTAAAGGCCGACCTCCACCTTGCGTGCGAGGTTTGCCAGCAGTTCGACATCCACCCCCGGCTTGGCCAGCGCGCTCAAGTGGAAACCGGCGCTGGCCGGCACGGGGCTGAACCAAGGCGCCAGGTCGCCGCCCAGGCGGGCGAGAATGCGCTCGCGGCGGGCACTGTAGACATCGTGGCAGCGGCGGATGTGCTTGTTCAGATGGCCCAGCCTTTACTCTATATATAGAGTGAGTACGGACAACGCGTTGGCCCAGTAAAACCGGGTTTTTGGCTCATGGAAGCTTGTCCGTATGGCTGACGGCGGAAATGGACAGCTCGGATCTCGGGTGTGAAAAGCACTCTAGCGCGGGGTATCCAGGGCTTCCAGCTAGCTTGCTTTCGAAAGCTCAGGAGTTTCCATAGATGCATCCATGCTCATGATTATTTTGAAAACCTAGATGGGCTCAGTTTTAATTTGCATCCCAATTTTCTACGCAAAATCACCCGAGGAGGGTTTGGGTCAACTCGGGCAGAAATGCGGCAGGCTTCAATAGGCATGACCAGCTGCCGATTAGAACGATTCTAAAACCTTCCAGATTCGTCCCGCAGAGGAGCGAAACAGGCCCAAGGCTTCGTAGATTTCCTTCTGGGTTTACCCTCTGCCTTCATTGATTTCACTGCATCAATTGTCTCTCGCGAATGCCGCTTTCCGGCTCGTTCAGGCCCCAACTGCCCGTTGATCGTCTGGTTGTAAGCTCTCGCAGTTACACTTTGACTCACCAGCGACCAGATTTTTTTAGATAGATGTCTTAGACAGAAAGCGCTGCACAGTCGTTTTTGACACACCCAATTCCTGGGCTATCTCAGCGTTCGACATGCCGGCTTCCTTCAAAAGGGGCGCGCGTTGGAGTGCTTTCTGGATGTCCCGGGTAGCGGGCCTACCAATTGGTCGCTCGGGCTGTGCAGCGATGTTCTCGATGACACCATCCTGTTTGAGAGCGTTGAGCTTGGACGAGATGCGCTTGAGCGCGACGTCGACAGGTTCACCGGAGTGAGCAGAGTGAGCGAGCAGGAGTAGGAGAGCGGGGTCTACTTCGAGCATTGAGGCTACGTTAGAAAGCGTGTCTATCGTCACGTTAGCCTTCCCGCCCTCAATGCGGCTTCTTCCCCTCCGACCGATCATGGTCAGATCGTCCTGAGTCATTTTCCGGTTTTGTCTCAATGCTCTGACAACCGCCGCCATGGCCTCGCTAAGAGACATGTTCTTCACCCGTAAAAGACAGGATGAAGCCACATTGCGTCGATCCATAACACGCCATATAATGACCGTTAAGGATCGATTGCCTCTATTCTCTGTGCGCAGAAATCATGCGGGTAGCGCTGCACCCTAAATTCAGGCGGTTTCAATATATGCCATAAATTGACAAAAGTTGGGGTGGAGGCACAGATCCCTCCAGCCCAGAGGGTGGCCAGTTTGGCAAGTCTGAATATGTGTTCGGCGGCACTTCACTGCAAGGCGCTGGATTTTGGCCAAGCCCTCATGTCCGAGTAAAAATGAAAGGATCGAAAAAATGTTTGTCACCCATGAGTCATGGAGTTCGAATGCATCTGCGCTGTTAGGTGAGGGCCACACGTGCATGAGGATTGTGGAATGGCAAAGCTACCATCACTTCTATCAGGTTGTGGTAGAAGAATTGGAGAATGGAAAATTGGCATCGCGTCAGTATTTTTTAAGCGATGTGCATGTGCTTGAAGACGTTCTTGAAAAGCAGTGCGAAAATTTTAAGGTGACTGAGGTTTTGCTGATAAGTCCTGCCTGGATGAACGGAAGTGGTGGTTGGGCTATGAATAAGGTCTTAAGTTTGATCGTTGGCCGGGGGGAGGAGGGCGGTAAGGTTTCGATGCACAAGGTTGCAGAGGGTGTTGTTTATACATCACCGGCAGGTGGGAAGATTGATACGCTCGAAGAGGAAGGTTTTAAGGTTCTTATTTAAGTCTTCAATAAAATGGCTGGGTTCTTTGGGTTGATCTCTAGCGTTAAACAGAAGCCACGCTACGCAAGCTCGCGTGAATTACCGAGGTTTTTAGGCAGAGCGTGTTCACGAGGAGTGAGTATGGCCATAGCCGGGGGCGGATCATGATCAACTCTGCACGGCCTCGCATCATTCGACCAGACGACGTGATCTTGTTTTTGGATTTCGACGGGGTGCTTCATCCTGATGCAGCTTTCCGAACCAAACATGGGATTGAGCTTAGAGCTGAGGGTAATCTCATGATGCACGCGCCAATCCTGTATGACATTTTGGAGGACTTTCCGATTGTCAAAATCAGTTTATCTACGTCCTGGGTGCGGATGCTCGGGTATCAAAGAGCTCGTGCATCTTTGCCAGTGAATCTTCGAGATCGCACAGTTTCGGCGACTTGGCATTCCCGGATGCGGGCTACGGCGAGGGAAGGGTATGACCTTTTTACTCGCTATGAGCAGATATGTGGTGCGGTGACTCGTGCAGGTATCACCCGATGGATTGCGATTGATGACGATCCAGAATTTAGCTGGCCGGAGCATGACGATAGGCTTGTGAGATGTGACCCGGATCTGGGGCTTGGAAGTAAGCAGGTGCAGTACGAGCTGCGGGCCAAGCTGCAACTTCTTTTTCGGGAGGGAGGTTGTGGTGAGGGTTAGCGTTGAATCTGAGCCAGGCGCGGTTCTGGATGTCGTCTGCGATGTCTGCGGGGAGTCGACGCGTATTGGTGGTGGGCTTCAGTTCACTACCTTGCAAGCTTTCTGGGGCGAAGGTTCAGAACACAGTGGTGAAGATTACGAACTGCACCTTTGTGAGAGATGCTTTTTCACTCAAGTAGCAGGCATGAAGCGCATTAGATGGCTCGGGTGCATGTTCGAAGATGCCGGTGATTCACTTCTGCAGGATGAATCGTACGGGCGGATATGGAAGAGGAGCAGGGATGACGCGAAGGACGAAGAGTGAGTGTCGTCTTCTGTCTTGATCATTAGGCTATGAGAGGTGCTACATGGCTAGGAAACGAGCTCCATTGTCTACGTGTCATGCTGACCGGAATGTGGCTGCCGCTTTGCCAACTAGTGTTGTCAACGCTATGCGGAGAGATTTCGGGGTGCCGGTTACAGCGTTTATCTCGGCAGCAGCGTATGGGCCTGGGAACATGTATCTGGAGGGAGTAGTTTTCGCAGATCGAGCAGGGCGTTTCGACGACGGTGACACAATACGTACGTCGATCATATTGAACAGTGAAGCTGTTGAAGGCTTCTTGGTCGTACAGACCTTGAGCAGTATTTATGTGGTTGCTGACTGGCTCGGCGGAACATTCTCTGAGGCTTCAATTTCTAACCACTGATTAATATCAAGCGTTGTTGCGTGGCCATGCGGCACGGCTGTCGTGAACCAAGCCATAACTTCGTTCTGTCTTGGCCCTGCGGGCTTCCATCCTCACGCCTGCGCTCTCCGCTTGCTAGCCCGCGTTGCGGAAAATAAGACCTGATAAATCAACTGAGGCGTCCCGTGGATTCACACAAAACAATTGAAGCCACTATCGACAGGCTCTCGGTCACGCTGGAGAAGGCGCCGGATATTGTTGATGCTTCGGCACGCCTGCTTAAGCTCGTGACCGAGGGGCTTACGCATTGGTATGAAGACAGAGCCATGAGCGTTGGATACATGACGGATAAAGAGCTGCTTCAGAATCTCGCGATCAGCGCGGCTGTCGTCAGCGCGGTGAATGGTCGATAGGCCGCGCCCATGAGCACACTGTGATCACATACATTGAGGCTTTGCCTCTTGCGAGCAGCGATGCGCATCCTGATGGTTGCATACCAGTGATTGATTAGATGGTTGTTAGCAAAGTTCGGAGGAACGTCAGCCTCCGGTGGATGCTGCCAATGATGACGTAGTCGCGCTCTCGATCGTGGTTGAGATGACCTGCATCCACTAGCCCGATGATGTAACCCTCCGCCTTCCATCGGGCCTCGCGCAGGTCTTGCTCTGTTGTGGATTTGTGGATGTCATCCACCAGACGTTTCCAGCGGTCAGCTTGGCGTTTGCCGACTGGGTCGCTGGAGAAGGAGGGAGCGTGAAGCAGCGATTCGTAGTAGCCGTTAGCAGGTTGCGTGCTCAAGCGAGATCTCCACAAGAAAAATCTGAAGCGATTTTATCATGCGTACACTCAATCGCCTGTTACTGATCCGCCAGGGGCTAGCTCCTCGCATCTAGGCGCTGGAAGTTGAGCATTGAGTTGTGGCGTCTGGTTAGGTACATGCTGGCAGTTTGCGGAGGTGTGGTATGAAGGTCACGCAAGCAGGTGAACATGACATGGCCATCGACGTGGTATGCGATGTCTGCGATATGTCTACGCGAGATGGGGAAGGCGAGCTCCATTACGGGACGATGCATGCTTCATGGGGTACGGGCTCACGACATTGCGGCGAGGAATACGAACTCCATCTCTGCGAAAGCTGCTTTTTCGGTCAGACTGCGGAAATGAAGCGGATGCGGTGGCTTGCTGCAATGTTTGATGAGGATGGCGATGCGATTTTAGGTGATGTCGCATACGGACTAGTCAAAAAATCTGCCTGAGAGGTTGGTGGTAAGTATTGCTGAACGCGAAGCCGATCCCATTTTTGGTCAAATTATGGCGAACCAATAATTATTGATCAGGAATAGTTTTTAGTAGTTCTGAGCCCGGCGCCAAACCTGATCTGGCTTTCGGGTTTTCACACGGCTGCGTTCTGCTCCTGCTGGGCGCTGGCAAAGATATTTGACCTTTTGATTTGGTGCCGAGGGGCAATATGGCCTCGTCCTGATAAAATCAAGTCGCCCTTGATAGCCTGACTGCTTAGCTAGAGAGGGCTCATACGGGGCGCAGGCGGCGGTGCGTTTGCTGAGGCTCCTAACGACTGTGTCCCAGCAATGACTGACGAGGGAGCAGGAGAGTCGCGTCGCTGGCTGATCTGGATTTAGATCGCTCACGTCGTGAGGTGAAATGCGGAGCCCAGCGGGTGGTCATCAAAGCGACTCCTGCAGACTACTAGCGTTTTTGATGGAGCGCGCGGAGCATGTTGTGTCTCGTACCACTTTGTATGCGGATGTGTGGGGGCTTTCAGTTCGACCCTGGTACGAAGGTTTTGGAGGTACAGCTGACCTATCTGCGCAAGGTTCTCTTGGCCTTGGGCTGTAATGTACGAATTCATACGCATTGAGGTATCGGACTGAGCGATCATGCGCAGACAGACGGTAGCCTTGAATCAAGGCGGTTAACGAGCTGCATAATCATTATCTGTCCAACGCCGTTCAACTTCTCGACTGAATTTTTTTCCCTGCAGCACCTCCATTACGGATCAAAGGAGGGATTCTGATGGCTGGACAACAACTCTATGTAGTGGAATATGAGCTTCACGGTGAGCAACGCACGTTCATCATTCGCCTGGAAAAAATGGACAACGCCGTCGCCTGGCATTGGGCCAGTTGTGACGCCGGCGTTGGCATCATCCCCCGATTCAGCCAGCAGAAAATCAAGCTAGTGAGCCGACCGGTAGCCGAGCGATACGGCATTGCCCATGTGCAATGGCGGGTGGCTGGCCAAGGCCCTGAGTTCGTTCCTCAACCTATTGATGTCGGGAAATTCTCGAGGCCTTCAGAAGGCGCTTAGTGATGGACACCCGATCCATTTGCTTGGAGGTTTAGCCATGCAACCGAAGACCGAGGGCACCGAAGAGAAGGGGCCAAGCGATGTCCCCTTCATCAATGACCCGGAAAAGCCTACTTCGCCACCCTTGAATGACGCTGACGCCACGGACGCAGCGGAAGCTGAAGAAGATATCCAGGACGATGGCCAGTCAATTTAGCTAGTAGGAGAAGACTATGGATAACTATCACCTAAGCCCGACGTCGGATGGCTGGGAGTTGAAGAAAGCCGGTGTTGACCGGGCATCCAAGCGCGCTGCGACGAAGCAGGAACTGGTCAGCATGCTGCCGGATTTCTTTGAAGGCAAAACTGCCTCTGTGAAGATTCACAAAGCAGATGGCACGATTGAAGAGGAGCGCACTTACCCCCGCTCAGCTGACCCACGTCGAACCAAGGGATGAACACTGTCACAGCTCGTGATCTCGGGATTGATGTCACGAGCGCCGACGGTTTGTTCAGGTGGTTGCTCGCCAGTTTCCTGTTGGGAAAGCGGATTCGCTCAAGCGTCGCAGTGCAGACTTATCGAGTACTGGTCGACCAACAAGCTGCGGATACACCGGGTAGGCTCGCTCGCTGCTCGCATTCGACACTCGTCCGTTTGCTCGGCCAGGGAGGTTACGCCCGTTACGATCAGTCGACTGCCCGCCGTCTCCATGCGCTAGGCTGCACCCTGGCTTCAAAGTGGGAGGGCCAACTTCAGGGCATGCAAGCTGGTTTTCTCAGTAGCGACGATTTCAAGCGCTGGCTGCTGAGCTTCGAAGGCGTGGGCCCTAAGACATTGGAAATATTCATGCGAGAGTTTTCTCAGCACCATGATTAAGCCCTGTCCGGCTATTGGGCATGGCCCTTGGCCGCCATCGACGTACAAGCAAGGGAGTGAAACACTCAGAAAATTCCGCTACGGACATGGAGTGCTTGATGAAACTCAACGTTGAGGGGTTATCCCTGTCAGGGAAGACGATCTTGGTGGTGGAGGATGATGAAACCCTGAGAACGCTCCTAGTTGATATTCTGGTGGAGTTGGGAGCTGACTACGCTGCATTCGACAATGCCGAAGATGCTTTGATTCACTTGTTGGACACCGGATGTGACTGCACCCTGATGGTAGTAGATCACGGTGTTCCTGGGACTATAAAGGGTATGGAGCTCATCTCTCTGGCCCATGAGAAATGGCCTGGGTTACCGGCCATCCTGACATCCGGTTACCAATTGGACGCGTCTGAGGTAACCCCGCCCGTGACGTATCTCTTCAAGCCTTGGTCGATAGCTGAACTCTCGATTGCAATAAAGCATGCCCTCGACGGCCAGACCCAATCCCCTGCAAACCCACCGTGAGCGAACGCTCTGTTAGCGCTTGAAATCGTTGACCAATGCTCCATCCGCCAACGTCTAATCTGTTGTTTTCGGGCTCTCACATTGGGAGCTCATGGCCCGATATCCCTTTCTCAGCTCGCGGATCTGCTTGTTGTCCAGCGCTTCAAGATTCAGCACGGAACGCTCTGCTGACGTCGTCGCCCTGATGAGCTCATCCAGCTTCACATGGATGATGTCGTTATCACGATTCTGGGTGTTCTGGATGAGGAAAACCATCAAGAAGGTGATGATGGTGGTCGAAGTGTTGATGATTAGCTGCCAGGTGTCATTGTAGTGGAACCAGGGGCCTGAAGCTGCCCACATGGCGATCAGGATTACTGCAACGAGGAATGTTCGGGGCTTACCGGAGTGATCTGCAAGCCGTTGACAGAACTGTGCGAATTTCATGGTGGGCTCCAATGTCGTCCAGATCTCTAACCGCAACGGAGTGGGGAAATCTTTTTTTACACTCAAGATGCAACGTCCGGTTCAAAGCCTCCCATGATGCGCCGTCTTTTTTCCGTCGGGTAAGCATTCAACACGGGAATTTTTCCCTGCGCTGCGCATACGGCAGGGCTGCTGATGACGTGATTATCCTCGCCGGGCTTGCCTATGGCCAAACCCAGCAGAGCCGTTAAACCTCCTCTGCTGAACCTCTGATGGTCTAGGCACTCAACCAATCATCTGTGCGCGAGGTTGACCAATGAGAATTCTTGACGACTTCCCTTCCGAATCACAACTGCTAAAGCTAAATGCGCTAGCGAATTGGCATCATCAGCTAGAGGATCATCAGCTGCGCATGGACTCTCCGGATGATTATCACGATGAACTCACCCGGCAGGCTGATGAAATGGATCGCCTAGGGATTATTTCCTGGCAGGAATGGCGGGAGCTACGCATGGAGGCTCATGCAGCTTACCTGAAGGCGGTTGCTGGGGCAGATTATCCGTCCCATCACCGGTTCATTGAAATTAGGGAAAGCAAAGAATCCACAGCCTGATTCACTACAATTGCGCTCCAAACCCTCCAAATATGATCCGAGGGTTTTCGAGAGAAAAGAGCGCCACAGTATTACATGCCGGTTAGATGACCGCTATTTACTCGCTCGCCCGTCATCAGAGCCGCTCAATAAATAGGCGAAGTAAGTTCCCCAGTGAAAGAGATTGCACTGAAGCTTGATGTTTAACTAACGGCCCTCTGGCGGACTGATTGCTCAAGCCACGACCCTGATGTGCTGGCTTAATTAGTGTGCTCCGATTGTTGGAAAAAGGAGTTGACTAATCAGTTTTTTTGGAGATTGTGGTTAAGATTGATCTAGTTTTCAAATGCGGTGATGATCGTTGATTCTTGTGCGCCAAATTACACGACCCCATTCGTTATGAAATTTAATCTACAGTAGTTGTTCCGCTCGTCTGCTTTTCGGGTTTTCGTTCGCACATTTGCTTCACGTATTAGCTCCCATGATAACGCACGGCAAATAATCGTATTTGCGGCGCTGTATTTGCCGTGGAGGCATAATATGTTCATTCATAATAAACGTTTACAGTATACGGTGCGCGTTGCTCAGCCTAATCCTGGTCTGGCCAATTTACTGCTGGAGCAATTTGGTGGCGCGCAAGGGGAGTTGGCAGCAGCGAGCCGATATTTCACCCAGGCGCTGGCGGAAGACGATGCTGGCCGTAAAGACCTGCTCATGGACATTGCAACGGAGGAACTGAGCCATCTGGAGATCGTGGGCTCGATTATCGTCATGCTCAATAAAGGGGCCAAAGGACGACTGGCAGAAGGGGTTGAGGAGGAGGGAGAGCTTTACCGTGCGATCAACGGCGCCGGTAATGACTCGCATATCACCAGCATCCTATACGGGGCAGGTGCACCCCTGACCAACTCTGCCGGCGTGCCTTGGAGTGCCGCATATGTCGACACCATCGGTGAGCCGACTGCAGATTTCCGCTCGAACATCGCCGCGGAAGCGCGGGCCAAGATCGTCTACGAGCGGTTGATGAACGTGACAGATGATCCAGGCGTCAGGGAAGCGCTTGGCTTCTTGATGACACGCGAAATCGCCCATCAGCTCTCATTCGAAAAAGCGCTTCACGCCATCCAGCCCAATTTCCCACAAGGCAAGCTCCCTGGAATGCCTGAATTCACCAACAAGTACTTCAACATGTCGGGTGAACCTAATGTGCGCGGCCCCTGGAACGAAGGCAGCGAGTGGGATTACGTCGAGGATCCCGCCCCAGCGGTGGACGGTGGGGATGGCAGCGCTTCGGTAACCCTCTCCGAAATGGAGTTTGAAGCGGTTGAGGCCATGAAGTTGCGCACGACCTCTCAGCCGGACAGTAATCCGATTACCGGCGCTGACCTAGGGTCGGGATTGGTGCAGGGGCGCGACAGCGAGTAGATCAGATGCGTATACCAAAACAGGCCGGTCAGGCCATGAAAGACAAGGGCGCTGAGCTTGCAATGCGCAGGGCCTTGATGGAGTTTGAATTGGACTCGCGCCTGGCGTGCACGGCATTGCGAATCCGCATGGCCATGGTGGTCTTCGGCGTAGGGACACTGCTTCCAAACGATCTGCCCGAGCCGCCACGCCTACCAGATATCCACGGAAAGCATTCATAACCGATAGTAGTTATTCTGAGGAAATACTCATGCCTGCACGTAAAAGCGTTGAAGATTTGTTCATTCACGAGCTGTCGGATGTGTATAGCGCCGAGAAGCAGATCACCAAGGCCCTGCCTCGTTTGGCGCGCGCCTCCACCAATCCACTGCTTGCTGAAGCCTTCCTTTCTCACCTGGAGGAAACGCAGGGTCAGATCGAGCGAATTGACCAGCTGGTTGAGATTGCAGGCTTGAAGCTCAAGAGAATGAAGTGCGTCGCCATGGAGGGCTTGATTGAGGAGAGCAAGGAGCTCCTGGACGAAATTGAAAAGGGTGCTGTATTAGACGCCGCACTCATCGGTGCTGCACAGAAGGTTGAGCATTACGAGATCGCTGCCTACGGTACGCTTATCGCGATGGCCAAACACCTGCGAATGAAGGAGGCGGCTCAGCTGCTGGCGGACACCCTGGTGGAAGAAAAATCTGCCGATGAGAAGCTTTCAGCGATTGCCGAAGAAGGGGGGAATCAGGCGGCTACTCTAGACAAGTAAGTCGCAGGGTGGGAAAGCCCAGTGCATTTTGCTGGGCTTTTTCCTAGAAAATAGGCCGTTGGTCTCGAACTCTTTAATTGCTCACCCGGCTTTGCGTATCCGCAGTAGGATGGTTGTATAGAGTAGGAGAGGAATTATGACGCTCGATGATCTGCCTGCGAATGCACCGCCAATACATCCTAGTTGTTCTCGCGATATCGAAATCTTACGCGCTATTTTTGTCGATTCGATAGCCTTTGACAAAATTATACATCCAGAGGTAATTGGTCAGACATTCGTTTCGGGCTTGACTGACTGGATTGATAATCGCCCTGGTGCAGCGAGGCGCTTAATAGCAACAATTGTTGAATTGGAGCGATGCGGAGCACTTACCACGGGAAAGAAAGCGTTCTTTATTCATCAAATTGGTATTTATGAAAATACGCGAGCGATGAGTTGAACGCAAAAAAAAGGCCCGCCTTAGCGGGCCAAACCTGATGTGGAGAGCCATTTCGACCCTTCATATTTGAGACATTCATCTTCTCTCGCTCATTCATTTTATTTGTCTGATTTCTGATGAAAATATTCGGCGCCTGAATAGTAAGCGCGTTTGTGCAGCATGCTTTCATACGACGTAGTTTTTCTGGTTGAGCATCAGCGTAGTGCGAGCAGCTCAAGCATCGTTCGGTTGAGCGTCTCAAATGTGCAAGGTTTAGCAATGAACCGCCCGTTGGCTGGTAACAAGCCAGAAGGTATAACCGTATTGCCGGACACGATTATAATCGGCAAGTCAGGGCTCGTTGACCAGATAGCTTTAGCTAAACCGATACCATCACATTGTCCTGGCATCATAACGTCGGTTATCACTAAATCAAATGAATCATTAACTTGCATCTTCAGCAAAGCTGCATCAGCGCTGATGCAGCCGGTCGCTTCATACCCAAGATGCGTAATGGCTTCCGTCATCAGCCACCTCAGCACATCGTCATCCTCGACGATCAGCACGCGACTCACCATAGCATCTACTCCTGACTGTTCTCATTAGGTGTGGCTTATAGCGAGTCGTTGCAAAAGACAGACAGAAGGTTCACAACCTGTTGCTATGCCGGCTTACGGCTTGGGCTAATCTGGAGGAATGTCTAACCGGCGAGCATCAAGACGGCTATGCGACTGCACGATTTCATCGAAAACAGCATGGAACGTATTCTCCAGGCATGGGAAGACTTCGCCCGATCGGTTGAGACAGAACAGCCGGATCTCGATGCAACCGGGCTGAGGAATCATGCAGAGAAGATTCTGCGAACGATCGCCGCCGACATGCGCAATGAGCAGACTACATGCGAACAAGCGGAAAAGTCCCAGGGCCGCGGCCCGTTAAACACCAGTGAGACCGCTGCCCAGACGCATGCACTGACGCGTTTGGTTGCCGGTTTCTCACTGGATCAGATGGTCTCAGAGTACCGAGCGCTGCGCTCCAGCGTTCTATCGCACTGGCTTGCGCAAGAGGTGTTTGAAGAGGAGCACCATGTTCGAGACATGATCCGCTTCAACGAAGCGATAGACCAAGCCCTCGTAGAATCAATCGCAGCCTACGGATCCGCCCTAGAATCAACCCGTAAGATGTTGCTCGCTGTGCTGAGCCATGACCTGCGCTCCCCTTTGGGGGCGGTGCTAATGGCGGGCGGCTTGATCCTCCGCCAAGAAGGCTTGGATGAGAAAGGCAGGGTGCTGGCAGCCCAGGTCTGTACGAGCGCCCAACGCGCCAACAATATGGTGAACGATCTGCTTGATCTTGCTCGCTGCAACATCGGCACCGGCATTCCAGTACAGTTAGAGCCAGCTGAACTGAATGCGATCTGTCACTCGGTTATCGAGGAGCTGCGCACTGCCTTCCCCGACGCCAGGATTGTTTTAAGTGAACAGGCGGTCATCACAGGGCTATTTGACCCCGCACGGATGGCCCAAGTCTTTTCGAATTTGATTAGAAACGCTATCTGCCATGGTGATCCAGCCCTTCCGATCCATGTGAAGGTCTTTGACCATGAAGGTGACCCCGTGCGTCAGTGTCCATAATTGGGGAGAGGTCATTCCCCCTGAGGCCATGCCACATCTCTTCAAGCCGGAAGGTCGTTACTCGAGTTACGCGGCGGGTGATAGGGGGGTGTCAGCAGGCCTGGGCCTAGGGTTGTTCATCGCGGCGGAGATAGTGGCCAGCCATGGGGGCAAAATCCAGGTCAGCTCATCTGGCGAGGATGGAACCGTATTCGAGGTAATCATGCTTCATGCATCATCGGCCCCCTGAGTTCCCGTCGTATAGGCTACCCATCTCTTTGGATATGCTGTTCTTCCTCCAGCCCCTCAAATTCATGAGGAAAAGTGCTACCTGCAGCACAATCAGTGCCCAAGCTTCAGCCTGCCAGCCCCACACTGACCACAGCAGGTTGCTGGCGATGAAGCAGCAGAAACCCACCATGCGTCGTCTAGGACGGTGCGAACCGATACACCAGGCTGCCAATACCGTGACCGCCATGGCAGGCCACTCCAGCAATTCAATCCAGTTCTCCATCAGCCCCTGTTCCAATCGCCAATTCTTGACGCAATTGCCAGATCGCTGATCCGGCAACGCGGGTTTGATTCAAGCGGCACGCTGCTCGCTCTTCAGCACTTTTTTGTGGGTCTCCATGGCTTGTCCCAGCGCCTCCAATTGATCTTTACCGAGCAGCTTCTTCGCGGTGGGGAAGAGCTCACCTTCCTCTTCCTCGATGTGATGCTCAAGCAGCTCCTTCATCACCTTCACCCGACCGGCGAATTCGAGCGTTCCTGTTTTGGTATGAAGCAGGTCAGGGAGTACCAGTGAGTCCACTGTGCGGTGTTCTTCTTTGGCCTCGTAATACATCTTGGCCTCCTCTTTACCACCGGCTTCCTTGATCGCTGGATAGAGAATGTCCTCTTCCAACGCGGTATGGATTTGCAGCTCCTGTTCGATGCGGTGCAGCAATTCAGCGCGTTTTTTAACGGCACGTTCAGTGGTCGATGAGAGTTCTTCCAGCAGTTTCTTGACCACTTTATGGTCTTGAATCAGCAGATCGATAGCATTCATGGAGGCACCTCGTCATGGGTGGATAAATACTGACTTCCTAGGAGTTGAGTGGCCGACAACGGCAGGGTTCAATGATGATGCGTAGGGCCGATCTGTTTTAGCGCTCTGGCCCTTGCCCCCCTATAGCCAGTGCGGCGCGCAATGCCGCGAGATGGGTCAAGCCCTGCGGCAGATTGCCAAGAAACTGGCCGGTGACTGGATCAACCATTTCGGAGTAAATGCCGACGCCGTGATCAAGGCCGTTTACCGCACGGTGGAAGGCGTCTTCAGCGCGGTCGCATTGACCTATCAATGCCCAAGCTTCGATGAGCCAGAAAGTACAGGCCAGGAAGCAACCTTCCTCTTCACTGGCCTGACTGAATCGGTAGTGAAAGGGCCCTGTCCCCAGTTCCGTCTGTATGGCTTCCAGTGTGCTATGCAAGCGTGGCACTGAGGGGTAGCCGAAACGCACTGCGAGTGCGATGGACGCGTCCAGGCGGTCGCTGCCCGCGTAGAACACGTAGGCTTGGCGTTTCTCGTTCCAGCAATGTTCCTCTACCCACGCCTGGATACGCTGACGCTCCCGGTGCCACCGTTCACGGCAGGTGGTCGGCAGGTGGCCGCCATCTGCCAACTCTATGGCCCGACTCAGCGCCTGCCAGCAGCTGATCTTGGACAAGGTGTAATGCCGTTTCTCGTGTAGCTCCCAGATACCGGCGTCGGCCTGCCTCCAGCTGTCGGCGCATTGATCGTCCAGCCCAGAGAGGATCATCGCGCTGGTCGCATCGAGGATATTGCCGCTGTCGATAAAGCAGCGGGCGGTCTCGAATATGTCGCCGAATACTCCATGCTGGAGCTGGTCGCGAGCGTCGTTACCCACCACCGGTGGCGAGTTTTTGTAACCCGGCAGGTCTACCGGGTGGGTGCACTCTCCGATTGCACCGTCGAGTGTATAAAACACACGTGGGCCATGTTCACCTAGCCGATTCAGCAGCCAGGTGAAGGCTGCCTTGGCCTCAGGCTGCGCGCCGATAGCGAGGAAGGCTTCGATGGTATAGCCGGCATCCCGGATCCAGGCGAAGCGGTAATCGAAGTTCTTGTTCCCGCCTATTCGCTCAGGCAGTGACGAGGTGCCTGCCGCCATGATCGCGCCGCTCGGTGAGGACAGCAGAAGCTTCAATGCCAGCGCATTGCGGACAACCAGCGATTTGAACGGGCCGTCGTAGATCAGGCCTTTCGACCATTGCTGCCACTCACGGTGGGAGCCATCGATACGTTCGTCGATGAGTTCGAGCGGGGGAAGCACCAACGGCTCATCCCGTCCCGCGACGATAGCCAGTACGGTTCTTTGTCCTTGGCCAACGCTGACGAATGCCCTGACGCCCATATCGTCCTTGCGATCAATACGCACCTGGGCGTCGTGGATGAACATACCGAGTATGTGTCCGGCATGGAAAACGCAGCCGTTGTCGTTCGGTGCAAGGTAGGGGCTGACGGTGTCGGCTTGGGTGCCAAAGTCGATGGCGATGTTGAAATCGACTTGCCCTTCGATACCCTCAATGCGTCTGGCGAGTTCTGCCCATGGCAAACGGCCCGCTGGCCCGCTGTTGAGTGACTCGGTCAGCCGGGCCCGGCCACTGGGCGTGACGAACAGTGTCTCCAGTACATTACTGTCTGGAAGGTAACGGCGTTCTGCGCGGTAGTTTTCGCAAGGCGTAATGGAAAAGAACCCACCTGAATGGGGCGCGAGTAATCGGTCGAACAGCGGAGGCGAATCCATATGGGGGACACACCACCAGTCGATGGATCCATCCAGGCCAATCAAGGCTACAGAGCGCCCATCGCCGAGCGCTCCGTACTCCTCCAGCAACAACCAGCCGCCTTCATCCCGCTGAGGCTCCCCGTGTTGCCATCCATCGACCGATGTAATTTCCACGCGACGCATCCGAGGTAGGTTGTCCTGTTCGGACATAGCCGTCGAATGCAGAGTTCGTCTCAGTTTCCAGCTCGCGCGCTTTTCACGGATTCACAATAAAGGGAATTTCAAATGGCCATCGAAATCTCAATAGCGTCACAGGCGCCAGTCGCCTGACTTCAACCCTCCTACTAACAACAGCAAAAAGAGGCTTCATGACTTGTCTGATTTGCGCCGGAAATGCTGAGTCCGTTGAATGTGTTGCGGGTTGGGAGGAGCGCCATTGCTCGCAGTGCGGGAGCTATCGCATGTCCCAAACGCTCGTTCTGGTGATGATGGAAGAGGGGCAAATCTTCGACACCCTACGGATGCGGGAGTGGCTCACGACCCGGCGCAGTTGTGTGTCCATCCCCGCTATCGAACCTCATCATGCCATCCTCGTCACTTAAATCAGCGCAGGCATAAGAGCGTACTCACTCGTCGGGTATGATCGAAATCTTCCCATTGCGCTCGACGATGGCAAATTTGATCTGCTCTACTTTTTCGAGCCCTTGGCTGTCCCGGGCCGATTCGAGGATGTCGTCTTCCGTGAGCCGAACTCTACGCATGCGATGGTGAAGAAATCGGCCATGCTCGACGACTAGCGTTGCGTGGCCGTCCAGCAGCCGCGCCAAGGGCTTGGAATTAAGTTTTGCGAGCGACAGCCCGACATCCAGCACTATCAGCGTCGCAATGACCAACATGGCGTTGGTGAAGGAAAAGTCATCGCCCAGCAAAGCCTGCTGGGTCGCTTCGCCGATGATCAGTAACAGGACGAAGTCAAAGGTGGTCAGGTCGGCCAGTGAGCGTCTGCCGGCGACGCGAAACAACAGCATCAATGCGACGTACATGCCGGCTGCGCGGAGGATCGAATCCATCACTCGCTCCTCAAGGGAATAGGAAAGTGGTGAAGTGGACAGCGCTGGATGGGCCTGCACGCACGATACCTTCAAGGGTGCCCACAGACTCGCTGCGCACGGTGAGGTAGAGCGTGGCAATACCATCCTCGCTGGTACCCAGTTGCAGCAGAATGGCCTTGCCCTGTGAGAGCGAGGCTTGTGGTTGGGGTTGCAGGGTTTCGATACTGGCTTCGCGCAGTAGTGAACCATCGAGTAGCACCATGATGGGTTCTCGGGCGCTACCGCGAACCGTGATGCGCAGGGAGTCAGTCGTGCCGCTACGGCTGAGGCGTTGATACTCGACATGCAAACGGCCATCTGCGCTTGTGACCTGGGCATTGCTGAGCGGGCCGTTGCCGAAGACGCCGGCCAACCCAAGTAAGACAATGACCACCAGCACGTACCAACCCACGCGTTCGAAGCGCCAAACGCGCTGTTGCATGGCCATGTCTTCCTGGACAGGGTGCTGTCTGGACACCAGTTCATCATCCGTCACATTTTTAGCCCTCAGGCGCGCTCCCCACGTAGCCAGCGCTCGTGATAATGGATCAGGCGGGTGAGCCCATAGACGGCGCCGTCATGCATGACCTGCGCTCGCTCACCCAAAAAACGCTGGGTTCGGGTAAACACGGCAATCGGCTCGCCGGCGAACGCCCACGCGAAGCACAGCGTGCCGGGTAAAACCCCGGATGCTGGGCCAGGCCCGGCTACACCGGTCGTTGCAATAACGACGTTGGCATCGCTGTCCTTCAATGCCCCTAGCGCCATTTCCCAGGCAACTGGCTCGCTGGTCAGCCCGTACCGTTCGATGGTTTCCGGACTTACCCCTAGCAGACGCTTCTTGGCGGTGGGCGAATACACGACATAGCCGCTTTCCAGCACCTCGCCAGTACCAGGGAAGGCCGCCAGCAAAGCGACCATGCACCCTGCTGTACAGGATTCGGCAGTGGTGAGTACCAGGTGGTGGTCTTTGAGATAGCCGAGCACGGCCAGTACGGGGTCACTTGCCATCTTGGTGTCGACTCGTTGTTCTTTAGCGGTGGACGTATACGCAATGTAAATGGTTCACCGGTTTAACGCAGGTTCGCTTTCTTTCTTGACCCGATCATCATTCGACCGAGCAGAAAACAGCGCGTCATGAAGGGTAGAGGAAGCACTGAGGCCAGCACAGCTGGCCTCAGTAAAGGCATTAGAGGATGGGTTTTCCGCCGGTAACTCCGTACCGTGAGCCCGAGATGTAACTTGCTTCATCAGAGCCCAACAAGACGTAGATCGGTGCTACTTCGACGGGTTGCCCCGGCCGCCCCATCGGGTAGCCTGAACCGAAGTTCCTGACTGCTTCATCCGGCATGGTGGCGGGGATCAGCGGTGTCCAGATAGGGCCGGGCGCCACGCTGTTGACGCGAATGCCTTTCTTGCCCAGCAACTGGGCGAGACCTGCGCTGAAATTAGCGATCGCCCCTTTGGTGGCTGCATAGGCCAGCAGGCTGGGTGACGGGTCGTCGGAGTTGACCGAGCTGGTATTGATGATCGAGCCGCCTTTTGGCATCGAGGGCAAAGCGCGTTGGCAAATGCGGAATATGGCCGTGATGTTGGTATCGAACGTCTTCACCCATTCATCATCGTCAATCTCGTCCAGGCCCTCATGGGCCATCTGGAACGCGGCGTTGTTGACCAGAATATCGATGCGTCCGAACTGCGCCACGGTCTTGTCAACGATGTCGTAGCAGTGCTGTTTCTGCGCAAGGTCGCCTGGCAGTAGCAGGCACTGCCGGCCAGCGGCCTCAACCCAACGCGCGGTTTCTTGCGCATCTTCGTGCTCATCCAGGTAGGCAACGGCAACGTCAGCACCCTCCCGAGCGTAGGCGATCGCTACTGCGCGCCCGATGCCGCTATCGGCGCCGGTGATCAAGGCGATTTTACCTTCCAGCCGGTTGTTGCCGGTGTAGGTCTGTTCACCACAGTCCGGGTAGGGCTCCATCTTGCGTTGTGAACCGGGCACGCTTTGCGGTTGAGACGGGAACGGAGGAGTAGGGTAATCGCTCATGTTGGAAGCTCCTGCAGTTGAGAACGGTCATTACCCTTCGAGAGGTGCGAAAGCTCAGCGTTGAGATGAATTCAGGATTTGCACGACCGGTGGTCAGCCTTGGATTTCCATTGAATTCTCAAGCGTGGGATAGCTCTACCGCTCACTCGTCTCGCGCTTTGCGTGCAAGGCTCGACCATCAAACTGGAGCATTAAGGTGCCTCGAATCATCACGCCCACCACCCCCGAACATGAGATCGATCAGCAGAATGCAAGGATGTTCGGTACCCCGAAAGAGCGGCTGGATTTCTACCGACGCGAAATCCAGTACGAGACCACTATCTTAGCTAACCGTACCGATGCCTACCTTGCTGCTCAGTCATTCCTGGTGATCGCGTTCGTGTCATCGATGAGCAACCTGAATCAGGGTTGGGGTGAGATGTTCACGTTGATGGTGCCGGCGTTTCTGGCACTGCTGGGTGTGCTGAGCTCACTGAACGCCTGGCCAGGCATCCGCGCTGCCTTCCAGATCATCGAGCACTGGCAACTGAAGCAGAGCCACCTGCTGCGCAGTGAGCCTATGATGGGGTTGGCCTATGACGAGTCGCCGCTATTCTGCGAAGCTGAAACCTCACAGGCGGGGCACCGCAAGTCGCTGCTTTTCTCCCTGCGCACGCCCTGGATTTTCCTCGGCTTCTGGGTCTTGCTGGGCACCTATTCGGTGTACATCCAGCTGGCGTGACCCACGCCCTCCAGGCGCGCTGAAGCGGCACCGGAGGGCGCAGGTAGAAAGCTTCGCTCAGCCTGCCAGCGCCTTGATTAACTGTTCATTGAAAGCCGGAATATCGTCGGGCTGGCGGCTGGTGATCAGGTGGCCGTCCACCACCACCTGCTCATCCACCCAATCGCCTCCCGCATTGCGAATGTCGTCCTGCAATGTCTTGTAGCTGGTCATCCGCTTGCCTTTGGCCAAGCCACTGGACACCAGCAGCCAGGCACCGTGACAGATGACGGCCAGCGGCTTGCCAGCCGCGTCATGGCTCTTCACCAGCTTTTGCGCACCGGGGATCAGGCGGATGGTGTCGGAATTCTGCACGCCACCAGGCAGCACCAATGCGTCGTACAGGTCGAGGGCGGCACCGTCGAACGTCGCATCAACGGCGAATTCGTCGGCGGGCTTGTCATGGTTCCAGCCACGTACCTTCCCTTCTTTTTCACTCAGAATATCGACCACGGCACCGCTGTTTTCCAAGGCTTCACGCGGGCCCGTCAGCTCTACCTGCTCGAAGCCATCGGTGACCAGAAAGGCCACGCGCTTGCCGTTCAGTTGTGCACTCATCGTTCATCTCCTCGTACCGATAGACCTGATATAGGGCGGTCACCGGCAGGCAAAGTTCCTGCGCGATGCTGAGTGGTTCAAATCACCGGCGCCGCCGTTGAGTGCGGGTAATGAATAACCCGGCAATGATGCCGAGGACTGCCGCGCTCACCAACAACGGCTTGTTGTCTTTTCGGTTTCGCCAACCGCCTTCCACGCTGCGTCGGCCACTGGGTGGCTCGAACAGGTTGCCCGATGAAATAGCTGCAGTGGGACTGTGGCGGAGGCCCCAGCGTGTCAGCCAGCCCGACAGCAGCGGTAGTCCTGGAACCAGGAAGCTGGCCAGGTGGGCAACGCGGGCGACGGCGCCGACTGTGGTGTGCGCACGAGGGGAAATGGCGCATGCCACCATGGCCTTTGCCACCAACTCCGGGTCGTAGATCGGCCCAGGCGGGGTGAGGGCGTGGCCGGTGTAGTTGCCGCCATCCCTGAAACCCGGCGTGTCCATGACCGCTGGGTAGATATCGCAGACATGGATGTCGGGAAATTCCGTCAACTCTCCCCGCAGCGCGTCGGTCAGGCCTCGCAGGCCGAACTTGCTCGCCGAATAAGCCGCGGCATAGGGCTGGGCTACCCAACTGCCTAGTGACAGCGTGTTGATCAGAATGCCGCTACCTTGAGCCTTGAAGAAGGGAAGGGTCACGTAGGCGCCGCGTAGGTAACCGACCAGGTCGGTTTGAATGACCTGTTCATGTGCCTCCAATGGCGTGTCCTCGAAATTGCCGACCGCGCCAACGCCGGCGTTGTTGACCCAGATATCGATCCTTCCATGGCCAAATTCGGCTGCCTGCTCGGCCAGCGCTTGAACCTGGTCGTTGCGGGTGACGTCCGTCGTAATCGCTACAGTATCTGTGCCGCAATCAGTGCACTCATCCAGCACATCGAATAACGCCTCTTCGTCGCGTGCCGCGAGTACCAGGCGAGCACCTTTGCACGCAAATGCATGCGCGGCGGCCCTGCCTATGCCGCTTGACGCGCCGGTGATGACCACCACTTTGCCGCGCAATGGGCCTTTTGTCGGTGCTGGGCGTGACGGCTCGGCTGGCGGTGGATCTTGCTCCGGCTCGTTAGTCGCAGACGCGAGGATGGAACTGGCTTCTATCCTCGAGAGCTCGAGGGGGGTGCCGTCGATCAGCACCAATTTTAGCCCCTCGATGGTGCCTGCCACCCGATCTGGGAAGACTGGCTCGCCTTCCGCATCCAGGCTGTCATAGATGAACTTTGTCCCTTCGAGCCAGCCGACAGCCGTCAGCAGTTCAGGGCCAAGGTAGTATTTTCCATCCAGAAAGAAACCGGGAAATTGATGGGCGCGCTCGACGTTCTCTACGCTGTAGCGTTCGCCTAATTTCATGCCTGTCGCTTGATCAATCATGTTGCAACCCCCTATAGGTGGTGCTCAGAAATGTCAGCCTTTACTGTGCTCGTCTGAAGTGGGCCCAGAGCCTCGCTTGATGCCTCGCGGGCCAGCAACGCCCCAGATACCCAGTCCAACAAGCGGTAGCGCCACGATCAGCAGCGCCCAGGCGGCCTTGACCGCATCCGTCTTGTCGCTCCTGAATACGCTCACGATGGCCCACAGGTCGATGAGTAAGAGAATTGCCGCCACGGCAATCCAGAAGTAACTGGCGAAACCGTTCATGACCTTGGCTCCTCTACACGTAGTCAGGGCCTAGGGTGCCCGCCGCAGCGCCTGGCACCAGGATGACCTTGCGGCAGTTATCTTGCTTTTGATCGAACATCTTGTAGCCCATGGCCGCTTCTTCGAGTGCCAGGCGGTGGGTGACGATTAGTTCCGGTTGCAGGCGTCCTGCTTCGATGTGCTCCAGCAGTTCGGGTAGGTATTTCTGAACATGGGTCTGGCCCATCTTGAAGGTAAGTCCCTTGTCGAAGGCATCGCCGAACATGAATGCATGGATAAAGCCGGCGTACACACCCGGGACGCTGACAACGCCGCCACGACGCACGGCAGCAATGCTCTGGCGCAGCGCTTTGCCACTGCTGCCTTCAATCTTCAGTGCCGTCATCACCGTTTCGGCAGTGCTGCCTTTGGCCTCGAAGCCGACCGCGTCGATCACCGCGTCAACGCCGCGCATGCCTGGCGTCTGACGGATGATGCTGTCTGCAGGATCGTCGTCCTTCTCGAAGTTGATGGGGACAACCCCATAAGCGTCCCGGGCATATGCCAGTCGGTAATCGTTGTCATCGACCATGAAAATGGTCTGCGCACCGAGCATTCGTGCACAGGCGGCACTCAGCAACCCCACCGGCCCGGCGCCATAGATGGCCACCGATGAACCCTGGCCAATCTCGGCATTGATGACCGCTTGCCACGCGGTGGGCAGAATATCGGACAGGAAAAGCACCTTGTCATCGGCGAGGTCGGTAGGGACTTTGAACGGGCCGACGTTACCTTTGGGTACTCTGACGTAGTCAGCTTGACCGCCAGGGATACCGCCATAGAGATGGCTGTATCCAAACAGCGCGGCGCCTGGCGGAATGCCCTTCTTGTTGATGATTGAGCCGCGCCCAGTGTTGGTGGTTTCGCAGGCGGCAAACAGATCGTGCTGACAGAAGAAGCAGTTGCCACAAGCGATAACGAAGGGAATCACCACCCGGTCGCCGATCTGCAGATTAGTGACGGCGCTGCCGGTGTCTTCAACGATCCCCATGAACTCATGGCCGAAGATATCACCCGCTTCGGTTTCTGGAATTTTGCCTCGGTAGAGATGCAAGTCAGAGCCGCAAATGGCTGTGGCGGTGACCCTGAGGATGATGTCGTCTGCTTCCTCGAGGATGGGATCAGGAACGTTATCGACCCTGACGTCGTTTGCTCCGTGGTAGGTCAGTGCTCTCATTGGTGGCCAGCTCCTGCAGTCGCATATTTCCGTGATAGGTATGCAGGGGAAGCCATGACAGTCGGCAAAGTTCAGACCAACAAGTCCGATGGTAGTCATTACTGCTTTGAGCGCGGTGACAGCCGGACGGCTCACGGTGGCCTGCTGTAGAGTCGGCGCTTCTCCCGGCTGCTCAGCGGGGAGGAAGATGAAGTGCGAGCTTGTTATCGGTGTGGGAGAGGCGCCTGACTGGCAGCGACCGATAGACTAGCGTGACAGCTCAACCATCAGATTGCTCCTCTGGGGGTACCTGACCCTCGGGCCAATCAGGAGCCTCAGTTTCAGGTTGCGGGACGGGTTCTCCAGGGTTGTGCGGTATTGGATCAACATAGGGATCAAGGGGGAGATCGGTGGTTTCCTTTGGTTCAGCCATGGGTTTCTACCTATTTAGTCATGCTGTGACTGGTTTAGGTATTTGGCTCGTGAACCTCGCTCCCGTTCATTATTCTGCTGCAGTGGATGGCTTGTCAGGCCGCTCGGGTCTCATCAAAGTTGAGAAGCGCAGCGTTGGCTTGCCTCACCAGATGAACCCATTGTCTACGACTGATCATCCCGGATAATTCCAGATCTTCAGCGCTACGGCACGCACTCTCGTATTCATCCTCCCCGAGTGAACCTGCCCTCAAAAAACGGTTACGCCAAGCCAGTATTGCGGCAGCACCAATGTTGCAGCATTCCACGTATAGCTACTCCAGAAATCCGGTCGGTGAGGGGGATGCGCAAAAGCGGCGAGAGATTAACCCCATTCAATGCTCGAGGGTATTGGAAAGCGATAGTCGGCGGTGGCCACCAAAATGGCATCTCGAGTCACGGCTATTGCCCTTAAATCGGCCTTTTGGGTTGTCATCGCGTAGGTGTTGTTGCCGTCGGATATCTGGTGAGTCCGGTAGCTGTCCGTGGCCTTCATCCACGCCGCCTCACCAAAGAAAATGAACTTTGAATTGCAGACATTCTTCCTACAGGAAGATTAATGCTAAAGAACTGTAGGTTGAGGGTGGCCATGCTGAAGCGCTTCGTTGTGGTTCCCGCTTTCCCTGCTGGAAAAGAGCATTTTCCTAGGCGTATTGGCTTCCCGCGTGCATTGGAGGTGGGGTTCGATCTTTATGATAACCAAGAGAAAACGCGGCTGATCCTGCGTCTGCCGACACGTGCCGACGCTGAGTACGAATGCACCAACCGCAATAATCCACCCGATACGAATTCAACGGACGCTGCTGGGAGTGTCTGAGGTCGGCTAACAGCTCATCCGAGAGGAGAAGCGCCGACCAGGTGTTTAGCAGGGTGGTGCGTCTATTGGGGGCGGAGTACCGGTACGGGGGAAACTCACACAAAATGACGTACCCATTTCGTTCGTGGAGTTGACGGCCACATCGCCGCCATGGGCCTTGGCTATTTCCCTGACGATGAACAAGCCCAGACCTACGCTTCTAAGATCTGTGTCCAGGTCGCTCACTCTCGTCATCGGTTCAAAGAGGGTACCCAGCGAAGATTCGGGTATAGCGTTACCCAGGTTATGAACCGATAGCATGGCTATATCCCCCTGCAGGGTAGACGTGACTTTTATGGGCAGGTCAAGATCCCCGTAAGCCACACTGTTAGCCACCAAGTTTCCAACAATCTGATGCATTCTGTCAGAGTCGACCTCTGCCAAACCTACCCCTACCTGCTCATGGATCATTCTTGCCTGGGGGAAGGCTACACGTAGCTCGTCTACGCTTCGCTCAATGACCATGTGCAGATTAACTGTCCTTCGCGTGATGCCGATTCCACGACCTACCCTAGCCAATGCAAAGTCCAAAAGATCTGCGATCATCCGCTGAGCACGCTCGGATGACTGGCTGATTTGGCCCAGTAATTCTGTGTCTCTTGGAGAACGTGCTCCTCTTACCAAGAGGTCTGCGGCCATTTTGATCGCGGTGAGGGGATTCTTGAGGTCATGGCTTGCGATAGCGACCATTTGTTCAGCAAAGAAAGCCCGCTGTTGGGATTTTTCATAAGCGTGATCTAGCTCCACCTTTGCCTGCAGTAAAGCTGCCTCTGCGCTTGTTTTTTCCCATAGCAGCTTTTCGGCGCGTTGGCGTGACTCCACAATCTCGCGCTCATACTTGTCCCGATCAGTCGTCCCGAACAGCGCCAGTTCGTAATAAACGCCATCGGCATGCTCGCGCCTCACGCCATTGAGCAGCATGGTGACTGTCTGCTCGCTCGCGTTTTTGAGGTCAAGTTTTACCTCTGCAACGGAGCCCTGCATGCGCATTAGTGGCGCCCAGTGGGTCTGATGGAAGATTTTTTCCGCCCATTGTCAGGAGATCTTGAAACCTACGCTGGGTAAGAGCTTCTTGGCTGATGCCCATCCAAAGGCTGAAAATCCGATTGCTGCGCAGGATGGTGCCGTCTTCGTCGGTGACAACCAGGGCACAAGGGGCACCGTCGAAAAGATCCTCGAAGTCGGGAGCCGGAGGCTTATCAATCGACATCTTTGCTTACCCAGGGCTGAAGGAAGTTGTCCATGGCTTCCGCACACGCTTCTGGAGCGCTCATGTGCGGGCAATGCCCCACGTTATTTACGAGATGAAGGACACTATTGGGCAACTGTGCATGCATGTACTCGCCCACGGTTAACGGCGCAATCATGTCATCGGAAGACTGCAGGATGAGCGTCGGTGTATCCAGCCCGGCGATGTCTTCGCGGTTGTCGGATAAGAAGGTCAGCCGAGCAAATTGCTTCGCGATCTCCGGATCTGTGCGGCAGAAACTATTTGTAAGCTCGTCGCCTAGGGCTGGCTGCCCTGGTGAACCCATGATGGTAGGGGCCATCGCGCTCGACCATCCCAGATAGTTGCTGTCCAAGGTGTGAAGGAGCGAGTGAATGTCTTCGAGCTTGAACCCACCCACATAGCCATCAGAATCGATATAGCACGGAGAGGGCCCAACCATGACATGAGCGGCTATGCGATTGGGGGAAAGACGGTCGGCTAGTGCGCCGATCATCGCACTCACCGAGTGGCCGACAACGATTACAGGGCCGCGCCCAAAGTGATCTATGACGTCGTTCAGGTCTTGTGCGTAAGCGGCCAGTGAATCGTATTTCCCACTTTCATACGCATTCAGATCTGATCTGCCTGCGCCGACCAAGTCATACAACACTACACGGAAGCGGTTGGTGAAGTGCTGGAACAGGTAATGCCACATAGTCTGATCGCAACCGAAGCCGTGAGAGAAGACCAAAGTCGAAGTGCCTTCGCCATGGACTCTGACGTTGTTCCTGCGCTGAATGTCCATGGATCGATTCTCCGCTCGGCCAAGAGGCGTTGGCTCCAAGAGAATGATAGTGCCGCCGAGACAATCGAAAGGGCAAGATCTTGCAGTCCACTACTGACACTCCTTGCAGGTTAGGAAGTCGTTTCGAGCGAACAAAATGCTGCCTCGTTGGTCGTTTTCTCTATGAGACCAGGCCAAGCGGGGCCGGCAATGCAGATTCACAAACGGAGGTAGCGGAGGTTTGCCCTCTAAAATCTTTGTCAGTTGTCTCATCAAAGCAACACAAAGCTCTCCTCGGAAAACGGAAGAAGATGCCATGCCACATCAGAACCAAGATCAGGCTGAGCAGTTGATTGCCGAGGTATTCGCGGCGGCCTGTCTGGTCATAGGAAGCGATGCAGGCTCAGCGAAAGACCGAGGTCTCGCTCGGCGCTTGTTGCGCACTGCCTATGAAGCACTGCGCTCGCGGCAAATCACGGTGCACAGTCAAGCTGGTTCAGCTCGGGAAACTCAGCTACCCAACGCTGATGATGCGAGCCTGCATCTGGCGGCGGAGACGAGAATTGTGATGAGAAAGCGCGGACGGCAGGTGGAGCTGGATGCTGCCAGGCTCAGATCACATGGAGCGCTGATTACTGTTGGTAGGTGGTGTACGTCGGCACTCAGGAGCAACCTTGAGAAGGCTTTTAAAAGGGTGGGGTACCTCGAAGCCAATTAGCCGCTCGGTTCTGCTTCTCCACCATTCACATCCCGTCATATTTCGGATCCATAATCCGCTCGGTGGTTATGCCGATTCGGCTTCGCTGCGCTGTGGTAGAGGCACCCACATATAAGACTAAAGTCGTAGGAGGGCGGCATGCGGATTCGCGGTGATGTGTTTTGGAAATGGGCTGATCCATCGCTCCACCATAGAACTCACGATGAAACTTTGGACAACGGCACAAGCATGGACATCCAGGTGCGGCTGTCGCGGACGGGCCATACGCAGTTGTTCATTGGCGTCTATGCCGGCTCAGGGATGGCTCTTCACGAAGAGGCTTACGACTCTCGCCCGGGTGAGTCGATGACACGCGCGTTGGCATGGGGGGTAGGTAGAGCCAGACGCTTGGCGACCGAGCAGCGTCCTGCCGAGAAGCATGTAGCGTAAAAGCCTAGGCAACGGATTGGTGGTCGCTGGCAGTAATATCAGCGACCCCCACCGTGATGAATCCACTCTGCGTAGGCCGACTTCAAGGCCTGGGGAAGGTGAGGGATCTCCCGCTTCAATCCTGCCTTTCCGTCAGGCCTTGCTGCCCACTCCGTTAGCCACGCGATCAGCGTTGGCCGAGTAAGAGGGCAGATAGCTACCTCCCGTTCGAGCTCGTCTGCGATCTGACCCAGCCACTCTAACTCAGCGTCTAGCTGCATGATCGGATCAATCATGGGATTCCCTCCGTCGACCTAAACAGTGCCTGCTTTGCTTTGAGAGCCTGTTTCAGCGAGTGCCCGACCTCTGCGAGCGCCCCACGCCATTGCTCGAGTTACTGTCTCACCTGGCCGCTTTGCATAGGCTTCCTCAACACGTGCTAGGCCGGATTGCTCGTAGATCCCGATAAACAGTTGAGTATCGCCAGTGCGAGATAGCCGAACCTGGATGTCTAGCCAAGCTCCGTCAGCTAGCGACTCCAGATGCGAATGGTGTTGCAAGGCAGGATCTGCCCAAGCCCAAAATACTGCTCCTCGATGTCGCATCCTTGGCCCCTCGTCACATCTCCATACGGCAAGCCTAGCTCGTCCTTTCTACTCCGGAGCTTTCAAACGTTTCGAGACATTCCAAAGCAGGTAGTAATTCGAGCCGTCAAAATGCTGGTCGGAACTGAACTTCAATCCGTCAGGTCATCCATCGTATGGAAGGTCACATCAGCGTTCAGGATGTCGCGCGTTATCGAGGTGCGATTTGTCATGAGCGTATCCAAGCATCGCCCAGTCAGAGCCAAAGCCACTATTATCTGTACCCACAACGACAAGGTTCTGCTTGTGCGCAGAAAGGGCGCCAAGTGGAAGTTTCCGAGTGGGGCACTCGCTGCAGGTGAGGCGCCAATCGTTGCAGCTGCGCGCGAGCTTTGGAGTGAGCTATCGCTGCATTGCTCCGGTCTGCACGGTACTGGCACCGTCCAAGTGGGGAAAATCCTCCACCACCTCTTTTCCACTGAGGTACCTGATGGCTGCCGGGTTGTCTTAGGAAAGCGGATCGAGGCCTGCAGGTGGGTAGAGTGGGCTCAGCTGAGCCCGACCATGCTTAAGCCCACAGCAGCTGCGCTGCTATCGAGGGATCTCTCGTCGCTTGCCCCATTCGATCAGCAAATCGTCGAGTAGCAGACATGACCAAGTATTAACCCAGCGGCCCAATCCTCATAGGAACAGATTGTTGTCCTGGTGGTCAGGTTTCGTAGTCCCGTAAACCTTGAGGTGAGCATGGCCACGTACAACATTCAATATCGCTTGGCTGAAGAGCCGAAGAGTTACCGACTGGAGTTGGAGCAGGACGAGCTCAGACGTCATGAGGCTGCAATGCACCTGATCGTGCTGCACTTCGGGGATAGTGAAAACAGCCTTGTACTGCCTGCAGCTGATTCATCGCCTGACGACATCCTGGCTCAAGCCGATTTGCTTGGATTGTCTCAGATAGAGGTTTCCACCGCGTAATGCTGATTGCCCACCTCCTTGGGCTGGGTGCGGATGAAATTTCTACACGAACTCTTCGCCTGAACCCGGATCGTTAGGGCCAGGTCGCATGTTCACATTCACAACAAAAAGGATGTTAATGATGAAAGCGATGACTCGACTTTTCACCGGCCTTGCATTGGTTGGTGCTATGGGCGCTTCTTCCGCATGGGCTGATACGCCCGGTGCTGACTGGAAGGTGAACAAAGATCAGGCTGAGGCGACGCTGAAAGGTGCCGGCTACACGCAGATCACCAAGATCGAGGCCGACGATGGTCACTGGGAAGGCGAGCGCATCAAGGCTGACGGCAAGCAGTACGAATTCCAGGTTGATACTCACGACGGTAAGACCATCAAAGACGAACTGGAGAACTGAACGAGGCGGGAGTTGCTCTCTGAGCGGCCCGCTCCTATGCACGGGCCTCTATTGTCAACATCGCCATGTACATTCCGGCGTTTCATACACTGTATCGATAGTATTAGTTCGCGACCGCTAGGTGTTGACCCAAAATTGCTACCCTCGAAAGACAGCTAACAGACAGAGCCCGACTGTAGGAGACGATCTAGGTGATCACTAAAGTATGCTTTAACATATTAAATGTCTATGCCATCAAGCTCTAGCCGCAGGCTTTAGTCGGAAGCTGACGCCCATACGGTTGAAAGCGTTCATTGCGGCAATAGCCGCTGTCAGGTCGACAAGATCCTTTTCTGCAAACATCGTTGATGCTGCTGCATAAGCTCCGTCGGATACATGTGTCTCGCTTACACGCGTGACTTCTTCTGCCCAGGCCAATGCTGAGCGCTCCTGATCCGAGAACAAATAGTGCGCTTCATGCCATACCGGTACTAACAGCACCTTGTCCACTGACATACCTGCTTTGATCAGATCGCGTGAGTGCAGATCGATGCAATGGGCGCAGCCGTTGATTTGAGACACCCTGAGAAACACCAGGTGAATCAACGGGGCTGGCAAATTTGTCGCGGTGGTCACGAAATGATGCAGCCCGCCAAGGGCCTTGGCTGCACTAGGCGAAGCTTCAAACCAATTGAGTCGACTCATGATTTCTTTTCCTTTCTTTGAGCAATGAAAAGCGTGACATGCGGATTGCCGCTTGACGGCACACCGCCCAGCTGATGTGCAAACCTATACGCTTGAATTCGAAGATGGTCTTAAAGCGTGCAGACTTGATCCACACCATGGCTATCCCTACCAAAGAACGTCTGCACCTCACCGTACCCTGTTTCCCTCCCAGTATTCAGTGACTCCACACCCTTGGCGGTACCTTCCACGGTGAAGTAGTACACGTGATTGAGACCGATGGTGGCGAGGACGGCGGACAGGTAGGGTCGCAGAAAGTCGGGTTGACGGGCATGCTGGCCGCTGATGTAGCCCCCGCAAGCTATTGCGACGTAAA
>Ga0213826_1000285_pt1 | contig 34415 bp, 34 predicted proteins | sample MC6MC0899MG_FD_180668 | JGI IMG/M metagenome (GOLD analysis project Ga0213826, IMG submission 180668) | Enriched soil aggregate microbial communities from Iowa State University, Ames, United States - MC6-MC0899-MG | ecosystem: Environmental > Terrestrial > Soil > Unclassified | place: USA: Iowa...
ATTTTTAAATGTATTGATTGTGGTGAAGAAGACGAGGTTCCTGAATATGTAGTTGAAGAGTTTCATTTTGATTTGGAAGAAAATGAAGAAGTGGAAGTGGTCTGTCCTTTTTGTAATGGCACTATGCGTCGAGCGAGGAATATCCCAAGTGAATAAGCTTCACTTGGGACGTGATTTAAGTCGCGTTAGCGATTTTGTTCTTCTTTCGAAATCCTTAACTTTGAAAATCTCCACTTTCCTGATTATTGGTAAATAAATTGGGTACAAATGATAAAGTGAGTGGAGATTGCTGTTAAAAACATGAGAGAATTGGTACACTCTTGTGGCAGTAATCAAAAAGAAAAATATTTAATCGCTTAGCTTAAACAGCCTTAGTATTGAATAATTGGTTCATTAAAATAATCCGTTAAATTATGATTTTTTGGGGCCATCTGTAATAAAATATATCAATAATAATCCGGTTAAATATGAAGTTATTCTTTGTTCCTCCAAATAATTAAGGGGATCCGGAAATTAATGGTTAATAATATTTGGCTCAAAACCTTGTTACAACATATGTTTAATCCGTTTATTTTTGGAGTTTTACAGACTTGTAATTTTTCATTAACTTCCGGAATCTGTTCATAAAACCACGGAATGTTTTTTTTCAAAATCCTCTGGATATGAATCATATTTGTCAGGAATGATAATCATAAACCGCCGGAATAATTTAATGGTGAAGCTCGACTATATAGTCGAGCTTCAGATTGTAGACAAAAGTTCATGTATTTTGTTATTTTCTTGGTCTTCTAACAAGTTCGCCACCACAGTTAGGGCATATTTTTTTCATATCTTCTGTACATGGTTTGCAAAATGTACATTCATGAACACAAATATAAGCAATTGAATTCTCACTTAAAAAGGAATTGCAACGTTCACATTTATTTCTCATTTCCAAGGTCATATAAGGTATTCTCCTCGCCTTTCAATTGTCATAAGATAAGCATCACGATATAAGTGCTACTTTTAATTTCCCCTATAAGAGTCATGAGTTGGACGAAACAAGTCTTCCCCTGAATTTCTGACAATTGAAAAGTGTTCAACATTGTAATGACCATGAAGAGTTTCATTATGGTGCTTTATAATTTGTTCTGCACTTAAAAAATCACTGTCTGTTGTTGAATGGGCATCACCGACTAATGTAACGTCAAAACCATTAATAGTTGCTGTTCTGACTGCACTATCTATACAATGTTGTGTTTTACAACCCATAATTACAATGTGTTCAATTTCTTGTGATCTTAAATGATTTAGAAGTCCTGTTCCATGGAAGGAATTCGTTGCAATTTTATCAAAAAACTTAGTATCAGTAGGTACATTAATTTCATCGTGAACCTGAAACCCTTTCCCTTTCCCTTCAGCAACATCTAAATCCCTTACAAATACAACTGGAACATCTGATTTCCTTGCTTTTTCGATCAGTAAATTAATATTCCTAATAAGTTGCACTTTATTAAAAACTGCACTTTCTACTTGATTCCCATCAATTAATTCTTGTTGAGCATCAATGACTAATAATGTTTGATTCAAATGATTTTCCCCCTTCAAAATGTGGCGAAACGCTAAACAGTTTGATTAGTTAGTCGTAATCCCCTTATAAATTTTCAAGCAAACATTTCTTTTGTTTGTCATAATATCTACCTCTAATACAAAGATTGTCTAAAATAATGAAAATTATTAGACTGTTCAATTATAACATTGGTTCTTCAACGGGTAGCGTTAGTTCCATAAAAATTAAGTGATTTTAGGGCTATTCCATATTTTAGTTATTCCATTAAAGGGCGCGATTCTGTAGCAAGAATTGTGCTTTTCTTTATGTTAAGGGCCAGATTGTGGAGTAAAAGAAGGAATATTCGGAAGCAGGTCGAAGTTATATCGGAGATGCAACACTTGGTATAGTGTAACGATATTTGTCTTTTAAATTCCTTTTCTGAAAGAGGATACTCACGAAATAAGGTGTGCCAATGTTCGAAAAACAATGGAATTTGCGAAACACTGTTCAAAATAAAGCGTAAGCTGAAATAATTCAATATTAAGAAATTCAAAGGAGAATTTATATGAATGCTTTTGAACAACTTGAGAAGCTAAGGCGAAAACCTATCATAGCAACAATTGGAGGGTTTAGACCAGATGATGAAATAAAGAGTTGGTTTGGTGGTAACTTTGATTTGAAGAATATAGAAGATTGGCCAATGGATAAGCATGGTTATATGATTCCACTTATTCAAATAGGTATCTCAGAAGTACCTAATGGCAAAGAAATATTTTGGGGTATCGAGTTATTACAAGGGTACATAAGCCAAGGAGAATTACCTATAAACAAAGCAAAAAATGGTGAAGGTTGGAAATTGAGGGCATTTAAAATAACAGACGATCTTAGAGTTCAAATAACGCCTGAAGGAAGTAACATATAATCTTTCCACAATGTGCCTCCACTAAATTTTTACAAATGTAAGGCCCAAGGCCGCCCCCCTTTTTCAAGATCGAGATTTTTCTACTCTTATAAATTCCTTATATAGCAATGTTTACTCAGTAATTAATCAAACGATTGAATAGTATACCATATACAGAAAATGATCAATATTTGTAATACTATACTGAAAAAAAACTCCCCTGGTAGTTCCCTAGAAAGTAAACACTTCTCAGAAAGATATAGCACGAATTGATTCTATTCCTTCTCCAAATATGCAGATTGGTTTTAGTTCACACATAAAAAACAAGAATACTTATAATACTATCCTATATATTGCTTTATTAAATAACAATATTTTATGGTTGTTTCCTACTGGTATTGAGCATTCAAAGGATGAGTGAAAATGTGGAAAATGGTGGTTTTCTATCTCCCAGGCTGGAAAGTTTTTTTGCAAGCTTTTATTGCATTTTCCATTCCTTACGTGATCTCGAGGTTATTTGAGTGGATCTCCCATCAAAGGAGGATTGATGAAAATGAGACGAAAGAATATAAAGATTAGACAACTCAAAATGCACAGCAAACAAAGTGAGAAAACACAGAGATTTAAGCCTCCTCAAGATTTAATGGGTCATTTCACGGGTGAGTTCACGGTAGATTTGGAACGTGTCAGGCAAGAAATTGGTCACAACTCAGATGTTCATTTTAGGGAGTTTCATATCGGGAGCAAGGATATTAGGGCGGCAATCATTTTTGTTGATGGATTGTCAGATAAAGAACTCATCGATAAACACATAATGAAATCATTGATGATAAATTATTCCGAAGAATATAAACAGGATCCATCTATCTTGAATCAGACAGTATTAAAAGAAACTATTAAAAATCAAGTCCTTTCTATTAGTGAATTAGCAGAGGTACATGACGTATACGATTTGGTTTCCAAAGTATTGACAGGTTCGACGGCATTATTTGTTGCTGGAGTACCTGAAGTGCTGATTCTTGGAACAACCAAAGGGAAATCCCGTAATATTGAAGAACCAGTTTCGGAAGCATTGGTTAGAGGTCCACGGGTAGGATTCACAGAAACCCTAAGCGATAATACTGCCCTTTTGCGACAGCATGGTGATAATCGCAGCTTATCCATCATTCAATTTCATGTAGGACTGCGTGCCAAAAAAAAACTGGTCATCGCCTATATGAATGAGATTGTTAACCAAGATTTAGTGGAAGAGGTTAAACATAGAATCAAGAATATTAATATTGATGATTTACCAGAATCAGGTTATGTGGAGCAATTGATCGAAGACAATTACCTTAGTCCTTTTCCACAAGTACAAAATACAGAGCGCCCCGACCGTGTTATCGGCGCCTTAATGGAAGGAAGGGTGGCGATCTTATTAGATGGGACACCTTTCGCTTTGATCGTTCCGGTTACATTTAGCATGCTGCTGCAATCACCCGAAGACTATTATGAGCGTTGGTTGCCCGGTTCACTTATCCGCCTATTGCGTTATTTTACCGTTTTTATATCTCTTTTTGCACCTTCCTTGTATATTGCCTTTATCTCGTTCCATCCAGGAATGATCCCGACCAAATTGGCTATGTCCATAATAGGAGCACGAGAAGGTGTTCCTTTTCCTGCACTTATCGAAGCACTGATTATGGAAATATCCATCGAAATTTTACGGGAAGCCGGACTGCGATTACCCAAGCCGATTGGCCCCGCAATGGGGATAGTCGGTGGACTAATCATTGGTGAAGCTGCTGTTCAAGCTGGGATTATCAGTCCCGTTATGGTAATTATCGTGTCGTTAACCGCCATTTCCTCCTTTGCCATCCCACAGTATAGCGCAGGGATTACGATACGAATCCTTCGCTTTGCAGCTATGTTCTGTGCTGCCATGTTGGGATTGTATGGGATCATACTATTTTTCCTCTTGCTTTGCAGTCATTTGGTGAAGCTGAAGAGTTTTGGAGTACCTTTTATCAGCCCAGCAGCACCTTATCGAGTAAGTGATTGGAAAGACTTTATGATACGTATGCCGCTCATGATGATGAGACGCCGTCCGAAGTTGATGCAAACGAAAGATTCCATCCGTAAAGGATAGCTAAATATGAAAGGAAATGAAGGAGCGATGATAGTCAATCCAAAAGACCGAATTACGACTTCGCAAGCAGCTGTTATCCTCGTCAATTATATTCTTGCAGCAGGTATCCTCACCCTGCCCCGAACATCTGTTGAGAAGGTTAAAACACCAGATGTTTGGATAACCATTATTCTAGGCGGACTGATTGCGATAATGGCAGGGATCATCATAGTCAAATTAAGCCAACAGTATCCTAAAAAAACTTTTTACCAATACAGTCAGGAGCTGATGGGAAAATGGGTAGGCGGATTACTTTGTCTATTGATTGTAGGTTACTTTTTTACACTTTCCGCATTTGAAGTTAGAACGCTGTCAGAAGTAACAGGTTTTTTTTTATTGGAAGGCACCCCCTCCTGGGCCATCATCATGCCCTTTATGTGGATTGGACTTTATCTGATTATCAGCGGCATAAACTCGATGGCACGTCTGTTTTTGATAATATTCCCAATTACGGTCGTTATTTTTTTGCTGGTGGTCTTTATGAGCTCAGGAATATTTGAGTTAGATAATCTCCGTCCGGTTTTAGGATTGGGAATCAAGCCAATGTTAGCAGGGCTAAAGGCAACCGGACTCATGTTTTTAGGTCCTGAAATTATGTTGCTCCTTGTAGCGTTTATGCAACAGCCAGATAAAGCAGTAAAAGTCATTATAGTTGGGATTTCCATCCCCATGATCTTTTATGTCATTACCGTTGTGATGGTCATCGGAGCATTATCCGTTGATGGAGTGGTCACGAGAACATGGCCGACAATTGACCTAATGCGAAGTTTTGAAATTCCAGGTTTACTCTTTGAACGGTTTGAGTCTTTGTTACTTGTGATATGGATTATGCAAATATTTGCAACCTTTACTATCACCTATTATGCAGCTGCTTTGGGGTTTGCTCAACTATTCAAAAGGAACATTCAGCCATTTATGTATGGATTGATACCGATTATTTACATCATTGCCATGACCCCGAAAAGTATTAATGACCTATTTAAACTAGGGGATATGATTGGCAATGTAGCGTTGATTATATTTGGAGTAATGCCACTGCTTCTTCTAATTGTCTCGAAATTAAAGGAGGGAAAACATGAAACAGAGACATAAAGAAGTTCGGCTCCTCTTTCGTTTCCTGTTATTTCTTTTACTCTTGACTCTTACAGGCTGCTGGAGTAGTAGAGAAATTGAAGACTTAGGGTTAGTTGTGGGGACTGCATTGGATTTAGAGAAAGATAAGAGTCGTGAGGAAGCGTTAGAGAGGAATGAAAAAAGCTATCCTGACAAAGCTATAATGACGATTACAAATCAACTTGTCACCTCCCAGACAACTGGTGCAGGAAAAAAAGAAGGGGGATCACAGCAAAAGGCTTTCAAAAACGTTTCAGAATCAGGAGATGCCATTATTCCTATTTTACGTGACATGATATTGAGAATCGACAAGCGCGCCTTTGCTCAGCATTCAAAGGTGATTGTCATTGGAGAGGATCTTGCACGTACGTTAAATCTGCAACAAATTTTAGATTTTTTTCTTAGGGAGCAGGAAATCAGGCCAAGCAGTATCATATTAATCGCTAAAAACCGTGCGAGTAAAACACTCGAGTCGAAAGAACCAACTGTTATTCCAGCACTTCATCTCATTCAAATTTCAAAAGGTCAAGAAAGAACCACAAAGATTTTGCCTCCTATGCCACTTGCTAAATTAAATGGGAAATTACATTCAGAATCCAGTTTTCTTTTGCAAAATGTGAGCATGAAGAATGGAGAAGTAAAATTTGCAGGAGCTTCCTTGATTGATGGAAAGGCAAAAAAACTACGTGGTTTTTTAAATGAGAAGGATTTAGAGGGCATAACATGGGTAACTGGAAAGGGTAAAGGCGGTCTAGTGAAAAGCTCGGATGAAAAGACAGGTCAGCCAATTATCTACGAGATAGAGTCAATGAAAAGTAAAATTCGACCACATGTTGATGGGAATAACATCTCTTTTGAAATAAATATCAGTTCTGAAGGAAGAATTGCTGAAAATTGGGTAGTTTCGGGGAAACTTTCTGAAAATGAATTTCTAAAAAGAGCAGAAAAAGTGAGTAAAAAAGAAGTGGGGCGCTTGGTGAAGAATGTATTAGACAAAACACAACAAGAATACAAAGCAGATGTATTAGGGTTTGGAGACCAATTGAGAATTGAGTATCCTAAAGTATGGGAAAAGGTCAAGGAAGATTGGGATCATACCTTTAGTAAGATCCCGATCAAATACACCATAAAATTAACCATCAAAGATTATGGGACATCCGTCTCAAACAAGTAAGGCCCCTTATGAGTTTGTTCCAAAGCCACGAAGTCCCTGGAGCGATGTCTCCGGGGTTTTAAACTGTCGTATAAGAAACCAAGTAGAAGCGATAATATTATCGAGTAGGGCCCTTCGTTTATTAAGCGGGGCCCACTGAGCCATGAGGAGGATTACAGTTGAATTTCTAAATTCCTTGGTCATCGGAAAGGATAAGCGACTATCTAAGTCTAGGCACAAAGCCATGAAAGTGCAAAATGAATTAAAAGGCATGGACCCAATTAATCTATAGTAGGCTCTTTCCGTTGTTTAGCTCCATGAACCAATTTCACTTTTATATCCAGCTTAATGGATTCTTTCGTTAACGGAATTTTTCCATTATGTTCTGCTTGTTTCCAGGCTTTTACGTTTTTCCTATAAAGAACCTCTGATAGTCGATACACATCTGCGTCGATGCTAAGTCCCTTTGAATATGTTTCCATAACTTGTTTTTTTATTTCCTTTTCTGTTTCTGTTGCTAACCTGGCAAGATTCACTTTTTCCACAAGGATAAGAACAACAGCATTAGCTTTTATTTGTACATTAAAATGAATGTTCGAATTTTTTACGACTGGGAGTACCTTTACCTTTAACTTTTCAATCACTAGATTAACTTTTGGCCCTTCTTTACTTTTTACCTCTATCCCGTCTCGAACAAAATCTTTACTCATCCATCTAAAACCTATGGCGTAATCGTTTGTTATGTCTCCCTTAAGAGCATCAGCTGTAATAACAGCAATCCCATCTATTTTAATGGCATCATGTCCCCCCTTATCAGTTACCCATGCTTTTTCAGAAATGCTTATGAAAGGCATAATTACCTCATGTCCGGGCTCGTCCAGCGCGATAAGCAGTTCTCTCATATCGATTGGGCGAATAAACGAACTTTGATGAAATGTGGCTTTCGGATCACTTAGCCTTGATAATGCGGTAGACATATCAAGAATCGGGGTGGTAACGAATACTTTTGAAAGTGGTTCCTTTGTTGCATACATCCAAATGCGATAGCGTGTCTCCCGATAGCGATCCAACATATCAATCGTCGCTTTGACCCCCACATGTTTTAGGGCATCTTCTGTGAAAACAACATAAGAAAGATGACCCCAAAAAATGCGTCTTTGGGCACTTTTATAGAGGTTAAAAACAGCTTTATCAAACGATTTTGACGAGGCATGGCCGACTTCAACATTTACTTGAGCGCCTCCGGATCCGCTGGACTCAGATTTAGCCATTAAGCTTAAATTTATCACTTGTAAATAAACGGTATAATGGCCATGCTTATAATCCACTCCAAGCCCTTGAGCATATACCATTCGCTCGGATTCATTTGTATCCCAGCAGCCGGCTATCGGGAAGACAGTCAGCACAATCAATGTAAGAAAAAAGTATTTTATCAGTTTTCTCCTCATTAGGATTCCCCTTCTTTGCGGGTAGGATCGTTAGGGTTCAGAGAGTTTGTTCTGCTGACTTTTTTGGAATCGGGTAAACGAAAAACAGATTTTATGATATTCATCACGTCAATACGGGTGGCTAAACCTAAATAAGGAACCCCAAAAATCCGAATTTGAGCAATGTAAATGAGAATAATATAGATTGATATAAAAAAACCAAAAAAACCAAAAATAGAAACAAAAAAGATGACAAAAAACCTTATTATAGAAACTGTTCCAATTAACCACTGGTTTACCAGTGTAAAGGTAGCAATAGTTGAGCCAGAAATGACAACAAGCATGGCAGGATTTGTTAAACCTGCTCTAATTGCCGCATCACCGATAATAAGACCGCCTATTACACTGAGAGTTTGTCCTACTGCAGTTGGCAATCGCAGTCCAGCTTCCCTAAATAATTCAAATATAAGCAGCATCAATAAGGCTTCGAGAGCAGTGGGTAGAGGAACTCCTCTTCTCGATTCTACAATGGTTGCTAAAAGCGTCAGCGGAAGCTGATTCTGATGGAAAGCAGAGAGGGCAACCCAAAAACCAGGAAGGAAGGTGGCCACAAGAATTCCGACAATCCGCATTAATCGCTCAAAGGAGTTAAAACCATAGTTCTGTTCTTTATCCTCGGAACTTTTTAACAGAAAAAACAGGTTTATCGGTGTTATATAAGCATAAGCAATCCCATCGATTAAAATAATGATTCTACCGTTAAGGAGAGATTGAACGGCAAAGTCCGGCCGTCCCGTATAGGCATGCCGCGGAAAGAGACCGAATGGCTTTTTAGCTATTAATTCTTCTAATTGTGTACCGCTGAAAAGGCCATCAATATCAATAGCAGACAACTTTTCCATGATGGCTTGTAAAATTTCCTTATCAGTAATATCGTCCATATAGAGAACAGAAACTTTCGTTCGGGTTCGCCTGCCAATTTCAAGCGATTTACTGACAAGCGAGGTTGTTCGAAGCCGTTTTCGAATTAATGCGGTGTTGACTGAAATGTCTTCGATAAAATTGTCACGTGGACCTAAGATACTTACTTCTGTTTTTGTTTCTTCCGGTCTTCGCTGTGGCCGTTCCGAAATGTCCGCCAGAAAAATGCCTTCCGGTATATTGAAATTCAACAGCAATTTTCCGGAAAAAATCTCTGAAGCTGCTTCATCCTCATTTTCTACCAATTTTAGAGAAGGGAGGCGAAGGAGTTCGAGAATCGTTTCCTTGCTAGGTTCTACTTGTAATTGCGAAAAAAAAGCTTCAAGACGTTCGGGAACCGTTAGATTCAGCAATTCGTTTTTAACTAACCCTTGACAGTAAGTAATCATCACCTTGTGCTGATGAAATGTAAAAGACTCAAATTTTACATCTTCGTTTTTTTGGAATAACTTTCGAAGAGCTTGTTCGTTAAGGGACTTTGCGGCAGTTGAAATTTCCTTGTCAGCAGGACTTTTAGTTGTATTCTGAGTATATTTTTTTTGCTTTTTCTTAAACATCATTGTTCCGACACCAACCTTTTCTTTCAAAGAACGCTGCCAATAGACCGAGGAATACTGATAAGCCTAAGAAGAACCAAACTGTAAATGGTAAAATAATCCTAGATAGAATTTCCGTGAATTGAAAATCACTGATTGGCAGTAATGTTATCGCAGTAATTGCAGCTAAAATAATTAACAGATACCATTTTTGTTTATGTTTAAATGGAAGATACTCCCTTATTAGCAGCAAAAGTAAAGCAATTCGGATAAATGCACCTGATAGCCATTGGTAGATAGATAAAAAGTCGACGTGTTCAATAAAATTTCCCAGAGAGGCCAGTCCCCATTCCTCGTATGGAGGAAATCGCTGTTTTGATGCTTCCACTGGTCCAAATTCAATCACAGCTCCTATAAGAGGACCAACTGTTAACAATGTTAAAATGATTGAAGCTATTACAAAATGACGAAACCGAATGGGTGTTTCAGCTTTGTGTTGTAGAAATAGAAGGAGCATTAATTCAACCATCCCTGAACATTGGTATACCGTTCCTTTTAAAATAGGCCGAAACCCATGTTCAAGAAATGGCAAAAGAAGTGAAAAATTTTTGTATTGAATATTGGCTAACGCCACAAAAAAGCCGAGAATAATAATAAAAAATAAAAGAAAAATATTAACGATACTCAAGGTACGCAAAGACGTTCCTGCCAGCATCCAACAAATAATAGCAAAACAAACTGCCAATAAAAAAAAAGGGGTCTTCGGCAGGAAAGTAATATTGACCCAAGTAATTGTCTCCCTTAATGTCACCCCTGCTAAAAGGGTAAAATAAAGGATAACGATGAAAAAAATGATGCTGCCAAGCCCTTTTCCAGTATATTTTTGCATCCATCTATTCAAGTGCTCCTGCTTTGTCTTTTTATGAATAAAAAATAGAAGAGGAATCCAGAGAAGTATAAAAAAAAGTGAAACGATCACACTTAACCAAGAATCTCTTCCTACAGTTTGTATAATTGGTGAAATAATAATGACATGATTCTTTAAACCAATCGCAGTCATAGATAATAGGATTAATTGAAATACTGTAATCGAATCTGACTTCTTTATAGCTATCCTCTCCTAAAAGTATAATTATGGTAATTATTATTTGTATTTCACTTTTATTTATTCTTGTTATATTTTAATTTTTAACATGTAGTTTTTATTGGGCTATTTTTTTCTTTGGAAAAATTTATTTAACCACGAAAGGTATAAATTGTTGACAAAGAGAGAAGGATATACTATTATTATCTCGAATTAAAAATATTTTAATTTATAATAATTAAATTTGAGATTTTGTTAAAAGGTGGTGTAATTGATGGGTTTTTTGGATAAATTATTTGGGAAAACAGTTGAGGAGGAAACGACAATGACAAAATTAAACATTGGCATTATTTTAGGAAGTACACGTCAAGGACGGGTAAGTCCACAAGTAGGAGAATGGGTGAAAGGTATTGCAGACAAACGCGGAGATGCAAATTATGAAATCGTCGATATTGCAGACTTCAATTTGCCATTCTTGGGTACAACTGACGGTTCAGAGCCAGGCATCGCAGCATGGAACCAAAAACTTGCTAACTTAGATGGGTTCGTATTCATTGTTCAAGAATACAACCACAGCATCACAGGTGCATTAAAAAATGCCCTTGATTTTGCACGTGAAGCATGGAATGACAAAGCTGCTGGGATTGTAAGCTATGGTTCAACTGGTGGTGCTCGTGCAGCAGAACACTTACGAGGAATTTGCGGTGAATTAAAAATTGCCGACGTTCGCACACATCCAACATTGTCCTTATTTACAGATTTTGAAAATGGAAGTGTCTTCAAACCAGCTGAATTGCATCTGACGAATGTGAATGCAATGCTTGGCGAAGTAGTAGCATGGAGCGGAGCATTAAAAACTATTCGATAAAATAATCAAAAGAGAGGGGATGTGCATTCATCCCCTCTTGTTGCTATAATTTACGATACTTTTTCAATGAAAAGATATTAAGCAGGATGAATATTCCAGCGAAGATTACTAAGGCTAAAAGGTCCCCGCTGATTTCATAAAAACTAAATCCTTTATACATAACGCCTCTTAATGCATTCCCAGCATAATACATAGGGAACACCTTTGCGATCACCTGCAGCCAATCTGCCATCCCTTCAAGCGGGAAAATCCCAGCGAAAAATATTTGTGGAACGACCGCAATGGGAATAAATTGCATCATTTGGAATTCGGAAGCGGCGAATGTCGATAACAATATTCCTAAAGATAATGCCACTAATGCCAAAAGCAGATTAATCAGAAGGACATTCCATATTGATCCAACGAGCACGATACCTAATACATTAATAGAATAAAAAACGACAATAACCGTTTGAATAACCGCAAACATGCCATAGCCGGCCAAAAAAGCCGTGACAATTTCGCCTCTGCGAATCGGGGTCGATAATAACCGCTCTAATGTTCCCGTTGTCCGCTCGCGCAATAGACCTATTCCTGAAATGATAAAAACAAAGAAGAAAACAAAGAAACCAACTAATATGGGGCTTAAAACATCAAAAAACACCGTATCTTTATTTCCATAAACATAGTTTGTTTCAATTTTTTTAGGCATCATCCCTGCTGCTGCTGGATTTTGCTCGATGAGTTTGGATTGTGCCAGGGCTGATATCGTTTGGTTTACTTTTGCTTGCAAGCCCTTAGCGGAACCAGGGTCGTCATTCTGGAGTGTCAATTTCATTTTTCCATCTATTTGCTCCAATAACCCGTTAAGGTCGTCATCTACCACCGTGTTTTTCGTTACTGTCTTATATTCTTTTACCTTTATATCGGCATCTTTAAAGGCTTTTATAAGACTAGAATCAACTCCAGCAACACCTAATTTAGGTTCCACGGTATTGCCATTAAACAAAAAGTACATAAGGGTCAGAATTAATAGAGGTGCCACAAACATTAAAGCTAACGTTCGTTTATCACGAAGCATTTGCTGAATAATTCTTTTGATTAGCGCCGAAATTCTCATGACTGTTTCCTCCCTGCTTTCAGGAATACCTCATCAAAATCATCTGTTTTGTATACCGCTTTTAACTCATTTGGAGTGCCGCTCGTTAAAATGCGGCCGTCCCGGACCATCGCGACATAATCGCATTTAACCGCCTCATCCATCACGTGTGTTGTTACGATAATTGTCTTTTCTTCTTCATTTTTCAAGCGTAAAAATTCTTTCCAGATAGACAATTTTAATTCCGGGTCAATTCCCACAGTTGGTTCATCTAAAATTAACACTTTTGGATTTTGAATAAGGGCAATCGCCAGGGATAAGCGTCGTTTCATTCCTCCAGAATAGGCAGCCACACGCTTTTTAAGGTCATCAGTCAGGTTTACTAAGTTCGCAACGTAAGCAATCCGCTTTTTCTGTTCGCTCTTACTTAACTTGTAAAGGGAAGCAAAAAATTTCAAATTTTCTTCCCCCGTTAACTCAACATACAAGGCATCCGATTGTGCCATATAGCCAATTTCCTGTAGTAAGCCAAGATTGGGCATTTTTTCACCCAAAACATGAATCGAGCCGGTATCGGATTTTTCCATGCCGACAATCATTTTTACAAGTGTTGTTTTCCCGGCACCTGAAGGACCGATTAACCCGAATAATTGGCCTTTTGGGATGGTTAAGTTAACATTATTCAACACCGGCTTTTTACCAAAGCTTTTATTAACCTGTTCGACATTAATGGTTGGATTCATTCTCATTCCCCCCTAGAGGTATAATCGTTCTTATATTTTTATTTTACAGCTCCAGGGAATTTTAACAATGAACAAATAGATGAATTATGTCTATCATTTCATAAAGGGGTATACAAATTGTGGATCCCCACCTCTATGATTAAGAAAGTACTCTTCGAAAGATGCTTCATATAAAAAAGAGGTGACAAATCGTCACCCCTAACGCAGTTTAATTTTCTGCTAATTTATTTACCATTTTTTGTTCAGTGGATTTCACTTCGTTTGGATCATCCGCTTGTTTTGCACGTTTAATAAAGAAAGCAAGGATAAGAGCCACGCTGGCAATTCCAACCGATACAACAAATGAATCATTAATTCCTTCCAGCATCGCTTTCATGGCAATCTGTTGCTTCATTTCAGCTAACACAGCTGGAGTAGGCTGCTCGGTTAAGTGTTTCATGGCAGCTGCGCCTAGATCCTCTGCATGTGTTTTTGTCCGGTTGGTCATGATGGTTACGAGAAGTGCGGAACCAATTGCGCCTGAAACCTGCTGCAATGTACTGTTCATCGCTGTACCGTGTGGATAATACCGCGCCGGTAATTGGTTTAAACCATTCGTCATGACAGGCATCATTACCATCGACATCCCAAACATCCGTGCAGAATATAGCAGGATTAAATGAGAATAAGAGGTATCAAGTGTTAATTTACTGAAATAATAACTTGTTACAATCGTAATCGATAGGCCGACAATCGCTAAAATACGGCCGCCAAACTTATCAAATAATTTCCCGGTAATAGGTGACATGATTCCCATCAAAATGGCACCTGGAAGCATCATCAAGCCTGATTTCATAGGAGAAATCCCACGTAACGTTTGAACATAGATTGGTAAAAGCAGCATCGCTGAAAACATCGCCATCGAGATGACAACCGAGATAGCTGACGATAAAGCAAACATTGGGTATTTATAGATTCTGAATTCAAGCATAGGTTTTTCAAGTTTAAATTGACGTAAGATAAACAGAATTAATGAAACGGCACCGACGACAATCGTGCCATATACTAGTGGACTATCCCAGCCCTTATCACCGGCAGAGCTAAATCCATACAGCAATCCGCCAAAGCCAAGACTTGATAACACAAGTGATAGGAAGTCAAGACTAATCTCAACTTTTTCTTTTTTATCTTTCAATAAGAATATACCGATTAAAAGAACAATCACTGCAATCGGTGATACGAAGTGGAATAACATTCTCCAGTCGTAATGCTCAATCATCCAACCGGATAATGTCGGGCCAACAGCTGGTGCAAAAATGAAAATAAGCCCGAAAAGCCCCATTGCTCCGCCTCTTTTTTCAGGTGGAAAGCTTGTTAACATGACGTTCATTAACAGCGGCATCATAATGGCAGATCCGGCCGCTTGGATGAGCCGCGCAACTAACAAGATAGGAAAGACGGTGGAGAATCCTGCAAGAAATGTACCCACTGTAAATAAACTAATTGCGGTTAGGAATAAACCTCTAACAGAGTATCTTTGTATCAAAAAGGCTGTTGCCGGAATCATAATCCCATTCACCAGCATATAACCTGTTGAAAGCCATTGCACAGTCGATGCCCCGACATCTAAATCCTTCATGATGGAAGGGAGTGCCACATTTAAGAGGGTTTCGTTTAACATGGCAATAAAAGCCCCAATCATCAGGATGGCAAGTATCCCATATGGAGGGCGTGTATGATTTGTATTGACGTTTTCCATTATAGTCCTCCTTGAACTGCTAGTTCATTTTTTTATACCTTTATTTCAAGCACTAATAATAATATCATCAGCGTCGCAATTTTTGCAACAAAAAAATCTTCCAATTCCTGTGAAACCATTTACAAATTATCACTTTCCTTTTAATCCCGATACCTGTCTAGGCCCCAATAGAGTGATGAGCGACAAGATCAGCGCCATTTCATAAGGGGATTTTTCCATTCCGCTATTAAGCCAATGCTGGATCACACCAAGGTGGGCTGAACTGACATAGGCAATGAGAAGATCAATGCGATTTATTGCACTTTACTAAAGGAAACTTTTGGTATATTTTGAGGCATGGTGGCTAAACCTATAATGGTAAATTACCCGTTAATGAAAGGTGGTTAAGCCATGATTCTTAGTTTAGTGAAAGGCATTGCACATCAAACTCAAGATATTACTACTATTGAAGGAGCGGCGGCCATCGTGTTTTATTTCACGGTGTATTCGTTCATTGGCTGGCTGCTTGAAAATAGCTACAGCTTCTTCAAAAAGCGAGAATTTTTTAAAGAGAATTTTTTATTTGGCCCGTTTAAACCAATGTACGGCTTTGCTCCAGTGCTCTTGGTTTATTTAATTCCGCCAGGAACAAATTGGGGCATGATGATTCTTTTATGCCTTTTCATTCCGACCCTGGTCGAGTATGTAAGCGGGGCAATACTGCTGAAATATTTCCACAAGCAATGGTGGGATTATTCGGATACACCGATGCAGCTGCATGGACATATCTGCCTGCCCTTCTCCATCTGTTGGGTTTTCTTATCCCTTATTTGTTTAAAATGGGTCCATCCGGCAATTGCCTCTATGTATGAAACCATTGAACCATTTTGGATCTATGTCTGGTCTGCGACAGGACTATACTTCCTCGCCGACCTCGTCCTAGCAATCCGCAAACACAACTTACAAAATTTAACAAATGGTGCCTGACACCCTTTTCACTCCTTCTATAGTAGAAAGAAGGAGTTTTTTTGTTTTATCGGTATTTTATTTTAAGGAGCTTTCGAAGTTCAGTGTACATATAAGATTAAAATTCAATGAAATTATGAAAGTTAGGGGAAAATAGTGCTACATTGAAGGAGAGGAAATAACATAAACAAACGATTTTGATTTGCCGCCTTGGGATCATTACTATAAAGGAGGGCTTATTGTGAAAAAGCGAATTTTGGTTGTTGAGGATGAAAAACAAATTGCGAAAATATTAAAGATTGAACTTGAGTTTGAGGGCTATGAAGTGGTTGTTGCCTATGACGGAAAGTCGGGATTGCAAGCCGCCTTAATAGATCAATTGGATTTAATCCTATTAGATGTCATGCTGCCCGAAATGAACGGGATTGAGGTTTTAAGAAAAATACGAGTTGAGAACAGCGTGCTGCCTGTCATCCTGTTAACAGCCAGGAATATGACAATGGATAAGGTAACTGGACTTGATCAGGGAGCAAATGATTATATTACTAAGCCTTTTGAGATGGAAGAGGTATTGGCAAGAATTCGCTCTTGTCTTCGTCAGAATTCCATTGCTGTTAAGGCTTCCCAGTCTGAGGAGTCCCTGTTATCCATAAGGGATTTAACCGTAAACCTTGATACGAGAGAGGTGATCAGAGGGGAGGCTTCAATTACGTTAACGCCTAAAGAATTTGATTTATTAGCCTATTTGCTTTCCAATAAAAATAAAATTGTTACCCGGGAAAATATCATTCTTCATGTGTGGGGCTATGAATATGAAGGGGAAACAAACGTCATTGATGTGTTTATCAGACATTTGCGAAAGAAAATCGAAGAAGGCTTTTCTGACCCTACCATTATTCAAACCATCAGGGGAATCGGCTATACAATAAGGGAGAAGTAAGCGAATGAAGATTACGACCAAAATTAATCTGATTACAACCGCATGGATCCTCTGTGTGTTAATTGCTGTAAACGCAGTGGTCTTTTTTTCGTTTTTGAAAATCACGGTTGATATGGAGGATACTGCCCTGTTCCAAAAGGCAGGACAATTGATAAAGAAGTTAAAACAGGATAATACTCCTTCAGCTACTAAATCCCAATTAACCCCATATCTGACACCCCATTCTTTTATTAGAATCATTCAACCGGATGGGGAAATTATTCAACAAGTAACGAATGATACGCAATTGGCCGCAAACATAAAACCGCAATTTGCTATTGAAAAAGGGACGACAAGGAGTACCATTAGGCTAAAAAATCAAGAGGAACAAATAGCGATTGTCAGGGTACCAATCAACAAAGATGGCCAGGTTATGGGTACGCTTGAGTTCGGTGAGAAATTAACCGGATTGGAATTAGGTCAGGATTTATTACTTTCTATTCTTGCGTTTTGTACAATTTTAGGAGCGGTACTATCACTGCTTGGAGGCAGGTGGCTATCTAATCTGATTATGAGGCCGATTTCAAATATGATTAATACGATGGAGGATATAGAGCAGAGTGGGATCCCCAAAAAAATTGTTATCCAGCATGAAACAAAGGATGAACTACAAAAATTAGCGGTTACTTTTAATCGAATGATTGAAAGATTGGAGTCGAATTTGGAAAAACAGAAGCAATTTATATCAGACGCTTCTCATGAATTAAAGACCCCGCTAACAGTGATCAAAAGCTATGCAGATCTTTTGCTTAGACGCGGAACCCGAAATGAAGAGGTTGCCCATGATGCAATTGAATCGATTCATTCAGAAGCCACAAGAATACAAAGAATGACAGAAACGTTTCTCGATTTAGCCGATACAGAATCAGGTAATCCGTTAGACACAAATCCAATCAATGTGGTAGCTCTATGCGAGAATATCCGTAAACAGCTGAAAAGTGCCTATAAGAGGGAAATTGACCTCCATAGTCAGGAGGCTTCTATTACTGTAATTGCTGATGAGTTAAAGCTAAAGCAGGCAATCATTATTTTAATTGATAACGCCATTAAATACAGTTCGGAAAAAATAGATGTATATCTAGAAGAAAAGGAACCATTTTCGGTCATTAGGGTGAAAGATTACGGGATTGGCATACCTGAGTCTGAAATCGCCAATATCTTTGAACGATTTTATCGGGTGGACAAGGCAAGAAGCCGGGAGACAGGGGGAACAGGGCTGGGGCTGTCCATCGCCAAAAATATTATGAAACAGCATCACGGGGAAATTAAAGTAGTAAGTACGGAGGGAGTGGGAACAGAGGTGGAATTGTACTTACCGATGAGGAAAGAAGGAAAGAAAGGAACTGACCTTTGAGTGATCAAAATAATAATTGTTAGCTTAACACTTTTATTCATTCTATTTCTTGTTTATGCTATATTGCCAACCGTGTTGATTCGTGTTTCCAATTGGGGAATAACCAAAAGAACCAATACTGACGCCATCGCCTTAACGTTTGATGATGGTCCTCATCCTGACTATACACCGCAATTACTTGATCTTTTGAAAAAATATGATGTGAAGGCCACATTTTTTGTGGTCGGCAGTAAAGTGAAATCCTATCCAGATATCATTAAACGGATGAGCAGGGAGGGACATACAATTGGAATCCATCATTTTGAACATATTTCAAGCTGGATCCTTTCACCTTTTCGATTAAAAAAACAGCTTCAGATGACTGACCAGGCCATCATGGAATGCACTGGAGAGAAGGTTACTTGTTACCGGCCGCCATGGGGGAGTTTTAATCTATTCAGCCTGCAAGTGAGCAAACGATATAATGTGATTCTGTGGTCACACATCTTCGGTGATTGGAAAGTTGCAAAAGGCAAAAACGGTCTGCTTGAACAATTGCTGACAGCAACAGAACCAGGTTCGATTTTATTGCTCCATGACTGTGGGGAAACGTTGGGTGCAGATAGGGAAGCTCCTTACTATATGCTCAAAAGTTTAGAAATCTACTTACAGCAAAACAAAAATAACGGAACAAAATTTATCACATTAAAAGATCTATGAGGGCACCATGAATGTAGAGACAATCGTTAATTATATTAATGTATATGGGTACCTAGTCATTTTTCTCTTTTTATTCTTTGGTATTGTCGGTATTCCTGCTCCCGAAGAATCCCTGCTCTTTCTAGTCGGAGTGCTAAGTGTGCATCATAAGCTTTCATTGGGATTGGTCATGATCTATTCAGTTCTCGGGGCGTTTGCCGGAATGCTGACAGCCTATGTCTGTGGACGCTACGCCGGGTCCCCTTTTATCAAAAAATACGGAAAGTATATAGGAATTACAGATGAGCGCTGGGAAAAAGTAAGTAGTAAATATACAAAAAACGTTCGTAAAAGCATTGTGTTTGGTTTTTATCTTCCCGGTATCAGGCAAATAAGCCCATACTTTGCCGGGATCGCACACATTCCTTTCGCAAGATTTTTCCTTTTTTCCCTGTTGGGCACACTGATCTGGACGATCCCCTTTATTTTGGCAGGATATTTTACGGGGAGGATATTCCATGTTAATCCAAATTATGTGCCTTATCTAGGGATCGTCTTCATAGTTCTTTTTTTCCTATATGTTATAATAAAGTATATAAAAGGGAAAAAAAGTAAACCAATTAAATAGAGCAAATTTGAACAAAACCCGAAACGTGATTTTTCGGGTTTTTATTTTTAAAAAATCACTAAAGGTACGATTAAAAATCGATTAAAACCCGCGATTTTCATAGAATCAGTGATACATTTGAATAGGATTAGTAGACATCATCCCTTACTAGGAGCGATTTCTAAACGAACAGGAGATGGAACAAATGAAAAAGATTTTGTTTTTACCACTCTTACAAATGCAGTCAGGTCATCACCAGGTTGCTGAGGCATTAATGGACCTATTAAAAAATCATACAGACGATATTTGTTTTAAAAAAATCGACTTACTAAGCTATACCAATAAATCTTTAGAAAAAATGATTACCAATGGCTATCTGAATTGGATTCGCTATGCACCGGAAACGTACAATCTAGCTTACAAAAGCTTTTTCTATATGCCAGCTGCTGAAGAACATTCCTTTAAATGGTATCAACCATTCTTTTTGAAGAAAATGGAACAATTGCTGGCAGAGGAGAAACCGGACTTGCTTGTTTGTACCCATGGGTTCCCTTCCTACCTTCTCAGCAGATTAAAGATGAAAGGGAAATGCAACATCCCAATTATTAATGTGTATACCGATTTCTTCGTCAATAATGTTTGGGGAAGAGATGGAATTGACCTTCATTTTCTTCCAAGTCAGCAGGTGAAAGAAGCGCTATTCGAGAAGTATCACATTTCGAAACAGCAGATGATTGTCACAGGTATTCCCGTCCATGAAGAAATTACGAGGAATGCTGCTATTCACAAAACCAACAATGGACGGCCCAAAATTTTAATTGCCGGAGGAAATAGTGGTTTAGCGGGAATCGTCAAGCTAGCGGAGGAGTTAAAACGCTCCACGGAATTGGATTACTTCGTCCTTTGCGGCAAGAACCGAAAGCTGTATGATGAAATCCTTTCATGGAATCTTGAGCACATTAAACCATTGCCCTACCTATCATCAAGGTCAGAAATGAACAAGCTCTATGAAGCGGTTGATGCCATCATGACAAAACCTGGCGGTGTCACAATAAGTGAAGCTTTACAAAAGAGACTTCCCATCTTTGTGCATACGATGCTCCCAGGTCAGGAAAAAGTTAATTTACGCTATTTAACAGGCCAAAAGCTCGTATTTAAACTTGATCAAAATGCTTCCCTAGAAAAGCAATTGCTACTGGTGTTAAAGGATGAGAAAAAAATGAATCACTGGGAGCAGGCTATTGATTCCTATCAAAAAGGAATAGAGCTGGGAACTAAGGAAGATATGGTTAATTTGATAAAGAAAGTCCTATACCAACAGAATAACAGCATGACATCTAGATTCGTTATACAGTCCAATTATTTTCATAAAGCCAGGGCATAATAGATTCAAAAAGGAGGGCAAGCCTTGAGTAATCTAACAGCTTATATCGATCAGTATGGGTATGTTGTCCTTTTTGCAGCCTTATTACTTGAACTAATTGCTCTCCCATTACCTGGTGAAGTCTTTATGAGTTACAGTGGGTTTTTGGTTTTTCAAGGTCATTTAAATTGGTTTGTAAGCATCTTAATGGCAGGTGTGGGAGCTTGTATTGGGATGACCCTATCCTATTGGATAGGGTTTAAATTAGGAAAACCTTTTTTTGTAAAATACGGTCATCGTGTTCATTTGGGACCGGAAAGAATTGAAAAAACGTCGCTCTGGTTTAGCAAGCATGGCAATAAATTGCTGATTATCGCCTATTTTATCCCTGGAGTCAGACATATCACTGGTTATTTTTCAGGAATAACAAGGCTTCCGTTTCGGACGTTTGCACTCTTTGCCTATAGTGGAGCATTTCTTTGGGTGACCACCTTTATTACGCTTGGTAAGATTTTAGGTCCTCAGTGGGAGCAGTTTCACAGTTCCGTTAAAAAATACCTTATTATCGGGGGAATCGTTGCTGCAATATTGATCATTGCATTCTTTATTATTAAAAGGTTCAAATATGAGTTGAAAGACGTTGCAGTAAGAGGATTGAATCTTACTTTGAACATAGTCCATTCCCGGAAACGTGTAGGACTTCTTTTAGGAATTACTACTGCGCTAACCTTAGGCCTAATTATCCTAATGATAGGAATGATTCAAGACTTCCTTGGGGGTGAATTCTCAGACTTTAATGAAATTGTCAGTTTGTTGGTTCCATTAACGTTTAGTAAAGATTGGGCCGGGATTATGCAGGGATTTTCATTCATGGGTTCTTGGCAGGTTCAATTAGTGCTTATCATTCTTACACTAGTTTGGATTTTATTTCGAGGCCGGGACAAGCTACTTGAATTTTTATCTTTCAGTTTTGCGCTAGGCGGCGGCGAGTTCTATGAGGAAAGCTTAAGAAGAATTTTTCACAAACTCTCACCAGTTAATCAATCGATTATGGATAGTCTGTTTTATACCTTTCCGAGTGAACAACTGCTCATGACGATTGTCATTTACGGTTTTGCCGTTTTTCTCTTTGTGCGTCATACTAAAGAAGTGTGGGTTCATACATTTATTCCAATAGCGGTTTTAGTTTTGTTAATTCTAATAGCCATCAGTCGATTATATTTTAATACCGAACTCCCAAGTGATGTTGCCGCAGGCTACGTTTTCGGCGGGGTATGGCTAGGGATCAATATTCTTCTCCTAGAGATTCTTCGGATTTTGAGAAGTATGGAGACCATGACGCTTAATGGTGCCTGACACCCTTTGCAATAAATACACTTCTTCTATAGTAAAAAGAAGGAGTGTTTAAATTTTGATTAGTCATTTTTATAGCAGCTTATCAATGCGTCAGTCCTCTGTTTTTTGTCATAAATCACTTAATCTAACATACAATCTAAAGTTAGTTAAATGATTCCAAACTAAAGGGGGAAGGACTTTTCATGTTCTATGCTGTATGGCTGGAGGGTCAATTGGTGTGGAATATCCCATTATTAACGGGTCTGATTGGTCTAGCTGTTCTTTATGCTTGTTTAGTAAAAATTTATACGAACATAAAAATTCATCATAAACAACCTCTACTGTTTCTCCTCTGCCTAGGCATACTATACGTAACCCTTGGCAGCCCTTTATCTGCACTCAGTCATTTATCATTCAGTTTTCACATGATGCAAATGAGTATTTTATACTTTATCATCCCGCCTCTTTTTCTATTAGGTATTCCGGAACCTTTCCCAAAAATAATGAAACGAATAAACAAATTATTCCTTCCTCCGTTGGCAGCCTTGTACACTTTTGCCTTCCTCTTCTTAATGTACCATTTGCCGGTAGTGTTAACGTTTCTTTCAAAAAATACGTTTGTTCATAATGGATATCTAGTCGTACTATTAGTGATGTCATTTATCATGTGGCGTCCAATTGTTAAGGACCAGAATAAACGATATGCCTTATTGAGCGGCCTCTTATTGATGCCTGCTTGTGTGCTATTCATCTTAACTGCCTTTATTGGTGGATTGAATAACCCTTTTCTTGCGCAAATGACCGCCAATCTCTGTATTTCACCCTCACAATTAAGTTCTCTCCATATCCTTCCTCCGCCATTCAATACGGGATTAGACCAAATAATGGCGGGGATTCTCATGATCGTCATGCATAAATTCGCGTTATTTGTAACAGTTCGTATCGGAAAAAAAGTACGAGTGCATGAATGGGGGAGAATGGGTTAACAAACCATCTTCCCCTTTTTTTATACATAAATCAAAGGGTTATTGCCAAAAAAAATTCAAATATGAACGAAAAAATAGCCCCTCTGAGTCATAGGAAATACCCGCCGTATCGTTTACTTTAGACTTATTACAGATTTCTGCCCTTTAAAAAAATTAGCTAGACCATGAAGTAATCTTTAAGGTTCTTAGGAAGGAATTAAGTATATGAAAATCTTACTGAAACTGCTTGTATTTGTGGGGATGATTAGTTTATTAGGAGGAAAGGAGACTTCTGCAGACATATCCCTTCAGTCACAAATCAATGCTGTTCCGGCGGGCGGTACACTGAAAATAACGGCTGGTAACTATCAGGAACCGATTGTTTTAATAAAGCCGATTGTACTAGAGGGTGAAAAAGGAACCGTTCTTATTGCTTGTAACTCTAAACCAGCCATTACCATCAAGGGGAAAAGTGTGATCGTAAAAGGGATCCAGATTAGGAACTGTAAAAAAGATAAAAGCACAGCAGTGATTAAAATGAGTGGGAAGAATCATCATCTAGAAAATGTAACTCTGACTATGTGGAAATCGGGAATTAACCTCGAAAATGTTGAAAAGACAAGTTTCCGAAATATTAGACTAACAGGAAACGGCAAGGGTAATGGTTTTGAACTTTGGGAATCTCATCATAATACGTTTGAAGGAATCAAGATTGATCATGTCCAAGACGGCTTTTATATGGAGGACAGTCATTATAACACCTTTACCGGCAATACCATCAGTGACTCAAGGTATGGGCTCCATGTGATGTTCTCCGATTATATTACTGCAAAGAATAATCGCTCAATACGGAATTTTACCGGTGCGATGGTGATGGGGACGAAGCATTCCGTGATCGCGAATAATCAGCTGCTGGAAAATAACCAAAATGTGAACGCCCAAGGGCTGCTTCTTTATGATGTCCATAATTCTACGATCCATCACAATCGCATTTCCGATAACCGGGTCGGGATGTTTATCGAAGATGCAAGCGGGAATGAAATCACTGACAACGAAATAACCGCTAATTTTGTTGGCGTACAAATCAATCGCATTGAGAACAATGTGCTTACCGGCAATGCCTTTATCAGCAATGTAAATGATTTTCAAGCGACGGATGGAACCGATAATAACATTCAAAACAATTACTGGGATGGTGCCATGAAGCTTGATATCGACGGCGACGGAAAAAGCAATTTGCCTCACAGCGCCGATCCGTTTTTTCTTAATCTAGCAAGAGAAACACCGCCACATCAGCTATTCTTTCAACACCCGGGGATGATGTTATTGCAAAAAATGCTAAAAAGCCCCGCGAACATGCTAGTAACCGACCAAGAACCATTAATGAACAATGAGTTATACAACCAGCAACAACCGGAACAGACAAAGTCAACTTTCTGGGGCATCTGTCTGTCAATGATTATCGTTAGTCTACTAGTAATCTATTTTGGGAGGAAAAGAACATGAATCAGAAATTACTAAAACCTTGCTTGATGGCCATCCTAGCCTTATTCATTATCGCCGGCTGTAGTAAAGAGGAAGTTAAACCAGTGGCCATCAATGAAGATACCGATAAATGTGAAATCTGTCATATGGCCGTAAAAGATAACGAGTTTGCCACTGAAATTATTCTTGAAAATGGAAAATCAATGGTTTTTGACGATATTGGCTGCATGTACAAATGGATGAAGGAAAATTCCGATAAAAAAGTCGCCCATTCCTTTGTGAAAGACTATGATTCGAAGGAATGGATTGAAGCAGAATCAGCTTCCTATGTGTATGACAAACCGATCAAAACTCCAATGGCCTATAATGTCATCTCATTTACAGATAAAAAAGGTGCACAAACTTTTATCGATCAACATGGCGGGAGCCTATTAACCTTTGAAAAGCTAGAGCACCATTCCTGGGAAAAGAATGAGGAAATGGTCAAAGAAATGAAGGAAAAAATGAAGATGCATGATGGACATGATGGCATGGAAATGGAACATTCTGAGGATAGCCACTAATGGATGAATAACTAAAAATGAGCAAAAGGACAGTCTGCCAAGATTGTCCTTTTACTTGAAAGGAAATGACTAATGACAAACTTATGGCTTTCTGAATGGAAGACAATGACCAGGCAGCGTTCCTACTATCTATTTCTAATCCTTTGGGTGCTGGTGTTTTCCTTGTTGTTTTTACTGGAACGAAATAATGCGGGGCTTTCCAGCTTTACGAATATCACGGGAACGATTGTCAATATTTTGCTGTATTTACTGCCACTGTTCATGCTGATTATCGGATCCTTTTCGATTACCAATGAAATGGAAAGCGGGCAGTGGCAGCTTCTCTGTACGTATCCTGTCAGTATTCCCGCCTACCTTTTTGGGAAATTTGCCGGGCTGATGACAGCACAGGCTGCTGTGTTCACGTTGAGTTTTGGGATGAGCATGGCGATAGGAAAGCTTTCAGGCATCGAACTCTCGATACCATGGCTGCTGGGAATCTATCTCTTTTCACTACTCTTGATCTATGTATTTTTAATCCTTGGGCTATTCCTTGGAACCGTAGCGAAAACAAGATGGAAGGCATTAATGGCGTCTGTTGCCGCTTGGTTCTTCCTCATCATGATTTGGCCAACGGCATTGATTTCCATTTTAGGGCTTGTTCCCTACCCAATGATAGATCCGTTAATGAAATTAGCGATGGTCCTAAATCCTGCTGAGTTTTTGCGAATCTTTTTAATCATTCAATGGGATAGTGGCTCAATCTTTGGTGCGTCGTATGATGCGATGGTCCACCTATTCCAATCAGGTGCTAGCTGGAGCATCCTAATTGGCTACATGATGGCCTACTTGTTGATTGTGTTTTCCCTCTCGATCCTGTTCCTAAAAAGAAGGAGATATCTATGATCGATATAAAAAATGTTTCCAAGGTATTTAAACAAAAAACGGCGCTTTACCCATTGACATTAACAGCAGCAGATGGTGAGTGCATCGTCCTCTGCGGTGGAAATGGTGCTGGGAAAAGCACCTTGCTGCATATTATTGCTGGCATTTCCGCACCAAACGACGGCACCGTTTTGATCAATCAGGTCGATATCAAACAAAATCGAAAGCAATATGTTTCGTTAATCGGTTATATGCCGGATGAATTTTTTGCCCAAGAAACGCTGACGGTCAAGGAGTTTTTAACTTTTTATGGAACATTCCGTAAGACAGTGCAATCCCGGGTGGAGGATGTGATTCACCTCCTTGGGTTAGAGGCTAGAAAAGATGAGATGGTGAAACACCTATCAAAGGGGATGCGCCAACGGCTGTTATTTGGCCAGGCATGGCTGGCAAACCCCTCTGTGTTAATTCTTGATGAACCGACAAACGGCCTCGATCCGTATTGGATTGATGTATTTATTGAATTGCTGAAGAAAATAAAACAGAGCGGCACGACAGTTATTTTTTCTACCCATATGATGGATGTGGCCGCCGAAGTGGCTGATCAAGTCATCTTTATGGAAGATGGAAGGATGATTGAAGCAATCCAAAATGACCACAGTAATCCAAAACAATTTATGTTGGAGCTGCTAAGCCGCTATCGTCAAAAGGAGGAATAATCCGGGCCGATATGTTTTAATGAAGTGGAAGAGGTGGTGTGGATGTCGTATCGGACATTAAAATTAATCACGATTTTAATCCCTCCCCTGCTTATAGGGGGATTTGAACTCATCCGTCATAATACTTTATTACTGTATAATTTGTCGATGGAGACAGGGAACTACTTAATTATTCTTTTAACATTGGTCGTTTCCTATGGGTTTTCCACTTGGATGTTTAAGCTGATTGAGGAAAAAAATCTTCGCCTTGCTACCGAGCGGGAAATGCGTGCTGTTTATGAGGAACGAGAACGGCTTGCAAAGGAATTACACGATAATATTGCCCAGACTTTATTTTTACTAAAGGTAAATTTAAAAAAGGGAAAAATAAATGAGGCGAGCGGTCTTGTCAATTCCATAGATGCAAATCTTAGGCAGGCGATTTATAATTTGCGCGTGAATCCTTTAGAGTTGATTTCTTTTCCGAAACGAATAGAGAACTGGCTGAATGACTGGAGTACGGTTTCCGGGATTGAAGCAAAGGTTTCCATCCGGTTAGCGGAAGGTTACTTCAGTCCTTCGGAAGAGGTGCAGCTGTTCGGCATCATTCAAGAGGCATTTACGAACATTAGAAAACATTCCGGGGCACAATCCGCCGCGTTACTGCTCCACAAGATTCCCGATGGTTGGGAAATGAAAATTGATGACGACGGGAAAGGGTTTTTGAAAAATGAACGGAAGCTAAATCAATACGGACTCATTATGTTAAAAGAGCGTGTTGAAAAAATTGAAGGTGTGCTTGACATCGCCTCTGAGAAAAATAACGGGACGAAAATAACGGTAAGAGGGAGCGATAAATGATGGTTCCTTATCGAGTTTTGATCGCTGACGATCACCCCCATGCAAGGCAGGCAATTATGGAAATACTTGAAGATGAACCGTTGTTTACCATTGTAAGTCAAGCAAAGAATGGCAAGGAAGCCATTGATCTATGTGGCGAACATCTTCCCGACATTTTATTAATTGATATTGAAATGCCGGTTTTGGATGGCTTAGCAGCAACGAAAATCATTAAGGAAAAATATCCGTTTATCAAAGTAATCATTTTAAGTGTCTCCGACAATGTTGGGGATTTATTTACCAGCATTCAGTACGGAGCCCAGGGCTATTTATTGAAAAATATGGATCCTGATGACTGGCTCCAATACCTGCGATCAATTGTCGACGGCTCGAATGCAGTAACAAGGGATATGGCCGGAAAATTGCTCTATCAATTTCGCGAACGCGATTTGCAAAATACGCCAGCGATTAGTTTATTGACCCCGAGAGAAAAAGAAATTCTCCTACTAGTTTCGGAAGGGCTAACCAATAAGCAGATCGCTGAAAACCTGTTTATTGCCGAGAATACGGTAAAAAACCACATCAAAAATTTGCTAGATAAGCTTGGTCTCGAAAACAGAGTCCAGCTTGCTTCGTATGCGGTTAAATATATTACATAATAAAATGGGTATATTAATAGTGGCGTGTTTAGTATTTTAAGCATTGGGGGCGATTCTCATTTATAAAAAACAGGAACGGAAGCTTGTTTGGCTGTCCTTTATTGTTGCCTCCATTTTAGGGCTGGTGCTGATTGGACGGATTGTTTCAGGTTGAGAAAGGAGGGCTGCAAGTGGGAAATGAAGAAACTGTATTTTTCAGCCGAGTGCTAACAGAATTGACCCTATCCTTCCACATTATTTATGCGACCATTGGTGTCGGTATACCGCTGATGATCATGATTGCCCAATGGGTCGGGATTAGGAAAAACGACGAGCATTATATTTTACTAGCGAGACGGTGGACGCGGGGGTTCGTTATTACCGTGGCAGTTGGGGTTGTGACCGGGACAGCGATCGGCCTGCAGCTCTCGCTGTTATGGCCGAATTTTATGGAGCTCGCGGGTAATACGATTGCCTTGCCATTATTTATGGAAACCTTCGCCTTCTTTTTTGAGGCAATATTTTTAGGTATTTACATATATACATGGGATCGATTTGAGAATCAGAAAAAGCATCTACTGCTGCTGATTCCCGTTGCATTGGGTGCCTCCTTTTCCGCCGTGTTTATCACAATTGTAAATGCGTTTATGAATGCACCGCAAGGCTTTGACCTCGTTAACGGGCAACTGGTGAATGTTAGTCCGCTCTTGGCAATGTTTAACCCAGCGATGCCGTCAAAGGTGGCCCACGTTGTGGTCACAGCTTATATGACTTCGGCGTTTGTCCTTGCTTCGATCGGCGCATTTCGTCTGCTTAAGGGGTCCAATCAGGTTTACCATCAAAAGGCGTTATTTTTAACGATGAAACTAGGCCTCATTTTTTCGATTGCTACAGCGATCCTTGGCGATTTTTCCGGAAAGTATTTAGCGGAATATCAGCCGGAAAAATTGGCCGCAGCGGAGTGGCATTTCGAAACAGAAAAAGGAGCACCGCTGATTTTGTACGGTGTCCTCGATGACGGAGAAGTGAAATATGCTATTAAAATCCCGTTTGGACTCAGTATTTTAGCCCATAGCAGCCCTACTGCGAAAGTCATCGGATTAGACCAATTTAGCGAGGAGGACGTGCCGCCGCTTTATATTCATTATTTGTTTGACTTAATGGTGACAATTGGGATGTGGATGGTGCTCCTATCATTGGTTTATGTCGTCGGTACGTGGCGTAAATGGCGGTTTATTTTAGCAAAATGGTTTAGATGGCTGATGGTGCTCGGCGGCCCCCTATCGATTATCGCGATTGAAGCGGGCTGGTGGCTTGATGAAGTTGGGCGCCAGCCGTGGGTATTGCGCGGGATTATGCGGACGAAGGATGCGGCCACCTCAAGCGGACAAGTGGATACGATGCTTTGGCTGTTTGCCGGATTATATCTCATCCTCGGCATTGGCAGTGTGTTTGTTTTATGGCGGATGTTCCGCAGTAATCCAGTGGAACAGGAATTAGCTGACCGAGCAGCGAATAAGGCTGGTGACATGAAATGACACTTGAAATCCTCGGAATTACCGTATTGGGCGTCTTTCTATTTGGGTATATTATTGTCGCATCGATTGACTTTGGTGCTGGGTTTTTTAATGCCTTCAGTACGCTGACGGGCAAAGGGCATATTTTGACGAAGGTGATTCAACGGTATTTATCACCTGTTTGGGAAGTCACAAACGTCTTTCTCGTTTTTTTCTTCGTCGGGATTGTCGGTTTTTTTCCGAAAACCGCTTATTATTTTGGCTCAACCTTACTTGTCCCGGCGAGCATCGCGATTATTCTCCTGGCGATTCGCGGTGCATATTATGCGTTTACCACCTATGGAGGATTGAAGCATAAACGATACACCATCTTGTACGGTCTGACAGGTTTATTTATCCCAGCCTCGTTATCAATCGTATTGACGATTTCCGAGGGCGGCTTTGTCACCCTGAAGGATTCGGGACCTAAGCTAGACTATTGGGCATTATTTACGAGCCCGTTGTCCTGGAGTATTGTTGTTCTCAGCCTGACATCCGTCTTATATATTTCCGCCGTGTTTTTAACATGGTATGCTCAAAAAGCGAAAGACAGGCAGGCCGCAAATCTGCTGAGGAAATATGCGCTTGTGTGGGCGGGACCAGCGATCATCACCGCTGCCGGTATTATTGTGGAAATGAAGAATCATAATCCGGAGCATTATGAACGGTTGGTCGATCTTTGGTGGCTTTTTGGATTATCATTGATTTTCTTCTTGGTGACCATTTATTTACTTTGGCAGCGGATTGCCTATGGTGTAGCATTTTGGTTGTTGGTGGGTCAATTTACACTCGCATTTTTGGCCTATGGAATTTCTCATTACCCGTATTTAATGTATCCGTACTTGACGATCTATGACAGTTTCACGAACAAAGCGATGGCCACTGCGCTGGTGGTTGCGTTTATTGCCGGGCTTTGCTTACTCCTGCCGTCGCTGTATTTGTTGCTCAGGTTGTTCTTATTTAACAAAGCATATGTACAAGGCGATCGAAATGATCATGCTTAAAGGGGGCTGCCAACGTGTTAGACGATTTTTTAATGTTTTATGCACCATTTCTAGTGCTTATTGCATCCATCCTAGCGGCGTTTTGGATCGCACCGAAAGATGATGCAGTGAAAAAATGACATTCATGTATAAGTAACTTTTAAGAGCTCGTTTCGATGAAAAAAGATGGAGAAAGAGCTCAATATGGTCTACTGAACCCCTTTCCTAAAGAAAAAAGCGAGATAAGGGCAACTAATAGATTTTATTAGCAATCGTAACCGTAACATTAGAAGTGACGTGTGCCAATTTCACAAGTCATTTCTAATGTTATTTTTATGTACACCTTTAATCTGGACCTTTTACGCCTTAACGGTTCTCTTTTTATAATTTAAAAAATTGACACAAATAACATTATTCAATAACATATATTGGTGTTACGATTTAATAAAAAAGTAACACGATTAAGGTTCGGTTACAGTGGAAACGGACAGCTGACCATACTTTACCCCTTTTAAACTAAGTATTTTATCTCGTAAAGTACGGATATTTTGGGTATTCCCGCGAACGACAATCATCTCTAGGCAATTATTATGATCAAGGTGAAAATGAGTCGTCGCAAGAATTTCATCATGGTAGTCATGTTGAATCGATGTTAGTTCCTTCATAAGATGGCGTTGATGATGATCATAAAAGATAAGGAGACAGCCTGCAACCTCATGATCATCTTGTTCCCACTTATGTTTAACTAGCTTTTCACGGACTAAATCACGGACAGCTTCAGAGCGGGTTTTATACCCTTTTTCTTCGATTAATTGGTCAAAGCTTTCGAGTAAGCCCTCTTCCATGGATACGCCAAACCGACTTAAGTTCTTCGAAGTCATAGTTTTGTGCCTCCTTCCTAATAACGTAACCATATCATAAATGTTTTTTATGAAAAAGAAAAAATCACGCAAAGGAGAATGGATATGCATATACCTGATGGAATATTAAGTCCAACTATTTTAGCGGCGGGCGCAGCAGTATCGGTTGTCGTCCTTGCCAAGAGTGTTCAAGAATCGAAAAAGAATCTTGAGCAGACGGCTGTCCCAATTATGGGCGTGATGGCTGCCTTTATCTTCGCGGCACAAATGGTGAATTTTCCACTATTAGGAGCGGCAGCATCCGGCCATTTGATTGGGGGAGCGCTGGCTGCCTATCTATTTGGATTCTGGCCGACGACGCTCATTATGACAACGGTGGTTACGATCCAAGCAGTCGTGTTCCAGGATGGAGGAATCAGCGTGCTTGGTGTTAATATCCTAAATATGGCAATCCTTGCACCGCTAGCCGCTTCGCTTGTTTATAAACTATTACGAAAAAGTAAGGTACCTGTTTCGATAATGGTCTTTATTGCTGGATGGGTATCGGTTGTCGTCACAGCTGCATTTGCCGCTCTTCAGCTTGGAGCTTCACAAGTTGTTTCCTATCAATTGGCATTACAAACACTTATTCTGTGGCATGCGATTATTGGTATAGGCGAAGGCTTGATTACAGCAGCTGTCGTCCCGTTTGCCCGCAGGTCATCCTTTTTCCTTAGAAGCAGAGAGGAGCATTGATAATGAAAAAACGAATCTATCTTTGGATCACGGTTTCGCTAGTGATTGCCGGTGCTGTATCTTTACTTGCTTCCGAGCATCCAGATGGCTATGAAAAAGCAGGGGAACAGCTGGGGTTTATTGGCCGGGCAACATCTTATTTGCATTCACCACTTCCGGATTACGCCATACCAGGCGTACATTCATGGCTGTCGTCAAGTCTTGCTGGACTCATAGGGGTTGCGATAACGTTTTTCATCTTTCTTTTGCTTGGAAAAATGGCTGGAAAACGCAGATGATTGCATTGCCAAAGCCAAGGGTAAAAGTGGTGATGTCCCTTTTCCTGATTATTCTAGGTGTTTTACCGAAGGATCTAGTGATGATTGGGGGAAATCTCGTCATCGGGACACTGCTTCTCCTTAGTTATCGAATTCCGCTTCGGACGTTTGTCAAACAGCTAAAGCCCATCGCCTTCTTTATGCTGTTTACGTTTCTATTTTTTCCTATCTATGAAGGTGGCCTTGGCTGGATAAAAGCACTTCAATATAGCGGCCGCTTGCTGTTTGTCGCCCAGGTGCTCACCTTTTTGTTTTACCGCATGGGTATTATCCCTTTTTTACAAGTGTTAGCTGAACTCCGGCTTCCATCGATATTTATAGAGCTCATCGTGTTTACATTGCGATTTATGGACGTGTTTCGAAATGAGGTACGGCAAATGCTATTAAGTCTGCGGAGCAGAGGCTTTTATGCAGGGAATTGGTTTCAGGTAAAGAAGTACCGGGTATTAGGCGGACTGTTAGGAAGCTTGCTGCTTCGCTCCTTTCACCGCTCGGAACGGATTTATTTAGGGCTGTTAAGCAAGGGCTATAAAGGGGAACGCCGCTCATTGAAAACAGACATCGTCCCTAGATATGAGTGGCTGCATTGTGCAGTGTGGGTCGGTTGCGTTCTTTGCTTGTTTTTTGTAGGAGGAAAGCGATAGTGGATATTTTTCGATTTAATAGTGTGTCGTATGGCTATACGAAGGACAAGCCGATATTGCGCGATATCTCCTTTTCGATTCGCGAAGGGAGGAAGACAGCAATTGTCGGCGCAAACGGAGCAGGAAAATCGACGATTTTATTTCATTTGAATGGGCTGTATGCCCAGCAGCAAGGGGATATTTTTTTCCGCGATCAAAAGCTTGATAAGAAGTTACGGAAAGAATTGTATAAGCATGTAGGGATCGTCTTTCAAGACCCTGACGACCAGCTTATTTCGTTAACGGTGTCCGATGATATTGCGTTTGGACCTTTGCAAATGGATGTAACGGCTGAAGAGACCGAGGCAAGAGTCGATAAATATATTAAATTATTGGGAATTGATCATTTACTGACAGACAATCCATCAGAGCTAAGCTATGGGCAAAAAAAGCATGTCACCGTTGCCGGGGTGCTGGCGATGGAGACAGGTGTGTGTATTTTAGATGAGCCAATGGCATTTCTTGATCCTTATGGAAAAGAACGGATGGCGTCGATTTTACAGCTGCTCCAGGATCAGGGAAAAACAGTGATTGTGACCACGCATGATATGCAGTTTGTTGCAGAGTGGGCGGAGGATGTGATTGTCATCCATCAAGGTCAGTGTTTAGGGACATTTCAAGCAAGAGAGCTTTTCGGGCGCCATGAT
>Ga0213826_1000289_pt1 | contig 33972 bp, 28 predicted proteins | sample MC6MC0899MG_FD_180668 | JGI IMG/M metagenome (GOLD analysis project Ga0213826, IMG submission 180668) | Enriched soil aggregate microbial communities from Iowa State University, Ames, United States - MC6-MC0899-MG | ecosystem: Environmental > Terrestrial > Soil > Unclassified | place: USA: Iowa...
ATCCCCACTGATTGTTCTACTATTTCCGTGGAAATTCCCGATAATTCCGCCAAAGTAGACATTATTTCCGCTAAAACGACCTTTTATATTAAAAGGCTCTGTTAATTTTGAAATTGCAGAGCCATAAGTAATACTTATCAAGTATCATAATTAATCAATATTTCACTTATTGTATTTCGCGATATAAAATGAAAGAGGATTCAGAAAGTGTTTAAAAAGTTTTTTGGCTATAGGGGAAAACAATCCAAATTTCAATTAATAATGGGAGTGAATTTTATGATTCTTACTTTACATCACGCTCAGATAACTATTCCAAAAGGTGCTGAAGCAGAGGGAAAAAATTTTTATTGCGAAATTCTCGGTCTACCTGAGAAGGATAAGCCTGAATCACTAAAGGGGCGTGGAGGATTTTGGTTAAAAGTCGGTGATAGAGATGTACATATAGGTACAGAAGATGGTTTTGACCGATTTAAAACAAAAGCCCATTTAGCTTATCAAGTAGAGGATATATCATACTGGAGAAATGTGTTAGAACAAAATAACATTCAGATAATTGAAGGAGTACCTATACCAGGTTTTGAACGTTTTGAGTTTAGAGACCCATTCGGAAACAGAGTGGAAATGATTCAAGAAATTTAGTTACTCCATTAACTAAATTTGGTATTTAAATGAAGCTAAATATAATTAAAAATAGACTAAGAGATTAGGGGAATTTCTAAGCTCTATGTTGTGATTTATGAAGTGAATTCGTTTGATATTTAATTGCGATTTACGATGAGGAATGGTATGTTTTTATCATTTTACACCTTAGAAATTAACCCGTTACTGTAATTGACAGTCATTTTAAAATTATTATAATCAACATTTTTCATTAACAGAGCCAATTAAAAAGAAAATAAAAACAGAGGCCGCTCCACAGCCTCTGCTTTTCAGTTACTTTGTAATCAACTTCAACGCCATTTGCAGTTGCAAATCGTTTTTCTCTTTTTTCATTTCTTTCACAACCGCTTCTTCGAGCTTGGCTGCCGTTTTAACGTCAATTTTTCCAGTTGGTTCAATGTTATTTTGCTCCTGAAAGCCTTTAACCGCTGTTTTCGTTTTAGCACTAAAATATCCATCTGTCCGTCCAGGGGCGAATCCTAAGGCATTTAAAATTTCTTGAGCATTCTTAACCTGTTCATTGTTCATATCCTCAACCAGGGGCTTCCCGACTTGAATCGGATGAGTAGAAAATATTGCGGGCTGTTTGATGACCACATCCGGTTTAATTCCCTTTTTGTGAATCCAATTTCCATCAGGGGTCAGCCATTTTGCCAATGTCAGCTTAATATTGCTGCCATCCCCCATAGGCATCGCTTGTTGAACAGTTCCTTTACCGAAGGTTGTTTCGCCAACAAGCTGATAACCGGCTGCTTCCCTCAACGAGCCTGCTAATATTTCTGATGCGGAAGCACTTCCTTTATTGACAAGGACAAGCACGGGATAATTCTTTTTCTTGGAAATCGTAGAGAAGAAACGGCGTTTTTTCCCGTTACGTTCTTCAGTCTGCACATAGGGCTTATCCTTCGGGACAAATTCTTTTAAAATTTCTCCGACACTGTCTAACAGTCCGCCGGGGTTACCGCGCACATCAATAATCAATCCATTAATATCATCATTTTCCTGCGCTTTTAATTCCTTTTTAAAATCCGCAGCCGTATCCTCAGAGAAGGAGGTAATTTCAATAAGACCAATCTTTTTGCCATCCTGCTTCTTAATGGAACTGTGGACGGTCTCAAGTGGAATCTCATCACGCTTGACATCAATGGACAGAGGTTCTTTTAAACCTTTTCTTGCAATCTCTAAATTTACTTTCGTTCCTTTTTTTCCGCGTATTTTAAGAGTTGCTTTGTTTAGGTCTAACCCTTCGACACTCTTTCCGTCCACCTTTAAAATTTGATCATTCGGCTTAATGCCTGCCTTTTCAGCAGGTGAATTTTTAAAAGGAGAGACAATGACAATTTTTCCATCGACCATACCGACCTCGGCACCGATTCCTTCAAATGACGATTCCAATGTTTGCGTGAATTGCTGTGCCGTCTCCTTGTCCATATAAACGGAATATGGATCCTTTAAAACGGAAAGCATCCCTTGAATCGCCCCTTCAACCAGATTCTCCTGATCCACTTTTTCCACATAGCGGCTTAAAATGAGATCATAGGCCTGCTCTACTTTATCAAGATCCTCTGTATGTCCCTCTGAATTTATAGCTTGTTCTTTAGGGGGTACCTTTTCCACAAGTTTGGGGGCTGCTTCCGTTCGCTCAAGAACTTTTATTCCAGCATAGGTGCCCCCCGCCCCCGTTAGAAGTGAACCCGTCATCAACAGGGCAATCCATTTACGATTCATCCAGTATCCTCCTCAAGTTAAATACCTGTCATTTAAATTTAATAAAAAGGCACCGAATTCCTGCCCGATAATTAACTTATATGTGGGGAGTGGACGAGTTATGAGTGAATGGCAGGCAAAAAAAAGGAAGAAGCTTAGCCTCTTCCTTTTTTTTCAATATTAAATTGGAACAGTGGGAATTGGGTTTATCGCTGCATGATAAGCCCATTTACCTACATAGAGTTCAAAGTGTAAGTGCTGGCCATGAGAATCACCGGTGTTACCCATGATTCCTATTTGCTGCCCTTGTGACACAGTATCGCCGACATTCACGTCTCTTCTTGACATATGTGCGTAAACAGTTGTATACGTCTGACCATTTACGTTGTGTAAAATGTACACTACATTTCCATAACTTGCCGAGTAATGGGAGACATATACTTGTCCAGCAGCTGCTGCCCAAATCGGTACAGTTCCCGCCTTGGCAATATCAACACCATAGTGGAATGCACCATCCCGACCGCCATAACCCGAGGTGAGGGTTCCAGCAGCTGGTCTTATGAAGCCGCCTGAATTCGATTGTGTTGAAGAACCACTACCTCCACCGCTTGATGCATTATTTTTAGCTTGTTGTGCAGCAGCCTCTTTTGCAGCAGCCTCTTTTGCCTGTCGTTCTTGCTCGGATTTTATGCTCTTTTGTAATGCTACCTCTTGTGCAGCAAGAATCTGCTCCTGCTCTTGTAAATCCATTGCATAATCGTGTGCTTCCTGCTCTTGACCCTTAAGGTCAGTCAATAATTTATCTTTTTCCGCCTTCTGCGTACTCAATTGCTGATTCATTTTTTCTAAGTCTGCTAGCATTTTTTCTAGGCTTGCAAGGTCTATTTCAACTTGATTTTGTTTCGACTCAAGCTCCTTTTTGTCAGCCTCATGCTGTTTTAATATGTCCTGGTCCGCCTGCATAATCGTTGCGACCGCATTTGCACGGTCAATGAAATCGCTAAAGCTTGTTGAGCCCATTAACACGTCTATATAATTGACCATACCGCCTGTTTCCTGATAGCTGCGGGCCCGATCCTTCAAAAGCAAATTTCGCTTTTCAATTCGTTCCTTGATGACTTTCGTCTCTTCCTGGAGTTTCGCTATCTCCGCTTTTGTTTCTTCTATTTTGGCTGTTTTTTCATTGATTTTCGTTGTCGTATCACCTATCGCAAAATCAATCCGTTGCATCTCGCTCTTCACGTCAGCCTGTTGATTTTGGAGATCACCAATTTTATCATTAGCTTGATTAATACCTGATTTTAAATCGGAACGTTTCTCTTGAATTTTATTTTGTTCACCTTTTAATTTGGAGATCGATTCCGCCTCAATTTTAGCAGGAGCTCCTCCAAAAATTGTCCCCAAACCGACCGTTGCAGCAACGGCCATCGTGATTACTGACTTCTTCATTTCCGATATTTCCCCTCCATCTCTCTATGTATAAATAAAACTTTCATTATCTATGTAAATTGAATGTTGTTACAATGAAAATTTTTTCTCAAAAATCCAGGAAGGACGTGAAAGCAGTCCTTCCTGAAAAGGTAAAACTTATACCTTTAAGAACTTCCTTACGGACATCATACTGCCCCATACACCAATTAAGGCTCCCATTAAAATCAGAATGCCGGAAAGCTGATAGACAAATGGTTCAAATGGCAGCACTTTGATAAATGTTCCCTCGAGCTTAGGGCCAATATAGTCATACGCTCGATAGTACGCAATCGAAATTAGGATGATTGGTAAGATGGAGCCCAGAATTCCGAGCCATAACCCTTCTAAAAAGAACGGCCAGCGAATAAAGGTATTTGTTGCCCCTACTAATCTCATAATCTTAATTTCTCGTCGTCTAGCAAAAATCGTAATCTTAATCGTATTCGAAATTAAGAAAATCGCCGTAAAGAACAAACCAATAATGAGGACGACGCCAACATTGCGGCTCGCTTTAATAAACTTAAATAATTTTTCAACCTTGCCCTGCCCGTATTTTACTTTTGCAACGTTATTGTACTTTTTAACCTTTTTTGACACTTTCATTGTGTCTGTCGGGTTTTTCGTTTTTACGATAAATACATCGTTTAGCGGATTATCCTGTTCAAAAAGTTTAAAGGCCTTTCCATCCTCACCAAGACTTTTCACTAAGTTATCTAGTTCCTTTGTTTTAGGTGAAAATTTAACACTTTTTACTTCAGGAATTTTCTCTATCTCACTTTTTAATGCTTGCTGATCATCTTTGTTCGCAGCAACGTCGATGTGAACGCGGATCTGCACGTCCTCTTCAATGGTTTGTGCCACTCTATTAAGATTCATCATAATAACGAAAAAGACGCCGACTAATATTAAGGTCACAGTAACAGCACTAACAGATGCAAAGGTCATCCAGCCATTTCTGCTAATACTCTTTAAACTTTCACGGGCATGACGGCTAATTGTCCTAATTTTCATAACCGTAATCACCTCTTTGCTCATCACGAACAATTTTTCCGCCTTCAATGGCAATGACGCGATGTTTCATTGTATTAACAATCTCTCTGTTATGGGTTGCCATAACAATCGTTGTACCTCTTGTATTAATTTCTTCAAAAATATTCATGATTTCCCACGAAGTTTCAGGGTCAAGGTTTCCTGTAGGCTCGTCCGCGATTACAACCTTCGGAGAATTGACAATCGAGCGGGCAATGGAAACACGCTGCTGCTCACCGCCGGAAAGCTCTGTTGGAAGCATTTTTATTTTATGCTTTAGACCAACAAGATCAAGTACTTCCATCACCCGTTTCCTTATGAACTTCGGCTGCGCTTCAATTACCTCAAGGGCAAATGCGACATTTTCATAGACAGTTAAAGACGGCAGCAATTTAAAGTCCTGGAACACCACGCCTAGATTCCTTCTGAATAGCGGTACCTTTTTCATTTTTAATTTGGCGAGATTGACGCCATTCATCGTGATGGTCCCGGAAGATGGTACTTCCTCACGGTACATCATTTTAATAAATGTTGATTTCCCCGCACCACTCGGGCCAACAACATAAACAAATTCGCCCTGGTTAATCCGGACATCTATTCCATTAATGGCGGTGACGCCATTTGGGTACTTTTTATATACCTCTTGCAATTCTATCATTAATATCACCTATAGTTTTAGAGTTAGAATAGTAATTATTCGACAATAATCTTCGTTTATTTGCAAAATGGACCAAGGAAACAAAAAAAATGTGAAAAATATCGCATAAACCCATTATAACATCATAAATCGCTAAAAAGGGTGGTAAAAATATTACAGTTTCTTTTCAAACAATACAAAGTCCGACAAATTTCGCCATATTTTGAATAATAAAAAACGCTCTGCTATCTTGCAGAACGTTTTTTATTAATTATTTTTTCTTTGAAAGCCAGTCAGCAACTTTATCAGCGTCATCGCCAGAGGCCATACCAGGAGGCATTGTGCCCATATCGCCGGTTTTACCATTTTTAATAATATCCACAATTTCATCTTTGGAGAACTGTGATCCAACCTTTGTTAAGTCTGGACCCACTGCACCCTTAAGGTCGCCGCCGTGACAGCTTGAGCACTTTTGATCGTAAATCTTTTGTGCATCGCCAGCAGAAGCCGTCTCTTTTCCGCCTTTACCCGTATCTTTTGTGTTATCATTGCCGCCTCCGCAAGCAGCAAGTCCCATTACTAGGGAAGCTCCCATTAGTAATGTAAGTAGCTTTTTCTTCATCAACACTACCCCCTTCAGAAAATAATACCATCAGAGTACTATTATACCAATCCTATGCGTGTTTGAAACCCTCACCTAGCACCTCAGCCGCATCCATAACAACGACAAATGCTTTTGGATCAATGGTTTTAACCAATTGTTTCAATTTAGTGAACTCCGTTTGATCAACCACGCACATTAGAACTGGCCGTTCATGGTCTGTAAAACCACCATATGCTGATAGTTTTGTCACACCGCGGTCTATTTTATTCAAAATTCCTTCACGAACTTCTTCTTGTTTATTCGTAATGATCATCGCCATTTTTGATCTGCCGAAACCAACTTGGATGAGGTCAATGGTTTTGCTTGTCACATAAAGAGCAATTAACGCATACAATCCTTTTTCAATATCAAAAACAATGGCAGCAGTTAGGACGATTAATCCATCTATCATAACGACACATCTGCCAAGTGTAAAACCAGTATATTTATTGATGATTTGAGCGGCAAGGTCAGTTCCGCCGGTCGATGCCTTTCCCCGAAACACAATCCCAAGTCCTAGTCCCACGCCAATTCCACCGAACAAAGCACCAAGCAATGCGTCATGTGTCCATGGCTCCAGATGTTTTGTCAAAAAAACAACAAACGGTAAAAAAATCGTACCTACTAGGGTTTTAACACCAAATTGCTTACCTAATAAAATGACACCTGCAATAAAAAGTGGAATATTAAATGCCCATTGGACAAAAGCCGGTTCCCAGTCAATCACTGTTTTGAGTATGGTACTAATCCCGCTTACACCACCTGAAGCTACCTGGTTTGGCAGTAAAAACACGTTAAACGCCACAGCAATAATCGCAGAACCAATTAGGACAAAAATATAATCAATAGCAATTCTCGTTTTTGGATAGGTTTGAGTCAAATTGCTTAAAATATTCATACTGATTTTCTCCTCTATCATTCCTTCTATAGATATAACCGAAAGTGAGTATAGCATGGGAAAAATGTAGTGTAAATGACAGCAAAGTGACGCAATAAAGGACTAAAATTTTTAATAGTATTTGCTTTGAAAGTGGTTTTCATGAAAAGACAATAATAAAAGCCCCTGCCGATTTTTTTCGACAAAGGCTATTGATGATATTACGATATTCTTGAACGAAGATACGCATTAATAAACTGATCTAAATCTCCGTCCATGACAGCTTGAACATTTCCGCTTTCGGTATTGGTCCGGTGATCCTTTACCATCGAATACGGATGGAAAACGTAGGAACGGATTTGACTGCCCCAGCCAATTTCTTTCTGCTCGCCACGAATTTCTAAAAGTTCCTGCTCCTGACGTTCAATCTCTCGTTGATACAGCTTCGCTTTCAACATTTTCATGGCAGCTTCACGGTTTTTTATTTGTGAACGCTCCGATTGGCATGTGACCACAACCCCTGTTGGTAAATGGGTAATCCGAACAGCCGAGTCCGTGGTATTAATGTGCTGGCCACCCGCACCAGTAGCACGATACGTATCAATTTTTAAATCCTCAGTCCGAATATCAACCTGAATTTCTTCATTAAATTCCGGCATCACTTCACAGGAGACGAATGACGTATGACGGCGGCCTGAAGAATCAAACGGTGAAATCCGTACAAGGCGGTGAACACCCTTTTCGGCCTTCAAATATCCGTAGGCATTATGTCCTTTAATCGCTAACGTCACACTCTTAATCCCCGCTTCATCGCCGGGAAGATAATCAAGCGTCTCTACCTTAAAGCCCTTTTTCTCAGCCCAGCGGGTATACATCCGAAGCAGCATCGAGCCCCAGTCCTGTGATTCCGTACCTCCAGCACCCGGGTGAAGCTCCAAAATCGCATTATTTTTATCATACTCCTCACTTAAGAGAAGCTGCAGCTCAAATTGATTTAAGCGGCCTGTGAGCTCCTGAAGTTCCTCCTCCAGCTCAGCTCTTAGTTCCTCATCATTTTCTTCCTTCACAAGCTCATAGGTTAGTTCCAGGTTTTCATATGAGTCATTCAATTCAGTGAATTCATTTACCTGGTCCTTTATACCATTTGCCTCACTGATGACCGTTTGTGCTTTTTCTTGATCATTCCAAAAATCAGGCTGGAGCATGGTATCATCTAGTTCAGCGATGCGGGCTTCCTTATTCTCAAGGTCAAAGAGACCCCCTAAAGTCCGCTAATTTCTTAGCTGTTTTTTCAAGTTCATTACGAATTTCTGCTAATTCCATTTCCTTCACCTCTATAAAAAATAAAAATTATGTCCGTTTCGTTTAGTTCGGTTTGTTCCTTTTCCATTATAGCGTGATAACGATATAATGTGAAACTTCAATCAGCGGGGATATGAAACAGTCCCGGATCTTACGCAAGATTCCACCAAAATTCCTTCGTATTTATATATTTCACTCTGTCAAAAATGGTACTATTAAAGAAGGATAGAGTGGAAAAATAAACCTCTTAGGCCAGTTAGTCATATCTAAATGAATACATACATTTTTTTGCAAAGTGCAAATAAAAAAGGGTTAAAGAGTAGACAGTTTAAAGGAGTAGAATGAGATGGAAAAAATAAATCGGAATGATCCTTGTCCTTGCGGAAGTGGCAAAAAGTATAAAAAGTGTTGTGGGGTGAATGAAGCAGTATCCATCAACCAGATTATTGAAAACGAAATTGATGAACTGCAAAAGCAGCTCCTTCATTTTGCTTACTACCACTTTGGCCATGAAATACACGAGGATTTTGAAATTCTTGAAACGATGATTGACATCGAAAATGAGCAGGAACAGGAATTTTATGAACTGATACATGCAATTTGGTTTTCCCTTTTTGAAGGGTTAGATGACGGAAAAACCATTATTGAAAAATTTATCACTGCTGAAGCAGGGAAAATTAAGCGCCCGAAACTGAGGCAAATTTTACAAACATGGACATATCCAAGAACGATTGCTGGTAAAGTGCTGCGTGTTGAAACCAACAAGTTGACAGTCGAAGATGGCTTTACAATGGAACAGCTCGAAGCCGTCATTGCCAATGTGCCGATCACGATTGAGGAGGGTTCTTTCTTCATTGGGATCATGCTGCCATACGAGCAAAATTATGTCTTTTTCCCATCACCGTTCGATTTACCGGATCTCAAACCCGAACATGCCTTGTCCTACATCGAAGATAGCAGCCTTGACGCTGATTATGACTCCCCACAAGAGTATTTGACCGATTTTTTTATGGAGGTCTTAAGTGAGTTGCCGATGGTAGGAGGTCTTCTTGATGTGGATGAAATGGAATGGCCTGCCCCTATTTATAAAGAGGTTGCCGATCAATTTAAAAAGAAACTAGAATTGCTTTTCCCGCCTCCAGTCGTAGACACAGGCGTTATTCTCTGGATGAATTTTTGCCAGAAAAGGCAGAAACGGATCCAAAATCCTAATCTTTATGTAGCATCCCTTCATTATTTACTGTCAACGATTGCTCCGATGGAAAAAGTGGTTACGCAAAAGGATCTGGCGAAAGAATACGGTGTTTCTGCCGGTAGTATTTCCTCCATTGTTTCGGAGCTTGAATCGGAATTAGCTGAGGAAATTGCCGAATTAATTGGACTTGTCTATGGTGTCGATCAGACTTTTGATACGCCGCCATCGGAAAAAGCATCCGTTATTCAATTCCCTAATAATCGAGGCGGAGTGGCGGTAGACCATCATGAAGGAGCGGGACCTATTGTAAAGACATTAACCAGCACGGATCACAACCATAAGAAAAAAGGACGGAAGGTATCAAGACGAGACGAGGAACGGGCAAGAAACTTAATATATGATGCTTTTCAGTCTGATGGTAAGCAGAGGTATAAATTTGCAGAAGAAGCATTAAAGCTGAATCCTAATTGTGTGGATGCCTATGTCATCCTTGCTGAAAAAACAAATAGCCTCGAAGAAGCAATTTTACTCTATGAAAAAGGAATTCATGCTGGAGAGCGGGAACTTGGTCAGGCCTTCTTCAAAGAAAATACCGGGTATTTCTGGGGACTACTAGAAACAAGACCGTTCATGCGCGCAAAGCTCCACTATGCAGAGGCACTCTCCCTTTTAGGAAAAAAACCTGAGGCTGTGGAGCAGTATGAAGAACTTCTTAAGTTAAATCCGGTGGATAACCAAGGAGTCCGTTACTCTTTATTTGTGGCCTATGTAGATTCAGGTGAATATAAAAAGGCAGGTAATTTGCTCCAACAATATGAGGAGGCTTCGGCCCAACACATATACAACAAGCTTTTGCTCGAACTGTACGAAAACGGCTTCACAAAGGAGGCTAAAATGCTTCTGAAAGCAGCAAAAACAGTGAACAAGCATGTGATTGCCTTCCTAACCGGCAAAAAACGACTCCCCGCCTATCCCCCAGACTATTATGGCTTCGGTGACGAAAACGAAGCGATTGTTTATGCGGATATGCATCTACATTTATGGAGAAAGATTGAGGGGCTGCAGGAGTGGTTGAAGGGGAAGTAGACAACAATGGCATCTAGTTGGCAGATGATGGTTTATCATGTAATATAGAATGATTTTGTATGCCCTCGATGGCTCTTATCGGAGTTATTGGGGGCTTTTATTTTAGCCTAGGCTAGCAATGAATCCTTTTGATATTGTTCCTTAAAGATTCACAAGACGACTGCAAATACAAAAAGCGCTGGAGATATAATTGGAGACAGGAATTCCAATTGAAAGGATGATTGTTTTCATGAAAAAGTTGTCTATTATATTCTTTTTAATTCTTTTAGGAGTGGGGACCTTCTCCATTAAATATTTTACAACATTATTGGATTCAAAGGATTCGGCCATTATTGTTAATAAACCATATCCCTTTAAGGATGATTACCAAGATAAACAAAAATTAGCCAAAGCTGTAGACAATATTTTTATTGGTGAGGTCATTAGGGAAGTTGGGAATGAAGAATTCAATGGAAAACCTAATACCCAATTTTTAGTGAGGATTACCCAAAATATTAAAGGTTCCCTACTCGGGGACATAACGATCAATCAAGAGGGTGGGTATTACAAAAAAAATGGTAAACTCTATCTCCTATCTTTCGAAAAATCTCCATTGCTTAAAAAAGATCAGATGTATCTTTTCGCAGTTACTGCCACAAAAAAAGGTTATTTTGAAATGATACCAAAATATGGGAGCACTCTTTTAGATAATGAGGATGAGAAGCTAAAGGAAATTGACGATATTAGGAAAGCACTTGCAGAATTGTAAATATTAATACTTATCAAAACGATAAGATTTAAAAAATAAGTAAACACGAGAGTTCTTTAAACTCTCGTGTTTACTTATTTTTATGGAGTAGTTAATGGGCTGCACCTGGCAACGGAGCATGGGCGGCACTCATGGACTTTTCTCTAAAAGTTTTATATGACTTTGTTTGGTCACTATGACATTCTGAACAAGCTTTGCTCTCATTATCCTGGTGTCCTGAAATTGTTTTATCAATTGCTGCCTTTTTACCATATATCTCTGTTCCTTTAGTGTGGCAATTCAAACAAAAGTTACGTTCATTTTCTTCGTTCCATACTGTACCAACTGTCTTGAAATGATCAGCTGCAGGCAAGGAAGGATTATTCCCTAATATTTCTCTTAAGTTAAATTGATTATTTGACCCGTGTGTTTCGTGACACTCCGCACATGGCATCGGGCCATTCAACATGCTGCCGTCCCTTTGAGTTTGTTGATCAGCAAGTAATACAAAATTGTGGCCCGAATTTTGTTTGAGATAATGTGTTTCAATATCTGCAGTGTTCGTATTCTTCACACTTTTTTCAGGATTATGGCACCTAAAGCATAAGGAATAATCTGATATAGTCTTAAGAGTAGGATCTGTTACTTTATTTGATATTGTTCCCCTGGCAGTTAAGGATTTTTTATAGGCTAAAGTTTCACGTTTTCCTTTTTCTTCACTAATTTTAGAGAAATCAATGTACTCATGGCATGTCTCACAAGCAGTATCAAGACTGTCTACAGTAGGAGTTTCTAACCCTTTTTCTGGGTTAGCTTCATTGTGAGTATAAACATAATGATCTTTTAACAAGTTTGGATTGTCTTCAGACCAATTCAGGTGTGGATTATGACAACTAGTACATGATTCAGGATTCTTTAAAGTATTTATTCCTTCCTTTGAATAATCAGCGGGATTATTATGACGGTACTTACTATCATTTTTATCAATAATTGGCGCATTAATTGTTCCATCATGACATGCCATACAATAGTTTTGCGAAGGATCATCAGCAGGCTGCCCAGCTGCTAGTTCTTCTCTAAAAGTAGTTTTATAAGACACCCCTATTTGAGAAGGGCTTTTGGGATCATGTGTACTGTGGCACGTAGCACACATATTTGTATTTGATTGATAATGCCCATGTGGATTAGACGATGCATGACTTATTGGATTATCTGGATCATTCCACTCGGCAGTTGTCATGGTGGTGAATTTAAACAACCTTGTAAAAACAGGGTTCTCTAAATCATCCACAAGTTCTGGATCAATATACACCAAATAGGTCTTGTTAATTTTTAGCTCTGAACTATTTGGAGTAAAGATTATGTCGTAATAATGCTTGCCATTTTGAACCTCAAGCTCATTAATTTCCGTAGTTCCTTCTATTGTATTTGATCCTAATATTATTTTTATTGGATTGTAGTTATTCGCTTCTATTTTACTTTTAAGGTGATCCATCTTCTGATCATCAACAACAGTTACTTTTAACTTGGAACCAAGCGGGACATTTGTTAAGTCTTCTCCCTTCCGCTCGGTTCCGTTTGCAAGGACAATTCTGGTTTCAGTAACATATGGTCTGATTAAGGCTAAAGAAAAATTAGTAGTTGCCTTTGATATATCAGTAGTTTGCAAATTTTTTATTTCAACGGTTATATTATGGTCCCCTTCTTCTAATGAGGTTGTTGAGAAAGTCCATTTCTTAGGTGTACTACTTTCATCAATGGTCCAATCACGTTCATTTATTGATGAATCTGATAATTTTTCCTCACCATCATTCGCTGTGAAAAGCAATTCGGTTTTTGGGACATCAGCGGTATAGGTACCTGAAATTACAACATGTTTGCTATCAAGCACTGATTTCGGGGATGGATCAGTTATTGTAATAGAGGTTCCCGTGTCTGATGACATTTTAATCGTAAAAGTAATTGATGCTTCCGTTAATTCTTCGTTTGTAGATATTCTTTTTATTTTTATAGAAATAGTATGGGTTCCCTCTGCTAATGATGATGTGGAAAAACTCCATGTCTTAGTTGTACCTGTTTCATTAATGGTCCAATCTGCTTTTTGTGCTAACGAGTCTGAAAAACTATTGCCATTTTCATATGCTGTGAAAAGCAAATCTGTTTTTGAATCATCTGCTGAATACGATCCTGATATCACGATATTTTCTGTATTAACTTCCGCATTGGAAGACGGGGAATCAATCGTGATTGTAGGTTGACTAGCGGAAAATGCATTACTTGATGGATAAGGAAGGACCGTTGACATGAGTAGGAGAATCGCTAAAGTAAGATACCAATACGATCTATTAAACAAGGTGAATTTCCTCAAATTAATCAACTCTTTTTCTGTGAAATAATGTAGTTTTATGTTTATATATTTTTTTTATAGGGATTATATTTATATTATACCAATGAGGGGGATGAAAAGTTGGGGCGAAAATGAAGCGATTTTTTGACAAAATTATGTCTTTGTAGGAAAATATAAAACAAGGTAACAATATTACTATTGCTACCTTGTTTACTATCAATATTGATTATTTTTCATTTTAAGCTAACAAGTAGTGGCGCTATTTGTTGGCTTATTTTTATTGTTTAACACCTGGTTGTAATGGGCTGTAATTACTCCAAGTAGTTTCATCGTTAGCAATTGAACCATCATGACAGCCGAAACATACGGACATACCAGTGTAACGTTTTAATGCAGATGAAGGGTTTGGATCTTTCAAGTAATCTAAAGCAGCAGCTTCATTACCTTCGAATTTCCCTCCAACTTTCGTTAAATCAACTAATCCTCTATCTAAAGAATCCTTCATGATTCTTGCATCAGTACCATGAGCATAGTGACAGCGTACGCAAGTCAATTTGTCAGTATCTGTTTGGTGACGGTGAGCTGTTGTGAATACTCCAGTCTCATTAGCATACGTAGCTGATAAATAGTCAGTATGACAAGAAGAACAGAATTTGCTCATTTGAACACCGCTGTCTTTTACATAAGTTGGAGAAGCACTATCAAAATAGTCATAGTTGTTTGAAACCTTCTCAACAGCTGATCCAATTAAGAATGTAGCACTGTCAATACTTGCAGCAGTGGTATCACCATTTTTGCTATAAGCAAAGCCATCTTTCCATACATAAACAAAGTCTGTTGTCGCAGGTTTAGCTACGCCAGCCGCTTTTAATTCAGTATTAATAGCTGGTCTGCCGCCATCAGAGAGCATCCATAATGAAGAGTCTTCAATATATTTCTTTCCTTTATAATCCCATTTATATGTCGAAATAACTGTAGAACCTGCTGGAACTGCTGCTCTCTTGAAGAATACGTTCGCATCAACTGCGGCTTGGTCAGCTAATGTCTGTCTTACAATAATGTAATCACCAACATTTGTTGAAGGTACGTTAACGCCTTTATCGTAGATAGTTTTGTTTGTAAACTTCATACCGCTATTGGTTTTTCCATCAGTAATTTTATTTTCAATCTTAATCCAACCGGCTGGGTCAGTTTTCAGTAAACGAGCGCTGTCTGATCCGTGTGGATTATGACAGCTAGCACAAGTAAATTCTTCTGCCCATTTACCAGTGTCTGTATGATTTCCACCAGGTGCCGCTTTAATGGATACACTACCGTCAGCTAAGTGCACTGACATGTTGCCATCATGAGTTCCACCGAATGTACCAGACTTTGCTGATGCGGTGTCAAATACAGAGTTTGCTCCCATTGTACCATCATGACAAGCAGCACATGTACTGTATGTGCCATCTCTGAAAAGCAAATATTTGTCTTTACCAGTATGTGTTTGGTGACAGCTTGCACAGGAGTTCGTGTTGTTTTGATAAGAACCGTGCATATTTTGACCAGATCTTTTCTTGCTCAACGAGCCCATACCAGTTTCGTTTGCGTTTGTTAAACCTTGGCTATGGTCGACATTAGAAGTATCAATAATCCCATTGTGGTACTCTCCAACGATAAAATCTGCACTTGAAACAACAACAGATGGATTAGCTTGATAAGCTATTTCAACCTTGTACTTTGCGTTAACTGTTAAAGCTGGAGTAGTATATGATCCATTCTTACTACCATCAGTTGTTACATCTACTTTTTCTACTTCAGCATTTGCTGCATCCCTCAGCGTTACTGTAAAAACTGTACCAGCAGCATCATCCGTTAAACCTTTAAACGTCACTGTAAAGGTGTTGTCCGCATTTTGCTTTGCTGAGGTATTAAATGGACTTTTCGCAAATGCAGCAGTGCTAAGCATTCCCACTAACAATAATGCGAATAGTAGTGAGAAACTAAGTTTTTTCTTACTCATTCCAAAAACCTCCCATTTTTTCTCTTTTTCTCTCTCTCTTTTATTTATCTATAAACCTCCTTTTACTATCTCTTTCGGTGCATCACCTCCTTAAAGGAACGCTATAGCCTTAAAAGTAAACAGCAACTCTTTGGTTAAAGGTATCGGTTATATAAAGCTGGCTCTTTTCATCAATATATAAACCATTAGGAAGGAAAAATTGGTCATTTTCTCCACCTAACCCGCCAAATTGATAGATTTGCTTGCCCTTTTTATTAAAGCCATATACATAGTGGGTCATATTATCTATCATATATAGTGTTCCTTTTGAATCTACTGCTAGTCCTCTTGGATTAACAAACTTGGAATCTCCTTTGGCATCCTTGTTTCCATTAAGGGCCCTCTTGAATTTTCCTTTTTTATCATAGATTACAACGCGTTGGTTACCCGAATCAGCAACATAAATGTTTTTATCCTGATCTATAGTGACAGCGTTAGGAGAATTCAACACATCATCCTTCCCAGCGCCTGAGGTAATTTCAAGCAGTTTTTTTCCATCAAGGCTAAATACGATTACTTTCTTACTTTCAATATCAGTAACGTAAAGCTTTTTATCAAATATCCTTAGACCACCAGGACTTTTAATAGAAGGTGTGCTGTCTTTTTCTTCAAAGTATTTAATAAACTTCCCTTTTTTTGTAAAGATCGAAATTTTACCATTAAATAAATCTGCTACATAAACATTTCCCTCTTTATCCCCTGTAATACCATAGGGAAATTTAAATTCACCTTTTCCTTCTCCCTCTTTGCCAAACTTAAAAATAGGGTTGCCCGAGGTGTCAAACACCTGAACCTGTTTATGGTTTGTGTCTGTTACATAGACATATTCTCCAATTTTAGAAACATCCATTGGTTTATCCAATGGTGTCTTAAAATCACCTTGAATAAAATAGCTAAAATGTGGAGGACCACCTTTAACCGAATTAGCAACCTTATCTACTTCATTGCCTAATTTCAAAAAATATATTGCTGAGAAAAGAACAATGGTTACCGCCACAATAGAACCCATCCATATATAAACCGTTTTTCTTTTCAAAGGGTCCAACTCCTTTATTTCAAGTATTATTTCTTGGATGCCAAGCGATCCAAAGCAGTTAAAGCTGGTTTGTAAAGAGGGTCATAGGAAAGGGCATCTTTATAAATTTCTTCGGCTTCTTTTTTCTTTCCTTGATCTTCCGCGACTAACCCAATCTCGTAAATGGTATCTGTATTTCCTTGGTTCAAACGATCTGCCTCTTCTAATGCTTTTTCGGCTTCCTTATACATTTTTAATTGACGATAGGCTCTGCCCTTTAAAAGATGCCCTTTGTAATCTCTTGGTGAAATTTCAGTAGCCTTAATCGCATTTTGTAAGGAATCATCCATTTTCCCCTCTTTGTCATAGACAATACTTAAATTTAAATAGGCATCAAAATAATTTTTATCAAGTGATTTGGCTATTTTATATTGCTTGATGGCTTCATCATAATTTTTGTCTAAAAAATATGAATAGCCTAATTGCACTCTGTTCTTTGGATCATTTGGACTCCTTTTCACTTCATCTTTATAAAACTTTATTTGTTCTGCAATTTGTTTCGAATCTGTGTTGGTCCAAAGGTACTTATCACTTATAAAATATCCAGCAGCTAAACATATCACTAAAGTTCCCACTAATAATATGGTTGTCTGCCACCATGTGAATCGATCTTTCTTTATTTTTTTTTCAGGCTCATTTATTTGAAGCTGCTCCTCCGTTTGCATACGAACCCTCCTACTTTTTAAAAATACCTAATCTTCTTTATGGCAAGAAGAACATTTAGGCTTATAGTGGCACTGATAACAAGTCTTTGTTACTTTAACTTCATTTGGCAGTCTAATAGGATGAGTTTGTCTCCACTCCTTGCCTTCATGGCTGCTAGGATGACAACTACTGCAAGTTACATTACTTGTTTTGTTTTTCCCCGTATTTTGATAATCATGACAGGTTAAACAAGAATCTTCATTCTTTTCTGCAAGAGAACCATGATTATTAATAAATTTCTTGTTATGACTTGGCGGCCGTTGCAAATGACAAGACTTACAATATGAATTTTCTTTTGCGTATTCTTGAGGATTAATTTTTTTTGTTTCAATTTTTCCATTACTTAAAAATTGTGTGTGCGCAGGCTTATCATTAAACAATGTAATTTCGTCTTTGGACATATATTGATGACAACTATTACACTTACTCACATCATCTTTTGCCAAAGAACCATGTGATTCCAACTTAAAATCCTTATTCTTATGACTTTTTGGATACATTGCTGTAGTATGACATGCTTTACATTCTGTTGTAACTTGACGTGCTTGATGACAATCCATACATGTTTCCATTTTTGGACTTGTAAATTTTTTATCACTCATCATTGATTTCCCAAGTGAATGGTCCCATTTTCCGTAGTCGGATTTAAAGGTCACTTTTCGTTCAGCGATTTTTCCATGTGCAACTCCACTATGACATTTAACACAGTCAATATCTTTAGCCAAATGCTTATCGTGCGGGATGATAAGATCCCCTGAAGTGGTTACCTCACGATTTTTCATATTGTGACATGTTTCACACGCTGAATTAGGTATATCTTTAGGCATTTGAATCGGTGCTGAATAAGTATCTGTTTGTTTTTTATAAAGCTCTTTTACCCCACCTGCCTTAGCTTCTGCTAAGTTTTTAACCCCTGGTTCAATATGACAATTAACACAATCCACTTCACTATGGGTGGAAGCCTTCCATGTGTAGTACTCTGGTTTCATTTCATGACAGGACGAGCAAAACTTTGAGCTTGAAGTTGCTTCTAGCCCAAAGAAGCCTGCAAAGAAGAAAATGGCTAGAAACAACAATGTTAAAGTTGCTATTTTGATTAACTTATAGCTAAAACGGGGAGGGGCTGATCGTGTTTCTTTTTCTTCTTCCATTAAGACGTCCCTCCAGTGTAAGATTTATTAATTATTTACATCTGATTTAAAGCCTGTTCTGTGACAGTATTGGCAATAAACATCTGTAGGTGCTTTTACATCTGTTGTACCTTCTTTTGGTTTATCACGGTCGTGACAGACGAAGCATTCTGACTTTTGATCAGCTGTTTTGGCTTTATCTGCGTGTGCAGTTAACCATTGATCGCTTTCTAAGTGTCCAGCAGGACGATTGCTATGACAAGCGCTACAGAATTGGTTGAGTCGAGATTGATCTTTTACTACTGTGACATTTGGTACGTATTTATGTTCTTTGCTTGTAGTCTCTTTCATTTTTAGTAACGAAAGGATATCTTCTTTTGGTATTTCTCTGCTCCATTTAGAATCTTGGTGACAGTTAACGCATTTATTTAGCTCTTGAATAGCCGTGCTACCGTGATTTCCGTTCCATCCCTCAACCTTGTGATTCTTAGGAACTTTTATTTTCTTGTGACATGTTTCACATTCCATTGAAACCTTAACGTCTTTTTGTTGTTTACCAATTGCTTGTAATATGATTCCTTGTGTCTTTTCATCATGTACTGCTGCAGTTTCTTCAGCCGTCGCTTCTGTATTTTCGCCTTCGGTTACAGCTTCACCAGAGTTTTTTTTGTTTGTTTCGTCTAAATTTTTTTCCATTTCTTCTGGATTTGGCGGGACGAGATAAGACACTTCTTTCCATGGCTTTTCACCGTTGTTCACTTTATCATGACAATCAATACATGTTCCCATATTTGGAGCCAAATATTTCTTTTCCATTATTTTTTCAGCAGTTTCTTTTGTGTAATGACCGCGGACTTCTTCAGTGTTAATTCCCCGTCCTGCTATTTTTGCATGTACAACCCCTGCGTGACAGCTGATACAAGGGACACCTTCTTCAATATGCCCCTTATGATTAACCTTTAAGTCACCGGATGCAGTGACAAGACGATTCTTGGAGTGACATTGCAAACAGTTTTCATCTGAAATAGCCTCTCCCTCTGTTTGAACAATTTGCTCCGGCACACCGGTAACATGGTAATATACCTCTTTCATGGATTTCATTTTGTGGGTAATCATATTGACAAACCCAGGCTTGATATGACACTGAACACATGTGATATTGTTATGGGCGCTTGCCGTATATGTAGAGTACTCTGGCGCCATTTCATGACAGCTGACACAAAATGACGGGGAGTTTGTAAAAGTAAGAACGCCGTATCCTCCGCCAAAAATGACAATACACCCAACAAGTGAAACGAATAATAATTTCCACCTGTTAACTGGATTCTTCCAGTCTATACCTCTAAATTTTTGCCAAAGTCTGCGAATCAGGCCAACTTTTTTTCTATCTTCTCTCGTTTCGGGATCTGTCTCTTTATGTTTCTTTTTCCCCCAAATGGCCACTTAACTCACCCTTCCCATTTTGGATTCATTCTCTATATTTTTTCCATATTAACCTCTCTAAAGTTAGTATCTAACATTGCAAGAGTATATTCCAATGTACAATTTGTGAATATTTTATCACACAGACAAAAGTCCTGTTTTCCCTTAAAAAACAACATACAAACGTTGTTATTGTTAGAATTGGTTAGCACTATACAAGCAGTGAAATCATGTGTAAAAATTAATATTTATTCGAATTCATAGTTATTTATTCATTCCCTATTCAATTTTATTAGGATATTTTCGAATGAAATGTATTTACAGGCAAAATGCCATAAGTCTGTCAAAATTGACAAAAAATCAAACATCCAAAAACGGTTTATTAGAAGTTTAGATGGTGGTTGATCTATAATAGTAGAATGACAATTTTGGCTCCCTTGTGAACATTGTTGTCACTGTATTGAGGAAATGGTAAGATGAAAAGGAAAATTATCGAATAGTTTTGACATGGATATTTTAGAAAACTTGTTTTTTAGTCTCGACAAAAAGGAGCGTTCATCTGATGATGGGGATTTTAAATAAAGTATTTGATCTGAACAAACGCGAGCTGAAAAGGTTAGACAAGCTTGCAACGAAAATTGATGCCCTTGCAGCTGAAACAGAAAAGTTAACAGACGATCAACTTCGGGAAAAAACAGAAGAATTTAAGGCTCGTTATCAAAAGGGCGAAACATTGGATGACCTGCTTGTTGAAGCATTTGCGGTTGTCCGCGAAGGTGCTCGCCGTGTGCTTGGCTTATATCCGTACCATGTTCAGCTAATGGGGGGTATTTCTCTTCATGAAGGGAACATTTCGGAGATGAAGACTGGGGAAGGTAAAACATTAACCGCAACCATGCCGGTTTATTTGAATGCTCTTTCTGGTAAAGGTGTCCACGTTGTTACGGTCAACGAATACTTGGCGAGCCGTGACGCGACCGAAATGGGTGAGTTGTATCAATTTTTAGGACTTACAGTTGGATTGAATTTGAACAGCATGGATAAGGATGAAAAGCAAGCTGCCTATGCCTGCGATATTACCTATGGTACAAACAACGAATTTGGATTCGATTACCTTCGTGATAACATGGTTCTATATAAAGAGCAAAAGGTACAGCGCCCGCTCTTTTTTGCAGTTATTGACGAGGTTGACTCGATTTTAATCGACGAAGCACGTACACCGCTGATTATTTCCGGATCAGCGCAAAAATCGGCTGTCCTTTATATTCAAGCAAACGCCTTTGTGCGGATGCTGACAAAAGATACTGATTATACGTATGATGAAAAAACCAAGGGAGTAATGTTGACAGAAGAAGGGATCAGCAAAGCAGAAAAAGCTTTCGGGATTGAAAACCTTTTTGACATGTCGCATGTTACCTTAAACCATCATATTAATCAAGCGTTAAAAGCGAATGTCAGCATGCACCTTGATATCGATTATGTCGTGCAGGAAGGCGAAATTGTAATTGTCGATCAATTTACAGGCCGTTTAATGAAGGGCCGCCGCTATAGTGAAGGCTTACACCAGGCAATTGAGGCAAAAGAAGGTCTCGAAGTCCAAAACGAAAGCATGACAATGGCAACGATCACGTTCCAAAACTATTTCCGTATGTATGAAAAATTAGCCGGGATGACTGGTACAGCGAAAACCGAAGAAGAGGAATTCCGTAACATCTATAATATGAATGTAATCGTGATTCCGACAAACAAACCAATTGCTCGTGATGACCGTCCTGATTTAATTTACTCTTCAATGGATGGTAAGTTCCGCGCCGTAGTTGAGGACATTGCCGAGCGCAATCAAAAGGGACAGCCCGTTCTAGTTGGTACAGTGGCGATTGAAACATCTGAGCTGATCTCCACCTATTTATTAAAAAAACGGATTCATCATAATGTCTTGAATGCAAAGAACCATGAGCGTGAAGCCGAAATCATTGCGGAAGCAGGTCATAAGGGTGCAGTTACGATTGCGACCAACATGGCCGGTCGTGGTACAGACATTAAGCTTGGCGAAGGTGTTATTGAGCTGGGCGGACTAGCGGTTATTGGTACCGAACGTCACGAGAGCAGACGGATCGATAACCAGCTCCGCGGACGTTCCGGTCGTCAAGGGGATCCTGGTGTTACACAGTTTTATTTATCAATGGAAGATGAATTGATGCGCCGCTTCGGCTCTGACAATATGAAGGCGATGATGCAAAAGCTTGGGATGGATGATTCCCAGCCAATTCAGAGTAAGATGGTGTCTCGTGCTGTTGAATCTGCGCAAAAACGTGTTGAGGGCAACAACTTCGATGCCCGTAAACAACTGTTGCAATATGATGATGTTCTTCGTCAGCAGCGTGAGATTATATACTCCCAGCGTGATGAAGTGTTAGAATCGGAAAACCTTCAGGATATTGTTCAAAAAATGATTCTTAACTCGATTCAGCGGAATGTTGATGCACATGCATCGCGTCATGAGGATGAGGACGAATGGAATCTCCAAGCAATTGTGGAATATGTCCATGCCACTCTGCTTCATGAAGGTGACATTGCCGTGGATGACCTTAAGGGCAAAGATCCGGAGGAAATCGTTGAAGCCATTTATGCAAAGGTAGTGGAACGCTACGAGGAGAAGGAACAAATTCTATACCCTGAGCAAATGCGCGAATTTGAAAAGGTTGTGACATTAAGGGCGGTTGACTCCAAGTGGATTGATCATATCGATGCGATGGATCAGCTGCGCCAAGGAATCCATTTGCGAGCTTATGGTCAAATTGACCCGCTTCGCGAATACCAGCATGAAGGCTTCGCCATGTTTGAAGCGATGATTCAATCGATTGAGGATGAAACAGCCATGTACATCATGAAGGCTGAGATCCGCAACAATCTTGAGCGTGCAGAGGTTGCAAAAGGTCAAGCCGTGAACCCTAAGGAAGACGGTGAACCCGTTAAGAAAAAACCAAAAGTAAAGCAAATTGATGTTGGTCGCAACGACCCATGTATCTGCGGCAGCGGCAAGAAATATAAGAACTGCTGTGGAGCAGGGAAATAAAAACTGCTTTAACGAGAAGTCCGCAAATTTTGAGCGGCAACTCATAGGAGGGCTGGCGAGCCAATCGCCGGCCCTCTTTTTATTTATTGGGGATGGTTTTGTGTAATTGTTGATAAATGGTAGTAATTTGTAGATAAGTGCTTCAAATTTGTAGTTTTCAAATGATATTTGTGTGTTTTGTGGAAACCCCCGTCAGATTTGAGGATAAATGCAGTTGATAGGCGGTTATCCACATGGGGATAACTTTGGGACACTATGAATCTAGCTGATCTAATTTTAAATTCATTTTTTTAAAGCTTATGAATATAGAAAAAAAATAACGCCGCTCCGGTTATCCAGAACGGCGTTATTAATTATTTTAATGTGCTTCAATTAAACCGTAACGGCCATCTTTACGCTTGTAAACAACATTTGTACGGTTAGTATCTGAGTTAGTGAATACATAGAAGCTATGACCAAGCATGTTCATCTGCAGGATCGCTTCTTCACTGTCCATTGGTTTCAAATCGAAACGCTTTGTACGAACTAACTCAAGATCGTCTTCATCCACATCATGCACCTCTGGGTTTTCAGTGGTTGCAAATGTAATTGGAAATTCACCTTTTTCGCGGAACTTACGGTTAACCTTTGTTTTGTGTTTGCGAATTTGGCGCTCAAGTTTATCAGTAATCAAGTCAATCGCTGCATACATATCAACGTTTGTTTCCTCAGCACGTAAAACTAATTGTGGCAGCGGGATAGTTACCTCTACTTTTGAAGTTTTATCTTGATTGAATCTTAGATTCACATTTACATTTGCATCTGGTGCTTCTGTAAAATAACGCTCCAATTTAGCAATTTTCTTTTCTACATACTCTCTAATTGCTGGAGTTACCTCAATGTTTTCACCACGTACGTTATATTTCATTAGTGGACTCCTCCTTTTATTAAGGCTTGTGTATATATTTCTATTTTACCCTATGATTATCCTGCTAAATCAGAACAAAAATTTTGTCGATTTTTTGACAAATACATCAGGTAAATAGTAACAATGTTTGACAGCCTCTTTGACATCGATAGGCAATATTGGCTAAAATGAATGGTTATTCATATATAGTTTAATATTAAACAGGACAATTTACCATAAAAATGCTTACAGAATAGGTTACATTGATGTGAAAACGAATGGAGGATTTAATCATATGGAGCACGAAGAACGAAAAAAGCTTGCCTGGCACGAAACATTAGAATTACACGAGTTGGTTGCCTACCAATCCGCGGGATTAATGAAGCTGAAAATGTCCATAAATAGAGTATCAGACCATGAACTTAAAGAGCTTTATAAAAAGTGTATTCACGACCTTGAAGGAAATATAAAAGAACTGCTTAAATTTTATCCATCAGCACAGGGCTATCAAGCAAGGGAGGATGAAGATTTACGCGAGGACATGGGCTTTTTCGCAGGGGATCTGCTTGGCCTTTCAAAAACATTGGTGAAGAATCTCGCTGCTGCCATTACTGAAACGGCCACGCCGGCCTTACGAAAAACCTTTACCAATCAGCTGATGGGGGCAATCCATGGCCATGAGCGTGTCTATAATTACATGCATAAACATGGCTATTATCCTTCCTACGATTTAGGACTATTGCTTGGTCATGATATTGAAAATGCTCAAAAAGCTCTTCGGATGAAGTTTTGACTTTAGTTGGCGGGCGGGTTGTTTCCCCCGCCTTCCTACCTTGCAAGTGTCAACGATTGAATACTTACTGCGCCTGCCGCTTTTAACAGCTTCGCAGCGTGCCTTAGTGTGGAACCGGTTGTGTAAACATCATCAATCAAAACGACTCTTTTTCCCTGAATATTAGTTTCAGTGATAAGTTTAAATACTTGAGGAAGATGAATGCGCTCTGACCTGGATTTTTTTGATTGCTTTTCTGAGTGAATTCGGGTGAGAATTTCTGAAGGGAAAAATCTAGACTCATTGATAATTCCCACTGCTTGATTAAACCCTCTTTCATAAAGCCGTTCTTGGCTCAATGGAATTGGTACAAGTAAATCCGGGTTCCTTTTTGTAATTTCCTCTTTAAAAAATTCCGTGAATACCTTTGCCAGTATATAATCACCGCGAAATTTATATTTCGCAATCACTTCTTTTAAAAATTCATTGTAGAGGAAGAGTGAATGATTTTTTTCGAGTAATCCGTGCCATTCGGGGTCTTCCTCCCAGCGGAAGCAATCATTGCACAAATCCCCTTTGCGAAATTCCTCATTGAATTGGCGGAATGGGCGGCAGCAAATCTGGCAGGTTTCTCCATCAATTTTTTCAAGCTTCCCTTCACAGGCAGGGCAAAGGAGATGCTCTTTTTCAACAGAGAAAATCGCTCTCCAACCAATAGCTGGCTGGATGATAGTATTGCAGATCAGACAATGGTCTTGTTGGAATAGATTCATATTTTTATCTCCTTTTATCCATCGAGTAACCCTCTCCTAACCCCTTCCCGGTTCATCGAGACAATTTGCCTTCTTGCCTTTATCATCTCATCAGTTTTTCCATAATGAAAAAAGGTCACAACCCCGTCAGGATGATCCTTGCTCCTCCCTGCTCTTCCGGCAATTTGTACAAGGGCACTTTCGGTAAAAATAGTATCTTCCGCGCCAACGACAGCGACATCAATATTAGGAAAGGTCACACCACGCTCGAGGATGGTCGTCGTTAACAGTATAGGAATTTGTTTTTCCCGCATTTTTTGCACTTTGTTTTTCCGGTCAGGATCTTCGGCATGAACAGCTTCAATATTTGGATGTAACTGGCGAAGAATGATGAGTGCTTTTTCCATCAGAGGAATATGTGGAAAAAAGACCAATGCCTGTTTATTAGCTCGGATTCGATTTTGAATCCAAGTAATGAAATTTACCGGTAATTTGTGTTTTTGCAGCTGTTTTTGCCAATTGCCACACCAAACAAACTCCGGTACTGGCAGGGGCTTGCGGTGAAATCGGGCGGGAATGGTTGTGTAGACTCTTTTACCGCCGCGGCATTCTCTTTGCCACTTTTCATTCGGTGTTGCAGTCAGGTAAATCATTGCTGATTTCAGTTTTCGCGCCTTGATGGCGGCATGCTGGAGCGATTCCTCAACGGTATAGGGAAAGGCATCGACCTCATCCAAAATGATGGTGTCAAATGCTTGGTAAAAACGAAGCAGCTGGTGGGTGGTTGCAATTGTGAGGGGAGCATACAGATAGCGATCCTCGCTGCCGCCGTAAAGGGAGGCAATGGTTATAGCAGGAAATGCCGCCCTTAGTCTGGGAGTAAGTTCTAATACAACATCTGTTCTTGGTGTGGCGATGCAGATTCTTTTTTTCGAGGATAAAGCTGCCTCGATTCCCGCGAAGAGGACCTCGGTCTTCCCTGCGCCGCAAACCGCCCAAACCAGGTGCTCCTGATTTTGCTGAATCGCCTCCACCACATGATCCGATGCCACCGTTTGCCCTTCCGAGAGCATTCCCTGCCATTCTAATATCATCGTAGGGTAAACGGTGTCAGGCACCGGACCATTCCAGCCTAGGAGTGGCGTACATGCACTGATTCGGCCCATCATGAGGCAATGGCGGCAATAGAGGCAGCTTTCACCGCATCGCGAACAGGGAAAAGCTGCAAACCAGTGTGGATCCTTGTTGCCGCACCGGGCGCAGATGGGCTGTTTTCCTTTGTAAACGATACCTTTCCGGTAAGTGACATATCCATTTTGATAATGTGTTTGGATTTCATTGAAGGTGAAGGGGATATCATCAATGATGAGCTGTTTTCCGGTTAGAAGCTGTTGAAGGTCAGGGTTGTAGGCGAAGTTTGGATTGATCGGCGGCTGGGGGATGGTTGGGATTTTTGTGATGGGGAGAGAGTCTTCTTCATTGTCTTCACGTATTAATATTCCATCCTTTATGATAAAACGCATGCTGGCACCTTCTCTTGGCAAAAGATTGGTTTGATTTGATTTTCTTCTAAGATGAAGTAACTTTCAGGATAGGACCATTGGTGGTATTGGCGGTTTTTTGTGTGGCCTGTGGTCGGCAGATTTAGGGAGAGAAGAAATTTTTGAGTACTGTCTCTTGAAGGGAGATGAAGTAAATTCTGACATTCCTTGTTTGTAATAGTTGGATTAATTAATAGGAAGTGTACAAGTAGTGCTTCAATATGGCCATTTTTTGATAAAGTATTGCATTTGGGGCAAATCCATTTACCTTTTCTGTAGTCCATCGGAATATGATAACAAGTAGAGCTTGGACACCTTACACCGCTAAGTATATCTTTTTCCAAAAGACCATATCCTTCTAAAATATTTATTTTTCTAGGGCTGTGCTGGCTTAAGATCAATTTTCCTAGTTCACTCATTTTTTCGGTACCTATTTTTACTTGTTTATATCGCCTTTCATTGTCCTCAATTTTATTGAAAATATCTCTTCCTTTGCAAACTTTACTAAAGTCAGCTCTAACATTTGGATTGGATTTCAAGATCGTATTGTTGGAGCTTTTGAAAAAAACAAGATGATCAATCGGCAGCAAATGAAGGCCATTTTTGACCAACCACCTTTTTAAAAGTAAGTGAAGTCATTGGCATTGTACACGGGGATCCTCGAAGGATTCTTCAGTACCGTTAGGATTAATTTTAATTAACTGGTTAAAAACATTGTCGAAATACAACGTACCAGAGATATTTTTTGCTTCAATGATAAGAATAAAATTTTGGGAGATAAGAAGTGTTTCAATTTGAAAATAGATGCCATTCAGTTGAAGTCCAAGATCGTGGAAGATAAGATACTTTTCTTGTGGAAGTTCTTTGACATAGTTAGCCAATGCCCTTTCGCCCCAGTATCCTGCCCATCTTTTGGCTAAATCTTTTTCGATTGCGGAATGTTTAGGGTGGCCGCGTTTTAGGTGTTTTTTAAGGATTTCGGTCAATATGAGTCTTTGGGGGATGGGAAGATCTTTCATAAGCAATGGATTCACCACCCCTTTTTCCTTTTTTAAAAATTTCTCCATTCAATGTAGAAATTCCTGCATTTATGTCGAAATATATTTGATTTTGTTGCAGTTTTTCCGAGACTTTGTTTTTGGGCCTGCTCCTATAGTGGTTTCCGCGCGTATCGGTAGGATTTCCGCGGGTTTTGGAGTTAAATTTGGAGGTTAGTATAAAAAGTAGACACCGGCTTTGGCGTCATGTTTAAATCATATCAAGACGAAAAAGGACGTGTTTAACATGGCGAAAAAGACCACTTATCCAAAAGAATTTAAAGAATATGTTACCAAGCTAGTAGTTCTGGATGGCCGAAAGATAGTTGATATATGCCAAGAGCTCAATATCCCCTACGATACCCTACAAAAGTGGGTGGCCAGTTACCGTAAGAAACAGCAGGAAGACGAGCACTTAAGGCAGAACCAGCTCATGACCGCTTCGGAATACAAAGAGCTGTATGAAACAGAGCGCCGTAAGAAACTTGAGCTCGAGGAGGAGGTGGCTATTCTAAAAAAGGCCATGCACATCTTCACGCAAGGAAAGAACTAAGGTTTGAATTTATATATGCTCACAAAGAGGAGCACTCAATCGTGAAGATGTGCAAGGTACTCGCTGTCTCAACGGCTGGTTATTATAGGTGGCGAAAGCGCCAGGAAGACGATAAAACTGAAAGGGATAGGTTTAATCAACTTCTTGACGATCGGATCTTATTCCATTTCCATGACAACCTTGGTACTTACGGCAGTCCAAGAATTTATCAATTGCTTATAAGGGAGAACTTAAAAGTATCTGAAAAGAAAGTAGCCAATCGTATGAGAGAGCTAGGTTTATTTGCCATGCCACCGAAAAAATATATTCATACCACAGATTCCCATCACGACAAGAAAGTCTATCGGAACGAGTTGGATCGGAACTTTAGGCCGGAAGCGCCAAACAAGGCATGGGCCACGGACATTACTTATATCCATACAGGGGAGGGTTTCCTTTACCTCAACCCTGTCATCGACCTGTTTTCACGAAGGGTTATTAGCTATGCGATTGATGACTGTATGGATCAATCCTTGCCACTTCGTGCCTTAAGAAGGGCAATAGCTGAACGGAACCCATCAGAGGGTTGGATCCACCATTCTGACCGAGGTTCCCAGTATTGTTCAGTCAGGTATATTGAAGAACTCGTAGAGACCAAAGCTACCATCAGTATGAGCCGAAAAGGAACTCCGTATGACAATGCTTGTGTAGAATCATTTTTTGCCTCATTGAAAAAAGAATATATTTATAAACTTGTATTCAAGACCAAAGCAGAAGCAATCGCAGCCATAGATTTTTATATCAACTTTTATAACAGAAAACGTATACACTCAACGCTAGGATACGCCAGTCCAATCGAGTATGAAAAGGCGCAACGACGAGTCGCCTGTGAAGACCTTATAACCCCTGCGTAAAGGAATAATTGGTTTTCAAATTATTCCTTTGCGCAGGGGCCTCCAAGCGAAGCGCGGAAGTTAAAAAAATACGCCAAATCAAGCCGGATAAATATCTATTTTATTGACAGAAGTCCAAATTCCGCGGGTTTTCAAATTATTACCGCGAACTTTTGACTTTTTCCCGCGGATTTTCCAATTTATTCCGCGAAACTACTTTCTGGTTACTCTTCTACATACCAAATTAAAGACCATTCCAGCCCAAAGGGCCGGAATGGCTGTAACCTTACACTTTTTTATTTTTTCATCCAGCCCATGCCCATTGAGCCTTCACCTAGGTGGGTGCCGATGACAGCGCCGAAGTAACCAATTGAGAATTCAACGTTTGGATACATGACGGCCAATACATTCCGCCACTCCACGGCTTCTTCCTCGCGATTGGCATGAATGATGACGGCTTGGTAGGGTTCACCACTCGCGGCATCTTCACCGAGCAGGTCCACCATTCGTTTCATTGCTTTCTTCCGGGTGCGGATTTTTTCAAAAGGGACAATGACCTTATTTTCGAAATGCAACAGTGGTTTGACTTGGAGCAGGCTACCGATAAAGGCCTGGGCGCTTGAGAGGCGGCCGCCGCGCTGAAGATGGGAGAGGTCATCGACCATAAAATACGCACGAGCTGTTTTTTTCAACTCCTCAAGCCTGTTCATGATGGCCTCAGCATCCTCGCCGCGTGCGGCCTTTTCAGCGGCTTCAAGAGCATAAAACCCTTGTACCATGCAGCTAATTTCGGAATCAAAAGGATACACCTTAATATCTTCTACCAACGTACTGGCGGTAACGGCACCTTGGTAAGTGCCGCTGATTCCACTCGAAAGGTGGATACTAATGACAGCGTCGTAGTCTTTTGACAGCTGTTCAAACAACTCGACAAATTGACCAATCGGGGGCTGAGAAGTGGTTGGGAGTGCCTTTGTCTTTACCTCATCGTAAAACACACTCGCGGTTAAATCGATTTCTTCCCGATAGGCCTCATTCCCGAAAATGACATTTAACGGGATCATATGTATATTCCATTTTTCTCGTAATTCTTTCGGTATGTACGCGGTACTATCCGTGACAATTGCCGTTTTCATAAAGTTTTACCATCCTTGTCTTTTTAACAACACTATGTTTCCTTATATTTTATCTGAAACAGCCATAAATTGCATTACTTTGGGATAATGAAATCTCCAATAAAAAAGAACACGCCCATAAGCGTGCCCTTTACTATTTCAAAAAAATTATCGCACTTCCACCCAGCCATTTTTAATTGCGACAACAACGGCTTGGGTGCGATCGTTGACGTTCATTTTTTGTAAAATGTTGCTGACATGGTTTTTAACTGTTTTTTCACTAATAAATAAGGATTCACCGATCCCTCGGTTACTTTTTCCATCAGCAAGCATTTGCAGTACTTCACACTCACGGCGCGTTAATAGATGCAATGGACGGCGGATTTCAACCGTTTGCACGTAGCCGCCGCCACCTCGGGCAACACCTGCAGCCAGTTTGCGATATTCATTGACCAAATTGTGAGTGACTTTTGGATGTAAATACGAGCCCCCGTCAGCGACAACCCTTACTGCTTCAATTAATGCATCTGCATCCATTTCTTTTAATAAATAACCGCTTGCACCTGTTTTTAAGGCATGTGTCACATAATTCTCATCATCATGAATCGATAAAATGATTACTTTTGTGTTCGGATATTTTTCAATAAGCTCTCGGGTTGCCTCAACCCCATTCATTTGCGGCATATTAATATCCATAATTACAACATCTGGGTGGTTCTCCTGCACAAGACCTAATGCCTCGCTGCCGTCATCGCCTTCAGCCACGACTTGGAACGACTTTTCGAACTCTAGTATTCTCTTAACGCCTTCTCTGAATAGTTGGTGATCGTCTATAATGACAATTTTGGTAGTCAATTGCTACGCCCCCTCATCCTTCAAAATTCAATTTTATCATTAGTTGCAAAATTTACTTTAGTTGATTAACGGAATACGGATTAATACATCGGTTCCTTTGCCTATTTTTGAGTCGAACGTGATTTCCCCATTAAGCAGGTCGACACGTTCTCTCATTCCTATCATGCCAAATGACTCCGGTTTTTGTTGAGTCGTATCAAAACCAACACCATTGTCCTTAATCAACACGGTAATCATGGCATTGGTTATTTCTAATTCTACTTTGATTTCACAGGCATTTGCATGCTTGAGCGCGTTTTGCACGGATTCCTGAATGATTCGGAACAATCCGACCTCATACTTAGTCGGAAGCCGTCGCTCTAGACCAATATTCACAAAATTAATCTTTGATTGGTTATGATATTCTTCGATAGTTTGTAAATATTTTCTAAGGGTAGGGACGAGCCCCAAATCATCTAATGCCATCGGCCGCAGGTCATAGATAATCCGCCGGACTTCATAAAGGGCGGACCGGACCATTATTTTATACTGATGGATTTCCGAAAAAGCCTCATCTGGCCCCCTATCCCGGTATACACGCTCAATTAGATCCGAGCGCATAATGACGTTTGCCAGCATTTGTGCCGGTCCATCGTGAATCTCCCGCGATAGGCGTTTTCGCTCTTCTTCCTGTGCTTCAATAATTTTCAAGCCAAAGTCTTGTTTAGCTCTCGCATTTTCTAATGCTTCGCCAACTTGTTTTAAATCGCTTGTTAAATAATTCATCACCACTGAAATTTGCGAAATAAGCTGATCGGCACGGTCAATCGTTTCATTTAACCCGATAAGTCTTCGTTCGAGATCATCCCTTTTATCCAAAAGTTGTTTTTTATACTGCCAGTTGATAGAAAGGTCCATTTGCAGCTGATGTGCTTTTTCGTAGGCTTCACGGACTTCTTCCTCTGTATAATGTTTAAAATTCATACTGACTTCTGACAGCATAACCCGTGCTTCTAGAACCTGTTCTTCAAGCTTGTCGCCCTCTTCGATAAGCTTTACCATCATTTCCTTGATATTCGCGAGTTCCGTTGTCATGTTCTCGTAGTCCTGACGGCATTGCTCACCGATTTGGAAAATATCACTCTTACTACATGTTACGGTTTCAATCATTTCTTCGCGGATTTCATCAATTGACTTCGTATTAATCTGCTTAATTTTCATATCATTCCTCCAGGAGGGGCTCGCATTTCCCTTATTCCCTAAGGCCTTTTCACATATTTTACCTTGAATTGTACCAAATGGCTAATCTGAACAGACATGGGTGGCCACAAACTTGGATGAAAAGTAGTATAATTGTTATAATTCATCCATTTTAACTATACTTTTTATAAAAATTTCTAGTTAAACCATGTCTATTATATCATTCGAACGTTACTACCATATTAAAGGTATATTACATCAATATTTTTTTAAGAAAACTTGCCGATTGGTGTAGTTACACTTATGAAAGGAAAGTTAAATTTTCCTTTCGGAGAAAATAGAAAGGAGCTTGTCATGCTGCTTCGATACCATACCGTTAAACAGGCTGGAGAACATGAAATTAACATCCAAAGGTCCCGATTTATTGCTCATATTCAAAGAGCGGAAACAGAAAATGAAGCCCAGGAATTCATTCAAGCAATAAAAAAGAAACATTGGGATGCTACCCATAACTGCTCTGCTTATCTCATTGGTGAACATGATCAAATTCAAAAAGCCAATGATGACGGCGAACCAAGTGGAACTGCCGGCGTCCCCATCCTTGAGGTTTTGAAAAAAAGAAAGCTGAAGGACACTGTGGTCGTGGTTACCCGTTACTTTGGTGGAATTAAATTAGGGGCAGGCGGTCTGATCCGCGCCTACGGCAAAGCAACATCAGAAGGACTAGAGGCTATTGGCATAGTCGAAAGGAAACTCACGCAAACTATCCACGTGAAAATAGACTATACCTGGCTTGGGAAAATTGAAAAAGAGCTTCGTGCCTCCGACTATAAAATAAAAGAAATTCACTACTTTGATATCGTTGAAGTTGAAACCTATGTAGACGAATCCCAGGTTATGGCATTTATGGATTGGATGATCGAACTAACCAATGGCCAATGCAACATAGAAAAGGGCGACACCCTTTATCTTGAGGAAGATTATGTAAGGGAATCTTAAGGAAGATTATATTCTGTTTTATTACAGAAAACAATTGGGAAAAAAATCAAAGGGCCTCATTGAGACCCTTTTTATTATGATCTGTTTTTAGATGTCGAGGTTTTTAATGTGCGGAGCATATTTAACAACGGTCGAAAGTTTTGCCCCATCAAGCCAATTTTTTCAGCAATCAATTCAATAATTAGTATGATGATTCCGATTAAGACAATTGCCCCGCCAATTCGAGCATGGGAAAATATAACCGCTACCAAACCGAAGAACGCTGCCATTGCGTAAATGAGC